>Ga0105164_10001326_pt1 | contig 15959 bp, 13 predicted proteins | sample VDWuncwatermetaG_FD_89674 | JGI IMG/M metagenome (GOLD analysis project Ga0105164, IMG submission 89674) | Wastewater microbial communities from Netherlands to study Microbial Dark Matter (Phase II) - VDW unchlorinated drinking water | ecosystem: Environmental > Aquatic > Freshwater > Drinking...
ATGACGATAAAATACTTCGAGGACTTGGAGGTCTGGAAAGAGGCACGACACCTAACTCGGCAGGTTTATCAGATAACGCAGGATGCGGCGTTCTCAAGGGATTTTGGCCTTAGGGACCAAATTCGGCGGGCCGCTGTCTCAGTTATGTCGAATATTGCCGAGGGCTTCGAGCGAGGAGGGAACCGGGAATTCATTCAGTTTCTTTACGTCGCCAGGGGTTCGTGTGGCGAGGTGCGCTCTCAACTTTATGTGGCGCTCGATCAGGGGTATATCGGCCAAGGCGCGTTTGACGGTATTATGAAATCGTCCAGGCGGCTGTCGGTTATGATTAGCAACTTTGTCGGTTATCTGAAGAACAGCTCTATGAAAGGCCAGAAGTTTAAAAGGCCCTGATAACCGTTCAAGCGACTCAAACGGCTCGAACGAATCGAACGGTTTGAACGCATTGCCGCGTACTTGCTTGAGGACGGATACGATATACGAACGGTCCAAGAGCTGCTGGGACACAGCGACGTCAGTACGACGATGATCTACACCCATGTACTCAATCGCGGCGGTAGGGGTGTGCAGAGCCCCGCTGATAGTCTAGGTTTAGGACCGGGGGCCTGACCCGGCAAGAGGCAATTCACGGAAGTAGCTTTCAGCCTTTGTCGGTACCAGGAAGGATCGACTCTTGACAACCGCGTTGCAATCATTATAGAAACCGCCACATGGGCACGTATCCAAAACGTGCTATACGGAAGTAAGGCGGTACTACACGGAACAAGATATTCATAGTTAGGCTACGAGGAGGTAGAGAAAAATGAGCAACGTTAAGATATACAAACATCCGACCAAAGGCCAAGAATCAGTGAGAATTGGTTTCTCATGCCCGCATTTCTATTCTCCATAATATGGATGTTAATAAAAAGACTTTGGGGAATTGCAGCAATCTGGGTGCTATGCGTATTTATTTGGTCCGGTTTGGTGATGTTTATGACCTATCCAGAATTCGAAGCCTATCAAGAGAGAGCAAAGCAAGCACAATCCGGCGTGCCAGTCACAGCCGTAGGCCAGCCTAGACCAGGTTCAGGCCTAGTAACTATCGGCGGATGGCTTGCTCTTATGTTGGTGCCAGGGTTTAAAGGCAATGCATGGAGAGAAATAAATCTAATAAAACGTGGCTATGAGGAAGTTGGGTAACAACAGAATAGTTGTCTATGCGAGTAGCGTATTTCTAGTATCACGCAATCTTAGGCCTAACAAGGCCGCTCAAGCCGGCGGCTTAGCGGCAACGTTAGGCAGTTGCAGGAGTTCCAACAACTATGGTCCAGGACATCCAGATTCGCGAAGCGAGGGACGAAGACCGCGAGTTCGTAGTCGAACTAATGCAGGCTGCCCTGTCGCCCTACTACGGCGGCGACCACAAGGCACACGCAGCGAGAATATTCTCCACTCATATATCGGGCGGCATAGATCGGATCGGCCACTTCTCGAGCGAACAAAAGATGTTCATCCTCACCGTCAACGGAGCTCGCGCGGGGATGATCCATCTGGTCGGCAAACGGCAGGAGACCTATAAGATTAGCCCGCTGATTCTGGCTCAGCAGTACCGCGGCAAGGCGGGTCTTGGCTCCCGTCTACTCAGTTTTGCAGAGGACTACGCAGTCCGGAACGGTGCGCGCCAGATCTACTGCACCGTCGCGGAAGAGAATACCTCGGCATTACAATTCTTCTTGCGCAAGGGCTACTTGCCCGCGGGACGGTCGGCAAGCCACTATAAAGAGGGCATTACCGAAGTAATGCTCTATAAGCTTTGGACCTCGCGAGAGTACGATGAGCAATTCGACCGCGAGAATATTTCCGTCGTTCCGTGCGAGGAGCATCATAAGCCGCAGGTTACGGAAGTCCTACTCCAGGTTCTCCCTGAGTATTTTCGCGGTGTTGACGAGAGTTGGGTGAGGGCGCTGTTCGACGGGTACGATCGTCGCTCCACAAGAGACGTCAACGCAAAATTCAAGCTCATCTTTGTTGCGGAAGATCGGGGCAATACAGTGTTGGGCGTCGCTGGCGCTACTCCCAAGAAGGGTGAACCCATCAAGTTGATGCCCTTCATCGCCACAACCCTCCCGGCCTTCGTCGCGCTTCTTACCGATATTCCGTTTGCGCTCAAGTCCTATGGCCGCAAGCTGTATATGCACATCACGCCTTCCGTCGAAGAAACGGTCGCGCTGCAGCGGCGCGGCTGGCGTCTTGACGCGGCGATGCCGGCGGCGTACCATCAAGATCGTGTAACTCAGCAGTGGAGCTTCGATATAACTGGAGAGGACTTCATGAGGCAGATTCGAGTGAAGCAAAATTTCCTAAGGCAGATCAAGGACGGGGAGAAGACGCTCGAAGTGCGGGTCGGCTACGACAACATCAAGACGATTCAGCCGGGCGAGCGGGTTCGTCTAGCGTCAGGAAGAGAAGAACAGGTTATCCGAATACGCGACGTTCGATACTACGGGTCGTTTGACGAAATGTTGGAGAAGGAGGAGGCGAGTCGGATCGCCAGCGGTTTATCCAGGGAAGCCGTTCGTAGTTTGCTCAAGGAGATCTACCCCGAGAGCAAGGAGAAACTAGGCGTAGTGGTCCTCGATATCCAGCCTGACGATCAGCAAGCAGCAACCCGCCTGCCGTCGTCCCCAGCTACATAGTCGCAACAGCCTAACCCACGGCTGGAGCGGGCCATAGGGACTTGGCCGCTCAGCCGGTCCGTTGAGGCTGTAGGAAAAGTGAGATCGAACGATGCAGGGTGCCAGGCTTTTATAATTTGCTTTTCCCAGAGTCACCCTTCAGGGGGAGTGTTCAGTCCGACATGCTTCCAGTATTCGGCGGGAGGTGGCAGCAATAAATTGCAGCGATTATATCAGCAAGAAGGCAGAGCTGACGGATGGTAGTTGGATGCGTCTCATGCTCCTTACTGCAAACTGGGATGGACTAGTCGGCCTTTTCAAACTCCTCTTTGTTTATACCAAGCCTTCTTAAGCAAGCTCGAAGGGTACCCTCTGGAACATCTTTTCCCTCTCCATGGCAGGTAATGGTAGCCATAGGACCCTTGCGACTGCCCGGGAACGTTTCCCTTACGAGAATCCGCTCACTTCCCTTACCTCGGCTGGGGTACTCTGTAACCCCGAGCTTTCTTAAGCGTCTGATGACCTCTCGGTATTTCACTCAGCTTAGGCGGCAGCACAAAAGGTTGAGGAAAGGTCAAGGATGGTTGGGAGGTTGGCTTTTTTAGTGGGATGCTTTGCGGTAATTTTTATGACATCATGCTCGGCCTTGGCTGCACTTTCAAAGTATTCCGTCCAGACTATCTCAGGCGCGGGGTTAAAAAGATAGGCCAAGTTGTCATTCTCAATGGCGAACGTGATATGGGCAATAATTACGTTTTTGATCTGTTCGTTAACTTCAACCATTGTCGGGGCCTCCTCGCAAAGGTCCAACTCCAAGCAGTGAGCGGAGAAGCCCCTTGGGGTACTTTTAATTAGAATGTGAAATTGGTATTGAGGCTGTGTCATTGCCTTTGGTTAACACTTTGGCTTAAGCGGGATTCTATATAGCACTTTCCTTCTGGCATATCAACGCCGTAGTCAGCCCAAACCTGAAAGCTGGTCAACAAACCAAAAGGCTCTTCACGAAGGATTTTATTTCCTCAAGGTCCTTTAATCCTTGCTCGGCATCCTCAGCGTCAAAAACTTCATAGGGGACCCATTCTGCGGGCAACCACCAAAGCTCTCTGCGCAGGGTGGAAATATTCCAGTGTTGAACTTCCGGTGGCAGGCACAGGAACTGGAAAGCACTAGGTCGTAAGCCCACAGGATCATCTCCATGTAGGTGGCATTGGCCCAGAAGCTCCTTTCTATTTATTGCTGTCACCTCCCTTTGCGGAGTAGCGCTATACCGACGAGTAAAACCCCTTGCGCGCATGGGCACTGGTATCGGTTAGGAACCAGTCTGTTGGGATCTCCCGCCCCCGTCCTTCTGCCTTGGCCCGCTCCAGAATATGCGCCCCAGCCACGGCAAACTGGAGGCCTGTTCCCGTGTTGTTATCGCAAAGCGTAGTCTGCCCTTATCCTAAAGGGCAAGGGCTCTAGGAGGAACCCGTCTTCTCTTTCAGCATATACTTGAGGGTCTTGCCCATGGCGTTCTTGGGAAGCTCGGACCTAAACTCCACTTCCTTCGGGATCTTGTAGGACGAAAGTTTCCCCTCACAGTGCTGGCGTAATTCATCGGCTCCGACTTCCGAGCCAGACTTTTTCACAATGAAGGCTTTGACCTCCTCGCCGAAAATAGGGTGATATACGCCCACGACTGCCGCATCCTGGACTGATGGGTGTGATAAGAGAACTTCCTCAACCTCGGGCGCGAAGATTTTTTCTCCCCCTCGGTTAATGACATCCTTGACCCGACCGACGATATAGAGATAGCCCTCGGGGTCGAACTTTCCTAAGTCTCCTGTATGAAACCAGCCATCTCGAATGGCCTCACGGGTCGCGGCTGGATTCTTAAAATATTCTCTCATGAGTCCCGGGGTACGGATCAGAATCTCCCCGGGGGTCTCTGGCGGAACATCCTTCCCCCCGACATCCACCAGGCGGATCTCGGAGAAGCCGGATATTGGCTTGCCGCATGAGGCCGGCCGCTCCATCATTGCGGGCGTGGAGATGTGTGTGCCGATCGGAGAGGTTTCCGTCATGCCGTAAAACTGAATGAACTGGATTCCGGATAGGCGAGCCTGCATCTTTCGCAGCATTTCAAGCGGCAACACGTTCGACCAGGTCAGAAGCCGCAATGAAGAGAGGATACGCTCCCCGTAACTCGGATGATTGGCAATGAGTCCGTGCTGTGCCCCGGTTCCGTGGAGGACCGTGACCTTCTTCTCGTCAATTTTTTTTAATACGTCATCAGGACTGAACTTATCCGTAATCACCCAGGGTGTGCCGGAAAGCAGGCTTGCAATCAGGTAGCCGTTCATGCTCGAGGCGCTGTACATCGGGATGCAGGAGAGCAGAATGTCTTCAGAGTTGAGCCCCGTCGCGCTCTTAATCCATTGACCGGATGCGACGGAATTCTTGTGCAAGATCACCGCCCCCTTGGCCTTTCCGGTCGTGCCAGAGGTGTAAAGGATCATTGCAACATCATCAGAGCTGACCGCCACTCCGGGATTCTTGTCGCTGCCCTCGCTGACGAGTTCTTCGTATCTCCCCATCCCCACTCCCCCCGAGCCAAGCGTGACGCAGTGGTTGCGCCACTTTTCCGGCAGATTGCCTAACAGCGCTGCCTCCGCGATCAGACATTTGGGCTCACAATCGTTGAGGATGTGCGCAATCTCTCCTGGCGATAGCCGGGTATTCAAAGGAACGATCATCGCCCCGAGTTTCTGGACGCCAAAGCGAGAGACCACAAAGTCGGATGCCCCGTTCATGTACAGGGCGACGCGATCGCGCTTCTCAACGCCGAGGCGGCTGAGTCCTAAGGCGAGACTATTCGACTGCCGATCGACATCACGATAACTTAGAGTTCCCTTCTCCTCGATGAGAAAAGGGCGTGTCCCAAGTTTTCCTACGGCCCCATCTAAAGCGGTGAGCGTGTCCATATCCTCGCCTACTGCGGCGACGCAAGCCTTACGGTGCACCTGCCCCCCTTGAGCGGTGGATAGCCTGAGATCGGGTCACGCGCCGCGTGGTCGGTGAGAAGATTGGCATTGGCTTCCCTTGGCCAGCCGTGCGGCAAATGGACAACACCCTTGACAATACCCTCATGGACCCGGGCTCGCACCCGCGCCTTTCCCACTGAGCTCTCGACCTCTAACCAATCGCTATCCTTAATGCCCAATCTGGCGGCATCCTCGGAATGGATATCCCCGAATGGGCCAGGTGAAATAACATTGAGCTTGTCCACCTCGTGATACTGGGAATGCGTATAGCCCATCTCCCTGCCGCCGGTGGTCAGCAAAAAGGGATAGCGGGAATCCGTAACCACCTCTCCTTTCTCTTCCTGATCCGGAGGCAGCGTTGGCAACGGAGACATTCCCAATTCTGCCAAGCGCTTGGAATAAATCTCCACCTTACCGGACGGAGTATGAAAGCCTTCCTTCAGATACCGCCTCTCTGCCCGCGCGGCATAGAAGAAGCCCTTAGGGGTCTCCTTCAGCTTAGCGTAGCTGTAAGTGGTTCCCGCCAACTGGAAATCGATCTGTTCTTGCAGTGTGTTCCACGGTAAATATTTTTCCATACCCAGCCGTTTGGCCAGGACAAGCCAGAGCTTCCAATCGGGCCAGCACTCACCAGGAGGTTCGACAACTTTATGCGCCATGTTCAAATAGGGGGCCGCCTGATAATAGCCATAATCGATCATCTCATCGCGCTCCAGCCAGGTCGCGGCAGGCAACACGAGATCGGCGACCTCTGCTGTCTCGGTCATGAAAACATCCATAACAACGACCAGGTCCAGAGCCATCAAGGCCTCGCGCACCCGCTTCGCATTAGGCCAAGTCACCACTGGGTTGATGCCTTGCATGATAAGCACGTCGATGGGACACGGCTTCTGTTTGACCACGTCCAGAAGGAGCATGGGCTGGCATTCATCTACGATTTCTGTGTAAAGCGGAAATTCCTTTTCCCCCATACGCCAGCGCTTAAACGAATCTGGAGGAAGCTCAGGCTCATGGGGGGTGAGGGCATCTACATAAATGTTTCCCCCAGGACAGTCGAAGGCCCCGCAAATCGCGATCAAACACGCGACGGCGCGGATCGTTTGAACTCCATGGGAGTGATGCTCAGCCGCGGAAACCAGCATGACGGCGGTGCTTGGACGATTTGCGGCGAACATGCGCGCCGCATCCACAATCGTTTGCGCAGGAACCCGGCAGATCCGCGCCATCCGCTCCGGCGTGTATTTTTGCACGTGCTCTTTAAGCTCTGGAAAGCCTATAGTCCAATCGCGCACGAAATCCTTGTCATAAAGCTCTTCATTGATGATGACGTTGAGCATCCCCAAGGCCAGGGCAGCGTCCGTTCCCGGAAGCAGGGCTACATGGATATCGGCCTCCTCGGCTATGCGGGTCTTGCGCGGATCGATAACGATAAGCTTCGCGCCGTTCTTCCGGGCGTGTTTGTAGCCATCCAGGGCGGGATGCGCCGACTCGTGAGGATTATTCCCCCAAAAAACAGCGCACTTGGTGTCGCCGAACCGCGGCAGCGTAAAACGACCGTAGGTGAGCTTCATCGCGATCACATTGCTAAAATGACAAAGGGCAGCGCCGGTCGAGTAATTGGGAGAACCAAAGGCACGGGAGAACCAGCGTGGAATATGGCGCGTGTCGCGCAAGCCAACAGCATCGCCGTAATGAAGCAGAAGCGCCTCCGGCCGACCCTCAGACCGCAGTTTTTCCAGTTTTGTTGCAATAATGTCGATGGCAGCATCCCAAGTGATCCTCTCGAAACCGCCGTTTTTCCGACGCAAGGGATAAAGGAGCCGGTCAGGATGATACTGGGACTCGAGAAAAAGCGGCCCCTTCGGGCATAGTCTTTTAATCAAATGGTCCTCACGGTCCCGCATCTTAGTAATACGGCCATCCTCCACATAGACGTCAATGCCGCAACTGATCGGACATGCCTCACAGACAGTCTTGACGATCTGTTCGCTCATAGGAGAGCCTCCTTTCGGATCTGCCTCTTACAGAAATCACATTGGCTAAACGACAGCTTTTCCCTACCACTCTTACTTGCAGGATTCAAGGGTTCTCTTAGCCTGAGAACTTGCTTTGGTTTCGGAAATCCCTTATGGAGAAAGGGAAATGAACTACGCCCGCAGCAAGCTGCGGGGTATCAAAACAAATCGAGAATCACTTGCTCAATTGTCACCCCCGCATGTCTCTAGCGGGGGTCCAGTCCTAACTTCGCCTGGATTCCCGCTAAAAGCATGCGGGAATGACGGACTTCGTAAAGGGAATAAATTCTACGCAGCAAGCTGCGGGGAATTAACCCGCAGGGATTCAATCAGAGGAGAGATGGCCTACCGGGATTTAAAAGAATATCTGTCCGTCCTGGAGAATAGAGGCAAGCTTCGGCGAGTTAAAAAGGAGGTGGACAAGGATTGGGAGATTGCCGCTGTCTGCCGACAGCTCTTTTACAGGTTTCCACCAGCCCGCAGACCTGCTCTCATGTTCGAAAGGATCAAGGGGCACGATATACCGCTGGTGGCAGGTATTCTCGGCGCCTCGCGCGAGATTTATGCTATCGCCCTGGAGACAGACTCGGTGGATGGTATCAACCGAAAATGGGACCAGGCGATAGAAAAACCGATCCCTCCGCGCATTGTCAAGGATGGAGCCTGCAAAGAAAACATCCTCTTGGGAGACAAGGTGGACATCACAAAACTCCCTACGCCGACCTGGACCGTCGGCCAGGACCCTGGGCCCTTTTTCACCTCCCCATTTATCGTAACCAAAGACCCCGATAGCGGAACCCGGAATGTGGGGATCTACCGGATGCAGTTGAAGGGGTCAAACAAGACAGGGCTTTTCATCGCCCAGCCGCAGGACGCCTCCCTCCATCTTAGAAAAAATGAGGAAAAGAATCGGCCGATGCCTGTCGCCGTCATAATCGGCGCCGATCCCTCGATTGGCATTGTCGCGGCTTCGAAGATTGCCGAGAGGCTGGATGAGTTCGCGGTGGCCGGGGCGCTTCGAGGAGAGCCCGTCGATCTCGTTCCGTGCGAGACTGTGCCCTTGGAGGTGCCGGCGAACGCAGAGATTGTTCTAGAGGGTGAGGTCCTACCAGGAATCCGGGAGATGGAGGGACCTTTTGGCGAATATACAGGTTACATGGGCCCCGCAGGCATGGAGCCTGTCCTAAACATCAAATGCATGACCTTTCGCAATAATCCCATCTACCAGGCCTTCATCAGCCAGCTCCCCCCCTCTGAGTCGAGCTGTATCCGGGGCATTGGGCGGGAATGGCCGCTGCTTAAGCACCTCCGCCACACGCTGGGGCTCCCTGTAAGAGATGTGCGGCTTAAGGAGGCTGGCGGCGCCGCAGCCTATGTCGTGGTTTCAATGAAGAAGCAATTCGAGGGGCAGGTGAAGCAGGTTATTCACGGAGTCTGGTCGCTGCGGACTGGCTACGGTAAATTGACCGTGGTAGTTGATGACGACATCGACATTCAGGATGATTTTGCCCTGGATTGGGCCTTGAGCTGGAGGGTGAGACCAGATAAGGACATCTCCATCATTCAGAATGTTCAAGCCGTAGCCCTGGATCCATCTCTTACCCCCGCGGATGTTCCTCAACATGATCCGGTACGGCTTGTGGGCTCTCGGGTGGCGATTGACGCGACCAAAAAGCATGCCTACCCTGCCGTTGCACTCCCACCTAAGGAGCATCTCGACCTAGTGGCAGAAAGGTGGAGGGAATATGAGATCGAGTGATTTTTTTGCCATGAGGAGGAGGTGAAAAATGGGGATACTACAAACCACTAAAGGAAAGGTATATGCAGCGCTCTTTGGAATAGTCATGGTCTTATCCTATTGGCCAGGGTCCCTCGGTCCTTTGATTGGCCTGCCTTATGGCACTTACGGACCGGTATTTTTTGGCTGGATGCCGGGATGGTTCTTCTACCAGCTCGTTATGTATGCTCTCTTTTGGGTCCTCTGTCTCCTCTTTAGCATTTTCGTCCTGTTCCCGGGTGTGGAGGAGAAAAAATGAACGTTTTTCCCATTGTCCTTTGGATCGTAGTGTTCGGCGCCATTTGGTTCGCCATATACATCGCCGCCGGCTATTTCGCGTACAAAACCATGAAAGGGACGGTGGACGACTATTTTGTGGCCGGAAGGAACATCGGAACTATTTTAAACACGTTGGCCTGGATGGGTGCCATGTTCAGTGCCTTCATGTTTCTCGGTCTCTTCGGAATGAGTTACAAAGACGGGATGGGTGCCTTCGTCCAGGGCTATATTATCGCGTTGATGACGCTTTTCTATTGCATCGCCGGCATCCCGGCCTGGGCCTTGGGGAAGGAATACGGTTACATCTCGCCCATAGATCTCTTTGTGGATCGCTACGAAAGCCAAGCCCTGAGATACTGGCTGGCATTTGTAACGCTTTGCATCTGCATCCCTTACATGTCAGTCCAGATCGCAGGTGCGGGCTATCTCTTGACCGGCATTACGCAGGGGGCCATCCCCCACTGGGTTGGAGTCACAACTGCCACGATCCTCATGGGGCTTTACATGATCCCCGGCGGGTACAAGAGTGTGACCTGGGTCGACGCGATTCAGGGCGTCCTCTTGATCTTTGTCCTTTGGTTTATGCTGCTCTTTCTGTATCTAAAAGCGGGCGGAGACATGGCGCAGATCGTAGAGCAGGTCAAGGCATCTTCGCCGCTAGAGAAGATGCTGACCCTGCCGGGTGTGGAGCAGACCTTCACCCATGGTCTTTACGTATTTCTAGCTATCCTTGCGATCTCTTGGGGCTTTTTTCCTCAACTCTACCCGCGTTTTTATGCCGCAAAGAATCCCAAGGCCATAATTCTTATGTCGCTCATCGTCGGCGCTGCCGCTCCGCTTATCTTTTGGCATGCAGCGGTAGGCGGCCTGATTACAAGGATACTGGTTCCGGGCCTAAAGGGTCTCGAGGTAGATAAGGTCTTGCCCATTGCCCTTGGCAAGTACGGTAGCCCATGGATCATCGGCCTTTTCTCTGCTGGCTGTCTGGCCGCTATTCTCTCCACGGCCACAAGTTTCGTGATGGCGGTCGCCGCCATCGTGGTTAAGGATCTCTATCAAGCTGAAAGACGAAAAAAGAGCCAAATGGAGATTATAAGAATCGGCAGGTATGGGGTCTTCTCTTTTTTAGTCCTTTCGCTCTTGATTGCCCTAAAGCCACCATCTCTTATCGTCTACATCGTTTGGACAACCTTTGCGTTGGGAATTCAGTTGGCTCCGCTCATGTTCTCGACTTACTATTGGCCTCGGGCCAACAAATACGGAGCATTGGCTGGATCGGTCATTGGGGTCGTCATAGTATTTTTGCATCTCTTCCTGGCAGTCTATGTGGACCCTGCCTACATCAATCTCTCGCTTTGGGGGATGCATCCGGGGCTAGTTGCCTTTATCCCGAACTTGATTGTCTTTGTCCTGGTCACCTACCTTACTCCTCCCCCCTCCAGAGAGATTCAAGAGAAGTTTCACGGATTTCTAAAGAGGAGATTTCGTTTTGTGAAAGAGACCGTAGCGTTTAAGAGGGTTCCACCGAGTCCATCGCTTTGACGATAAGGATTTTAGTTGGTACAGATTTAATATGAGCACCATCGGAAAAGATCATCTCAGCGTCGATGTGCTGATCGTAGGCGCTGGTGTGGCCGGGATCACCGCCGCTATTGAAGCCCAGCAGCAAGGAGTGGACGTGCTGCTTGTAACCAAGGGGGCCTTTGGTCGCGACGGCGCCGCTACATGGACTTCAGGCTACGGCTTTCAAGTTGCTGCAAACCCGCCGGATAGCCCCGAAATCCATTTTGCAGATACCCTTAAGGTCGGGCGATTCATGAATGATCAGAGGCTGGTCCACCGTTTGATTTCAGAGATCATCCGCCAGCACAGGAATCTCGATGAGTGGGGAGTCCGGTATCTCAAGGAAAATGGCCGTTACGTCATGATGCGCCTACCGGGAGAGAGCCATCCCCGCGTGCCTCGACTGACCATTCCGGGAGAATGGGCGGGCCAGGAGTATCGGCGAAGTCTCACCCGCCAGGTGAAAAAGCGCAGCATCAGGGTCATTGAGGACCTGTTTGTTTTCGATCTGATTGCAACGCGAGACGGCATCGCTGGCGCCGTGGGTCTCGACCTAAGGAAAGGAACCTTCCTAGTCATCCAAGCTAAGGAGACGATTCTCGCCACCGGCGGGCACATGGGATCTTACCGGACGACAACCATTCCCCAGGCAAGCGGCGACGGTACCGCCGCCGCATTTCGCGCCGGAGTCACTCTCACAGACCTGGAGTTTGCCGATTTCTACGCCTACACGGCCATCTGGCCTCCTGTCACTGTGGGTGAGATTTGGCCATCGGTCTTCCGGTATGAGCTAAACGGGAAGCTTCTCAACAGACTTGGCGAGGACCTGAGGGAAAAATACCGCGGGCCTGAGAGGGTCCCGCCCCTGGCCATTGAAAGAGAGGTCAAAGCTGGCCGAGGCTCTCCCCACGGCGGGGCCTATTTATCAATCCGCCACAATCTCCGGGAAGAAATCGATCGGGTTTTCGCCCGTATGGGCCATCCCAAGTGGTTGAAAAGGCTTCAAGCCATGCGTTTCGATGTCGTCGAACAGGATATTGAAGTCGCGCCTGCTGGCATCGTCTCTTTCGGGGGTTGCAGGGTGGACGAAAACTGTGCTACAGGTACACTTGGACTTTTTGCTGCGGGTGAGGCAGGTGCAAGCCGAGAAGGAGCGTACACGAACGCTGGGAATTCGCTACCTCTGTGCATGGCCATGGGCGCCATTGCTGGAAGGGAGGCCGGAAGACGCGCCAAAAAGCAAAACCATCATATCCCGGTTAATGGCAAGGTCGAGGAACTCTGCGATCGTGCCCTTGGCCCAATGCTAAGAGACAGAGGGGTCCGGCCCATCCAGCTTCGTAGGACGATTCAAGAAATCCTCGCGGGTTACGGATCGCTGATCGGGCGGAACGAACAGCGGTTAACCGAGGGATTGGAGAAAATCAGCCAAATAAAAAAATCGGACCTCGAGGACATGTGCGTCACGGTGAAAGATAAAACGTTCAACCTTGAGTGGCGTGAGGCCCTGGAGGTGCGCAATATAGCGGATGTCGCCGAGTTGATTCTGACTGCTGCCAGAGCGCGCAAAGAGAGCCGCGGCCTCCACTACCGCGAGGATTTTCCCAAGGAGGAAAAGAGCTGGTTGAAGCACGTGGTCCTGAAAAAGGACGGAGAAAAAATTGATATAACCACGGAGCCGGTAACCTTCCCCTACCTCTCACCGCCGGAAAGCTGAGCGGCGAAAAATGGTTAACAACACATCCATCGTGAAGGTGTGGCGCTTCAACCCTGAGACCGACCGTGAACCCTATTACAAGACCTACGAGGTGCACCACGAAGAGAACGCCACGGTCCTTGACTGCCTCAACTACATTTATGAATACCTGGATCCCAGCGTCTCATACCGCTACGCGTGCAAGATCGGCTTCTGTGTCTCGTGTCTCATGGTGATCAACGGGAAGCCCGGCTTTACCTGCCTCAAGATCGCCGAGAAAGAAATGACCATCGAGCCCCAGATCAAGAAGGCCAAGCTGATCAAAGACCTGGCCACGGATTTCCAGGACGACTGAACCATGGCAAAGGACCTGCACAGTTTCTTATCGGATTATTCTAAGGCGTTTCCCACCGACGTGATCCGAGTAAGCAAGCCCATCAGCGTTAGGTGGGAGTGTACGGAGATCGCCCGCAAATTTGAGCGGCAGAACAAATTTCCGCTCATCGTATTCGAGAAGCTGATTACCACCGAGGGCACGCTGTCGGATTTTCCCTGCGTTATTAATGTCCTCGGCGACAGAAGAAAACTGGCCTTCGCTATCGGCTCGACCTTTGAAAACGTCGCCATCGATTGGCGCAAGAGATGCGACAACCCGATCCCACCGGTTCTCGTGAAACGAAAAGAGTCGCCAGTGAAGGAAAAGGTCCTTAAAGGAGACGAGGTCAATCTCCTGGCGCTGCCCACCCTTCATCATCATGAGATGGACCCCGGTCCGTACATCACTGCCGGGATGCTAACTACGAAGGACCTAGAGCAGGGGGCCTACAACACGTCCTTTCAGAGGGGATTTATTGCCGGGCCTCGTGAGATCCGCTGCTACATCTCGCCCAGGACGCACAATTTCTACAACCTCAAAGCTTTTCACGCCCAAGGCAGAGAGATGCCGGTTATCTATTGGGTCGGCCATCACCCTTCGGTCTTGATGGGCGCCCACACCCGGGCGAGCTACATGGAAGACCACTACCATATGGCCGGTGCGGTCTCGGGCGAGCCCCTGCGCCTGGTCTCTTCGGAGACCCTGGGTGATGATTTTCTCGTCCCCGCAGACGCGGAGTTTGTCATTGAAGGTATCATGCGTCCGAACGCTTTCAGACCTGAAGGCCCTTTCGGGGAATATCCTCGTTACTACGGACCCCAGCGTCACAGCCCGGTCTTTGAAGTGACCGCGGTCACCTGTCGGAAGGAGCCCCTGTGGCATTCCTTCATGGTCGGCATCAACAACAATTACGGCGGAACACAAGAAGAGGGAACCATCTACGCCGCAGTCAAAAGAGTCGTGCCTCAGGTCCAGAGGGTCTATGTGCCGGTCTCGGGCTCAGGTCGATTCCACGCCTATATCCAACTGAAGAAAACCCATGACGGCCAACCCAAAGAGGCGATCATGGCCGCTCTCTCCGCCTCCGAGTGGGTCAAACACGTGGTCGTGGTGGACGACGACATCGACATCTACGACGATCGCTTGGTGCTCTGGGCTATCGCAACCCGATCCCAGTGGGATCGCGACTTGGTGGTGGTCCCTGGGTGTCAGGGCTCCCAGCTGGATCCGACGAGCAAGCCGGGTGGGATTAGCACGAAAGCTGGTATTGACGCCACCAAGCCTGCCCCGCCCAAGCGCTTTCCGTTCCGCCTATCGGTTCCTAAAGAAGTGGAAGAAAAAATCAAACTAGAGGACTTTATCGATGCTGAGGCGTTATCCCGAGTGCCTGGAGCAAGCGACAAATGAATGAGGAGATCCGCGAGATCTGGTTTCGCTGTCCGGACTGTAAAAGAGACTGTTATTGCGAATCCGAGATAGAGGACTCGCCCCTACCTGAAGTGATGTGCCCCTTCTGCCGAAAAACCTTTCTCCTGCCTGATGTGAGACTTGACCGGCCTGCCCGGCTATAACCCTGAACTTTTGCCGCCTGCGGGCAATCCAACCTTTGGCAACGCCGTAAGAGCGCTCTGGATCTCTTCGTCGGGAAGCTCATAGTCTTCGAGGTCGCCTCTTAAGTAAGCATCGTAGGCAGAAAGATCGAAGTGGCCATGACCCGATAGAATGAATCCGATGACTTTCTCTTTCCCCTCTTCCCGACACTTTATCGCCTCGTCCATGGCGCATTTGATGGCATGTGCCGGCTCGGGGGCTGGAATGATGCCCTCGGTTCTGGCAAAGGCAACAGCCGCCTGAAATATCTCTTTCTGACGGTAAGCCGTCGCCTCGATGATCCCCTCATTTTTTAGCAGGCAGACCAGAGGTGAGTCCCCGTGGTATCTCAAACCGCCAGCATGAATTGCGGGGGGCACAAAACTGGAGCCCAGCGTGTACATCTTGAGCAACGGGGTTAAGCCCACAGCGTCTGCAAAATCGTAGGTATAGATCCCTCGGGTGAGAGTTGGGCAGGCCGTTGGCTCTACAGCGATAAAGCGGGTCTCCCTTTTCCCTTCGAGTTTGTCTGCAATGAAAGGGAAGGCAAAACCGCCGAAGTTGCTGCCTCCTCCTACGCAACCGATGAGGATGTCCGGATATTCACCCGCAAGCTCAAATTGCCTTTTGGCTTCCAAACCAATAACGGTCTGATGCAAGAGCACATGGTTTAAAACGCTGCCTAGGGAGTAGTTGGTATCCTTGTGAGTTGCTGCATCCTCGACCGCCTCGCTGATGGCGATCCCCAAGCTTCCCGGAGAAGTGGGATCGCGAGCCAATATTTTCCTTCCAGACTCGGTCCTGTTGGTGGGGCTCGGTAGCACCTCGGCGCCCCAGGTTTCCATCATAATCCTCCTGTAGGGCTTCTGCTCGTAGCTCACCCGAACCATATAGACCGAGCATTCAAGTCCAAAGAGATTGCAGGCAAACGCAAGCGCGCTGCCCCACTGCCCCGCCCCAGTCTCTGTGGCAAGCCTCTTGAC
>Ga0105164_10001328_pt1 | contig 15953 bp, 16 predicted proteins | sample VDWuncwatermetaG_FD_89674 | JGI IMG/M metagenome (GOLD analysis project Ga0105164, IMG submission 89674) | Wastewater microbial communities from Netherlands to study Microbial Dark Matter (Phase II) - VDW unchlorinated drinking water | ecosystem: Environmental > Aquatic > Freshwater > Drinking...
CATCGCTTATTTGACCTCTATATTAACTTCAGTAACTGCAGTGAACTTAAATTTAACTAAATACTTGCGTTTAATTATTTCAAACCAAGCATCAAATCTGGCTTTTTCTTTAAGCTGGTTTTCTTTAATTTCAATCAGCGCCAAGGCTTTAGATATAATTTCGACCTCTTTATTAATTTCAGTTTTTGAATACGGACTTAGTTTTTTTTTAGCAGCCTCATTCTGTTTTACATCCTCTGCCTGAAAATCAAAGGCCACCGCTTCTTTATAAGCCAATCGTGAAAGTAAAAAATCATCCGCTAATTTAGCGGTAAACACACCCATTGTTTTTCTTTGAAAAACTTCATTTAATACGGCTTGATAAATCTGTTGATCTCGTGCCGTCGCGGGTTCACTAGCGACAGTAAATAGAATCTCATTAATTATAATTTCATTCTGAATTGGCGCCGCCCCAGTGATGCTGGAATTTAGCAAACAAAAAAAAATGAGGTATTTAGTATTTATAAGCACGTGTAAAAATACTAATGCCACAAATGAGAGCACTAGGCAATCACTTAGACTTCAAGTTTTAACTAAATACAGTCAATATTGAAAAAAAATCTTGAATAGCGCCACCGCCTGTATTTATATTAGCCGCTAACGTATTGAGATGGCTCGGTGATGAAATTGGTAGACTTGCTAGACTCAAAATCTTGTGGGAGCAATCCCGTGTCGGTTCGATTCCGACCCGAGCCACCATTTCAATATGTTGTTTCTAGTAATTTCATTAACTTAGGCCTTGGTTACCCACCTATCGGCTTGACGCAACCTGTGGTCCTCTCTATTGTAATTGAGTGGAGTATCCCAAAAACTATCAAGATTTAACCAAACGGTTTGGAAATCAGGAGGCCAAATTTCATACTGAAATCATTTCATTTTTTGTAAATTGAAAAGTAACTGCCTTGCTTCAGGAATAAATTTTTTTAACTTGCTTTCTTATTTTCGACAAAAACTCTTCGCAGAACATCATTGATAAGAGTGGCATAGGGGATATGATTTTTTTTTGCAACAGTTCTGATGACTTCCAAAACATCAGCATCGAAATTGGCCGTAATTTTTTCCTTCATCGTTTTTTTCAAGCAAGGTAAGCTCTCTAAATCAATTGAGACTTCCCCAAATTGGGCTAGAGGTGCTTGATCCACTTTTTTAAGGGCTTTTTTCAAACACGGCTTTTTATTTTTTTCCATGAAGATCCTCCCAGCATTTGTGTAAATAGGCGTAGTTTTGATGAACGTAGCGAACAATTCCCTTAACGGTTTTTTTAGAAAACCGTGTTCGACCCAAAACTTCCAAAGTCACCAGCGAGATTTTTACTTGCGCATTTTCACCTTTTGCCAGCACATGAACATGCGCTGGACCATGCTCTTTAGGCGGCGCAAACACTTTAATTTTCCATTTAGCTGTCTCAATGACTGTGCCACTTTTTATCATGGTTTAAATCCACCATTCCCATATATTAAGCCATACTTTTATATGGTTGTAAAGATTAAAAAACGAACACTGATTTTCAATTAAACACCGCTGGGTAATACAACACCGCAGATGGTTGGTTCGCCTTAGAGGCCAATACGACTGGATCTTTTAACATCGCAGTAGGTTAGAGTTAGTTCGGAGTTAATTTAGATTTTGACTCTGCGGTCATTGCAATAATTTAAAAATTTGTGATTCTTTGAAGGTGTTTTTAACATTAGAAAATAATTTCATTCAAAGGAATCAAAGTGACAAATCCAAAGCAGATGGGATTTTTCGACAGTATTCATCCAGTTCGCGCACTAATCGAAATCAAAGAAAATCACGAGTTGTTAAGGCTAGCGAAAGTCATTCCGTGGCCGGAGCAAATCGAAATTGCAATAAACTGCAGAGCTGCAAAAGTAAAAGCCCTGGTTGGTCCAGAGCCGCATTACCGCGAATTACTGGGCGCGGTAGCGTTGATGTCAGTTCGAAGCATCACGTATCGCCAAGCCGAAGTCTTATCAAGCACTATGGTCCAGCAAGGTATCTTTGCAATTTAATGGACTCCAATTGGTCGCCAGACCACATCACAATATTCGAGTTCGTTCAGATGCTGGGTCCAGAGGGAATGGAGCAGTTGAACAAGACATTTCTAAAAGAAGCACAAAATCTTGGGATTTTAGATGCAACAACATTGATGTCGGACACGACCGCGCAGGAAGCGATGATTCCGTATCCGAACGAAGTAGGTTTGATGAAAAGGTTTACAGACCTTGTTTCCAAATCAATTTCAAAAGTTCGCGGAGCAGCCGCAGCCGTGAAAACAAAAGTGAAAGAAATTTCGAAAAAAGTAAAATCATTGGTTCGCGCGTCACACTTGTTTGCAAAGACCAAGGAGCAGAAGCAGAAAGTTGGCAAGAAGCTATATCATACGACTGTAGAACTTCACGATTTATTAAAAAACTGTTTAAGCCAATCAACCAACATCAAGAACAAATCCGTAATCGAGCTTCGGCGGCTATCGGATTTAATGAAAGTTTTGTTTCCACAGATTTTACATTTTTTAACGACCGGTTTTGTGGCGCCGAAAAAGATTATTCATTTACAAATGTCAGAACTTTACTCAATCGTTCGAGGCAAGGCCGGGAAGTCTGTCGAATTTGGAATAAAATGGGGGATCAATCGAATCGATGGATTTGCACTGGGCTTTGTGATGCAGAATATGACCAATACTTCAGACAAAAAGTTTTGCATCGATGCCATTCAAAAACACATCGAGCTTTTTGGTACAGCACCAGAGCAGTTTGGGTTCGACAGAGGTGGACACAGTCCTGCAAATATCAAGAAAGCGAAAGCTTTAGGTGTAAAGCATGTTGGTATTGCACCACTTGGAAAGTCCCAATGGAGCGTATCGACGAAGATGTCGGAAGAAATCAAATGCGAACGTGCGCAAGTCGAAGGTTTAATCGGAAATTTGAAATCAAAAAAGTGCGGCTTCAACAAACCCAATGTCAAATCAACCAAGGCAATGATAATGTCGGGGCACCGCTCGTGCCTCGGGTTCAATCTGTGCAAGGCTTTGCGACTATTGAATCAGTTGGAAGTCTTTCCCGCTTAGTAACGAATCAAGTGGTGGTACCAAACAAAAGATACGAACTTATCCACAGAAAAATAAAATACCAAGGCTAAAATACAAAAAATTTGTGGAAAACTTGCGAATTTAAACACTAAATCAGCGAACTCGCTCTATTTATTTAAAATATTCTTTCACAAAGTTTTCCATAGAACCTTTATAAATAGCTTTCTTAATATCCGCCCATTTTGGACGTATAGACTCTTGATTTCCAATAGCATAATTTATAATAACTTCATTGTTATGCTCTACTAGGTCAAAATCAGAAGTGTTTTGTCCTTCTGACTGATTGCTAGGTGCAATTACTACTTTATTTGATGGTTCCCAATTAATATAGTCTGCTGAACGAGCTATTGATGTGTAAAATATATTAGCTCTTGCATCATGTAATAAATAGAAAACATAATACATTCCGTCCAAGTATCTTAAAGTCGGGCAAGCTATATAGCTTGTAAAGGTCAATGTTGAAACTCTTTTCCATTCGGTTAAATTGTTTGATTCATAAAAAACAGAATGAAACTTACTATTTTCGTCTGTGTCTTCTTCTACTGCGATTATAAAGTTGTTATTGTCATGACTCATAGATGAGTTAAATATTCGATTTCTGTCAACTGTAACCAGCGAGCCAACTTCGGTAAATATTTGCAAATCAGACGATTTATATATTTTTAATGGAGATTTTGTTTGCCAATTGGTCGAACCCATTACATATAGTTCATTATTATAAACTAGAGCCGAAGCCAATCCGATTCCTAAGTCGGTAGACGAAATTTTAATTTTTGATTCTGTATCGTAAATATCTATCGTATGTACAGAACTTACACGATTAGAAATTATATCGTAAACTTTACTGTGAAAGACTATTGGTGTTGATTCCATTCTATCTTGATAAGATATTTCAGTATCTTTAATTATAAAATTTGGAGTCTTGTGAATGTATAGAATCAAAAATGGGTCTTTCGTAGCACAACTAAATAAGAGCGTGCCAATAAAAAGTAAAAGTTTAATTTGTATAGATTTCATAATGTTCTCGTTAATTCTGTAGGCTGTCGAAAAGCCCTTCTAATGTACCTTGTTGTTGTGTTTCGTATATAAAGTTTTGGTCTACGCTTAATATCAATGTAAGTTTGTTGTTTACTTCGATTATATGTGGGTGAGTATAAGTAATTTAAAGCCCCTTTTTGTCCTAAAGACGAAGTATCTAAACCATCTTTTGAATCAATTTCCTCACTATTTTTTGCTGTAATCAAGTGAATTCGCAGATTGAGTGCGGGTTATGTCCTGAAACTTCGTCTTTTGTAGTTAAAGTTGCTGATTTTTGATAAAGCTCCGCTATGGTCATGACTGAATAAGTCACTCGCAAAGGCTAGTGCTCGAAAAATTCTTGAGCAAAAAAGTCGCTCTGGTCTGAAAGCGGCGGGCCGCGTGCCTGCATAAGTCTGGGTGCCGTTGATGATAGTCCCAAATGCTCAAGAATCTGCTTGATCACTTTAGGGTCTTCAATGAGTATAAGTAATTTAAAGCCCCTTTTTGTCCTAAAGGAACAACACCTTCCACGTATTGCTGAATTCATTCTGCGTCATTTTATCTAAAAAAAGAACTTCGATTTCATTTTCACTAAATACCCGGCGCTTTAAAACTTTGGTGTTATTGATGACCAGAACATCACCAGCGGAAATCGACCTTAAAAGCTCCGCCACAGAAATTTCCTCGGGCGCCCCTTCGGAAGGAACCCACATGATACGCGAAGGTCTTACAGGCGAAGTCGCAATAAGCTCTTCAGGATATTCATATTTTAAATCGGTCAGTTTCATACACTTAAGAAATAGATGAGACCACGCAAAAAAGCAAAAAAAAAGCGGTAGCTCATCGCTACCGCTGAAGAAGACCTAGAGGGGAACCACCTAACCCTAAAGGTCCTTCTTACGTAAAACAGAGTATCTACTTTATTTTGACCTTAACTCTCTCAGCAAATGTTAACCAAAGGGAGAGGCCCACAAAGCCGGAGTAAAAGGCACAAAATACACACACATAATATAATTCACTCATAATAACTCCTTCTGTGCCATCCTTGGCTTATGGACCGGTGACGGCCCTAAGACAACCATCCTAGTTATCTTTTTGTTCCGTAATACTTGGTCTCTGTCTGATATTGCGCGGATGGCGGAATTGGTAGACACACTAGCTTGAGGTGCGTAAGCCGAAAGGTGTGGGGGTTCAAGTCCCCCTTCGCGCACCAAATTTCATATTTAAAAAAATGATTTATTCTAATCTTAGATCAGAAAACCAGTGCTATTGTTCGGGGTTAAATTTCAGAGCAACCTTTTCAGGTTCTACCCAATCAGAGGGGGAATCAGACCTTAAGTCATGGGTTCGACTTTTGAGATGAAAAAGTTCTATAAAAGAATAACCGCTCTGAGACCTCAACACTTTCGAGTAGTTTATATTCAATCTTCATTATCAAATGAAATTATGGCATGAGCAGGAAAACGATCAAGATTGGACTGCTTGTTGTCATCAATATCGAGCATGGTGATGTCAAAGTCGTTATTATCCATTGCTGTGACTTTAAAGAAAACACGGTAGCGTCCCTCTCTAATAGGAAATGATTTTTCACCGATGGCATCTTTAGGATTTGGGGTCTGATACATTTGTTCAAGCGTGTCAGTAAGACGGTCAATGGTCTTTGCGAACTGATCCACAGAACGAATGGCCAAGTCAATATCCTTTTCAATTTCTAAAACTGAATCGAAAAGATGTTGCTCGATCCGAGATCGGCTTTCTTCAAATGGTGATGTAAAATTAAAATGAATGGCCATTGCTTACTTTTTAAAACGCGCTGTTCGGTCTTCACCACGGTTAAAAGGTTTTGTTTTTCCATCAATGATTTCGCTCATCCCAAGCAGTCTTCTTTGCAATGATTGAATTTCATTTCTAAAATCATCATAAATTTGCTCAGACATCAGAATGAAGCTCTCGCCATCACGACGATTAATCCGCACAGGCTCGCTGACTGCTGCATCCATATAGTCTTTAAGTTCTGATCTGAATTTCTTGGCGTTTGCACTTTGCATAGAGCCTCCCGATACCCCCAAGAGTACTTTAAAGAGTACTCTTTGTCAATGAAAAAATCAGCCACTGAAATTAGATTCTGGCCTATATGAGTAAACCCTATTTTTTCTATATATAAGTTTTTCATTGTTTAGGGTGTACATCAAACATTGTGAGGCATCCAAAAGTAATCAAACCCCATATAATAGGCAAGCTAAGTACAAATGCAGACTTTGAAAACTCTCGAACTTCAAGTGACATGAAACCAGTATATACATCTGGTAGCTTGCTCTGTCCATGAATTACTAGAAACCGGGCTCGATCCGGCTTCGCTTTTCCGTTAAACCGTGCGAAAAATAAATTTTTGAAGCATTGAACTGACTGAGAACATCGAGAACACGAGAAAATAGCAACCGAGAACAATCATATAGAAAAAGGTGAAATTAGGCCACCTGTAACTGCTGAACTTCATTGATCTTATAGAAGGGATTTTTTATAATCTATATCTTAGGTTCTATCTATGCGTGGTGCGCCCACGTAACTATAATTGAGTTGGCTATTATTGAAAAAATGAATCGAGGAGTATATCTGCAATCATATGTGCAATAAATGGAACTGCTAGATTTTGAGTCTTATGATAAGTAATCCCTAAGACAACTCCGACAACAACAATATACGCCTGAAACATATACGGTAGATCCCAGTGTGCAACCCCGAAAGCACCAGCAGATAAAGCTACACTTACCCAATTTTTGCCAAAGAGAGAAAGAGCACCCACGAAAAGTATTCCCCGATAGATTATTTCTTCGCCTGCGTTTGACATTAAATTACCGATTATATTAGCCATTGAAAATTGAAGCGATAGTTTCATTCTAAAATAATATGCGACTGGAATGGACATAAAGAAGCCGTGCCGTTTGCAACTGAATGCGACCAGGTGCTCATCGTTGCAAGACTCACATTGGGCGCGCAAGAACCCGTAGGCTAGAATCCCGCAACGTAGGTACTCGTCGAATTCTTTTACGACGAAGTCCGGCAGCGGATAGCCCGTATCGCGCAGCACCTGATCTTGAAATGGCAACCAGTTGTTTTGGATGACTTGGTAAAGAACAGTTTCTTCGGGCTTATTCCGAGCATAGGTGAATTGTTTTTTTGCAGTGTTTGAATCGGCCACGAAAGACTGTGGTTGCTCTGCAGACCTGCAGCCTATCCGAGCTAATCTTTAAATCGAGGCTGAGTTTGAAAACCGGACTGGCGGACGCAACAAATATCCTTTCTCCGAGAACTCCTTTTTAGAAAGGAGGTTCACCCCACCCTTCATCTCCTACCAGTCAACGTCTTCATCACCGATCTCGCCTGCCACCGACCACGCCCCGTCTTAGTCTTTATATTCATAGTATTTAAGATGTCCGCAATCTTCCAATAACTGAACCCCTGCTCACGAAGCTGCTTCATTTTTTCAATGCGATACAGATAAAAGAGAGGTAGATTTTGTAGTTGATCAGTCAGTTAAATACTTATGTGGCACAGGGTTTGAAAACAGAAGGTTGCTAAGAATGTGAAGGCCACTCGACTGAAGGAGGGTCGAGGGTCTCTCACAACAGCAATTGGCAAATAAGACTGGCCTTAGAAAAAACATACGTAAACATCTGTATTTACTTTTGAAAACCTATTTAATTTGAGATGAGAGTAGCACAGGCTAATTTTATTTTTTTAGCCGTCAGATCGAAATAAAATGAAAAAAAATTGGATGGGCTTATTCCCATTGAATTAAATGCTTGAAAATACTCACTTATAAAATAGCAAAGACCACAAAGTACCACAACAACTTTTATCCAGACTTTCTACGCTTCATTTTTGGCTTCACAGGCTGTGGTTTAATTTCTAAAGACAGGCCAAGGTGGGTCATTATTTGTGTGACCAGCTCAAAACTGGGGTTCGAGTCCTTATCGAAAACCTTATAAAGGGTGCGGCGATTGATCCCAGTGCCTTCGGCCAGCTTCGACATACCATGAGCCTTAGCGACATCACCCAAAGCTGTGGGTAAGAAATCAAGATCATTTTCGACGATGGCCGCCATGATGTAGTTTGAAGCAAATTCGGGGTCACGCAGCTTCTGCATGAAATCGTCGTTAAAACTTGTGAGCTTATTCATTAGAGTTTTCCTTCCATAAGATCCAGTAGGCCTTTGCTTTTTCAATATCGCCTTGTTGTGTGCGTTTAGATCCACCCATTAGCAGCAGTATGATTTCATCATCAACGATGCCGTAATAAATACGAAAACCAGGCCCGTAATCAATTTTCATTTCAAAAACACCAGTGCCAACCGATTTGTGATCGCCAAAGTTTCCCAGTGAGGCTTGCCTAATGCGTTTATACAGAATGGCTTGAGTCAGTTTATCTTTAACTGAGTCTAGCCAGTCTTTCGCTGGAGCTTTTCCAGAGGGCATATAAAAGTATTCAACAAGGCGTTCTTTGATCTTCACTTGACAAGTGTGCCTTATAAGGCTCATATTGTCAATACATGGTTGGAGCCCAACCCGCCTTAACAGTACAAATTTACTTGATTGCGGCAAAAAATAGTGAGGAAATTGATTCACAGACAGGTCTAGATACTTCGGATTTAAAACAAAAAGAGGCTTTGTTTTACTTATACTCATTATCAACAATAACTTTTTTAAGCCCATTTCCAACCCAGGTAAGATCGTGGCGATTTAATTGTATAGAATTATAGTCAAACGTCCATAACTGGGCTGAAAGAGATCTTGCATTTCTTTTTTTTAATTTCAAAATCAGATCGATGTTCATGATAAAACTATCTTTAATTAATGTTTTTTGCAGACCCGTAATCGTACCCGCCGGAATCTGCACACCAAGCCTAAGCTTGATATAGGCTTCACCCCAACTCAGCTGCGGCAGTGCCGAGTAATCGACAGGAAGAACCTTAGGCGCTGTGGTCAGTCTTAAAAACTGGCCCTGTTTGGCCGGTTTTACGGCGCATTTAAGGGGTTTGGTCTGAGGCTTATCAAGTGGTATTTTTTCAAAAATTTTACGCTCAAACGAAAGTTGAAGTAAGCGATTAATCATGGCTAGGTTAATTCCCACACCTAAATCAAATTGATCTTGTCTGATTGTATTTAAAAGTGCCGGTCGTTTTTGTTGCTGAGAAACTTCGGGTTCGCTATTTGGATTTTGCGCATCTTCAATAAATGTATCTAATGTTAAACGAAGATTGTCGTTTTGGCTGAGTTCCTTTAACTGCAGCCCCCACTGAAATGGGGCATCGTGGCCTTTAACTCCGCCCGGAGCTTCAATAAACTTGGTTTCATCCACTCTGAATTAAAATTGTAGGTATTTTTGCTGTAAATTCTTGCTCTAATGAACATGGGGAGGTCTATGGTCGTTCTCGTTTATTTTATAAACGAGGTGTTTGGATGAAAGGGCTTTGATTCGAGTCATCTTAAAAGAAAGAATACAGTAAATACTGTATATACACAAGTGATTTTTACCAGTTTGGTGTAAAATTAGTATAGTTCGGCTGTTGATCGCAGGGTTAATTTTGCCAATAGGCGGGACTTTTTTGACCATTTAAAGTAGTGACTTGTCGTTGCGCTGATTTTAAGTTATTGTAATTTCTAGCTAATACGGCAGGAAAAGTCTCCCTACCATTTTTAAATCAGACGTAGCCACTTGAAATCACTAAATAATTTTAAAAATAAAATCTCAAAACAAAACGCTTTCTATAGTCAATATTGACATATCAAAATAGATATGTCATATTAGATATATATGGTCAGTTGAGTTTGAAAATTTGGCGGTAGAAAAAGAAGTTGCTGCACTCATTAAATCTAAAAAACTAACCACTGAAGATCAGGCGGTTATTCATGCCTGGATTCAGCAAATCTCTACTCATGGGCCAGAATCTATTCGTGGAGATTTTAAATGGGCCGATCATGCTTTGCATGGTGAGTGGGCTTGTTATAGATCTTCAGGCATAAGAAGCATAAACAGCATTTTTCGAACATCTTTAAAGTATCCACTCCCCATATTGTGCTTAATAAACCGTAATCCGATAGATTCATTCCGATGCACTCCATAACAGGAAAACATTTGAGTTTAAAATGGAGCCATTGCCTTTGAACGAGGCCGCGCAGTTTTTTAAAAATAAAAGGTCTGCTTTTGAAATTCAAAAGTACTATATGATTTTCGGAGGAATCCCAAAATATCTGGAGCAAATTGATCCCATGTTATCTTTACCGAAAAACATGGATCATCTGGCTTTCCAAAGAGGGGGATTTTTTATAAATGAATTTGAAACTATTTTTAAAGAGCAGTTTAAAGTATCAAAAAAATATGAAGCTATCGTGAACGCACTCGCCAGGCGATCGCTGGCCAAGGAAGAGCTCTCCCGAGTTGTAAAAATGTCTTCTGGTGGTGGGCAATCCCAATATTTAGAGCATCTGGAACAGGCTGGGTTCGTTCGATCCTTTGCTGCATTTGATTTTGAAAAAGGACAAAAGTCTAAAACAAGGAAATATGTTCTATGGGACGAGTGGATTCGTTTTTATTTTTACTATGTTAAATCGAACCTCCACCTTATTTCGGAAAACACAAAGGCCGGTCTATTTGAGCGCCTCACCGAAAGGTCACTGGATTCCTATTTTGGCCTTGCTTTTGAGAGACTTTGCTATAAGAATTTTCCTTTACTCCTAAAAGCTCTAGATTTGCGACTTGATGAAGTCGTTAACTTTGGCCCTTATTTTAAACAAGGCTCTAGGGCCGGTGGTAAATCAAGAAAAAATAAAGCAGCCGCTTCTGGCGTTCAAATTGATCTTTTAATTGAACGGCGAGGGCATACTCTCATGCTTGTGGAATGCAAGTTTTCTTCAAATCCGATCTCAGTTGACGTCATTAAAGAAGTCGAAACAAAAATAAAATTTTTAGGCGCACCCAGAAGGTACTCCATTGAAAAGGTTCTACTCGTTGGTGGCGACGTCACGCCAGAGCTTGAGGGTAAAAAATATTTCAACAAGATCATCTCTATGTCGAGCATTATCTAATCATTACGCTTTATCAAGTTTTTAAGGAGCTATCTCAGATGTAAGTCCTATCATTGAAAAACAACGTCGAAAAAAGACGTCACCCCTGGCTTGCCTCCCTTTGCACAATGTATTTTTTTTGGTTGACTAGCCCTTTCTCCGACCATTAAATAGCCTTATGTTCTTATATAAAATAATATTATGTTTAAATCTAATCCCTCTGCTATTAATGGCCCGTGCTTCAAGTGAAGTGCCTCTGCACGAGGAAGTCTGGCTCCCTATTACGGCTACTACCATAAGTACCAGTCACAAATCATTAAGACCTAGTCAAGCCTCATTGCCAGAGACTGATGCTGTTCTTAAGTTTGCAACCCTTCGAGCTAATGAAGGCTTATGGCAAATTCAACTGTTTTCAAAGGCTGCGCATAAGTTTCAAAAATGGCATTGGCAAAAATCGTTTAGCACTTATGCTAAAGCCAAGGCCTATTTGCAGAGTATCGAGTTTGCTAGTATAAGCCCCGGCAATTATGAATCATTTTCAAGTCAAAATTTAATAATCAGCTCAGAAGGCAGCTCAGAAATCAGCAGCCAAGTTGCCAGCGAGGTTAATGGCGCAGTGCTTTGGCAAGATACTGAAACTTGGAGCTGGCAGTGGGAAATGGCCTACGCAGAATGGGTTAAAACCAATTTAAAAAAAGATTTTTTTGTTCAGATTAATCTTAAAACAGATTGCGCCGACTTGGCCTTAGCCGTGCGCTGGATTTTTGCAAGAATTCATGGGCTGCCTGCAGCCAATACTTTAGCTGGCTCTGGTCAGCTGTTTACCAATCGTTCAATGCAAAGTGACTGGCTCAACCTACCAACCCACACCGAGTGGAAAAAAGATCAAAGATTTTTTGCCGCTTTAGATTATTTATTAGATAATACCTACACCCACACTTTATTTAAAGACAGTTACCCAATAGAAATGACTTCCCAGGCTTTTTTAGCAGGAACTCATCACCTAAGTTTGTCAGGAGCATCGGGGCATACTCAGCTTGCTAACCGCGTGAACGAAAAATTTGATATACCAATTCGAACGCTTGCCTCTGGGGCGCCAAGAGCTGTTCATGAATTGTACGAAGGTATATTTTTTTCTGCCGAGCAGCCCAAAAAAAATGCATCTGGTTTTTTAAAAATGCGCTGGCCTGTATATTCTGCTTCGCAAAAAGTGCAGCTTCTAAATAAAAATAAAATGCCCTATTTCTCCGAAGAGCAATACTCAGACGAATTTATTAAAAATGAAAAAAACTTTTCACTAGCCGTGTATAAAAGACTTAATCCCGATTTCAGCTTTGCAAACTTAGTTAAAGAAACTTTAGCTGAAATAAAAAGCCGGGTGCTTGCGCGAATGCAAGTGGTGCGTGATGGCTATGACTTTTGTTCAAAAAACGATTGCAAAGAGGGCACCAGCGGCTACGAGGCCTGGAGCACACCCGCGCGCGATAAACGTATTGTTACAATGTATTCTGAGCTCGCCCAAGTTATTTATCAATTAAATCACAACTCTGACTATTATTTGCAAGCTAGCACCGCTTGGAAGACTGAAGCCAATAAGCCGCTACTCAACTTGTTTGAAAAAAATTATACTTTATATCAAATCATGTATTCATGGGAAGCCCAGGGTCATAATATAAACCCCTGGGAACCCGAAGAAACCAGATGGGGGCTGGCTCCAAATATTTTTTTAAATAATTCAACAAAAAATATGGCCGAGCTCTTAATGCAAAGACAGGCTAAAATTTCAGACCCTCAAAACCCTTGTGCTATTGCTGAACAATGCCCCGAAGACTCTGACCATTGGCTAAACTGGAATACATTCGAAATTGATCAAAAAATAACTGTTCTTGCGTCTCGGTTAAGGCGCTACTGCAATTTTTATACAGAGCTTAACTGTGCCGATTGGCAAAGCAAGATTAACAGCAAAAAGATAAATGGAAAAAGTTTGCAGCATTGGCTGAGCGTGGCCGTATGGCTAAATTCAGATCCACGTGTTAGCACCGAAGTTAAATGGGGCGCTAACAAACCTGCAAACTTAATTGAGGTTGAGCAAATAGGTCAATACACTATCGACAAAAAAAATAACTTTTTAATGATTAACGCCAGCGCCAATACTTTTGAGGCCCAGCTTTATCGATTAGTAAACCACTCAGCAGTAACTGTACCTGCGGGTTATACTTGGGGCGGGCTGCAAGAAAATACCAGCTTACTCTTTAGTTATAAAATCGAAAACCAGCAAATTGAAATTAATTTTAAGAATGAAACACTTGATAATATTTATGCTTATCACACGGCTAAAATTGCTGACACCCCTTTATTTATGCACTGGGCAAACGCTGCTGGTATTTTTGTATTAATACAGGGAAGCCAGCTAAGTATAATTGATGTTCTTAATAAAAAAAATTATCAGTATATATACGTCTCTGATTCAACTGATCAATACACCTACTTGGCGCAAAACCTAGGTGCCAAGGCCGGAGAATATCTTGTTTTAGATTTTAATTCTGAATGGCCCTTTGAGTTAGCAATTCAATTGCCCTTAGCCGAAATTAAAAATAAAAAAATTCATTTGTTGAATGTTATCCGTAGCAAAACCCAACCAGGTACTCAGTCAAGTACTCAACCATTAATACTGAGTACCAGACTCATCTGCGATAAAAATCTAACCGCTGCAAGTTGCCCGGATATATCTAACTTCACTTATTCGCAAAAGGGCGGAAGCCCCCTTGTTTGGCACTCGGCTGCCGATCAACACCAAGCAGCCAGAGAAATTGTTCGCTTTTTTGAGGGTGGCGCTTATGCCCTAACTCGGTATCTAAAATCGGCTACGCTGTATACTTACGAGTTTTCAAAAGTTAACTCGCTCGGCAGGCTTGAACTTATTAAAATCCTACCTGATGGCACGGCTCATTATATTGGCGATCATTCTCCAGACTATTTTAGCGTTTTTTATTCAGATCTTTTTACGTACAAAGAATTTTACTTTCACTTTACGCCATCAGGCCAGTTGCAAGAATATAAGTTTGCGGCAAATGAAGTTAGTTATAATGGCTGTTATTTTGATTTATGCAGTATAGTTCAAGCAAATGAGCCTTTTAGCCTAATTAAGAATATGAAAACTTCACAAATTTTATATAAAAGAAATAGTCCAGATAATATTATGTTGCCCGTTATAAAAAAAGAAAATTCACTCATTCAGTATATTAATGTTTTTTCTGTAAAGTATCCCGCATTATTTAGGCTAAATATGCAGAGCGCTCCAGTTCTTGAAAATTTACCCTTTATAACAAACTCAAATGAAGTTTTTTCTTTTGATAAATTCCAGTACCCGTTTAGTGATTACGGCATTAAAGGTGATGCAATTTATTCTATTAGAAAAGGCCAGCCCTTTGAGCGGGGCCTAGCTGTGCAATACTACATGCCTTATTCTATTGCGGCACCTAGCCATTTGAACCAAACTAAAAATATTGGATTTTTAATATTAGATTAATGGGCTGGTGGAGACGCCCTTTGGCGAACTTTTTCGCCAGAAAATTTATGCGATCCTGCAACCATTCTAACTTGCGAAAGCAAATCTAACTACCGTAACTAGCAGTAACCCCTGCGTTTTATAAAATTCGCCCCAACATTCGATTCAAAAAGAGTTTTTTATTAAGGAATCTTAAGCATTAAAAAGCGATATTAGCTTCATAATTGCTACCTAATAAAAAAAATTGTATACACAATAAAATTTAGTTTGCGCAAAACAAAAGGGAGAATTTATGAAAACGTTTTTGATCACCGCCATTGTATTAATGGCCACACAGGTAATGGCACAGGCCACCTCAATTTCCGGTTATATGCATCTAGGCCAAGGCGAAACCGAATCAGTGAACCCCATCGGTTACTAAAGTATGAAAATGCACATTAAGATTAAGTGCGGATCTCTGAATAAATGTGATGGTGCCGATTTTGGCATTTTTATTTTTTATATGCTTTCTTTGAAAGGCCTCAATTATGCGAATAAATATTTTTAAGAGTTCATTAGTTAATTTAGGATTATGCGAAAGTACATACCTGATTTTATACGGGAACGATAGCACCCATTGCCTTGTGGTCACTTCCGGTATTACATTTTGAATAATATGGTGGGCTTCATCGTTCATGCGACGGGCGCAGCAACTTGGGCAAAAACCCCGCCGCTTACACGAAAAAGCCACAATACCTGAATATTGACACTGATAACAATAAGTCCTTATAAATCCATATTCCGGAATGCCGCATTTAAGATAATCATCAAACTCCTGATGGGAGTATAAGTAATTTAAAGCCCCTTGTAGTTAAAGTTGCTGATTTTTGATAAAGCTCCGCTATGGTCATGACTGAATAAGTCACTCGCAAAGGCTAGTGCTCGAAAAATTCTTGAGCAAAAAAGTCGCTCTGGTCTGAAAGTGCGGATTGCAATTTAGGCTTCCGCCGAATCTTTGAATCAGGGTAACGGCGCCGGTTTTGGCTTTGTTTTTTTGCAGCCCGGTTTTTCTTTGGTAGTATTTTGAAATCACCGCGTGAGTTATCTCTAAAGCTCTCGCCATGATTTTTGGTTTTACTGCAAGACATAGCCTGATCTGAAACGGAAAACTGATCACCCACTGGCGAATGTTCTGCACTGGCAAGACCGAATCTATAAGATGAGCAGCGGTCTCGCTCATGCGCCTACCGCC
>Ga0105164_10001329_pt1 | contig 15950 bp, 11 predicted proteins | sample VDWuncwatermetaG_FD_89674 | JGI IMG/M metagenome (GOLD analysis project Ga0105164, IMG submission 89674) | Wastewater microbial communities from Netherlands to study Microbial Dark Matter (Phase II) - VDW unchlorinated drinking water | ecosystem: Environmental > Aquatic > Freshwater > Drinking...
CGGGTCGCGGCGCCGCGAGAGTGTCTCCTGGCGGCTGTCGTTGGATATGGCCTATTTCGCGCTGGTCGTTGCCGCGCTGCCGCTGGCCGCCGCCGAGGCGCTGGCCGGTCGCGGCGCCACCATCATGCTCGAGGCGCGCAAATGCTAGACCCGCGTGTCCGCGGCGCCGCCGAGCGCCTGCTGCCCCGATTCCTGCTGCGCGCGCTCAACCCGTTTGAGACGCTCGCCGTACGTCCGCTTCACCAGGGCCTGGAACTCGGTGCGCGGAAACAGCTTGAGCAACTGGCTGAACGCCCACGTAGAGGTACGATTTCCGCTGCGTGCCGTCGCCCAAAATCTCGAGTCGCAGAGGGTCGGCGAGGAGCTTCCGGTAGAAGTCGAACACATGTCGGTGAGTGTAGCGCTCGCCAAGGATCGAGACGAACCGGAAAATCCAGCCTTGCAGCCTGAAGCCCTCGCCGGTGACGAAGGCCCGCACGGTCAACGGTCCAGCGGCGCGAACCGATACTTAACGAGGGCGCGAATCCAGGTAAGCGGATCGCGAAGCATCGAGACCTTCTTGCCCTCGGCGAAGGACCGCGACACATAGTTCACCGGGATCTCGACCGGCCGATATCCCTTCCTGAGTAATTTAATCAGCAGCTCGAAGTCGAAATCGAAGCGGTTACACTCCAAGTGAAGGCCCGAAAGGCACTCGCGCCGGAACACCTTGAACATCGTGAAGGGGTCGCGCAGTCGCTGTCCGAAGAGCACGTTGATCATGGACGTGAAGACCCAGTGTCCCGCGTTCAGGAAGAGGGCGAGGAGGGGCTGGCCGACGAAGACCCGCATCTTGAGCACACCCCCAACCGAGTGACGAGAACCGAGCACGAAGGCCCGGTGACCTCTGACGAGCGGTCGCAGGAGGGCGTCGTAGTCGTTGACGTCGTACTCCAGATCCGCATCCTGAATCAGCAGGAAATCCCCCGTGGCGTGCTGGAAGCCCGTCCGCACCGCGTGGCCCTTGCCCCGAGGGCGGTCCTCCAGGACCACCCGCACCCCGGCCATCCCGCTGTAACTGAGCGCCTCCTCCCGCGAGCCGTCCGACGAGTTGCTCTCGACGATGATGATTTCCTTGTCGAGCCCGGGCAGCTCGAGCCCCAGCAGGGCACTCATCAATTCCCGAAAGGTCCGACGCTCGTTGTAGAGGGGCACGATGATGGACAGTTTCCGGCGGGCGGGCCGGCAGCCGCGCCGGGCCAGGACGATCATCCCGCTTGGATTGAACGTCACCATGTGGCGCCTCACCGCCCGGGGTACCAGCCGGGTCACCAAGGTGACGATCGTGGTGAGACCGCGCACCGGGAAGCGCTGGAAGTGTCGAGCCACGTATTCCAGGGTGAGGACTTTCACGCCCGGCTTCAGCACGATCCGTTCGAAGCCGACCGCGAAGAGCGCGTTTTCCACGGTGTTCCGGTCAAAATGGAAGAGGTGCTCCTCTTTGAATTCCATCCAGCGCGATTTCAGGAGACGGGCCGACCAGCTATCGAGCGAGGGCAGCGCCATGAAGAGGACACCGTCCGGCCTCAGCATGGTTTGCACCTGAGCCAGCATGGCCAGCGGATCCCTCGTGTGCTCGATGACGTCCGACAGCACACACACGTCGAAGGGGTCAGCGGAGCGGAGGTCGCTCAGGTCTCCGCGGTAGATGCATGCTGGCCCCACCTTGTTCTCCGCGACTGCGGCGGCATGTTCGTTGATCTCCACGCCCACGACGTCGAAGCCGGCATCCCGCGCCGCTTGGAGCAAGTCGCCCTCGCCGCAGCCGACCTCCAGCAGCCGTCCGCCTGCGGCGTAGTCCCGAATCAGATCGAGGTAACGCTCGGCCGTCCGGCGCTTCATCCCGACGGTGATGGCACGATCCGTTTCGGTGTCGCCGGTCAGGAAGTAGTGCTGCGAGTAGATCTTTGCCAGCTCCTCGTCCGACGGCTGGGGATTCTGGAACAGCAGCCCGCAGTCCTCGCACTGCTCCAGCCGCAGGCCGTCCCGCGAGAACGCGTACCGGAGGCGGTCCGACCGACAGATTCGGCATTCTGTCAGCCGCGTCCCTTGATCGCGGAGCATCACTTGTCGGTCTGCCTCCCGCGCCATACCACAGCGACAGCGCCGACAAGCGTGAGCATCGACACGACCAACGCCAGGTAGAATCGCAGGGGAGGATGATACCGGAACTCGACGCGATGGGCGCCAGGATCGAGGTGCACCGCGCGGAAGAGGAAGTTGGCCCGGTAGATTTTCGCGTTCCTGCCGTCGACGGTGGCCGCCCAGCCCGGATAAAAGGTGTCGCTGAGGATCAGGAGCCCCGGCGCGTCGAGCTTCGCCTCGATGACCACACGATGCGGGGTGTACTGCTCGATCCTGACCGGCTCGTTTGTCACCGACCCGGGTGAGGACAACGGCCGCTCATGGGGCAGCGGCCCCTCGAGGATGGCCGTCCGCCTCGGATCGAAATCCGGCGCCGTCACCTGAGCGAGGGCGGCCTGCTCATCTAACACAACGTTCGCCTCGTGAACAATATACGCTCGCGGGAGTGCCCGCTTGTTGCGATAGATCCTCACCTCCCTCTCGTAGACTTGCTGCCACGCCGTCTCGAAGGGCTCCACTCTCAGATCTCCCCAACCGCCCCAGTCGAAGGCGTTCCCTTGTCCGGGATCAGCACCGAGCACCATGCCGACAGTCTGGCCTCGATATGCCATCAAGTCGACGGTCGCTTCATGCCATCGCCGATCCTCCGGCCGGTTCTTCGGGTCGATGTAACGCTCGAATACCGTGTGCGCCTGTCCATCGACCAACAGTTGCATGCGGTACCTGACCCCATCCCCCTTGGTGGGATGCCAAATAGCGGGGTCCATTCCTACGCCGAAGTGAAGGGCGGCCCCTTCGTCGGGAACCCGCAGCCAGTACGTCACCTGAGCCGGCGGATGCAGGAACAAGACGTTCTTGACGTCACCATCGATCGAGTACCGCGCCTTTCCGATGTACTCGCGCGGGCCGTGTCGTTCGCCATTTCTGAGGACGGCGTCGATCAGGGAATCGTTCCCCAGTGGGACCAAACACACGACGTACTTGACATTCATCAGGTCTACGATGGTCTGACTCCGCAGCAAATCGCCGAGCGAGCCCCCGACGAATCGGTCAAACGCCCTTTGGGGGGCCAGTGACTTCCCCATGAGTTTCAGGTAACGGTCGGGGTACAGCGCGTCCAGGGCACGAATGTCATGGAGCTTGTACACGACGTTGGTGTTGGGGTACAGCGTGTCGTCCAATCCGTAGATCCGGAACACGTCGCCGTCACCCTTCAGAAATTCGACGAAGGGGGCGACCGCGAAGGCGTCCATTCTGGGCGGAAAGTGCTTGGGAACGTACACGAACATCTCGACCATCAGGAGGGCGACACAACCGGCATTCGTGATCCGCTCGAACCGGCGCCGCCGACTCGCCGACAGAAGAAGAACGGTCAGCATCCCAACAATGGCGACGGCTAGCCCAACCTGGGCGACGGCTAGCCCAACCCGCGACAGCACCCATCTCTCACTGCTGGCCTTCACGATCGCGGGGCCGTGGAAGGCGAGGAATCCCGCGATCGTGGCGATCAAGAGCCCCGTGGCCGACCAAACGCGCCACGTGCGAAGCCCACTCGCCCGGCTCGTGGACAACCGGTCCAGACTGATGGCGGCCAAAACGGCGACACAGAACGCCACCTCCGCTTGATTGTATTTGGGGAAGACCACCCGCTCGAGAATTGGCAGCGCCCCGATCAGATTGATTCCGGGCACGGCATACGCCTTCAGGAGGGAAACAGTCGCGTAGGCACCGAAGAACCACGTCATTCGCCTCGCGGGCGCCAGCAGGGACAGCATCACGGGAACGGCCCCGAGATACGGCGTCAGAGTGAACGCATTCAGCTCCGGGACGATGGGATTCGAGAGCTGGTCGAACAGGTACGGCACCACGAGAGAGACGGCCCCGCTCAACGGGTGGCCCCACAGGCCGGTCTTTCCGCCTGCCTGATGACTGGGAGCGTACGCCTGCCCGACATACTCCGAGGCCAGGACGAGTAAGGGCGACGCGGCCGCAACGCCGACGCCGACACTGAGGGCGAACCGACCGGCGTAATCTGAAGCCGCCCGCACGCGGTCGTCAGAGCGAACAGCGATCGTCACCAGCCGAAAAGCGTAATAGGCCCCAACGAAAAGCCAGAGCAACAGCGTCGATTCCGGCGAACCGCCGAGGATGGACATGGCCAACACCAAGCCAAGGCCGGCCGTCGCCCCCCCCGTCCTCGTCCGGATCAGCCGTTCGGCCCACACCATCGCCAGGGGCAGGAGCATCTCCACGTCGAGGTGCCACATGTTCGCGTAGAGAACGAAGTACCCACTGAACATGAAGGCGAGGCTTCCCGCAAACGCGTTGAGCCGAGAGACGGTCCACAGCCGAAGAAATCGGTACGTGAACACTCCCATGAGCACGAATCGGAACAGGAGGTACGCATTCCAGACGGTTGGAGTCGGGAGCAGAAACAGTGGGAGGCGCAACGGGAAAAACGCGCCCGACTGCATGTTGCCGGCCAGCGGCATACCGAACCCCGAATAGGGATTCCACAACGGGATCTCGCCGTCCCGGTACATCCGGCCGACCAGCGCGGTCCATGGCTCGGCTGCCCACGCCGAGCTTCCGCCATCGATCACCCACCAGCTCTCCGGCATCTTCTCCCTTACAGACTCGCTGCCGTAGGGCCCGGCAGGCAGAGTTCCCGGCGTCGCCGGCGACGTGAGCAGGCTCTGACCGCTGAAGACGACCGGGTAAAAATAGACGGCCACCAGCAGGCTGTAGCCGGCCACCACCCCTATACCCAGAAGCCTGCGGCGAACAAACCGGGATTTTCGATATGGACCCATCTACCTATCCGGTTGACTCAGCATAGCCCGATATGTTGTGGTGGCGTGAGAGGAGAACCTGGTGCCGCTCCTGCTCGCCGTGGCCGGCGCGTTCGCGCGCGCCGGCTTCACGGTGCTGCGATGCGACCTGCCCTTCCGCCAGGCGCGCGCTGTCGGCCCTCCGTCGCCGGCAGGGGCGGCGCGTGACCGTGCCGGGTTGCGGCGCGCGGCCGGCGCGCTCCAGTCGCTCGTGACAGGCCGCGTCTCGCTCGGCGGGCATTCCTACGCCGGACGGCAGGCGAGCATGCTCCTCGCGCAAGAGCCTGCGCTGGCCGAGGCGCTCCTCCTGCTCTCCTATCCGCTCCATCCCCCGCGCCGTCCCGACCAGTGGCGGACCGGGCACTTCCCCGCCCTGCGCACGTCCGCGCTCTTCGTCCACGGCTCGCGCGATCCGTTCGGCTCGTTACGCGAGCTGAGCGAGGCGATGCGGCTCATCCCCACGCCCACCGCCCTCGTCCCCGTCGACGGCGCCGGTCACGACCTCGCCCGCGGCAGCATGCCTGTCACGGCGATCGTCGAGGCTTTCAGCGGCCTGCTCCGCGCCTGACGAAGGCGAGCCGGCGCGCGCGCGGTGTTCCCACCGACCACCTGGTCGGCGATGGATGCCGATAGGCGTCCGCGTGGCTGGGGACAGCGGCGATGCTCCTGCGGCGGAACGGGAGTGTGTGCCCGAGCTGTATCACTGCGGGAGCCGATGCCCCTTGTCATTTCCGAGCCCGCATCCACACAGGCCTGCTTACAGATTCTGGTGAAGACCGGGAAAGACAAAGCAATGTGACCAAGATCGAAATCGACGGTACCAGTGTCGCTTCTCGTTATGGCGGGATCGCGTGTACTCATGATCGCCTCCAGAACGGGATGCGATACCCTTTGGAACGTCGAAGTACGCGGAATCATTAGGGCGGCCTGACCGGCATGCCGACCTTCCAACCGCTCGCAGCATCGGGCACCTCCTTTCCCAGCACCTGTATGAGCTTCGTCAATAGATTGCGAGTTTCCAAAATGGCTTGGTAGATGTCTAAGCCGTCGTGATCGAATAACACGTCGAAGGCGGGCGATTCATGCTCGCGGCTCGTGCTTCCGTGAAAGCCAAACCGGTTGCGGAACAGGCGAAGGCCGTTGCGCATAGGCGCGACTCGCGCCTCGAGCGCACTTATCTCGGCGCTCATCTCAGGCAGTCGCGTGCGCCAGATACGAAAAAATTCGATTCCTTTAGGATCGGGCTCGATGAGGCTGTAGAAGAGGCTATAGACGACGGACATCATCGTGCCCCGCATCGTGAGGTGTGGTTCACTCCGATCATCCTCGTCGGACGTGGCCAAGACCATCTCATAGAGGCGAAGGAGCTGGATGAAGCGCATCATCCGCTCGGTGTAGATGCTGAGCTCGTCATCCTTCTTCGGCGCTTCGGTCATGTGCGTCACTTCCGCCGGCGCTCAGCGGGCGGGGCGAGCAGCGCGAGTCCCGATCCGCTGAAGCGTAGGGTTCGGCGTCGCAGGCGCCTCATACTGCTCCGACCTCCTGCACCAGCAGCACGAGCGAATGGCTCTTTACCGTCCGGCGAATCCAGGCGCCATAGGCGTCAACCTGGTCAAGCGCCGGATTCCGCTTCTTTGGCTTCGTAAGCGACATCAAGTATTCGGCCAAGAAGTATGCGGTGACGACGAACTTCTGCTTGGGGCTGCGCAGAGGCCAGCCGCCCAGCCGGCAGGCCTTTGCTCCGTGGAGCTCGCGACAACGATCTTTAATCAAGGGAGTCGTGAAGCGCAGATCGCCACGCCGATGCGCGAACTCGTTTCGAATCCGGCGGATACAGTCTAGGTCACTCTTAGCAGCCCGTGGTGAAAGTCGGTGAAAGATCCATCGCCAGAAGTGAGGGTGAGAACGTACACTGCGGCCATGGCGATGGGCAAACGCACGAGCGAGCAAGCCCCGATGTGGATTTCGACCACCGACCTGCCGGTCTCGCCGGGCCATCCCTTCTCTGCGCGGCTGCACGCCATCCTCGAGGAGGCCGGCTTCGACCGGTTCGCGGAGGAGCAGTGCTGGCCGGTCTCCGCGCCGGTGATGGGCCGGCCCGGCCGGCCGCCGGGGCGGTACTTCCGGTGGCTGCGGCTCGGGTACTTCGAAGGGCTCGACTCGGAGCGCGGCCTCGCCTGGCGCGCGGCCGATTCGCTCGCCGTGCGCAGCTTCGTGGGGCTCAGCCTCGACGCCCCGGCCCCGGATCATTCGACGATCTCGCGCACGCGGCGGTTGATCGCCGTGGAGACCCATCGGGCCGTGTTCACCTGGGTGCAGGAGCGCCTGGTCGCGGCCGGGCTGCTCACGGGGCGAACCGTCGCCATCGACGCGACGACGCTGGAGGCCAACGCCGCGAGGCGCAGCATCGTGCGGCGCGACACCGGCGAGAGCGACCAGGAGTTCCTGACGCGCCTCGCCGCGGCCTCGGGCCTCAAGACGCCGACCCGCGAGGCCTTGGCGCGCCTGGACCGGCGCCGGAAGAAGCGGACGGCGAACACGGACTGGAAGAACCCGTTCGATCCGGACGCGAAGATCACGAAGATGAAGGACGGGCGGACGCCCCTCGCGCACCAGGCCGAGCACGCCGTGGATCTGGACAGCGGCGCGCTCGTGGCGGTGACGCCGCAGGACGCCGATGTCGGGGACACCACGAGTCTCGTCGAGACGGCCCTCGCCGCCGCGGAACACGTCGAGGCCGCGCACGCCACGAGCCCCACGCCGGCGGAACTGGCCGAGATCGTCGCCGACAAGGGGTAGCACAGCAACCAAACGATGGTCGACCTCCAGGCGGTCGAGGTCCGATCCTCCATCGCCGAGCCCGCGCGCGGCCGCCGGGACTGGACGAAGACGCCGGAGGCGCAGGGTCCGGTCTACGGCAATCGACGGCGCGGGCGCGGCGCGCGCGGCCAGCGACTCATGCGGCGCCGCGGCGAATACGTCGAGCGCTCCTGTGCCCACGTGTACGACACCGGCGGGCTCCGCCGCACCCACGTGCGCGGGCATCAGAACATCCTCAAGCGGCTGCTTGTCCACGCGGGCGCGTTCCACCGCGGCCTGCTCCTGCGGCAGGCGTTCGGGCGGGGCACGCCGCGAGGGCTGCAAGGCCGGCAGTTCACCCCCGGCGCGCTTGAAATCGCCCTCGGCACGCTCGTCGCCTGCGTCTGGACGGCTGGGAAGCGCCTCTGGCGCCTCCCGCCACCGATCCCGCGCTTACTGCGCACCTATTCGCCTGCCGGGTGCGCTTGCTGAACTCCGGGAGTTCCACCACGGGCTGTTAGCGGTGAGCTCGATCAGGTCAAGCAGATACGCAAGCTTGATGCGAGACGAGAACGACCCGAGCCCAGCCTGGAACAGTTCGTCCACCGTTTTCTTGTCGGGCCTGTCAGGTCGTACTCGGCGGCCCAGCGGAGGTCGAGGGGCTTCTGCGTGCCCGGCACGATGGCCGTGGCGCCCTCGACGTAGGCGGAGAGCCGGAGCGCCAGCGTGACCGCATACGTAGGGCCGATCGACCAGCCAAACGAGTTGTCGAGGCGCAGGTGGCGTGGCGAGCCGACGACCGTGTAAGACACCTCAAGCGAGGCCGTCCACCGCTCGCTCAGTTTCTTGGTGAGATTCGCCCCGAGCAGCTCATCGAACTCGCCAGAGCCAAGCCTCCTGCGATCCTCCGTCGGAAACTTGATTTCGAGAAGCCCGGTCACTTCGGGGATGAGGCCCTGGTCGTCGGTGAATCGATAATTGCCCTTGAGCAGGATATCGCCGAGACCATCGTCCGTCGTCGTGCGGGCCGTGCTGACCCCGCTCACGCCGCGAGGTGCCCGGAGGGCTCCGATCCCGAGGGCCCCCAGCACGCCTTGGCCGTGCTGCCAGATATACGGGATGGTCAGCTTGATGTCGAGCCGGTCCGTCAAGGAATACTGTAGTACGAGCGGGACATAGAGAACTTCAGTCGTCTTCCGCGTGCCATAGGTACCGGCGGTATATTCCGGCGTGAGCAAGACTGAGAGTCCCAGTTCCTTCGACTCGGATTCCTCCGCTTGAGAAGTCGAAGTGGTGTCTTGGCCGAGCCCGACTCCAACGCTCGCGAGCACGAGGACTCAGGGTGGCGATCCCTCCCCACACCGAGTGAGGACGCCCCGGCGGAACAGACTGTGCGCGCTCCCTCCAATCCAGCCGTGGCGTGGCAGTCACGTCGTCATGGTGCCCCATGGCAGACCCGTCGGCCTAGCGTTTTTAGCCTTGGAAGGCGAGGGGTCCCCCTGAGAGATGCCACTCGACCGTCAGGGGAGCGTCGGTGACCGCGGCGACCGCCAGAGCTAGACCGGGGACGGCGTAGCAGTGTCGCTGCGGTGCGACTCTCAAGCAGGCAGATCCGGCATCGAGGCTTTCACCGCAGGCCTTCACCGCTGCCTCCAGCCGCGTCCACCAGCGGAAGAACGCGATGATCCGTTCGTCCGGATCCGTTCCCTGCAAATCCGATTGCGCCTCGGGCGGGAAGAACTGAGCGATCATCGCGTCGAGACCGGCGATGGCGCGAATCGGCTCCACGTCGACGCCAACGGCGCAGTCCTCAGAGAAGGCAATCGCACACCAACGATCACGGCGGGCCAGGCTGAAGGCCGGACGGCCCGTGTTCAGAAAGGGCTTCCCTCGAGGCGTGGCGCGGATCGGGACGTCCTCCGGCGCACAGCCGAGCCGCTGGCCAAGGACGGCGCGGAGCAACCGGCGTCCAGCGAGAAACCCCGCGCGTTCGGTTGGTGAGGCTATAGCGACGCTGCGATGGAGATCGCCCGGGGCCAGGCCCGACCAAGCTTCGACGCCTTCGCACTTCAGATCGAGGTCGACCAGATGGACGACGATGCGCGCCGGGGGGGCAGCAGCCATCGGCTGGCTACGGCACCGCGTGGGCAGGAATGCCGTGCCAGCGGCTGCCGGGCGGCAATGCCTCACCCTTCATTGCCAGCGACAGCGGCCCGAGCGACGCGCCAGCTCCGAGTTCGGCATCGTAGAGCACGACCGCCCGCGGCCCGACCGAGCAGCCAGAACCCACCGTGACGGTCGACATCTTCATCACTCGGTCCTCGAACAGATGGGTCTGCAGCGAGCTGTGACTCCCGATCGCCGCATCGTCGCCGACCCGCACGAGGTCGAACTCTGTGAGGTAGGTGGTATCGAGCCAAACACGCCGCCCGATGCGCGCACCAAACACACGCAGCGCAGGGCCGATCCACGGCGTGGCGGTGAGCGTCCCGATTAACGCCGGCACGGCGACACTCTCGTAGAGGCCGGTGATCAGCTCCGTACGCCACACGTAGGGGTTCCACAAGGGCGCCACCCGAGGCGCGTAGCGACCGGCGACGAGCCATTTCATCAGGGCCACGGCCAGGGTCGCGCCAACCGCCCCGGCCAACGCCAAGCCCGGAAGAACCGCAACGAGTGCCGTCAACGGAAGCCGTGCGGCAAGGTGCAGCCCAGTGAGTCCGGCCAGGAAGACAGTCAGGTAAAGGAGCGTCGCCGGTCCTGTCGCGCGCAGAAACTCGATCGCCAACCGACACGCGATGAGCGGCTTCCGCGGGCGGTAGGTCACCTCCTCGCCGAATCCCTCGCTCGTCTGGCGTCGCGGCAGAAAGATTGCCGGGGAGCCGAGCCAGGAGGTGCCTGGCTCGACGAGCCGGGCCGGCGGGACCGACTGGACGCCGATCAGGCTGTTGGCGCCAAGCCGAGTGTGGCTGCGCACCAGCGCAGCGTTGCCGACGAAACAGCGGTTGCCAAGCTCGGTCAGTCCGAGCGCCATGAGGCCCTTATGGCACGTCGCCGCGCCCACCGAGGCGAAGTCAGCGACGAAGCTCTCCGGTCCGAGCACCAGGAGGCTCGGATCCACGTGAGCGACCGTCGACACTTCCGCGCGGGGCCCCACCTTCACGCCGAGCAAGCGTAGCCAGGGCAAGACGTAGAGCGTGCCGTAGAGCGTGTTGGTAAGCGCTAAGCTCTGCATCATCAGCTTGTCGGTGAACCACTTGCGCAGCCCGAAGGTGGACTGAAGCGCATACGTGCCTGGGTGGCAGCGGCGGAGCGCGAGGCGCCTGCCGGTCGCCACCAGCGCGCAGGTGGCAAGCACGAACAGCGGCCCCGCCATGATGCTCATCGCCACACCGCCCGTGACTCCCGCTTCCCGGGCAGCCCAGGCGATCGCCAGCAGGCCCGGTGCGGCAGCCGCCCAGGGCAGCAGAACAAGGGCTAGCAGGCAAGCGACGAAGCCGGCGAGATGCGCCGCCGACCAGTCCTGTGGCCGGCCTTGACCCCGCGCCAGGGCATCGAGCAGCGGGTCGCCCTCGGGCACCGAAGCCGCGGGCGAGCCGGCCCAGTAGGCACCGTCAGGAATCGTCTCGTCGCACGCCGCGAGCGACTGCTCGGCGAGACACCCGCCATGACCGATCGACGCGCCAGCCATGACCACCGCATTGGCTCCGACGAAGGCGTCAGCACCGATGCGGATCGGGGCGAGCGTCAGCCAGCCGTCTTCGACAACGAACGGCTGAAGCCGGGCACCATAGCCGATGCTCGCTCCGTCCGCGATGGTGATCAGCGGAGGCAGGACAATGCCTGGGCTGCCGATATGACAAGCCTTACCGATGCCCGCGCCCAGCAGGCGCAGGTAGGGCGCCATCAGCGGCGAGCCCGCGAGCAACGAGAGCGGCGCGAGGCCGAGGAGCGAGCGGGCCAGCCACCAGCACGCATAGCGGACGCCCCAGAGCGGATAGCGTCCCGGCCGGAGGGCTCGCATCAGCAGTCGCGCGCCGGCGACTGGCAAGATCAGGCTCAAGACGATCAAAGCCGCCATCACGCCAGCCGTCTGGCCGGCGATCAGGGCGGGAGAGAGCCCTCTCTGCAGTTGCCCAAGCAGCCAGGCGACGGGGGCGCCAAGCACCAGGACGACGAGATAGAGCGCTGCAAGCTGGGCCAGGCCACAGCTCCAGACTCGGACGCTGCTGTGACGGCGCGCGACAGCACGCTCGGTCGAGCGCGTGGAGCAGTCTTCGTCCCTCCTAGCCTCGACGCGGCGGGCCAAGCTGCGGATCGTCGGGTTGGCGTAGAGGTCAGCGATCCCCAGGCCGCGGCACGTGGGAATCCGGCGGAGGGCCGAAATCACCTGCGCGGCGAACAGGGAATGGCCGCCGAGCTCGAGGAAGAAATCCGCTTCAACGGAGATGTCGGCGCGCCCGAACACCTGCCCCCAGACCGTGGTCAGCTCAGCTTCGAGCGTCGTCGCTGGGGCGACGTGCGAGGCCGAGCTGGCGGTGATCCGCGGCGTCCGAGGCGGCGGAAGGTGTGACCGATCGGCTTTCCCGCTGGCCAGCGTCTGGATAGCGTCGAGGATCTCGATGAAGGCCGGGACCATGTAGCTGGGCAATCGCCGCCTGAGCGTAGCGTGCAGCCGTTCGCGCAGCTCGGGATCCGCCGCGCCGGGCTCGCGAAGGGTGACGTAGGCGACGAGATCCTGGACCACGCCGCCCGGGGCCTGCGTCGACACGATGGCATTTTGGACCGCGGGGTCCTCCAGGAGCACCGCTTCAATCTCGCTGAGCTCGATGCGGTAGCCGCGGATCTTCACCTGGCTGTCGCTGCGGCCGAGATAGTCGATGTCCCCGGCTCCGGTCAGCCGTGCGAGATCCCCGGTGCGGTACAGCCGCGCCCCACTTCCCGCGCCGGCGAAGGGATCGAGGACAAACTTCGCCCGGGTCTCGTCCAGGCGGTTGACGTAGCCACGCGCGACGCCAATGCCGCCGATGCAGATCTCGCCGATCGCGCCGGCCGGCACCGGGTGCAGCCGCTCATCCAGCAGACGGACGGTATAGCCGGGGAGCGCGCGGCCGATGCTCACCGGCTGGTTAGGTTTGAGCTCAGTCCACGTGGCGGTCACTGTCGTCTCGGTAGGGCCGTAGGTGTTGAGGACGCGGCGCCCGGGCCGACTCCATCGCTGCACGAGGTCGCGCGGGCAGGCCTCGCCGCCGAGAACCAGCATGCGCAGCGAGGGCACGTCTCGGTCGAGCGTGGCGAGCAGCGTCGGCACGCAGTACAGTACCGTGACCTGGTGCTCGTTGAGGAAATTAGCAAGTGCGGGGCCGATGCGGCGGCCGTCGGTGGGCCCGGCGATCAGCGTCGCGCCGGCGATCCAGGTCGTCCAGATCTCCTCGATCGAGAAGTCGAAGGCGATGGAGAGGCCCTGGTAGACCCGGTCAGTCGCCGTCACACCGTATATCGGCGTCACAACGGTGAGGAAGCTGCAGACGTTCGATTGGGTGATCATGACGCCCTTGGGCCGGCCTGTCGAGCCCGACGTATAGATGACATAGCACAGGCCATCAGCATCCAGGGGCACCGCCGGCCGCGAGTCCGGCAGCATGGCGAGTGTCGCGCTGCACGCGTCGAGTACAACCATTTGGCAGGCGAGTTCGGTCGTCACGGGGTGGAACCCATCGGTTGTAACGAGCAGGTCGAGCGCTGCGTCTTCAGCGATGAAGGCGATGCGCTCTTTCGGGAACAACGGATCGATCGGAACGAACGCCGCGCCTGTCTTAAGCACGGCGAGCAACGCCACATAGATATGCACCGAGCGCTCAAGCAAAATGCCGACCCGGTCGCCCGGACCAGCGCCGAGAGCGATCAGGTGATGCGCAAGCCGGTTGGCGCTGGCGTCGAGCTCGCGGTAGCTCAGCTGTCTTGCCCCGCAGATCAGGGCCGGGGCCTCCGGCGTGGCGTCGCACTGCGCCTGGAAAATCTCGTGCAGGTGTTGAGAACCAGGGATACCTGGATGCAACGGTGGAGCGGGATGGCGATGGCGACCGGGAGGCCGATGAGCGTGAAGCCTCGCTGGCTCTCGAAGGCGACGCTTCGCGCTCCACGATCCAATCATCGTCTCCTCCTCATGGCCTCTCTCCTGAGGAGGAGGGTTCGCGCCGCCTCCTCTTTCTTCGGTAGCCCGGCTGTCAGGCGCCTCGCCTGACCCGTGGCTTTGCGTCCCAGCCTCGAGCTGGTTTGCCTTTGTCGGAAAGAGAACGTCCGGTAACCAGGGTGCAAAAATGCGACCGAAGCAGGAGTCGGCGTTAAGCCAGCGATATTGAAGCGAGAGCGTAGGTGGGCTCTAATCGAGCAGTGCCCAAAGGTGGTAAGGGTCTGCTCGCCGTGGTGCCGAAATGGCCGTGGTGAGCAAGGCGAGCTATGGGTTCCTGCGTAAGTAATGTCCCATGTTTCCCTGCGTGAGGTGCTCATGCGCCCACAGGGCAGCCGGCTCGCTGAGCTATGAGGAGATCACGGCGTGGGCGGGAGCCTTCAAGGCCTTTCCTTCAAGGCCTTTAAGGTCGTGATGGGAGTTGTCCCACGTGCTGTTGAACTCGAGACTTGGCACTCCCCTTGCCTATCTGGGCGGGAGGGTCACTCGGCACCAAGGATCATCGGATCATCCACCGTTACAGAGGGAGGACTGGCAATGAGGAAGCCGGCGGCGCGCACGACCATATTATCTGCCCTTCTGATGCTCGGGCTATCGCTGGTCACCTGGCCGGGGGTGGCCGCGGCCGATTCCGAGATAAAGATCGCGGGCTTTGTAGACGTCCCTCCGACGGGGCCGGGCGGTACCCTGACACTTCCTCTGGCCCCCGGCGCCCCCCCGGTGACTATCCTGGTCCAGCTGGGCACCCCTCCGCAAAAGATCTCGATCCAGGTCACTTCCTCCACGGCGATCGAGAGCGGGCTTCCGGTGACGCTCACCGACAACGACCGGGTCAAGATCGACGCGGTGATAGCTGGCAGCGTCATCCAGGCCACCAAGCTCGAGCTCGATCCGTTCCCGGAGCTCGAGGTGACGGGAGCCGCCCGGGGCCTGCCTGACGCCGGGGTCACCCTTCCGCTGGCCGCCGGCACCACCGTCACGTTCACGGTGTCGCTCGTGCCCGGGGTGGATGTGTCAGTGGTCCTGACCGAGAACACCAAGGCGGAGGAGGGACCGCTCACGCTAACCAACGGCACCATCGTCCAGATCGAAGCCGTGTTGCAGAACAATCAACTCGTGGTCACGGAGGTCTCCGCCACTGGCGCAGATTAGTTAGCCAGCCGCCGCTGTCTCGGATCGACCTCGGGGGGCGGCCGGGCTTTGGCCGCCGACCCAGCGCCCACTGGCTTGGTCGCCCTCACGGCGCTCCGCCTCATCGCGGTAACGCATTGGACGGCCTCTCGAGCGACACCACGCCGCGAGCGGCGCAGCCGCCCATCATCCAGGCGGAGCATGTTTCGGACCGCACGTACAACCGTCATGTCAGAACTCACCAGACAGGAGAAATGCGATGAGACGTCACCCACTGGTCCATCTCGTCGTACGTACCGACTTCCTTCTGGCGTTCGTCGTGTCCGTGTCAGGCGTCGCGCTGGCCGCGGAACCGAAACGTGGGGGCACCCTGCGGGTCGCCTACGGCAACGAGATCTCGAATCTCGACTTTCACACCGCCCCCGGCTACGAAATGAACTGGGTCGCCATGAACATCGGCTGCGGGCTCCTCAACATCACGCCCGACGGCAAGTTCGTCCCGGATGCCGCCGAATCGTGGCAGATCTCGCCTGATGGTCTCCTCTACACGTTCAAGCTCAAGAAGAACGTCCTCTTCCACGATGGCACCAAGGTCGACGCGGCCGCCGTCAAGTTCAGCATCGGTCGCCTCATGGAACCCGCGACCAGGTCCAGCATGACGGCCCCACCGCTCCGGGTCGCGCCGCTCTAGCATCCACGCATCGGCCGTCCACTGAGGCGGGGCGAACCGCTTCTCGGTCACGCGCGTCACCGCGCCGGTCTTCTCGTTCACACGCTCCTCGGTCCGCTCGTAGACGACGGCGCCGCCCTGCGCTGCCTGCGTGATCCGCCCGATGCGCCGCTGCTCGTCCTCGGCCTTCGCGCTTTCACAAGCC
>Ga0105164_10001330_pt1 | contig 15943 bp, 14 predicted proteins | sample VDWuncwatermetaG_FD_89674 | JGI IMG/M metagenome (GOLD analysis project Ga0105164, IMG submission 89674) | Wastewater microbial communities from Netherlands to study Microbial Dark Matter (Phase II) - VDW unchlorinated drinking water | ecosystem: Environmental > Aquatic > Freshwater > Drinking...
ATATCACAGCGCTCAATGTCACCACCCCCGCAGCACCCCGCGCATTGCTCACAACCTCGCCATCATTGAGATCACGCCAGATGACGATGGCAAGTGTCGGCGGCTGGGTCGGGCCAATGACCAGCGCCATGTCAACGACCGTCATGCCATAGCTCAGCACGGCCACCAGCGGCCAGAGAATGCGCGGCAGGAGTTGCGGCAACAGAACCCGCAACCAAATCGAGACCACGCCATGGCCCAGGCTCCGCGCCACCTTCATGTGTCCCGCAAACATCTCTGACAAGTCATCACGGTTCATCAGGCTTGCCAGGGCATAGACGAGAAACGGCGTTTCCTTCAGCACCAGTGCGGCGATCAGCGAAAATCCAAGGGGGTCCTGCGCCGCAGTCCATTGTGGCGGCGTGGCCCAGCCGAAGGGGATGGCAAACAGCCGCGCCATCACGCCGGTTGGCACGATGAAAAACGCAAGTCCAATGGCCAGAGCCAGATGCGGCACAGCCAGCATCATCCCGGACTGGGCCGTCAAACTGCCTTTGCTGTTTGCTGTGATGAGAATGGCAAGAACCAGCGCGAGCACCGTGCTGCTGATGCCGGTGAACAGGGAGAGCCACATCGCGCCCCGGAACTGCGGATGCGCGAACAGAGCAGAGAAGGCGCTGGCGTCAAGGAAAACGGGCGCGATGAACAGCAGCGCCAGGGCAAGCGGCACCAGAAAGAAAAAGAACAACGGAAGACGGAGCAACTTCACCCCCGCCCATAACGCTCCAGCCACGCCTTCTCGAGCAAGAGCACCCAACTCGCGTGGGGTTCTAGGAGCGTAGGACCCGGGAGTGTCACGCTGCCCGCCGTGACGGCACTGGCGAATATGGCCTGCTGATCCGCGGGCAGTTTCGTCACGGCAAGTACCGTGGGATCGCCCCAGACTTTGATGTCGTTCTTCTTCGCCTGGGCTTCCGGCGACAACAGGAAGTTCGCAAATACCTGTGCGGCGGCCTTTGCCGTGGCATTGACGGGGATGGCCACAAAGTGGGTATTGCCAATGGTGCCCTTGCTGTGCTGCCAGGCAACAGTCGAGGTTGGCAAGGTGCCTGCCGCGACAAGATTTGCAGGCTCATTGGGATTGAAAGTAAGGCCGATCAGCAGCTCACCATCGGCCACCATCTGCGTCACCTGCGCTTGCGACTGCGGAAACTGCTTGCCTTCACGCCAGCAATTCTTGTGCAGTTCATCCAGCATGGAGGCCCACACCGGACCATAGCCGCTGAATGTGCTTCCATCACCCGGCTTTGCAAACACTGACGGGTCCATGACCCCTTCCATCAGCACCTGCTTCAAGAATGTTGTGCCATGAAAATCCGGTGGGGCGGGATAGGTGACACGGCCGGGGTTTGCAGCGGCAAATGCCGATAACGCCAAAATGCTGCGTGGCGGCTCTGGAACCTTCGCGCCATCTGCGAAAAATGTGAGTTGTGCCATGCCCCAGGGGCTTTCGAAGCCGTCAACTGATTCTGAAAAGTCCTGCCGCGTGGTGGGTTTTCCCTCCACATCCACAAGGGCGAAATTTGGTTGCGCTTCTGCCCACGGACCAAACAGCAGCTTTTCGGATTTCATGGCACGAAAATTCTCGCCGTTGATCCAGACAAGATCAACTGAGCCATCATTCTTGCCTGCCGCCACCTCATCACGCACCCGCTTCACCACTTCTGCCGCGTCGGTGATTTTTACGTGTTCAACACTTATGCCGTAGCGCGATTTCACTTCGCCAGCCGCCCATTGGATGTAGGTATTGATGTTGTCTGAGCCCGCCCAGGCGTTGAAGTAAACTGTCTGGCCCTTACCCTCCGCTTCGATCGCCGACCAATCAGCCGCACGCACGGCAGTTGGCAGGAACAGGCCTGCGGCAGATGAGGCAAGGAAGGCGCGGCGGTTCAGCATGAGGACTCCAGTGGTTGTCAAAGAAACATAGGTCTTCGCGGGGTGAAAGGAAATCAAAGTGAGGGCGTGCGCGGTAAGAAGATCGTGATGCAGGCTGCCTGCACCTAGCGCAACGGACGATCAAATCGGAACGATTTGTGAGAGGAAAGTTGCGCCAACACATTGAATTTACGAGCATCGTTCTCGCGGTCAATTGAGATTGCAGATTCCAATTGACCGCGTAATGCACTACAGCATTCCCGGCAGCACGCGATCGGGCGGCTTGTGGCCATCGGCCCAGGTTTTGATGTTGATGATCACTTTCTCGCCCATGTCGATACGGCCCTCAATGGTGGCCGAACCCATGTGGGGGAGAAGCACAACCCGGGGATTGTTGAGGAGTTTGGGATTGACCGCAGGCTCATGCTCAAACACGTCGAGGCCCGCACCAGCGAGTTCAGCGGATTCCAACATGCGCGCCAACGCATTTTCGTCAATCACTTCGCCGCGAGCCGTATTCACCAGGAACGCATCCTTCTTCATCATTTTCAGGCGCCGCGCCGACAGGAGATGAAAGGTTGCTGGCGTGTGCGGGCAGTTGACCGAGATGATGTCCATGCGCGACAACATCTGGTCAAGACTTTCCCAGTATGTTGCTTCCAGCTCTTTCTCGGTTGCCGCGAGTACGCGCTTGCGGTTGTGATAATTGATCGAGAGGCCAAAAGCCTTGGCACGCCGCGCCAATGCGGTGCCGATCCTGCCCATGCCGATGATGCCGATCTTCTTGCCCCAGATGCGGTGGCCCAGCATCCATGTGGGAGACCAACCCCGCCATTGCGCGGGGTCAGCAGCGGCACGGCTTCCTTCCACCATGCGGCGCGACACCGCGATGATGAGACCCATGGTCATGTCGGCCGTGTCCTCAGTCAAAACGCCGGGCGTGTTGGTGACCGTGATGCCACGGGCCAGTGCCGTATCAACATCGATATGATCTACACCGTTGCCGAAATTGGCAATGAGTTTCAGTTGCGGACCTGCTTGCAGGAGCATGGATTTGTCGATCCTGTCCGTCACCGTTGGCACAAGCACGTCGGCGGACTTGACCGCCGCGACCAGCTCGGCCTTGGTCAAGGCATGGTCGTTGCTGTTGAAACGGGCTTCGAACAATTCCGCCATGCGCGCCTCGACCAGCGCAGGCAGCTTGCGGGTGACGATCACTGTCGGTTTGGCAGGGGGCATCCAGTATCCACATCTTCAATCTTGACGCAATTTTAACCGTGCACGGGCCATTTTGGAATTAGCCAAAACAGGGGTGACCGACAAGGTTCTCGCGGTGGTTCCCCTTGGCCCAACGCCCGAGCTCCTGCAACCCCAAAGGCAGACAGATGCCGAAAATGAATTCACCCGTTTCAGCGCTCTTTGCTCTCATCTTGCTGGCGGGTGCTTCAGCCTCGATTGCCTGGACCCTGGGCTCCCGCAGCCTCGTTGCGGCACATCATGAACCCGGCGAAATTACCGCATCGGTGGATGCCGCACCACAGAATGCCGGCAGTGTAACCGGACTTCCCTTGCCGCGCTTCGTCTCCCTCAAGGCGGACAAGGTCAATGTCCGGCGCGGCCCGTCGATTGACCATCCGGTCGCTTTCATGTTCCAGCGCAAGGGTCTGCCCGTCGAAATCACGACTGAGTTCGAGAACTGGCGCAAAATCCGGGACAGCGAAGGGGCCGAGGGCTGGATTCTGCAAAGCATGCTGTCTGGCCGCCGCAACGGCTATGTGGCGCAGTGGGCCAATGGCAAGACGCTTGCTCTCCACACGGTGCCGGAAGCCCGCAGCGCTGTCGTGGCACGCCTGTCGCCTGGCGTTCTGGCTGTCATCGACAAATGCGACGGCCAGTGGTGCGAAGTGTCTTCGGGCGGCCACACTGGCTTTGCCGAACAGGCCAAGCTTTGGGGTGTCTACCCCGGCGAAGTGGTGGATTAGCTCATCGGGCGATCAAATCGGAACGATTTGAGAGAGGAAAGATGCGCCAAGAAATTGAACTTTCGAGCATCGTTCTCGCGATCAGTTGAGATTACTGATCCCAATTGACCACGCGATGCACTAGCTGGTCAGCACTGCCGCTTCAGCGCGCCGACCTTCGTCTTCGCGGGCCCGTTCGATACGCTCCCTGCGGCGCCGGCTGATTTCGTACCAGATCGCCAAACCAAGTGTGAAAATAATCAACAACAGCGCCAGCGCGTTGATGGTGGGTGTGATACCTGAGCGAACTTTCGAGAACACATATACTGTCAAGGTATCGGCACCGCCACGGGTGAAGAGCGTGACATTGAAGTTCTCGATCGACTGGAAAAACGAGATTGCCGCCCCTGCCCCAATGGCCGGATATAGATGTGGCAAGAGTATGCGACGCATCACCTGGGCATGGGTCGCGCCCAAATCGAGAGCAGCTTCTTCGAGCCCGGCATCGAAACTTTGCAGGCGCGCCAACACCAACAGCATCACGAAAGACGCGATATAGCTGACCTGCCCCAAGACAGACAGGTGCAGTCCTGAGCCAATCGAAAAATAGTTCCAGAACAGCAAGGTCGAGATGCCGATCACCACGCCAGGTATCAGGATGGGCGCCACCATCATGCCGTAGAGAATGGCCCGCACGCGGCCCGAGATGGAGTTGATCAGGATTGCTGCGGCTGTGCCGATGGGGACGGCGATCAGGACAACGGCAATGGCGACAAGTATGGTGTTGCGGAAGGCAATCCAGATGCGGTTGTCGTTCCATAAGGCCACGAACCACTCATCCGTCCATCCGCGCCAGGGAATGATCGTGGGCAGCTTGCTGGCATTGAAGGCGGCGCCACCCATTACCAGCAGCGGCACCAGCAAATAGACCAGAAACAGCCCCATATAGAGGTGAAACAGGATATTACGGTTCTGGTTCATGCTCCCACCCCTATTTCGCGATATCGGAAAGTTTGACGCCAAAGACCCGCATCATCAGGCTGACGAAAATCGTGCAGACAAGGAGCAGCATGAAGGCGAATGCGGCGCCGGTGTTCCAGTCCTGGCCGTCCATCATGATGCCCTGGATAGTCTGGGTGAACCAGCCTGACGTGGTAGAACCGAGGAGCGACGGCACCAGGAGCGAACCCGCCGAGAGCATGAACACCATGACGGCTCCCGACGCGATGCCCGGTTTGGCGTGGGGCAGGATCACCCGCCAATGGGTGCGCCACCATGGCGAGCCCAGATCTTCAGCCGCTTCGATCTGGTTGGAATCCAGCGATTGCATGGAGTTGTAGAGCGGAAAAACCATGAACAGCACGTAGGTGTAGACCAGCCCCACGACCACTGGACTGAAGCCCGAGATCCAGCGGATTTCAGTATCGATGATGCCGAGCCACAGCAGGATCACGTTGAGCGGACCCTTCAAGGCCAGGATAATCCACCAGGCAAATGACCGCAAGATTTCTGAAACCCACAAAGGCACGAACAGCAGCAGGAACAGCGTCGGAAGGGATTTGGGCGAGACGATCTTGGCCAGGTAATAGGCGAGCGGATAGGACATGACAAAAGTGATGACTGTGACGAGTGCCGAATAGACGATGGTCAGGTAGAAGACCTTGACCCGGACGGGCATCTTGAAGTCATAGCCGAAGAACGAGAAATCCACCTCGTTTCCGAAAATCTTCATGTAGTTTCCGAGCGAATAGAAATCGAGCGGGCCGCCAATTTCGGACTGGGCGATATAGGGCCGGAAAGAACTCTCCAGCATGGTGAAGTTGGGGAGCACCACGAGGATGACCAGCCAGAAAAACGTGAGTCCGATGCAGAGCCAGGTCAGCGCGATACCATACCGCCGCAAGAGGTCCTGCATGATTCAGGCTCCGGTAACCGAGGTGTCTGGCAGGATTGCGGCATTGGCCGCATCGAAGGACAAGTGCATCAGCGTGCCGGGCGCCGGCACCGTTGCCGAACCATCGTTGCGCAATTCCGCGGTAAGCCGCGTGCCTTTCCCGCTGGTTGCCGAAACCACAATGAAGGAGCCCTCGAAGGAGACGTCGCCAATGGTCACGGGCACCGAGTTCTTCGCCTTGGCTTTCGGCGAAAGCAGGGTGTGTTCAGGGCGGACATAGAGCTTGAGCCCCTGATCATTCTTGTCGCCGACCAGCCGGGCCTCAAAAACACCGATCGGCGTCACGAAGTCGGCCTTGCCACCGCTGGCATTCTTGACCTTGCCGGAGAGGATGTTGTTTTCGCCAACGAAGGAAGCAACAAAGCCGTTGGCAGGCTTGTTGTAGATGTCCCGCGGTGCCGCGACTTGTTGCAGTTTGCCCTGCGACATGACACCAACCCGGTCTGACATGGCAAGCGCCTCGCCCTGGTCGTGGGTGATGTAGATAAAGGTGACGCCCGTGCGCTTCTGGATGGCGCGGAGTTCGGCGCGCATATGCTGCCGGAGCTTGAGATCAAGTGCCGACAGAGGTTCGTCGAGCAGCATCACCGAAGGCTCCACGGCAAGGGCGCGAGCGATTGCCACGCGCTGTTTCTGCCCGCCGGAGAGTTGGCTCACCATCTTGTCGGCGGCGCCGTGCAAGTCAACCAGCGCTAGCAGTTCCTCAGCACGCGCCCGCCGCTTGACCTTGTCAACGCCACGCACCTCAAGCCCGAAGGAGATATTCTCCCAGACCGGCATGAGCGGAAAGAGCGCCAGGTTCTGGAAAATCAGCGCGGTCGGCCGCTGGTTGGGGCGCTGCCCCTTCATGTCTTGGCCGTCGATCCGGACCACGCCTTCGGTCGGCTCGATGAAACCCGAGATCATGCGGAGAATGGTGGTCTTGCCGCAACCCGATGGTCCGAGGAACGAAAAGAACTCGCCGGGCCGGATTTTGACATTCACATGATCGACAGCCCGAAACTTGCCAAAATCACAGCACACATTCGCAAGTTCAATCCCAGCACCCATGAAACCATCTTCCCCAGTGGTGGCGTTCTGGCAGCCTAACAAAGCGGTGCTGCCGGCGCAACGCCCCCGCTTTTCGGTTCAGCACAGCCTGTTTGACATCAAAGAAAAACACCGGGTCCTTTCAGACCCGGTGCAGTTATTCTTGCAAGGCGATCAGGAGGCCTTGTACTTGTCGGAATATTCGCCACGCTTGGCGACGAATTCCGCTGACTGGTCAGGCCACCACCACAGGGCGGCGAGCTTGGCGTCGTCAAAGGCCGAGTTGTAATAAACCGCAACATCCGGGCTCATCATTTCGGCAGCACCTTTGGCAACAGCGTTCGACGAGAAGGCGCTGGCCCAGCCAGCGGCACCTTCCGGTGTCGACACATACTTGGCAAACTCATGAGCCTGCTCCACGTTGACGGCGTTCTTCAACATCGCAAAGCCCTGGTGCCAGGCGAAAGCGCCTTCTACGGGTGCCATGTAACCGTAACCATCGTTGCGCAGGTTATAGCCGGTCGAATCCCAGCACAGGCCGAGGGTGGCACCGTTTGCCACGAACCCGGCGTTGGCTTCGTTTTCACCGGCCCAGAACTGCACGACATTGGCTTTGGCCTTCACGCATTCAGCGAGCGCGATGTCCCACAGCTGCGTCATGGCGGCCATATCGGTGTAGCCATCAAGCCAGGGGCGCGGCAGCTTGCCCTGCTTTTCAAGCAGACGGCCCATGGCGGTCAGCGCCGAACGCGGACGCACCACAACCTTGTTGGCCGGATCGAACAAGGCAGCAATGCTTGGCGGGTCACCCAGAACGGCTTTTTCCTTGTTGTAGACAAGTGCTTCCGTGCCCCAGTTCGAGGGCACATAGAGCAGCTTGCCTTCCTTGCGCGAACGCTCGCCGGCATCGCCATCGGCAAGCCCTGGCAGGTAGTTGCTCATCGCCAGCTTGCCTTCATCCCAGGCACCGACAATGCCGTTGGTGTGGTACTGGTCGACCGTATCGATGGTCGGCTCGATCACGTCGATGCCACCAGCCGTTGACGCAACTTTTGCAGCGGCAAAAATGCTGTCATTGTCGGGCTGTTCGCTGAAGTTCACCTTGATGCCAGTCTTGGCGGTAAAGGCCGGGAACACCTTTTCAGCAAGGGCCGGATAGCCAGCCCAGCCGGTGAAGTTCACTTCGCCCGACGAAGAAAAGGCATTCTTGACAAAAATCGGGCTGGCAAAGCCAACAGCACCCAGGGCCACAGCCGATTTCATGACGGAACGGCGGGAAAGCTGGGCAGCCTTCAGCAGTTCCATCGTGGATTTGGTCTTGTTCATCTCACGTCCTCCAAAAAGGACGGGCACTATGCCTGTCCTTGAAACTCCCATGGTCCGGTTTGCCCGGCTTCTGGTCGAGTATGCTGACATTATGTGACGATTATGACAATCCGGCAATGGCCTTCTGACACCAGAATTTGCTGGACCAAGACCGTCCCCCAAGCTGGCTCCAGCTTGGGGGACGGTCTCTGCCGCTCCTAGCCCTTGTTCTTGTAGTACACGTCCAGGAACACGGCGAGCATGAGCACCACGCCCTTGATGACCTGTTGCCAGTCGATCCCGACCCCCATGATCGACATGCCATTGTTCATCACGCCGATGATGAAGGCTCCGATGACCGCCCCAATGATTTTACCGACACCACCTGTCACCGCCGCCCCGCCGATGAAACAGGCGGCAATGACTTCCAGCTCGAAACCAAGGCCGGCCTTTGGCGTCGCCACGTTGAGGCGGGCCGCAAACACCAGCCCTGCCAGCGCAGCCAAGGCTCCCATGATCGTAAAAATCAAAAAGGTCATGCGCTCGGTGTTGATGCCCGACAACTTGGACGCCTTTTCATTGCCACCCATGGCATAGACGCGGCGGCCAAAGGTCGTGCGGGTGGTGATGAATACAAACAATGCGATCAGCGTGAACATGACGATCAGCACGTTGGGCAGGCCCTTGTACTGGGCCATCAGGAACGTGAAGCCCAGGAAGGCAACGGCAATGAGCACATTGCGCCCGACAAAAATGATGTTGGGCTCTTCCGCCAGGCCATGGGCCTGCTGTTCGCGCCGCTCCTTGACATTGAAGTAGATGATCAGTGCCGTCACCAGCCCGCCGATAACAAGGGCCAGTAGATTGAACGGGCCGCCAAAAAGGGCGACCGTGAAAAGATCAGGCACAAATCCGGAGGACAGCAACTGGAAGGATTTCGGAAACGGCCCCACCGAAGCACCACCCAGCACCGTGAGTGAAAGTCCCTTGAACACCAGCATGCCCGCCAGGGTGACGATGAAGGCGGGAATCTTGTGATAGGCGACGAAATATCCCTGCATCCCGCCGATGGCCGCCCCCAGCACCAGGCAGATGGCAACAGAGACAAAGGGATCCAACTTCCATGTCACCATCAATACAGCCGCAAGGGCCCCGACAAAACCCGAGACTGAACCGACGCTGAGGTCAATGTGACCCGCGATAATCACCAGCAACATGCCCAGCGCCATGATGACGATATAGCTGTTCTGCAAAATGAGATTGGTCATGTTCACGGGCTTGAACAATGTGCCATTGGTGGTGAACTGGAAAAAGACCATGATTGCCAGCAACGACAGCAACAGCGCATAGTCGCGGATATTTGCCCTGATGAAGCGCAGCATGTCTGTGCCTTCAGAGGATTTGACGGTGACGTTGCTCATGTTATTTGTCCCATGATTTCATGATCGCCCGCATGATCTTTTCCTGGCTCGCCTGTTTTGCCGGCATTTCTGCAACGAAACGACCCTCGTTCATCACATATATCCGATCCGAGATGCCCAGGAGTTCGGGCATTTCCGACGAAATGACAATCACCGCTTTCCCTGCTTCAGCAAGTTGGTTGATGATGCCGTAGATTTCATACTTGGCACCCACATCGATGCCGCGCGTTGGCTCATCGAGGATCAGAATGTCCGGCCCTGCAAACAGCCATTTCGACAGCACCACTTTCTGCTGGTTGCCGCCCGACAAGTTGACTGTGGCCTGAAACACGCCGGAACAGCGGATTGCCAGATCCTTGCGGTATTTGTTGGCCACACCCAGCTCCCGGGGCTCGTCAATCACCATGCGGCTGGACACGCCCTCGAGGTTGGCCAGGGTCACATTGTGCTTGATGTGGTCTATCAGCACCAAACCATAGGTCTTGCGGTCCTCGGTGACATAGGCGAGCCCGGCGGCCATGGCCTTGGGAATGGTGCTGACATCAGCCGGTTTGCCGTGGATCAGTACTTCTCCCGAAATTTTCTGGCCATAAGCGCGGCCAAAAACCGACATGGCAAATTCCGTCCGGCCCGCGCCCATGAGGCCCGCTATGCCTACAACTTCACCCGCCCGCACAGTCATGCTGACCGACTTGATCATCTGCCGCTCGGCATGGAGCGGGTGGAAGACGCTCCAGTTCTTCACATCAAAAATGGGTTCGCCCAGTTTGGCATGGCGCTGCGGAAAACGGTCAGTCAGTTCACGGCCCACCATGGCCTTGATGATGCGGTCTTCGCTTACCTTGGCGGTATGGGTGTCAAGTGTATCAACTGTCTTGCCGTCGCGCAGCACGGTAATGCGGTCTGCGACTTTCAACACCTCATTGAGCTTGTGGGTGATGAGGATAGAGGAAATGCCCTGCGCCTTGAAACCCTTGAGCAGTTCCAGCAGCGCGTTTGAATCCGTTTCATTGAGGCTTGAGGTCGGCTCGTCAAGAATGAGCAGCTTGACCTTCTTGTTCAACGCTTTGGCAATTTCCACCAGCTGCTGCTTGCCAGTGCCAATGTTGGTGATGAGGGTGTTGGGGTGCTCGGCCAGACCGACCTTCTTGAGCAGGTCCTTGGTCCGGGCAAATGCCTCAAACCAGTTGATGATGCCGTGGGATGCGGTCTCGTGGCCGAGAAAGATGTTTTCGGCAATGGAGAGCAACGGCACCAAAGCCAGTTCCTGGTGGATGATGATGATGCCTGTATTCTCACTGTCGGCGATGCTGGAGAAATGGCGTTCGCTTCCTTCGAATTGGATGGTCCCGTCATAGCTGCCGGACGGATAAACCCCTGAGAGGACTTTCATCAGGGTCGACTTGCCGGCGCCATTCTCGCCGACGACGGCATGGATTTCGGCAGGCATGACAGACAAGTTGACGTCCGTCAGCGCTTTCACGCCCGGAAACGTCTTGGTAATGGATTTCATCTCAAGGATCGGCGCTGCGCCCATCCCGGCCTCCCAACCGTTTTTCAGCGCGCTTTCCGATCAGACAGATTCGTCTGATCAAAAAGAATTCACGCTAATCCATTATGTGGGAGCATGTTCTTTTCGGCAAAGTCATTCAACTTTGCCGGAACATGCTCTGGCACAAACTACACATGAAAAAGCGGGCCCTGCAAGTGAACTCGCAAAGCCCGCCTTCCTGTGGTCTTATTGCAGGTCTTCGGCCTTGATGTAGCCAGAGCCCACCAGCAGCGTTTCAATGTCGCCCGTGCCTACGTCATGAGGCGTCAAAAGGTAGGACGGCACGATTTTGACCTCATTGTTGTAGGTCTTGGTGTCGTTAATCTCGGGTTCCTTGCCCGACATCACAGCATCCACCATCTTGGCTGTGACCTTGGCGAGCTCACGGGTGTCCTTGAACACTGTTGAGTACTGTTCGCCTGCAATCATCGCCTTGACAGAAGGGACTTCCGCGTCCTGTCCTGTAACGATCGGCATTTCAGCGCCGGGCACATAACCGACACCCTTGAGCGAGGAAATGATGCCGCGAGACAGGCCGTCATAGGGAGCCAGCACACCGTGGACCTTCTTGTCGGTGTAGTTGGCCGACAAGAGGTTGTCCATGCGGGCCTGGGCAACGGCACCGTCCCAACGCAGTGTGCCGACCTTGTCCATGCCCATCTGGCCGGAGACGATTACGATGTCGCCCGCGTCGATCATCGGCTGGAGGACCGACATGGCGCCATCGTAGAAATAGAAGGCGTTGGTGTCGTCCGGCGAACCGCCGAAGAGTTCAACGTTCCACGGCTTCACAGAACCGAAACGTTCCTTGAGACCCTTCACGAGCGAAGTGCCCTGCAACACGCCGACGCCGAAATTGTCGAAGGTCGTGTAGTAGTCCACGTCACCCGTCTTGGTGATCAGGCGGTCATAGGCAAAGACCTTGGCGCCCGCTTCCTGCGCCTTCTTCAGGATGTCCGAGAGCGTGGACCCGTCGATGGCCGCGATGATCAGGGCCTTGGCACCCTTGGTCACCATGTTCTCGATCTGGGCAAGCTGGTTTGGAATGTCATCCTCGCCGTATTGGAGATCGGAATCATAGCCCAGTGCGGCGAATTCCTTCACCATGGATTCTCCGTCGGAAATCCAGCGGGTCGAAGATTTGGTTGGCATTGAGATGCCGATCAGGCCTTTTCCTTGCGCCAACGCCGGTCCGGCGGCAGCGACAACAGCGGCAGCAATAGTGGCCGCCATGAATTCTCTGCGATTAGTCACGTTTGTCCTCCCTTGAAAATGACAGCCAAACTAGGCGTCCTGCCGGGCTTGTGCCGTCACAGCAATGAATACTAGATTGACAACCGGTCGCAATCAAGTCTTTTGTATGACAATTAATGGCATGATCGCTAAAGACAGCACATCGTAAAGATGCTGGACAAGATGGGGCAAGGGAAATGAACCACGGCAACCTGCACGCGCGCATTGAACGCGCCATCGGAGAACGCATACTCGTTGGCGAGTTTGCCCCTGGCTCATTGCTGCCCAACGAAGCGGAATGGGGCAAGACCTACAAGGCCAGCCGGACGGCGGTGCGCGAAGCGATAAAAAGCCTGAGCGCAAAGGGGCTCGTCCAGTCGCGTCCTAAGATCGGCACGCGCGTCGAACCGCGTAGCCGCTGGAACATGCTGGACCGTGACGTATTGACCTGGCTGCGCGTTGCCATGGACCGCAAGGCATTCATACTCTCGACCCAGGAGGCCCGCCGCCTGATTGAGCCAGGTGTGGCGGAACTGGCGGCGCGCAAACGCTCCCCCGAACAACTGGCGCGGCTTGAACAGGCTTTCGCTGCCATGCAGGTCGCCAAGTCCAGCCCGCAAATCGTGAACGCAGACGTGGAGTTCCACGAAGCCCTGCTCGCCTGCGCCAACAATGAATTGCTCATTCCCTTTGGCATCATCATAGAACAGGCTTTGAGCAATCTCTTTGATTTCACAACAAGCCGCAACCCGCGCTATTCCAATGCCCTGAAATTGCACCAGCGCATCGTCCGCAAGGTGGCGGCGGGTGATGCCAACGGCGCCTACAACGCCATGCAGGCGCTGCTCCATGACACCGACGAGATCATCAAGACCGCGCAAGACACAAGAGGCAGGACTGCTCCCAGGGTTGCCGTTTGACGCACGGGTTTGCCTTTTCTTGATGGCCACCCTACATCTGCCGTGAACAAGGAAACAGGCAGATGGCTGATACGGCGGTGTGGCACGGCACAACGATTTTGACGGTGCGCAAGGGCCGCCATGTGGTGATTGCAGGCGACGGCCAAGTGAGCCTGGGGCAGACCATCATCAAGGGCAACGCGCGAAAGGTTCGGCCGCTCGGCTCCGGCAAGGTCATCGCCGGCTTTGCCGGTGCGACGGCGGACGCCATGACCTTGTTTGAACGTCTGGAAGGGAAACTCGAACAATTTCCCGCGCAACTCACCCGCGCCTGCGTGGAAATGGCAAAAGACTGGCGCACCGACCGATACTTGCGCCGCCTTGAGGCCATGATGATCGTTGCCGATCCGCAAGTGTCGCTGGTGCTGACCGGCACAGGCGACGTTCTGGAACCGGAGGGCGGCGTCACAGCCATCGGATCCGGCGGAAACTATGCGCTCGCTGCGGCGCGCGCCCTGATTGACTCGGACTTGGATGCCGAGACCATTGCCCGCAAGGCCATGGCCATCGCCGCCGAAATCTGTGTTTACACCAACAGCAAACTGACCCTGGAAAAGCTGGATACCGCGTGAGTGTCTGTTGTCACTTTCATGCCCCTCTCCGAAAGTCATCGCGCCCTTCTGCACCGCTGGCTTTCAAGTTCCCATGCCCAAACCTGGTGGGGCGAACCAGAGGAAGAACTGCGCCTGATCTATGCCATCGAAGATCAGGAGCACGAACCTTATATTGCCTGCATCGATGGCAAACCTGTGGCCTACATCCAGGCATGGTGGCCGACGAAACATGACGACATTCCGTGGCAGAAGGATATGCCGATGACCACGCGCGGCATCGACATCACGATTGGCGACGAAGTCAATCTTGGGAAAGGATATGGCTCCGTCATTGTCAAACACTTTGCGGCAAAACTTTTTGCCGAAGGGGCTACCCGCATCGTCATTGATCCCGATGCCACCAATGGACGTGCCATTGCGGCTTATATGAAAGCAGGCTTCACGCCCTATGCAACCCATGAGCGCAAAGATGGCACCGATCTGTTGATGGAATTGTTGCCTGAAAATTTTGACTGTGGCTCCGCCTACGCGCAGAACTGAAAGAAGAAGATGACCAACTTTTCCCCCCGTGAAATCGTTTCCGAACTCGACCGCTACATCATCGGCCAGCATGACGCCAAACGCGCTGTCGCCATCGCTCTGCGAAACCGCTGGCGCAGGCAGCAACTCATCGGCCAGATGCGCGAGGAGGTTTCCCCAAAAAACATCCTGATGATTGGACCGACGGGCGTCGGCAAGACCGAGATTGCGCGTCGTCTGGCACGACTGGCCAATGCCCCCTTCATCAAGGTTGAAGCGACGAAATTCACCGAGGTGGGCTATGTGGGTCGCGACGTTGACCAGATGATCCGCGATCTTCTGGAAGCAGGCATTGGCATGGTAAAAAGCGCGCGCCGCAAGGATGTGGAGGCCCAGGCTCACGTCAACGCGGAAACCCGCGTGTTGGAGGCGCTCGTGGGTGCCAACGCCGCAGAAGCAACGCGCGACTCCTTTCGCAAGAAACTGCGAGCCGGCCAATTGAACGACAAGGAAATCGAGATACAAGTGGCGGACGCAGGAATGCCGAGTTTCGACATTCCCGGCATGCCGGGCGGTTCCGCTTCGGTCATCAACATTTCGGAAATGATGGGCAAGGCCTTTGGCAACCGCACCAAATCGAGAAAGCTCACAGTGGCACAGGCCCATGAGGTGCTGCTGTCAGAGGAAAGCGACAAGCTGCTGGACCAGGAAAAAATCATCACCGAGGCCATCGACGTGACGGAGAACAACGGCATCGTGTTTCTCGACGAAGTGGACAAGATCTGTGCCAGAAGTGAGCGTGGTGGTGCCGACGTGAGCCGCGAGGGCGTGCAGCGGGATCTGCTGCCGCTGATTGAAGGTACCACCGTTTCCACCAAGCATGGCCCGGTGAAAACCGATCACATCCTGTTCATTGCCTCTGGCGCGTTCCACATCGCCAAGCCTTCCGACCTCCTTCCCGAATTGCAGGGCAGGCTGCCCATCCGCGTGGAACTGAAGGCACTGACCCAAGATGACTTCCGTCGCATCCTGACAGAACCGGAGGCGTCGCTGATCAAGCAGTACAAGGCGCTGATGCTGACCGAGGGTGTTACGCTTGATGTGACGGAGGATGGCGTGGCGGAGATTGCCCGCGTTGCTGCCGAAATCAATGCGACGGTGGAGAACATCGGAGCACGGCGGCTTCAGACTGTGATGGAACGTGTGCTCGACGATGTAAGCTTTACTGCAACGGATCGCGGAGGAGAAACGGTCGTGCTGGACAAGCCCTTTGTCGAGAAACACGTCAGCGGCCTCGCCAAGAACGCGGACCTGAGCAAGTTTATTTTGTGACGAATCAAGGAGCTCAGTAGACGCCAATCAGTTTGAGGCCTGCGATCACCAGCACCACGCCGAGAGCCTTGATCAGGTGTTCCTTGTTGTATTTGTGAATGCCGATCTGCGTGCCTGCGAACGCCCCCAGCATGACGGCAATGACATAAACCGGAAGTTCCGCCGGCAGTGACTGCAATGAGGCGTAGTTGCCCAACAGCCCAGCAACAG
>Ga0105164_10001331_pt1 | contig 15933 bp, 19 predicted proteins | sample VDWuncwatermetaG_FD_89674 | JGI IMG/M metagenome (GOLD analysis project Ga0105164, IMG submission 89674) | Wastewater microbial communities from Netherlands to study Microbial Dark Matter (Phase II) - VDW unchlorinated drinking water | ecosystem: Environmental > Aquatic > Freshwater > Drinking...
GATCAGGCGTTTGATCGAATAAATGGTGTTTTCCGGGTTGGTAATGGCCTGGCGTTTGGCGATCTGCCCGACCACCCGCTCGCCCTTGTCGGTGATGCCGACCACGGAGGGCGTGGTGCGGTTGCCTTCCGCGTTGGCGATGACGACCGGATCACCGCCCGACATGATGGCCACGCAGGAGTTGGTTGTCCCAAGATCAATGCCGATGACTTTGCCCATGTGTAATCTCCTTACTCTCTGTTGCGCTGCTGCCGTGCTTAGTTTTCGGCGGCCTGGTTCGGTCCGGCGACAGTGACCATCGCCGGACGCAGGACGCGCTCATGTAAGTAATAGCCCTTTGCGTGCTCGGTCACAACCGTGTTCGGCGTCTGTCCGTCCACGGCCTTGACCATGGCAACGGCCTGATGCACGACAGGATCGAAGGGACGCCCCACGCTGGGGATTTCCGTGACGCCGAACCTGGATAAGGCCTCGACGTACTGTTTGCACGTCAACTCGACGCCCTGGACCAGGCCCTGGACCAGGCCCTGGCCGTCGCCGGCCAGGCTATTGATGCCATGCGGTTGTTGCGCGTGCTGTAAGGCGCGCTGTAAATTGTCCAGGACTGTGAGGAGATCTTTCAGAATCCGTTCGTTGGCGTACTTCACATAGTCCGCCTGGTCTTTCTGCGCCCGCCGCTTATAGTTCTCAAACTCGGCGGCCAATCGCAGATAGCGGTCATGGGCGGCTTTCAACTCGTCGGTTGCCGTCCCGTCCGTAGGAGTGTCCCCGTTGGGCTGATCCGTAGACGCGCTTGTTTTTTCAGAGAAATCGTTCATGGTCCAAGAAGATCGTTCCGACAGTTGTCACGATTGATCTCAATGGGAAATAGCCATGCCCGACTTGTAATCAAGCCAAGCAAGGGGAGTTTACGGAAATTTCTTTCGGCGCATGGCGGGGAGGGGGGCCTTCAGTCTTCTGTCACGCCATTTGTCACCGGGAGTGCCCCTGTGCTACGGTTTGGCGATACGGAGGCGGCCCTGATGGAGGAGATCAACGAACGCTTCGTCAATCGGAAGGAGGCCTGGGCGCAGGCAAAGCGGGGCTTGACGGAAGAAGGTGTGCCGCCGGACACCAGGAAGAAAATGCCGCGCCTTCCCCCTGGTCAGCGTATGACGAAAGGCTGGCCCGTGCTGGATCTCGGCGTCCACCCGACAATCCCCTTGAATGAGTGGACGCTCACGATTGGCGGGGCGGTGGCGCACTCGGTGGTCTGGACGTGGCAGGACTTTCTCGCCCAGCCGCAGATTAGGCCCGTCTCCGATTTCCATTGCGTGACGTCCTGGAGCACGTTCGACAACCAGTGGGAAGGCGTCAGCTTTCGACAGTTGCTGTCCGCCGTCCAGCCGCTCTCCTCAGCCCGCTTTGTGCTCTTTTCTTCCTCTGACGGCTACACGACCAACCTTTCACTGGACGCCTGTGACGATGACGATGTGCTGCTGGCCTCCAAGTGGAACGGCGCGCCGCTGACCACAGAACACGGCGGACCGGTCCGGGTCATCGTGCCCAAACGCTACGCCTGGAAAGGCGCGAAGTGGGTCAAGGCCATTACGTTCGCCGAGCGCGACCAGCCGGGATTTTGGGAAGTCCGTGGGTATTCGAACAGCGCGCGACCCTGGGACGAAGACCGTTACGGATAGGCGCCCGCAATGATCTGGGACGAGTCGGCATCCTTCAGGAGGTCGCCGGTCGCGCCCGCGCGGACGAGATCAAAAGGCCACGATGCCGATATGGGTGGTATTCCCGCTTGATGATGCAGGCAGCCTCTAAGAGCTTATCCATAAATAATATGTTCACTGCTTTTCCATCTCGGCTTATCCGAATTGGGGAGGTCGCGCAGAGCTGGTTCACTCGCTTTCGCAAGCTGCTCGTGCGATACGAGAAACTCGAACGCAGTGTCCTGGGACTCACCCCTCTTGCTGCGGCGATCATCGCATTCAGGAAGGTTCATTTGACAACAAATATTATTTATGGATAAGCTCTTAGTCTGCGCTCGGAGCGAGCACGTCCGGGCTGCTCGGCGACAGGCCCCGCTTGCTACAGATCGTGCGTAGAGTCCGGCTCCGGCACGATCACCTCCATGTCGGCGTGCTCGGACTGGATGGCGGCGGCGAGCGACAGCGACTGCTTCTCCTCGCCATGCACCACGAACACCTTGGCGGGCGCCGGCGTGATTGCCCGGACGTAGGCCAGCAGGTCGTTGCGGTCCGCGTGGGCGGAAAGCCCGTTGATCCGTACCACGCGGGCGCGGCGTGGCGTCGGTACGCCGTAGATCGGCACGTGGTCCCATCCCTCCACGAGCTTCCGTCCCAGCGTATGCTCCGCCTGAAAGCCCGTGATGGCGATGACGTTCGCCTCATCCTGGATGGCGTGCTTCAGGTGGTGGAGGATTCGTCCCCCTTCGCACATGCCGGACGCCGCAATGATGATGCAAGGCTCCTTCATCCCGTTGAGCGCCCGGCTCTCCTGCACCGAGGAGACGTAGCGAATGTAGCGGGCGGCAAAGGGATCGTCCTGAGAAGCGAACGTCCGGAGCGTTTCCTGGTCATAGCATTCCGGGTGTTGCCTGAATACCTCGGTCGCCTTGCCGGCGAGCGGCGAGTCAATATAGATGGGCAGCGGATCCATGCGGCCTTCGGCGACCAGTTCCTTGATCCGCATGACCAGATCCTGTGTGCGTCCGACCGCGAAGGCCGGCACAATGATTTTGCTCCGGTGCGCCACTGCGTGGGCGACCAACTCGCGGAGCTTCTCCTGCACGGCGTCCCTGCTCTCCTCGTGGAGGCGGTCGCCATAGGTGGATTCGATGATCAGCGCGTCGCACGGGGGAGGACTCTCCGGGTCGCGAATGATCGGCATCTGTGTGCGGCCCAGATCGCCGCTGAACAGGACGGTGGTCGAGTCCCCGCGCGTCGTCACAGTCAGCCGGATGGCGGCCGATCCCAGGATATGGCCTGCGTCATGAAGCGTCGCCGTGACCCGAGGGCGGACGGTGATGTCCTCGCCGTAGCGCGCGCCGGCGAACCGCCGGACGATCTCGCGGACGTCGTTGCCGTCGTAGTAGGGGCGGCGGCCCTGTCTGCCCCGTCGGCCCTCCTTGCGGTTCACATATGCGCAGTCCTGTTCCTGGATGTAGGCGGCGTCCTCCAGCATCAGCGCCGTCAGGTCGCCGGTCGCGCGGGTCAGGTGGACCTTGCCGTGGAATCCCTGCTGCGCGAGCACGGGCAACGCGCCGGAATGGTCAATGTGCGCGTGGGAGAGGAGCACCGCGTCCACGGATTGGGGATCAAAGCCGAGGGTGCGGTTGAGGGAGTCCGACTCATGGCGACGCCCTTGGAACAGGCCGCAGTCAAGCAGGATGCGCGCGCCTCGCGTCTGGATGAGGTGGCGGCTGCCGGTGACCGAGCGCGCGGCGCCGTGAAAGGAAATCTTCATGCCGGCTTGGACGGTCCATGGTTTGCCGAAATGATGTCCCAGGCTTCTTGGGCCGTTTCGGCATAGCGGAACAGTTGCGTATCTTTCGGGTCAATCAGGCCCTCCTCGATCAGCATGGGCCAGTTGATGAGCCGATCCCAGAAGGCGCGGCCCATCAGCACGACGGTCACACCGGTCACCTTGCCGGTCTGGATGAGCGTGAGGGTCTCGAACAGTTCGTCGAGTGTGCCGAATCCTCCGGGAAAGGCCACCAGCGCCTTGGCGCGCAGCATGAAGTGCATCTTCCGCAACGCGAAATAGTGGAATTGGAAACACAGGTTCGGCGTGATGTAGGGGTTGGGGGCCTGCTCGTGGGACAGGGCGATGTTGAAGCCCATGGATTTGGCGCCGACGTCGGCGGCTCCCCGATTGGCCGCCTCCATGATCCCGGGCCCTCCGCCCGTGACGATCACATACTCGCAGCGCCCGTCAAGTTGGCAGGTCTGGGAGACCAGGCGACCGAACTCCCTGGCCTGGCCATAGAAAGGCGACAGCGCTAGTTGGCGGCGCGCGACGGCGACGGCCTGCCTGCCGGCCGGATCGTCCGGTGTCTGCGCGAGCGCAACTTCCGCCTCGGCCAGGCGTGTGCGCGCGTCGCCCGGCTCGACGAGCCGGGCGCTGCCGAAGACCACGATGGTGGAATGGATGGCCTCCTGCTGCTGGAGCAGTTCCGGTTTCAGCAACTCGAGCTGCAGGCGCACCGGACGGAGGTCGTCGCGGCTCAGAAAGTCCGGGTCTTCGTTGGCCAGGCGGTACGACGGCGAGCGCAAAATTGCGTCCAGGAGCTTGTCTCTGTCGCGTGGCGACTCGCTCATACAGGTATTATACCGGCATTCCGGCCAGACGGTTGAGTTCGTCGTAGATGCGCCGAACGTTGTCACGGAGTTGCTCCAGAGGGAGCGTCCCGTCAATCACGTAGTCGGCCAGGGACACTTTTTCGGCCAGCGGCATCTGGGAACGGATGCGGCGATGAGCCGCCTCTTCCGTCAAATGATTGCGGGCGATGAGTCGCTGCAGTTGGGTCGGCTCGTCGGCGGTCACGACGATCACGCGGTCCTTGCGGCGATGCGCTCCTGTCTCGATGAGCAGCGCGGCGTCGAAGAGCACGACGGCGCGAGGATCTTCCGCTGCGATTGCGCGGACGCGTCGCTCCTCTTCGGCAAACACAAAGGGATGGATGATGGTTTCCAGCCGCGCGCGCCGGGCGGGGTCTGCGAAGACGGCCGCGCCGAGTCGCTCGCGGTCTACCGAGCCGTCGGCCCGCAGCATGTCCGCTCCGAAGGCGGCGACGATGTCCCGGCAGGCGGCGGTCCCCGGCGCGACGGCCTCGCGGGCCAGCACGTCGGCGTCAATGAGGCGCGCCCCGCATTCCACAAACATTTGCGAGACCGTGCTCTTGCCGGTCGCAATCCCGCCTGTCAGGCCGACGGTGAGCATGGGCCACTCTAGCACAGCGCATGGCGCGGTCCCAGTCACCGGCAGAGGTGTCGCACCTCGTTCCAGTTCGCGTTTGCCGGCAGCGGCTCGGCCGGCAACGATTCAGATGGGACGGGCGTGGCTGTGGCCAGCGCCTTCATCTCGGCGAGCCGCTGCGCGGTGTTGGGGTGGGTCGAGAGATAGGCCGGCAGGTCCGCTCCGCCCTCCTGTTGCTGCAACGTCTCAAAGAACCGGACCATGCCCATCGGGTCAATCCGCGCGGCCTGGAGCAAGGCCAGACCTTCCCGGTCGGCGTCCGATTCAGTGTCCCGGCTATAGTGGAGCGTGGTCAGCGTTCGTCCCGCTGTGACGGCCAGCGCGCCGATACCTGTGATGTCCCCGAACACTGCCCCCACGATGGCGGCGATGGACAGATCCCGCACCAGTGCCTTCATGGCATGGCGACGCTCAATGTGCTGCATTTCGTGGGCCAGGACGCCGGCCAGTTCCTCCGGGGTCTCCATCGCCTGGAGCATCGCTCTGAAAATGACGATCTGGCCGCCAGGCGCGGCGAAGGCGTTGAAGACCGGCCCATCCACAATGGTGATATGAAAGCGGTAGGGAGAGTCGGGTCGGGCGGCCGCCAGGCGCGCCAGGATGCCGTCCACGCTGGCTTGCAATCGCTTGTCGTTGCAGCGCTGGTCGTCCGGCGCGAGTTGCTGCGCGACCGAGTCGCCCAGCGCGATTTCCCAGGACGTAGGAATCAGCGGCGTGACCAACTCGGTCAGCGCCGGGATGCCCCAGAGGATCAGGCCCGCGATTACGGCGAGGGAGGCGGCGCCGGCCAGCGCGATCAGGCGCGCCAGACGCGCGCGCGATTGAGGCCCGGCAAACTGTCGCGTCTGCCCGGCAAGTTGCCGTGTCTGGTTGGTGGTGATGCGCTGGAGCGCATCAAGAAACGCCGGGTCCTCCACGACGACGGCTTCGGGAATCGGGCCGCCGCGTTCCAACCGGACCGGCTCGTTCTGGTACGAGCCTTGTGTCTGGGTGATCTCGCCATAGGGCCAGAAGGCCCCTGTCCCGTCCACGAAGCATAGGTCAAGTCCGCTCGGCCCAAGGACGATGGTGACGGGCCGGCGCCGGGCCGTGCGGCCGTCGAAATACTGGCCCGGCCAGGTGGTGGTATTACCCGGATAACGCATCCACGTCAAGAAGGCCGGACAGTTCTTCGCCGGTGGGCGTGGCGGCTTGCGCCTGCTGTGTGATCGCGTCGAGGTCCAACGGGCCTTGCAGGGTCAGGGTCTCCAGGTCAAAGCGTCTCGTCCTGACCGTGACCCAGGGGGTGGCCAGACCCAGGCTCAGGACGATCATGGCGAGATTGACGGCATAGAGACCGAGCAGGCCCGATCCGGTCATGGTGCAGTGGAAGCGCGCGCCGGCCAAGCAAGTCTGGTTCCAGTAGTAGCGACGCTGGAACGCGACGTACCACAACCAGATCAGCCCCACTGTCGGGATCGTGAGCAGGAGCGTCAACACGTACCGTCCCAGCAGATCACGTCCGTCGCCGTAGAACGCAGGCGCGGCAGAGCCGAAACGGGAATGTTCAACCATAAAGCGCCGCAGGTTGGTCTGATAGAACGGCACATACAGCCCCAGGGTCAGGCCCGTCAGCAGGAAACTTCGCAACAGGACCCCGAAGAGTTCCCGATACCCCCCGTGGAAATTGAATCGGATGCCGCGCCAGGACGTGCGGCTCAGCCGATAGCGCATGGAGCCGATGATGGCCAGGGGGAGCAGGAGGACGAAGCCGCCGGCCAGCAGGAGTTGTCCCACCACGTTGGTCATGGGATCGTCCCAGAGCGTCGGCAAGAGCAGGCTGGTGATGAGGATCAATCCGCCGAACAGGGGCGCCGCTTGGACCCATCCTAGCAGCAGTTCCTTGCCGGTTCCGTGGAAACCGAACCGGTCGCCGGCGAACTCCGTCTGTCCCCATAAGTATTGACGGGTCTTGACCTTGGCCCAGAAGGAGTAACCGCCGAGGGTGAGGAGAGTCAGGAGCAGGTTGACAACGAAGATGCCGAAAAGTTCCCCTCCGTCGCCGTGAAAGCGCAGGCGATGGATCGTCCTTTCATCGGGCGGAGCGGCGGGACTCGGCTGCATCAGAACAACTCCTCGTAGTTGGGTCCGTGGAGGTGTCCGTCTTCGTCGCGATAGCCGACCGAGGCCCGATCCCGCCGGTCCGATTCGTACAGGTTGATGGCGTAATGGCCCCTGATATGGCGGGTCATATCTGTGAACGTCGGCCCCGGTGGTTTCGTGGGATCGGGTGGGCTGTGGGGGCCTCGCGCCAGGCTCAGGAGGGAATGGGTGGTGGCCCATTCCTTCTCGGAGAACACATAGATATCGGCGATGGCATAGGGGCCGAGCTTGTCGCGTTTGCTGGTCGGCGGGATGTACTGGCGCAAGGTCTCATCCAGGCGGGCCTTCTTGAAGCGTTGCAGCAATTGGGCCACCTGCGTGTCGGTGGTGTCCGGCGGCACGAGCACTGCCACGGCGTTGTAGTCCGGCAGGACGGCGACGGTGCGCGATGTAACGTGCGGCGCGCTCCTGGCGCCCGTGGTCAGGCCGGGCGTGGTCGTGGTCTGGCCCGTGGTCGGGTCAGTCGGTTGGTCGGCGGGGTTCGGGATGACGATGCGGAGGACCAGCCACAGGGCGAAGAGCCCGCCCAGGGCGGCGGCAATCGGGTGGCCGCCGGTCGGTTTGCCCGGCTCAGGCGCGCTCGGATTGCGCCAGGCTGGTTCAGCGGCGCCTTCCGGTTCGGGCGTCTTGTCGGTCATGGCTGCGCCTCTGTCCCTTCCGCTAATTTCGCCTGACTCCAGAGACGGTCCATGTCTGGGAGGGTCATCTCGGAGAGCGTCCGGCCACGAGATTGGGCGGCCTGCTCCATGTGGGTGAAGCGTGTGGCGAACCGGTTGGCGGATCCCCGGAGGGCTTCTTCGGGATTCACCTTCACGACGCGGGCGAGGTTGACCAACGTGAAGAGAAGATCGCCGATCTCATCCTGGAGATGTTGCCTGGTTGGCTCCGTCGCAGCCTGCGCGACCGCAGCCCTCGCCTCCTCCACTTCGCGCAACTCTTCATGGATTTTGGCGAGCACCTGGGCGTAGCCGGTCTCGTCGCGCGGCCAATCAAAGCCGACGCGGGCCGCCCGGACTTGCAGTTGGTAGGCCCGCAGAAGCGCCGGTAGGGCCTTGGGTACGCCGTCCAGCGCCGAACCCGCATCGCCGTTGCCGGACTGGGCGATTTTTTCTTGGCGCTTGATGTCCTCCCAGCGATGCACGACATCGTCGGCGGTCATCTTAGCGGGAGGGGGGGGTGTTTCGGCGAAGACGTGCGGGTGGCGCCGGACCAGCTTGTCCGCCAGCGTTTCCAGAACGTCCTCGATGGTAAAGGTGCCGCGCTCCTGGCCGATCGTAGCGTGGAAGAGGACTTGCAGCAGCACGTCGCCCAATTCTTCCTTGAGCTTGGACTCGTCCTGCGCCTCAATGGTTTCGAGCACTTCGTAGGCTTCTTCAATCAAGTAGGGCTTGAGTGACTCGCGGGTCTGCTTGCGATCCCACGGGCACCCGCCCTCCCCCCGCAGCCGCGACATGATCGCCACAGCCTGATCGAACCGTTCCGACATGGGGGCATTATAGAAGAACGGGCGGAATTTTGAAATCCGGCATAAAAACTCTCACAGACCACTTGGCTCGGTACTATGGTACAGGGTATAGACTTCATTACGAGGCCCCGCCATGGATTCAGGAATGACGATCGGTCGGCTGGCCAAAGAGGTCGGCGTCAATATCGAAACCGTCCGGTATTACGAGCGCCGCAAGCTGTTCATGCCCACGGCCCGCAAGCCGTCCGGGTACCGGCTTTACGGCGAGGACGTGGCCCGGCGGCTCCGGTTCATCAAGAATGCGCAGGCGTTGGGATTCACGTTAACCGAAATTGAGGGCTTGTTGCATCTGCGCGCTGATTCAGCGGCCCAGTGCAGCAACGTCCAGCAACGGGCGCTGGCCAAACTGGCCACAGTCGAAGCGAAACGCAGAGACATTGAAGCGATGGCTGGAGCGCTCCGGGACCTCATCCGGGTGTGCAAGGCGAAACAGCCGACGGAACGGTGTCCGATTTTGAAGTGCTTGGAGTATGGGACAAGGAGGTCGAACCATGACAACCCAAACGCGAAGCGTTGAGATCTTCACGGCAGGCTGTCCGGTGTGCGAAGACGTGGTCAATCTGGTCAATGCCATGGCGTGCCCGAGATGCGAGGTACAGGTCTATGACCTTCGGGAAGGCTGCGCGACGCACGAGTGCCGGGAGAAGGCGACTCGTTACGGTATCACCGCCGTCCCGGCCGTAGCGGTCAACGGCGTCGTGTTGGAGTGTTGCAAGCGTGGGGCGATAGATGCTGCCGCGTTGCAAGCAGCGGGCATTGGGCAGGCGTAAAGGGAGGAAAGAAGCTATGGCTGATTGTTGCATGGTGAAGCCTGGAGCGGTGAAAGAACCGGCCACAGGTGTGGCGTGTCAACAGTGCGGTCGGCCCGGAAAGCCCGTTGATCGCATCACGGTGGAAGCACTCCTCAAACCGGAACTGCGCGCGGGATTGAAGGGGACGCGCTATGTCTTCTGTGAGACATCCGATTGTCCCGTGGTGTACTTCGCTCTGGACGGGACTCGTTTCACAAAAGATCAGATCCGGGTGCGGGTGGGACTCAAGGAAGCGGAGGATCCGCTTCTTGTCTGCTATTGCTTTGGTGTTACGGAACGGATGATCAGGGAGGAGATTGAACGGACAGGCCAATCCACGGCTTTCTCTCGTATTCGAACCGAGGTCAAGGCGGGGAACTGCCGGTGCGAGGTGGAAAATCCTTCGGGTCGCTGTTGCCTGGGTGAGGTGAGTCGGGTGGAAAAACGAGGGGTATAGGGATGAGAAATGAATCAGAAAGCGCTGCATCTACGATCACGCTGAAGATTGACGGGTGGACCTGTCGAAGCTGTGAGAAGGATATCCGGTGTGCTTTGCTCGGGGTGGCGGGGTCTTTCTTCAAGAGACTGTTCCAATGAACGCAAGAACGGAGTGAGAACGCTAACATGAGCAGGAATCCTTTGTTTGTCACTGGGCTTGTCGGCTCAATTATTGTGGCGCTGTGCTGCTTCACGCCGATACTTGTCGTACTCCTCGGTGTCATCGGGCTGGGAGCGCTTTCAGGCTATTCGGATTATGTGCTGTTGCCTGCTTTGGCCGTATTTCTCGGCTTGACCGCATACGGATTGGTGCGACAAAAACAGGCCGGCGATCCCTCTTGTTGTGAGGCTCGACCCAAGTCGCCTGACCATGAGTAATCTGGATCGGCCCGACCCTATCGGTCTATCGAACGCAGTAAATGAACGCAGTAAATGGAGGTCAGCAACGGTCTTGAACGTCAAGCCTGAATCCAGTCATTGTCTGGGGTGGTCTCACAATAGTCTTGACAGCATGGTTTTCCTCCACGCTTTAGCGGTTAGTCTGCCACGCCGCTGTCCCAAGGAACTTCTTTCGCCTCACGGGCACCCGCCCTCCCCCCGCAGCCGCGACATGATCGCCACGACGTGATCGAACCGTTCCGACATACGGGCAAGGTATCCCTTCCCTTGACGGGTTTCGTGGATTATGGGAAGGTCGCTTACGGATCGGTTGCTCAATAGTCGGGCGCCTCTGCGTTGGTCCCATTACGAATGAATCGTCGGCAACATTGGAACCACGTTTACGAGACCAACGGCTCGCAGGATGTCAGTTGGTATCAGCGCCGCCCCGACCTTTCGCTGGCGCTTATCGAGGCGTCTGGGTTGAGCAAGGATGCGGGCGCCATTGACGTTGGCGGCGGAGCATCCACATTGGTTGATTGCTTGCTCGATGCCGGGCACACCCGTCTTGCCGTGCTCGATTTGTCCGGCGTAGCGTTGCGCCATAGCCGCTCGCGCCTCGGCGCGCAAGCCGCCACGGTCGAGTGGTTCGAGGCAGACGTGACGTCGTTCGCGCCACCACGCCGTTTTAGTCTCTGGCATGACCGCGCAGTCTTTCATTTTCTGACAGCTGCAGATGATCGTCGCGGATACGTTGCGACGCTGCGGCGGACGTTAGAGCCGGGCGGCACAGTGATTATTTCTACTTTCGCGCTGGACGGCCCGCCGAAGTGCAGCGGGCTTGATGTCATGCGTTATGGTGAGCAGTCCATGCTCGTCGAGTTGGGCGTGGAGTTTCAACTTCAGGAGGTTCGCCGTGAGACGCACGTTACGCCCTGGCAGTCCGAGCAGCGGTTCATGTACTTTCGTTTTCAGTGGCAGCCGAGCACATGAAGGACGAGACACCTAACGCGGCGAGACCACAAGGCTACGGCGGCCTGTTCAGTTGATGCCACCGCCTGTGGCCTGCTATCTTGATGAGAGAAGGGCGTGTGTTTCAACCTTCATCCAGCGCGAGGACCCATGTCGAACGAGACGATCACGCAGCAAGTCAGTGAGCGGTACGCCAGAGCGGTGACGACCGGCGAGCAGATGTGCTGCCCGACCGGCTATGACTTCGACGATCTGCGGGCCTTTGTGCCCGAAGAGGTGTTGCGCGTGTCCTACGGCTGTGGGACGCCTGCGGGCCTGGCGACGGTGCGGCCCGGGGAGACGGTGCTGGACATCGGCTCGGGCGGGGGCATTGATTGTTTCGAGGCGGCCCGGCGCGTCGGCCCGTCCGGACGGGTGATCGGGATAGACATGACCGACGAAATGCTGGCGATGGCCCGCCGCAACGCGCCGATCGTGACGAAGAACCTTGGGTACGCCGCGCCGACCATCGAGTTCCGTAAAGGCCATGCGGAGCAGTTGCCGGTCGAGGACGGCACGATTGATCTGATTATTTCCAACTGCGTCATCAACCTGGCCCCGGACAAGACGCGAGTGTTTCGGGAGATGTTCCGGGCGATCCGGCCCGGCGGGCGGTTTACGATCTCGGACATCGTGGCGGATCAACCGGTGCCCCAATACCTGATGCACGATACACAGAAATGGGGCGATTGCCTCTCCGGCGCGCTGCCCGCCTGGGAGTACCTCGGCGGCCTGGCCCAGGCCGGGTTCCTCGGCGTCCACCAGATGAAGTTTGCTCCCTGGAGCGTCATTGACGGCATCCATTTTTTCTCGCTGACTCTGACCGGCTATAAGCTGCCGGAGGCGGCGGAGCCGAACGGGGTTCGGTTTGCCACCCTCATCGGCCCTTTCAGTCGAGTCGTAGACGAACTGGGGCAGACCTACCATCGCGGCAAGCCTGAGCTGCGGTCGGCGCGCGCGGCTCAGTTGCTTGCGATGCCGCCGTTCGAGCGGCTGTTTCTGCTGTCGGACCAGCCGGTCTCGCTCGCGACGACCGATCAGCGGCTCGTTTCGATCCTGCCCGCTGATGCGCCCTGTGTCTGGAAGGGCCATTACGCGATCCTGACTGCTCCGTTTGCGGAAGCGGAGGACGACGATCATCACGTGTATCGGCGGGGCGTTCCATCGGAGATCTGCTCGAAGACGTTGGATGTGCTGGAGTCCGGCCCCTACGGACGGCATTTTACGGTTCTCAACCGGGCGACCGAGGCGGTCTCAGGCGAGGCGGTGTCCTGTGATCCTCGCGGAAGCTGTTGCTGAGTCATGTCGAAACTGCTCCAGGCGTCCTTCGATGACACCCTCGCCGAGCATGGCCATGGGCCCTTACGGGCATTGCGCATCACCACCTTGCAGGTCAACGTCGGCAAGCTCTGTAACCAGACCTGTACCCATTGCCACGTGGATGCAGGCCCGACCAGGACCGAGAGCATGACGAGGGAGACGGTGGACGCGGTGCTCGGCGTCGTGCGGCGCGTTCCTGAACTCAGCACGGTGGACATCACAGGCGGCGCGCCGGAGATGAATCCGCATTTCGAATATCTCGTGGCGCAATGCCGGGCGATGGGACGGCACGTCATTGATCGGTGCAACCTGACCGTCTTTTTTGTGCGTGACAAGCAGCATCTTCCCACGTTTCTGGCCGATCATCAGGTGGAGGTGATCGCCTCGTTGCCCTGCTATCTCGAAGACAATGTGGATCAGCAGCGGGGCAAGGGGGTCTATGGCCGGAGCATCGAGGCGTTGCAGCTTCTCAACGCGCTGGGCTACGGGCAGGAGGGAAGCGGCCTGGTGCTGAATCTGGTTTATAACCCGCTTGGCCCCAAGCTGCCTCCGCCACAGGCTACTTTGGAAATCGCCTACAGGGACGAATTGGCAACGCGCTTCGGCATCCGCTTCAACCGCCTCTATACGATCACCAACATGCCCATCAGCCGGTTCCTGGACGATCTGCATCGCACGGGCCAGTACGAGGCGTATATGGACAGGCTCGTCACGGGTTTCAATCCGGCATCCCTGGACGGGCTGATGTGCCGGAGTCTGATGAGCGTGAACTGGGACGGCCGGCTGTCGGACTGCGACTTCAACCAGATGCTGGACTTACCCTTAGAAAGCACGGTGCCGCAGACCATCCACGAATTTGACCTTGCGCGGCTCGCGCGGCGGCAGATTGTGACGGGGATGCATTGTTACGGCTGCACGGCCGGCGCTGGGTCGTCCTGCGGCGGCGCGATCGCGTAACGAGCGTTGGATGGAACTCTCCTTTCTGGCCCTGTTGTTGGTGATGGCGATGGCCTATGCCAACGGCGCAAACGACGTCTCCAAGGCCATTGCGACCCTGGTCGGCAGCGGGGTCAGCGATTACCGCACAACCATTATCTGGGGCACGGCCTGGACGGTGGCCGGCGCCGGTCTCTCGGCCTTTGTGGCGAGTGCCATGCTCAAAACCTTCAGCGCCGGTCTCATCCAGCCTGGGATCGTGACGCCGCCTCTGTTGGCGTCGGCGATCCTCAGCGGCGCGATGGCGTGGGTGTGGGTAGCGTCCCGGACGGGTCTGCCGGTGTCCACCACCCATGCGTTGACCGGCGCCCTCGTTGGCGCAGGGTTGGCCTCCATCGGCAGTCAGGGCCTGGCCTGGCCGGCCATTGTCGGCAAGATCGGTTTCCCGTTGTTGTTGAGTCCCATTCTGGCCCTGGCCCTGTCGGTGGTCTTTCACCCGATCGTTCGGCGCATGGCGGCCTCCTGGGAGGGTACTTGTCTGTGCGTCATGCCCGCGTCCCGCGCGCTGGTCACGATTGACGCGGGCGGACATACCCGGACATTGATTCAAACCAGCCTGTTGGGGCAGCCTGTGGTAGCCGTGCCTGCACAATGCGAACGCACGGGCTTGCGGGGCCTGGCGGTCGGACTGGACAGTCTCCATTGGCTTTCCAGCGGCCTGGCATCGCTGGCGCGCGGGGCGAACGATACGCCTAAAATTATGGCGATGCTCCTGCTGGGCAGTACGGCACCGTCCTGGCCGAGCGCGACCGTCCAGTTCATTGTGCTGGCGGCGGTGGCGTTGGCGATGGGCCTGGGCAGCTACCTGGGCGGCCTCCGCGTGACCGAAGTCCTGGCGGAAAAAATCACGCGCATGGATCATGTCGAAGGGCTGTCGGCCAACCTCACGACGTCATCATTGGTGCTCGTCTCCGCCACCATGGGATTGCCCGTCTCGACCACGCACGTCAGCAGTTCCGCGATCATTGGGATCGGGATTTTGAAGGATTGGAAGGCCATCCGCTGGGTGACCGTGCGGGACATGGTGCTGGCCTGGATCGTCACGTTGCCGGTGGCTGCGTTCCTGGCGGCCATGGCGTATATCCTCCTGTCCCGGCTTGGCTGAGGGCTGATGCTCTCTCTGTGCCTAATCAGTCTGGCGGCGTTTCTGGCCGCTGGCCTCACGCTGTTTTCCGGTTTTGGCCTGGGCACGTTGTTATTGCCGGTTTTCGCCCTCTTCTTCCCTCTTGAAATCGCCGTCACGCTCACCGCGATGGTCCACCTCTTGAATAACGCGCTCAAGCTCGTCTTGTTGGGCCGCCATGCGAATCTACCGGTGGTCTTCCGGTTCGGAGCGCCTGCCTGGTTGATCTGGCCCGCATGACGGTGTACGGCGCCGCCTTGTTGGGAACGTGGTCGGCCAATCGGTACGTTGCGAAGGTGACGCTACGCGCCATTCAAGCGCTTGTCTCCATGATGCTGCTGGGCATCGCCATCGGCTTGGCGATGGGCGCGATCTAAAGTTGAGGCATCTTGTGTGAACGACCCGTGGCCCTATCAGCTCTTCGCCGATGTGGTGCTTGCGCTGCACGTCGCCCTCGTCGCGTTCGTTGTCGGCGGCCTTGTGCTCGTCATCGTCGGCAATCTGCGCGCCTGGCGATGGGTCAATGCCCTGTGGTTTCGGCTGGCGCATCTGGCCGCCATCGCCGCCGTCGTCACAGAGGCATGGCTCGGCGTGGTGTGCCCGCTCACCGCTCTCGAAATGTGGCTACGCGCCAAGGCCCATGCACCAACCTATACCGGAAGCTTCATTGAACATTGGTTGCAGCGTCTCCTGTACTACGACGCGCCGGCATGGGTCTTCACGCTCGGCTACTCACTGTTCGGGTTGGTCGTCCTCGCAACCTGGTGGTACTTTCCGCCCAGGTTCAGTCGGCGCGTCCCTTGAAAACCGTGCTGTCAAGATGTGACCCCACTCGCACGTGCTGGTTGTCGCGGCAGACGTTCTCCAGCAGTAGCGCCTCGGCGTGATGGAACAGGAGGATGCTGCTCAGCAGGTTGTCGTGACAGGTGGGGAGAGGGGGGCCGGGTGGGGCGCCGAGCGCGCAACCCGCTACTTGGCCGGGTAGTCCCACGACTTCATCTTCTGGGTTCTCCGGTCGAAGACCATCCGGATGCGCTCGCCCTGGAGGCGGGACAATCCGCCCGTGCTGCTGTCGGGCCTGTCCATGCGAAACCCCCTTGACGTCGGGTCCTCCCAGATGGCCGTGATGTTGGCGGCGGTTTCCGTTCGATCCGTCGGAGGAC
>Ga0105164_10001333_pt1 | contig 15923 bp, 15 predicted proteins | sample VDWuncwatermetaG_FD_89674 | JGI IMG/M metagenome (GOLD analysis project Ga0105164, IMG submission 89674) | Wastewater microbial communities from Netherlands to study Microbial Dark Matter (Phase II) - VDW unchlorinated drinking water | ecosystem: Environmental > Aquatic > Freshwater > Drinking...
CTAGAAGGGGCCTTCGTGAGTTACTGGCCGACGAAGGGGGTACGGCTTGCCCGGGCGGTGAACGACGATCCGACAGCCGACACAGGCACTAGCGGTGTGTCGTTCGAGGTGGCCCTGTGCCGGGAATGTGGGCAGCACTATTTCGTCGGGCGCCGGGAAGGCGGCTACCTCCGCGAGGCACTGCGGGACTACGGCAATGACGAGTTCAGCGTGTCCTTCTTCCGCCCGATCGGCGGGGGGGAGGTGGAGGAGGATGGAACGAACCTGTCGCGGCTGTGTGTAGTTTGCGGTGCCATCTCGCGGCCCGCTCCTAGGCCGGCCGATCCACCGTGCGGTCACGGCTCCGCGATTGATGTCCTCGAGGAACGCCTGCGCGACGCGGCCGAGGACCAGATGCGGACCTGTGGAGCATGCGGCTACCGGGGACCGGACCCCGTACGGGAGATCGTGCACGGGAACGACGGACCGAACGCCGTTGTGGCCACCGCCGTCCACCGCTGCTTGCCGAAGGATCGAAGGAAGGTTCTCGGCTTCGTGGACGGTCGGCAGGACGCAGCGTTCTTCGCGTGGTACCTCCAGAGAAGCTACGAGTCGGTCCTCGCGCGTAATCTCTTGCTCACCAGCGCGCGGGCTCTCGCCCAGGATGGCTACAGGGAGGTGTCGCTGGGCACCCTGGCAGCACGGGTCAGGAAGACCATGCGCGAGCACGGAGTGATCCTTGCATCGGCGGATGACTTGGAGGCCCTGAAGCAAGCCTGGGTGTTCGTGTTCCGCGAATTCGTAAGTGACGAGCCCCGGATCTCGCTGGAGGGAGTCGGCTTGGTCCACTGGTTCCCGGTCCTCCCCGAGGACCTGAGGATCCCCGACTCGTTGTCTAAGCCCCCGTGGTCGCTCGACGCCGCCGAGGCAAAAGACCTCCTCCGATGGCTCCTGGACTCGGTCCGGACCGACTTCGCAATGGAGCTGCGCGCCGACCGAGGGGTCAATCTGTCTTGGGGCGACCTCGGACTCAACGCCTCTCAGTCCGCTGTAGAGGTCGGCGGGGGCCGCTACATCAAGGCCTGGGACGGACCTCGGACGAGGCGGGTCGTGTTTCTCACCCGCGTCCTCGCAACGCGCCACGGAGCGCCGTCGAACGGGCCGGAACGGGTCCAGGCGGCGCAGCAGCTCCTCCACGAGGTATGGGAGTCGTTCAAGACCGCCGGTGGTGAGGAACGCATCCTCATACGCGTCGGTGACGCGCGGCGCGCGAACCCCACGTGGTGGCGGCTCCGACTGCTCGAGCCTGACGATCGTCTCTACCGCTGCGACACCTGCGGCCGGTATCAGGCTCTGTCGGTCCGCGGTGTCTGTGCCAGGCACGCTTGCCCCGGCACCCTGTCGCCCGTGTCCGCCGCGGCCGACGACCTCGTGTCCAACCACTACCGCCTCTTGTACGGGCAACTGTTGCCCCCCAGCTTGCGCGCGGAAGAGCACACGGCGCAGATCGAGCAGGAGCAGGCACGAATCTTCCAGGAGGACTTCGAGAAGGGAGACATCCACTTCCTCAGCTGCTCCACGACCTTCGAGCTCGGTGTCGACCTGGGGGACCTGGACACGATCTTCCTGCGCAACGTGCCACCCGAGCCGTTCAACTACGCCCAAAGGGTGGGGCGCGCGGGCCGGCGGGCCGGCTATCCTGGCTTTGCGGTGACCTACTGCCGCCGCAGGCCACACGACTTGGCACACTTTCAAGATCCTCGCGCACTCCTCGCGGGCCGGACGCTGCCACCTGTCCTCCGGGTCACGAACGAGAAGATCGTATTGCGCCACGTCACAGCGGTTGTCCTTTCCGAATTCTTCCGGACACCGGGGAACCGTGAGCGCTTTGAGACCGTAGCGACCTTTCTGGCGGATATGAGACAACCGCACGCGGTCAGCGATATCGCGCGTTTCCTACAGGAGCACCCTGCAGAACTCGAGGATCGGCTGTGCCGCATCGTTCCCACGACGCTCCATGTCAAGATCGGTCTCCACGACGGGAGCTGGGTGCAGGCGATCACGGACCCAGATGGCCGTCTGGCGGTTGTAGAGAGCGAGGTCAGCGGCGACTATCGCAAGGTGGAGGACTTTGAGGAGGAGGCTCGGAACGGGAGGCGATACTCGGACGCCGACTGGGCTCGACGTCGCGCAGAGACCATCGCCGGCGAGGACGTGATCTCGTTTCTCTCCCGCAAGGCCGTGATCCCCAAGTATGGCTTCCCGGTGGACGTGGTCGAGTTGGACCTCCAGCGCTCGAGGGCCAACCAACGCCAAGAGAGTAGCACCGTCTCTCTGCAACGGGATCTCTCCATCGCCGTTGCCGAGTTCGCGCCGGGATGCAAGCTGGTCGCGAACAAGAAGCTCTGGGCTTCCTATGGTCTGAAGCGCGTCGCCGAGCGGGAATGGGGCTGGCGCGAGTACCTGAAGTGCCCGCGCCACGGGACGTTCGTGAGCTGGAAGCGCGAGGACTCGCCGTCGCAGCAACCTTGCTGCAATACAGCGCGCCAGAGCAGGTACGTCGATCCCATCTTCGGCTTCATCACGGAGCGCAAGGCGCCGGAAGATCCAAGCTACCGCCCCGCTCGCGTCTACACTACCCGTCCCTACTTCCTGGAGTCAGGCGGCGCGGAGCCAGACACAATCGAGATGGGGGGCACCGCGAGCGTGCGCAAGGCGGCACCGGGTAGGCTGGTCGTCCTGTGCGAGGGCCGCAAGGGCCGGGGGTTCCTGATATGCCCGACCTGCGGTGCGGGCGTGCAGGACGAGAAAGGACACAAGACGCCTATTGGGAGTACCTGCAGGGGTCGGCCTGAGCGCGTGGCCCTCGGCCACGAGTTTGTGACCGACGTGCTCAGGGTTCGCTTTCACCATCCATCAAAACAAGTCTCGGCGCCCGACGGCCTCCTCTGGTTCGGCTACTCCCTCGCTTACGCGCTACTCCAGGGGGCGCGCGAGGTTCTGGAGGTCCCCCTGCAGGACTTGAGCGTCACGGTCCGTAGCACGGCAGGTGACCAGCTCCCTGAGATCGTGCTCTATGACGACGTGCCCGGAGGAGCTGGTCTGGTCGCCAGGCTGGAGAGCCCTCCGATGTTCCGCCGCTGCCTCGAGTTGGCCCGAGGCCGTGTCAGCGGCTCCTGCGGCTGCACTGCGGACACGAGCTGCTACGGTTGCCTGCGGAGCTTCGCGAATCAGTTCACCCACCCTCGGCTCGCAAGGGGACCAGTCCTCGCGTATCTAAATGAGATCCTCGCTCAATGGCAGTTGTAAAGCATAGGGAGCATCTCGGTGCTTGATAACGCGATTGATTCAGCAAGGGATGTGGGGCATTCACCCGCAGAGGGTCACAAGGCCAGCTAACAACGGCATGCAGCGGACGGCGCTGCGCGCCGCCGCTGATGCCGAGCGTTAGGTTGTTTGGAGGAGTCAGTGGAAGCAGGATCTGGCAGCTCCACGAAGCGCCAACGGTCGGGGATGCGTGGCGTCTTCCTAGTTGCCGCCGAACTTGTCGGTCGCGGCCTTACCGTGTCACTCACGTCCCGCAACGCGAAGGGTGCGGACCTCCTCGTGACTGACCAATCGTGCAACCGTGCCTACTCTGTGGAAGTCAAGACAAATGGGACCCGTGCGAACTTCTGGCTTCTCAGCAGAGGCGCCCAAGAATTGGCATCGCCGTCGCATGTGTACGTCCTGGTAAACCTTCTCCAGGACCTCAACGCCGTCGAGTACTACGTCGTCCCCAGCGGGTTCGTCGCGCAGAACGTGAAGGTCGAGCGCAGCGCCAAGGCTACGTGGTATTCGATCGCCAAGAGCCCTCAACTGGAACGCTTCAAGAACGGGTGGGACTACTTCGGTGAGCATGGAGGCAAGACAACCTAACTCCGCGCTCGACTTGCCCGGCCGCTCCGCATTCAGGGCCACGGCCGCAGCTGCCGATCGTGCTACTCCGCGGCCGGCAGGTCAGCGCGCGCGTTAGACGGCATTCAGAAACGAGGGTCCCCCAGTGCCTCCGAGCGCGGCGATGACGGTTCGGTTTTGTCGACGGTGGCTGGACAAGGCAGCGCAATATGACGACCGGACCCTGGAGGGAGCTTTCGACAAGTTCTTCTCGGTGTTCGTAGCCTTCAACCGCCTGTACTCACACGTATGCCTTCACTCCGGGCGGGTAATCAAGGGGGACCGGAAGCAGGCAACTGAGGCGTTTGCGAGCATAGTCGGCTCTGACCGGTTGCTCGCAACTCTCGGCGACAACGGCGGCTCGGTGGATCTGCAGACGCTCGGTGACCTGATTGGGCCGGGCGGCTCGTTCTACTTGATTTCAGATGGGACCACTGACCGGCCGGACGTTGCGCGCAATCGAGAACTTCGTCAGCGGCTGCAGAGTTCCAGCGCTGTTACGAAGGTGAAGGCAGTGCTCGAGTATCTATACTTGGTTCGGTGCAACATGTTTCACGGCTCGAAGGACTTCGACAACCAGCAGCTCCGGATCATTCAGCCGGCAACAAGGTGCTTGGAGCGGATTGTTCATGCTGGCTTGAGCTTTGTCGAGAAGAATGCCGTCTAACCCGCGGCTGAACTCGGCGGCCGCGAGCACATCGTGGGCGGCTGCGGGTTAGCCGCAATCCGTTAGGCCTCACGAAGTTGACCCTCCCCCAACGTAGGAGGCTCGGATCCGGAGATGGACTTCAAAGAAAAGTTTGTCGGCTTCATCGATGTCCTTGGCTTCAAGAAGTTGGTTGAGGCGGCCGAGGCAGGGAACGGCATGGCTCTGACCGATCTGCTCGACTTGCTGAAGAAGTTTGGTTCGCCCGAGGAACGGGAAAAGTTTGGAAAATACGGGCCAACCGTTTGCCCTCAGAGCGCACATCTCCAGCGCGACCTTGACTTTCGTCTTACCCAGATATCGGATTGCGCGATAGTTTCTACAGAAGTGTCGCCCGCTGGTGTCATTAACCTGGTCAATCACTGTTGGGGGATCGTAATTGGCTTCCTGCAAAGCGGAGTGATGTGCCGGGGTTACATCACTCGTGGGCCTATTTTTCATACAGACACCCAGGTAATCGGCACTGGGTACCAGAAGGCATACGAGAAAGAAGGAAAGGTGGCCGCTTTCAAGCGTGAAGCCGACGAAAGGGGCACCCCATTTGTTGAGGTTGACCGGGCCGTCTGCGACTACGTTACGAACTGCCAAGACCGGTGCGTGAAGGAAATGTTCTCTCGGTACGTAGGGGACGACGGTGAGCTTGTGGCCTTGTTTCCGTTCAAGAGGTTGGCGCACTCGTTTGTTGTTGCCGGCTTCGGCCAGAAGTTCGATCCGGAGAAGGAGAGGCGATCGAATCAAAATGTTCGGGTCATGCTTGAGAATTTCAAACGGCGCGTCATGGGCTTTGTCGATACGTCGAATCCTAGTGCAGTCAGAAAGGCCGAGCATTACATCCGCGCCCTCGATGCCCAACTTGTCGTGTGCGACAGGACTGACGAAATGATCGCCCTGCTCAATTCTCCCTTTCCGTCAAGACGTCAGTGGTCGGAAGACCATGAGGCCTAACATCGGCATCAACGCGGACCCATGCAAAGCGGGCTTCGCCCGCCTTGCATAGGCCGGTTATGCGGGCCGTTAGGCACCCCTAGAGGAGCTATACGGTGACGATTCACCAGGTGTCGGTTGAGGAAGAGATCGCAGATCCGCGTAAGGTTCGTCCGCATCTCGTCTTGATCGGGGCGGGAGCGAGTCGCGCTGCGTTTCCACACGGTGAACGAAGTGGGCGACGCTTACCGCTCATGACGGACTTCTTTGACATCCTACCCATCGGCGAGATCCTCGACCAGACCGACATACTGTGGCGAGGGAATAACTTCGAAGACGTCTATTCCTTGCTCATCGCCTGCGCGGATCTGTCCGCAGTCCGTGAGCAACTCGAGCGCACCGTTGACGAATACTTCAGGAGCCTGTCGCTTCCTGTCGAGGCGACTCTGTACGACGTACTGCTGCTTTCGCTAAGGGACAAGGACGTCATCGCGACCTTCAACTGGGACCCATTCCTCATCCAGGCCTTCCAGCGGTCCGCCACTCTTACTAGAAACTTGCCACACCTGCTCTTCCTGCACGGGAACGTGCTTCATGGGGTTTGCACTGAGGACGGAGTCTCCGGCGTGCGTGGTGCCCGCTGCTCCAAGTGCGGGCGACCGTTCTCACCTGATCGACTCTTGTTTCCAGTCGGCAAGAAGGACTACTCCACCGATCCCAGCATCGCAATGGCGTGGGACGGGATGCGCAAGACGTTGGAGGATGCCCTCTTCTTTACCATCTTCGGATATGGGGCTCCGACTTCCGATCAGGATGCCGTCGCGCTGATGTCTAATGCTTGGGGACGCTGGCAGGATCGGCAGTTTGAGCAGGTGGAGATCATCGATATCAGGCCTCCTGATGAACTACACGAAGCATGGAGCGGTTTCATTCACACGCATCACTACGAATGCCACACGAGGTTCAAGGAGTCCTTCCTATTCAATCACCCGCGCCGATCCGTCGAGGCATTCCACAATCAGTTCATCGAGGCCAAGTTCATCGCCAACAATCCCGTACCCCTGAAATTGGATCTTCCCCAGCTCCACGACTGGTTCAGGCCGCTCATTGAGGCCGACGAGGCCGTCGCCGTCAAGGGGGGTGCCTAACATGCGTTTGCAGCTGCCGGCGCATCGGTCGGAAGCGGCTGGCTCGCTGCGCTCGCCTGCCGTATCTTTGATGATGCGCCACAGCTGAAACGCGGGTCGTTAGGCACATAGCCAGTCGTCACACCTTGACCCGCCGCATCATTCTGGCTAGAATCTGGCCAGAATGTGTTACGAAATCCTGTTGGCGCCAGAGGCCGCCCAGGACCTCAAGAAGCTTGACGCGCACGTCCGGGCTGCGGTCCGCGATGCTATCGAGAAACACTTGCGGCACCAGCCGGGCCGGACGAGCAAGAGCCGGATCAGGCGCCTGAGAGGTCTGGCGCGGCCCCAGTTCCGTCTTCGTGTGGGCGAGGTACGTGTCTTCTACGACGTTTTCGAGACCCGTGTAGAGGTTCTCGCTGTCGTCCGGAAGTCGGACGCCAAGGCATGGTTGGAAAGGGCGGGTGAACGGTCATGAAAAGGGTTGCTCTCTCGGAGGCCAAGGACGATCTCTCCAGGATTCTCCGCCTAGCCGAGAAGGAGGAGGTGCTCATCACCCGGCACGGCAAGCCCGCCGGGGTACTAGTGGGCTTTGAGTCGGAGGACGATTGGTTCGACTACCGGCTCGAGCATGATCCCCGGTTTCTTGGGCGGATCGAAGCCGCGAGGCGCAGCTTGCGAGCCGGGCGTGGTGTCAAGCTTGAGGACCTCGACAAGTGGCAGGGAGAGGGTGCCTAACTTCGGCCTGCAGCCGAGGGCGGTTGCCTGCGACCCACTACCCTATTTCGCGTCCCCGCGCCGCAAGAGAATGCTGACGTCCCGGGAGGCCTGCCGTTCCTCGACGGCGATGACATAGAACCGCTTGCGCCGTCCGTCGGCGAGGAACCGCGTGAACACCCGCCCTGAACTCTTCGGCGACTCGCTCTCAAAGGTCGACGTCCACCCCGGGATGGCCGCCTTCGCGTAGAAATCGCGGACCTGCTCATAGGGCGCCGCGGACCGCAGTTCGACCTGCTCCCAGGCCGACCGCGGAAAGCCGTAGGCCTCGCCTACGAACGAGGTCGCCCCGACGAAGGCCGCGCCCGGGAAAAATTTCAGGTCGCCCAGCGCGTCGCCCCGGCCGCACGCCGCAGCCCAGATGACCGCCAGCACGATCCACGCGCGCCTCATGGGTCAGGCCGGCGCGCGCGTGATCAGGGCCTGGACAAGCGTTGATAACTCAGTAGAGACCGCCGAGTTGCTGACGACCTGCTCGCAGCCGGCGGCCATCGCGGCTTCTCGGCGGGATTTCTCCCGGTGCCCGCAGAATCCCAGCACCGGGATCTCGGCCAGATCGGGTTCGGCCTTCAGCGCGCGGATGAAGAGCGTGGCGTCGCGCGTGGTCGGCGCCAGGTTGACGACGATCGCGGCCGGCCGGCGCTGCCGCGCCAGGCTCGGCCCCGCGGCGCCGAGCCCCACGGCGGCGGCCTGCCATCCCGCCCTCTGGAGCTGGCTCAGCAGCCGGGTGCACGACAGCAGGTTGTCGTCCACGACCAGGACAAACATCCCCGGGATCTGGCTAGACAGGAATGCCGATCATCTGGAGATGCAGCTTACCGTCGGGCGTGACCTTCTCGGTGGACCAGGGCGGCGTCCAGACGAAAGAGACGGAGACGGCGTTGGCGCCGATGGACTGCAGCTTGTTCTCGATCTCGGCCGCGACCATCGGCCCGACCGGGCAGCCGGGCGCGGTGAGGGTCATCGCGATCGCGACGTCGTCGCCCGTCGTCTCCAAGGTGTAGATGAGCCCCAGGTCCCAGATATTGACCGGGATCTCGGGGTCGAAGACCGTCTTGAGGACGTCGATCACCTGTTCGCGGGTAATGGTATCATCCATCGAGAACTCCCCCCTCTGCACGAGCATTCTATCGCCCGGCCGGGGGGCCGTCAAACGCAGTGAGAGCAGTGAGAGAGGACGGATGACGCATGAGGCGCCTGCAGTGGCTGCTCTGGATCGCCGTCGCCCTGCTGTTTGTCGTGGGGCCCACGGCGGCCCGGTGGTACACCGACTGGCTCTGGTTTGCCGAGGTCGGCTACCTGCGGGTCTTCTGGGTGCCGTTCCTCTCCCGGGTCATGGTGACCCTCGTCGTCGGCGGCGCCCTGTGGCTGCTGCTCTACGCCAACCTCCAGCCAGTGCTGCGGTCGGCCAGCGCCGACATCATCGAGATGCGGGGCCGCAGCGGCACCTACCGGCCGGCCCGCCCGCGGTGGCGCGGCCTGTCCCCGGGGTGGTGGGGCTGGATCCTGGCCGCGGTGGCCTTCGTCGTAGGACTGTCGTCGTCGACCCAGTGGGTCATGTTCCAGCAGTTCCTCCACGCCACCGCCTTCGGGGTGAGCGATCCGCTCTTCGGCCGCGACGTCGGGTTCTATGTCTTCCGCCTGCCCGCCTACCGGTTCCTCGCCGAGGGTCTGTTTGCCTGGCTGGTCATCACCACGGTCGGCGTGGTCCTGGGATACGGCTCGGTCTACGGCCGCCTGATGCTGCGTGGCGTCTGGCTGGCGCCCTTGGGCGTCCGCGCCCACCTGTCGATCCTGCTGGGGACCGCGGTCATCGTGCGCGGCTGGGGGTTCTGGCTGGACACCTTCGACCTGCTGTACTCTACGCGCGGCTGGGTCTTTGGGGCGTCGTTCACCGACATCCACGCGGTGCTGCCGGCGCTTCGGGCCCTCGCCGTCCTCTTCGTCGTCTGCGGCGGCCTGCTGGTGGCCAACGCCCGGCTCCGCACAGTGCGGCTGGCGATCGGGACGGTCGTGCTGATCGCCGTCGCCTGGACGCTCGGGCTCGTCTTCTATCCGGGTGTGGTGCAGGCGTTTCGCGTGCGTCCGAACGAACTGACGGCGGAAGCGCCGTTCATCGCCCGCGCGATCGCGGCCACCCGCGCCGGGTTTGGCCTGGACGCCGTGCGCGAGCGCGAGTTTCCGAACGCCCCGCTGGATGCAGCGGCCATCGCGCGGAACCGCGCGACGGTCGACAACGTGCGCCTGTGGGACTACCGGCCGCTGCTGCGATCCTACGGCCAGCTGCAGACTTTGCGGCCGTACTACACCTTCTCCGATGTCGACATCGACCGTTACACGATCGGCGGGACCCAGCGGCAGGTCATGCTCTCCGCTCGCGAGCTGATGACGAGCCGGCTGCCGGCTCAGGCCCACAACTGGGTAAACGAGCACCTGGTCTACACCCACGGCTACGGCCTGGTGATGACGCCGGTCAACAAGGTGTCTGAAGAGGGCATGCCCGAGTTCTTCATCAAGGACATCCCGCCGGAATCGCCTGCCGGCCTGACAATCACCCGGCCCGAGGTCTATTTTGGCGAGTTGACGACGAACTATGTGGTGGTCAACACCAACGTCCCGGAGCTCGACTACCCGCGCGGCAACGAGAACGCCTACACGAGCTACAAGGGGCAGGGAGGCATCCGCCTCAGCTATCTCCCACGCCTGGCGCTCGCCTACCGCTTCGGCGATGCGCGGCTGCTCCTCTCGCGCGACATCCGGCCTGACAGCCGGCTGCTCTTCGCGCGCCAGATCGTCACGCGCGTCACCCGCATCGCGCCGTTCCTCCGGTACGACCGGGACCCCTACCTGGTGCTGGCGGACGGGCGGCTCGCCTGGGTGATCGACGCCTTCACGGTCACTGACCGGTATCCCTACGCGACGCGCTATGGCGACATCAACTACATGCGGAACACCGTGAAGGTGGTCGTCGACGCCTACGACGGACGGGTGACCTTCTACGTGACGACGCCGGACGAGCCGATCATCAAGACGCTCGCGGCGATCTTCCCCGAATTGTTCCGGCCGATGCGTGAGATGCCGGCGGCGATCGCGGCGCACCTGCGCTACCCGGTCGATCTCTTCGAGACCCAGGCGCAGGTCTATGCCACCTTCCACATGCGCGACCCCCAGGTGTTCTACAACCGGGAGGACGCCTGGGGCATCCCGCGCGAGATCTTCGGCAACGAGCCGGTCCGGGTCGAGCCGTACTACGTCACGATGCGCCTGGCGGATGCCGCCGCGCCCGAGTTCGCGTTGATCCTGCCCATGTCCCCGGCCGGCCGCGACAACATGATCGCCTGGATGGCCGCGCGGAACGATCCGCCCCACTACGGCGAGTTGATCGTCTACCGGTTCCCCAAGGCGCGCATCATCTTCGGGCCCATGCAGGTGGAGTCGCGCATCGATCAGGATCCCAGCATCTCGCAGCAGTTGACGCTGTGGAACCAGCAGGGCTCGCAGGTGATCCGCGGCAACCTGCTGGTCATTCCCATTGAGGATGGGCTGCTCTACGTCGAGCCGCTGTTCCTCCAGGCGGAGCGGAGCCAGCTGCCCGAGTTGCGGCGCGTCATCGCGGCCAGCGGCCCGCGCATCGTCATGGCGCCGACCCTGGACGAGGCGCTGGCCGAGCTGTTCGGCGGCCGCCCGGGGGCGCCCGGGCCTGGAGCGCCGCCGGCACCCGCCCCGGGCCCGTCGACCGGCGGCCCTCCGGGCGCGCCGGGCAGTGACGCCCGCGCGCTGACCGAGCAGGCGCTGGAAGCCTACCGGCGAGCGCAGGAGCGGCTGCGCGCCGGCGACCTCCCCGGCTACAGTCAGGAGATCGAACGGCTCGGCGCCATCCTGGAGCGGCTGCGCGCGGCGACCCAGTCGAAGTAACGTAGCACGACCCTGTGCGGGCGGCGCCTGTCGTCCTTGACAACCGGAACCGCCGGTACATATACTTAACCATACGGTTAACTATTTCGGACCCTGCACTCCGCGTGAACGGAGCGATCCGACAAGGAGGCCGGAGGTTCGCATGACCGGCGCGATCATCCACAGAGAGCCGTCGTCCGCGTCCCTCGATACCACCTTCGCGGCGCTGGCCGACCCCACCCGGCGTGCGATCCTGTCGCGGCTTACCCGTGGGGAGTCGTCGGTCACCGAACTCGCCGCGCCTTTTCGCGTCTCTCTGCCGGCGATCTCGAAACATCTGCGCGTGCTCGAAGCGGCCGGCCTGCTTGCACGCCGCCGGGATGGTCGCGTCCACCGATGCCGCTTGGTCGGCGCTCCGATGAAAGATGTCGCACTCTGGCTGGCGCGCTACAAACGGTTCTGGGAGCGGCAGTTCGACGCCTTGGCCCGGTATCTCGAGGACATGCCTGGAGGTAAGAAGTCCACATGGCCACGACGAAGCCCAACCCCGAAGTCACCATCCACATCACGTGGACGTTCGCGGCGTCCCGGGAGAAAGTCTTCCGCGCGTGGACGGAACCGCAAGAACTGAAGAAGTGGTGGGCTGCCGGGCCCGGCTTCACGACACCCATCGCGGAGGTCGATCTGCGGGTCGGCGGGCGGTACCGGTTGGGCATGAAGCCGCCCGACAAAGACGTGGTCCACATCGTTGGCGGGACATACCGCGAGGTGCAGCGGCCATCGCGCCTCGTCTACACCTGGGCCTGGGAAGGGAGTAACGCCCCCGAGACGCTCGTCACGGTGGAGTTCCGCGACCGGGGAGCGTCGACGGAGGTCACGCTCACTCATGAACCGTTTGCGGACAGCCAGTCTCGCAACCAGCACCTGGCCGGCTGGACCGGCTGCCTTGATCGGTTGGCGAAACTTGTGGCTCAGGCACGGTAAGGCACACTCAGGGGGGTGGGGGACATGGCAGGCCAGACGTCCAGCAAGACCAGAACCATCGAGCAGTCCGTGACCATCAAGGCTTCGCCGGAAATGGTATTCAAGGCGATCACCGACGCCCGGGAACTCGCCAGGTGGTTCCCGTCGACGGCCGAGTCCGACCCGCGTCCCGGCGGCGCCTTCAAGTACACGTTCAAGAACGAGAATGCGCAGCACGACCACGTCCGCGAGGGTAGGTACCTCGAGGTCGTTCCCACCAAGATGGTGCGCTATCCGTGGCACATGTCGCCGGGTGATACCCCGACGACGGTTGAGTTCACGCTGGCGAGCGCCGGGAAGGAGACGACGCTCTCGCTCATCCACTCAGGTTGGGGCATGGGGAGCGAACTGGACAACACCGTTGAGATGCACGTCAAAGGCTGGGGCTTCTTCCTGCAAAACCTGAAGTCGTACGTCGAAGAGGGGAAGGATCAGCGCGCGGCAGCGTTGGGGATGAAGACAGCATAGACAGGCGACGCGGGTCCGGAGGGTCGCCCCGGACGGTCGGTCAGCAGACCCCGTCACGCCGTGAAGCGGGCTTTGCGGACCGTGTAGCGCTCGACCCGCTCGGGGACGATGGTGACGCCCAGGCCCACGCCCGTGGGCACGGTGATCGTCCCGTCGGCGTTGAGCACAATCGGCGGATCGATCAGGTCCTCCGCATAGTACCGGTCGCTGGCTGAGAGATCAGCCGGCAACGTGAAGTTCGGCAGCGAGCACAACGCCAGGTTCGCCGCGCGGCCGATGCCGGTCTCCAGCATCCCTCCGCACCACACCGGGATCTGCTGCGACCGGCAGAGATCGTGAATCGCCACGGCGGCGCTGAGGCCCCCGACCCGGGCCGGCTTAATGTTGATCACGCGGCAAGCGCGCAGTTCGAGCGCCGCTCGCGCCGCCCGCTCGTGGACAATCGACTCGTCCAGGCAGACCGGTGTGCGCAGCTGCGCCTGCAGTTTGGCGTGGTCCACGATATCGTCTTCCTCTAGTGGTTGTTCCACGAGGAGCAGGTTGTCGTCGTCGAGCGCTTTGAACGTCGCGGCGTCCGACAGCGCGTACGCTGAGTTGGCGTCCACTTGAAGCAGGATGTCTCCGAACTGCTTGCGGATCCGGCGGACCGGTTCCAGATCCCAGCCCGGCTTAATCTTGATCTTGATGCGCCTGTACCCCTGGCCGAGATAGCCTCCGACGCGGGCCAGTAACTCGTCGATCGTCGGCTCGATCCCTTGGCTCACGCCGACCTGGACCGTGCTGCGCTCGCCGCCCAGTACCTTCGCGAGTGGCTTTCGCTGCCGTTGCGCCTCCAGGTCCCACAGCGCGGCTTCCACGGCGGCCTTGGCCATGTGGTTGCGGCGGATGTGGGCGACCTGTTGCGCGAATCCCTGAGGAGACGGGACCTCGCGACCGAGCAGCAGCGGGATGATGAGTTGCTCGGTGATGGACCAGACGGTGTCGCGCGTCTCCTCGTTGTACAGCGCGCCGAAGCCGGTTGGCGCTTCACCCCATCCCTCCAGACCGTCGGTCAGGATGTGCACGAGCATAAATGGCATCACCTGCTCGCGGCCAAAGGACGTCTCGAAGGGTGTACGGAGCGTCATGTCGATGGCGCGGAGTTCGATGGCCTCAATCTTCATCGGTTCCCCTTGTCAGGACGTAGTCCCCTCGCAGTCGTTCACCCTGCCGGAGCACGAAATCCACCGCGCGATAGCCGCGCGCCAGGTACCGCTGGAAGGCCCCGCGCGTCGCCAGCCGCCACGCCCGGGCTAACCCCTGGTCGCGGCTCCGCAATTCCGGGAAGTCCGTCGGAATCTCGATGAGGATGACCGGCGCCTCGAGGTCGAGCACGGGATCGCTGGGGCCAACGCCGGACGGCCAGGGGACGGCCTCCAGCGCGCGCGGCGCCGGACCCCACGCCCGCTCGACCGGCCGGCCCGCGGTGGCGGCGGCGACCCGCGCCGCGCGCAGCGCCCAGTCGACTTCGAGCCGGTCGCTGTCCAGGTCGCGGTTGATCGCGTCCGACATCGTGCCGTAATAGTTGACGTAGTACCGCACCGCCGCGGCTCCCAGCTTGCGGAGGTTGAAGCGCGCGTTGACGCTCTGCAGCGGATCGTAGGTCCAGACCGCATGGTCGTAGCCCATCGCCAGCGCTGCCTCGCGCTGGGCGCACTTCAGGCGAAACCCGATGTCCTGCAGTTGCCGCCCGCCGCGGACGCCGGCCATGTGCGAGTAGAAGAGCGGCCGGCCGCTGCGCCATCCGGCGAAGCCATAGCAGAAGCCCACGAGGGCTCCGTCGGCATCGTAAGCCGCGAGCACCGCGCCGCCGGCCCCGGAGGCGGCCTTCAACTGGTGCACCGGCACGATGTCCCGCTCGGGCATCCCCCAGATCTCGATCTGGAGATCCTCGATGCGCCGCAGCGACTCGATGTCGGTCAGCGCGCGGATGGTGACGTCAGCCATGGGGGTGGGTTCGACGCGGCCGGCCAGAACTCTTGGTATGATCCTCATGGAGTCCGTCCAGGCGCACGTCGCCGCCCATCTGTCCGATCACCTTGCCCTTCTCGACCGGCTCGTCCGGCATCCCAGCGTCGCCGCCCAGGGACGCGGGCTGGAGGAGACCGCCGGCGCGGTGCGTGACCTGTTCGACGCCGCCGGCGTCAGGGCCGAGATCGTCCGGCAGCCCGGCGCCGCGCCTGCCGTCCTGGCTGAGTTTCCCGGCCGGTCGGACCGGACGCTCCTCTTCTACGACCACTACGATGTCCAGCCCGCCGAGCCACTGAACGAGTGGACCGTCCCGCCCTTCGAGGTGACGGTCCGGAACGGACGGATCTCGGCCGGGGAACGAGCGACAACAAGGGCGACCTGGTCAGTCGGCTGGCGGCGCTGCAGGCGGTGCGCGAGACGGCCGGCGGGCTGCCGTGCCGCGTGCTCTGCTTCGTCGAAGGTGAAGAGGAAATCGGAGCGCGCGCGTCCGCAAGCGTGAGTAGACCATATACTTCCCGTCCGGCGACCAGGCATAGCCACCGAACCCTGGAGGCACAGGCTGATTCCCCCGTTCCTTGTCAATCGACCACGGCGCGGTGTCCACAATCCGCAGGGTCTGACGAGGGGCATTGTACACGAACAGCGCCGCTGGTGGCTTCCTGTTGTTCGAGAAATCACGGTCCATCCACGACTGAAAGATGAACCGGTCGTCCACATCCGGTGGTTGGAACGGAGCTCCCATGCGAAAGCTCGGGCGAGTGCCAACGTTCCAGAGATACCCCTCGCCTCGGAACCCGGCACGTTCCTCTGAAGACTATCCCTGCGCCTTCATCTGTTTATTGAGTTCCGATAGTGTCGGGCTGAGCGTCACGTGATAGGTGACGCTGTCGTCGAGGTGCCGCAGCTCCTCGGGCAGCGACGCCAGGCGCTCGGTACAGCGCCGGCGGATCTCGTCCAGGTCGGCGGACCACTGCCTCCGGCCGGCCTCCATGACCGGGACGAGCAGCGGGACACTGCCTGCGGGCGCGGGTTCGTCGACGAGCGCGATCCGATCGCCTGATGGCTGACCCTCCGCATCC
>Ga0105164_10001334_pt1 | contig 15922 bp, 17 predicted proteins | sample VDWuncwatermetaG_FD_89674 | JGI IMG/M metagenome (GOLD analysis project Ga0105164, IMG submission 89674) | Wastewater microbial communities from Netherlands to study Microbial Dark Matter (Phase II) - VDW unchlorinated drinking water | ecosystem: Environmental > Aquatic > Freshwater > Drinking...
GGGTTATGGGGGTGGGTTAAGTAATCCTCACCCACACCCTCACGACCAAACGCACGACTCACTTCTCACCACCCACGACTAAGTCTATTTTTTCTTCTTCCGGATGACAGAACGGGCCGCTTGGGCGATGTCGGATGCGGTCAGGTGAAACGCCCGGAAGAGTTCATCCGGCTCCCCGGATTCTCCGATCCGGTCCTGAATGCCGATCCGCGCCATCGGAACGGGAAACTCTTCGACAACGACTTCTGCGACGGCGCTTCCAAATCCTCCGACGACCGTATGCTCCTCGGCGGTCACAATGGCGCCGGTGTCGCGACAGGCGGAGATAATCGCTTCCCGATCCACAGGTTTCACCGTATGCATGTTGACGACGCGCGCCTGAATGCCTTCTTTCGCCAGAAGCTCCGAAGCCTGGATCGCTTCATAGACCATGAGACCGCAGGCAAAAAGCGAGACGTCTTTCCCTTGACGGATGAGGTTCGCTTTTCCGACGGTGAAAGGATCTTCTTTTTTTGTCACAATGGGAGCGGGGTTCCGCCCCAGACGGATGTAGACAGGCCCTGAAATGTCTGCGGCGGCAAGCGTTGCTCTTTTAGCCTCGATGGCATCTGAGGGGACAAGTACGGTCATATGAACCTGGGAGCGCATGATGGAAATATCCTCCATCGCCTCGTTCGTCGTCCCGTCGGCCCCGACGGAGATGCCGCAGTGGCTCCCTCCGATTTTTACATTGAGATTCATGTTGCAGACAGAGGTCCGGATCTGCTCCCAGGCCCGGCCTGTGACAAAGACTCCGAACGAACAGGCGAAAGGAATCTTCCCCGAAAGGGCGAATCCCGCCGCCATGCCGATCATATCCTGCTCGGCGATGCCGACTTCAAAAAATCGATTCGGAAATTCTTTCTGAAACCAGATCGCCCGCGTGGAATCTCCGAGATCGCCGCTCAGGACAACCACTTCGGGACGGGTGCGACCAAGTTCTACAAGCCCTTCACCAAATCCATCTCGTGTCGCCTTCTTGTCCGATTGTACGGTGCTAACTCCTCCCATAGACTCCTCATCAAATTTAAAATTCAAAAGTCAAAACTCAAAGTAACAATTCAAAATTTTGAATTACGACCCGATGTCCCCTGCCTCAATTTCCTTCAGGGCCTGTTCCAGTTGCTCGGGGTTGGGGGCTTTTCCGTGCCAAACGCTTTGTCCTTCCATAAAAGAGACCCCTTTCCCCTTCACCGTCCGCGCCACAATCATCGTCGGTTTCCCCTTGGTATTTTTTGCCTCTTCGAAAGCGGTGAGAAGTTCTGCAAAACGGTGTCCATTCACTTCAATCGTATGCCACCCGAAGCTTCGCCATTTGTCCGGAATCGGTTCAAGGTTTTTGATGGTTTTGACGGGGCCGTTCTGCTGAACGCCGTTCGCATCTAAAATCGCGCAGAGACTGTCGACCGAATAATGCGCGGCGGTCATCGCCGATTCCCAAATCTGGCCTTCATCCATTTCCCCGTCTCCCAAAATGCAGTAGGTGCGGTACGATTTCTGGTCGAGTCTTGCGGCGAGAGCTATCCCGGTTGCAATCGAAAGTCCCTGCCCCAGAGAACCGCTCGAACTTTCAATCCCGGGAAGTCCGCGATGGGGATGACCCTGGAGAGGAGAACCCAATTTCCTGAGCGTCCAAAGTGCCTCCCTCGGGAAATACCCCCGGTGAGCGAGCATCACGTAAAGCGCCGGACAGCCGTGGCCTTTCGAAAGGATCAAACGGTCTCGGTCGGGAAACGAAGGATTCTTGGGATCGTGCCGTAGAACGCCTCCGTAAAAAAGAGAGACCAGAATCTCGACGAGAGAAAGCGACCCCCCGGGATGCCCTGAAAGCGCTTTCGCGATCATCGTCAAGTCATCTTTACGGACTTCCTTCGCTTCCTGTTTCAGCGCTACAATTTTACTTTCGATCTCTTCCGCCATCAAAAGTCCTGACATCGGAGTTCCATTATTTCGCCGTCTGTTTTAAATGTTCTAACTTCCCCTTCACATCCCCTTTGGGGTCGGCGGTATACGATTTTTTCCATGCCTCCTCTGCCTTATCGAAGGCGCCCTCTTTGAAATAGATCTCACCGAGATGATCCAAAATGACGGGGTCGTTTTTCAAAATCTGGCTTGCCCGCTCGACGTCCTTCGCCGCTTCCTCCATGCGCCCCAGTTTGTAATACGCCCAACCGAGGGAATCCAGATAGGCACCATTGTCGGGATCGATCGCAAGGGCTTTTTGAATCAGCTGGGTCGCTTCTTCGAGATGAGTTCCCTCCTCCGCGTACAGGTATCCTAGGTAATTATACACATCCGGGTCGTTCGGGTCTAATGCAATTGAACGCTTAAAAGCACTGACCGCTTCTTCTTTTTTCCCCAGGATATCATAAAGAGACCCCAGATAGAAATGGGTTTTGGCCTGATTGGGACTCAGTTCCAAACTCTTTTGATACGCTTCGAGGGAACGGTCCAGGCGGTTTTGGGACCGATAGGCCATCCCTAACATGAGATAGAGTTCGTGGTGTTTCTGCCCTTTGGCGGTAAGTCCTTCTAAAAGGGTGACCGCCTGAACGGCGCGATTCTCCTTCAGGTAAAGATATGCAAGCTCCAAGGCCCCTTCGAGAGAATCGGGGTCGATCTTGAGCAGGGACTCCAGCTGTTTGATCGCTTCCGGAATTTCGCCCTCGTCCGTATAAATTTCGCCGAGCCGAAGGTAAATTTTCGGATTTAACGGATCGATCGAAAGCGCTTTTTCATACTGGGCGATCGCTTTTTTATTTTCTTTACGGAGTTCGTAGAGAATCCCGAGGGCCAGATACCCCTCGACAAATTGTGGCTCCAGAACAGTGGCCCTCAAGAAATGCTTTTCCGCTTCATCCCATTTCAAAAGCCGCGTATAGATAATTCCTAAATTAAAATGAAGGAGGCCGTTTTCTTCCTGGTCGATCAAGGCCTGGTACATTTTCACGGCCTCTTCCAGATTCCCCTGAACGACATAGAGATCGGCCAGGGAAAAAAGAAGCTTGGGATCCTGGGGATGCTGTTTGAGGGCCTCCTCGTATTCGTGAACCGCTTCCGGGAAGCGCCGCAGGCTGATATACAAAAGGGCTAACAGAGTTCTGGGGCGTTCATCGGTGGGGTCGAGCGTTTGAGCGGTCTTTAATTCTTTGTCGGCCTTTTCAAATTGCCGGAGCCGGATGTAGCCTGCACCGAGCCGGGTATGAATGGCGCTTGACCCTTTGTCATAGGTTAAAGCCTGCTCGTATTCCCGGACCGCTTCCCGAAAGCGATTTCCATTGTCATGGAGAGTTCCAATGGCGTAATGGGCATACGCTTTCCGCAGCGCTTCTTTGGAAAGTTCCTTGTTCCTTGTCGGTGTGAAGGGGATGTTCAAAGGAGTGGCCTTTTGCAGTGGCCTGATCTCCTGTTTACCCCTTAGGCCCCCCTGAGGAGTCGCCTGGCACCCCGCACAGAGAAGCACGCTCACGACAAGAATCAAAAGACGTCCGTACCCCATCGTTCAACGCTGTCTTTTCTTATGTCGGTTCTGTCTGAGTCTTTTCTTTCTTTTATGCTTCGCCATCTTGGCACGCTTTCTCTTTTTGCCACTGGGCATCCTTCATTCACCCCCTCTTCAAAGTCAAAAGTCAAAAGTAAAAAGGTAAAAGTTCAATTCAAAATTTAAAATTTTTAATTGTAATTTTTCCTTTTGCGTTTTTACTTTTAAATTGGATTAATCAATAACCTTGTTCAAAGGGTATTCAATAATCCCTTCCGCCCCCGCGCTTTTCAGTTTCGGAATCAGACTGCGGACAGTGATTTCATCCACAATGGTATCGAGATCGACCCATCCCCCTCCCACAAGATTGGAAATGGTCGGTTTCTTCATTGCAGGGAGGAGCCGGAGAACAGCGGTGAGATGCTTCTTCGCCACATTCATCTTGAGACCGACCTTCTCTTCCGCCACAAGCGCCCCCCTCAAAAGGAGAGCGATGTTCTGAACTTTTTCGCGGATCCAACGGTCCTCCCACGACTTTTTGTTGGCGATGAGCTGCGTGATCGACTCGCAGACGGTATCGACGATCCGGAGATGATTGGCCGCAAGACTGGCACCGGTCTCGGTCAGTTCCACGATGGCGCTCACGACCTTGGTGAAAACTTTTACCTCCGTCGCCCCCCAGCTAAACTCCACTTTGGCCTTCACATTTTTTTTTCTGAAAAATTCTTCGGTTACGCGGACCAGTTCCGTAGCCACCCGTTTTCCATTCAAATCTTTGGCACTACGGATCACAGAGTCTTCGGGAACAGCCAGTACCCAACGGACCGGGCGGAGTCCCTGTTTGGCATAAATGAGATCCGTTACCCGTACGACCTCCGAGTTGTTCTCGAGGATCCAGTCCTTGCCGGTCAATCCGCAATCCAGCACTCCCGCCTCTACGTAGCGGGACATCTCCTGGGCCCGAAGGAGAATCGGCTGGATCTCGTCGTCATCAATCAAAGGATAATAGGAACGGGGATGCACGATGATTTTAAACCCCGCCTTTTTGAACATGGCGATGGTCGATTCCTGAAGGCTTCCTTTGGGAAGCCCAAGTTTTAATTTTCGAATTCTTTTCTTTGCCATAACGTACACCCTGATAAAGGGTAACACAGTTCGATGAAATTGTCAATGCTTGTACCTCGTCGTTCGTACATCGTACATCGCTTGCGAAGTACGATGTACTATGTATGAAGTACCGACAAAAATTCGCTTGATTCAAGAGGAACTATAAGTATAATGGGTAAAGTCAATTGGAGAAAAGATGATTTTCAAACTCTTCCATAAATACCTCAAGACCTTTCTCTGGGCCATGGCGATCCTCATTATCCCGAGCTTCGTTTTGTGGGGAGTCGGGAGTGGGGTCCGTGGTCACCGCCAGGCCCAGGAGGCGGGCCGGATCTTCAATCACCCTGTCACCTGGAATGACTACGAAGCTTCGTACCGGGCGATACAGATGTTTCTTTCCCTCTCGAATCTCCAGGCCTATGCGCAATTCTTAAATCCGGTAGACCTTACGTGGGATAGACTCATCCTCCTTCACGAAGCCAAGCGAAGGCAACTTTCGGTGCCGAATGAGGAGGTCATTGCGTACATTCAAAATGTTCCTCTCTTCAGGACAGGGGGGGAATCCGGCAAAGAAGGGGAGGGCGCTTTTGACGTAAAACGGTACGAAGAAATCCTCCATCGCGCCTTTCGCACAACGTCGCGTTCCTTTGAAGAAGAAATCCGGAAGACCTTGATCCTTACGAAACTTCGCGACGATGTTGCAAAAGAGGTGTCTCTGGATGAAACAGCTCTTAAAGAAGAATACAAAAAAAGTCATGACAAGCGGAAGGTTTCTTACATCCAACTGGCCATTCAGAATTTTGAGAAGGATGTGACTGTTACGGAAGAGAACCTTGCTTCCTACTATGCATCCCATAAATCTCTCTTCAAGCGGCCTGAAGAAGTGCGTGTTGCTTTTGTGACGGCCGATTTTGGAAAAAAATCAAAAGAGGACGTTGTGGCGCTCATGGACAAAGTGTCTGATGAACTCCTTGCTGAAGATCTGGAGAAAGTGGCAACCGCCCACGGACTCTCTGTGCAGGAAACAGGATTTTTTGGTCTCGAGGATCCCCTTCCGGCCCCCGGTTTTTCCTATGAGCTTTCCAAGGCGGCGTTCGCGCTGGAGGTAGGAAAAATCAGCGATCCGATTCGAACAAAGACGGGCGTCACCCTGTTGAAGCTTCTTGAAAAGCGCCCCCCCCACATCCTCTCTTTAGAGGAAGCGCATCCCGAAGTGGAAAAAATCACTCGGAAGGAAAAAGCGGAGGGGCTCTGCCGTCAAAAAACAGAAGAGACACTCCGGGTTATTCAAAAAAAGATGGGTGAGGAAAAAATGTCGTGGGAGGAAGCAGTGAAGAGCCTTGGGCTTGCCTTGAATGAAAGTCCCTTTTTCACACAGGAAGGGTATGTTGAAAAACTTGGCGTCGCTCCTCTCCTAACGCAGGCGGCCTTTGCGTTGGCCCTCAAGGAAGTGGGGGGCGTCGTACAAGTCCCCGATGGATTTGCAATTCTCCGTGTTGAAGCGGAAGAGCCCTTCAGTGAGGAAGCGTTTTTGAAGGAAAAAGAGGCATTTGGCGAAAAACTTTTAAAACAAAAGCAGGCGGAATTTTACCTCGAGTGGTTCAAGGCCCTCCGGACAAACGCCCATCTTGTTTCAAACGTCACATCCTCCCAGAGAAACCTCCCAGAAGAGTAAGCCCCTTATTTTTTCTTGACCGAGCCGACTTTGTTCTTTCGGTTTGTGATGAGGTCGCTCACTTCTTCCATAAATTCGTTTAGATCCTTAAACTGGTGATAGACCGACGCAAAACGGACATAGGCAACATCATCGAGTTCATGAAGCCGTTTCATGACCTCTGTTCCGATTTCCTTGCTGTTCACCTCTTTTTCGAATTTATTCTGAAGTGAGCGTTCGATCGCATGGGCCAATTCTTCAAGCTGTTCCATCGAGATGGACCGTTTCTCACACGCCTTCGTGAGGCCTGTCAATATTTTTCTCCAGTCAAAAGGCTCGCGGCGGCCATCTTTCTTCACGACCATGAGGGGGATGCTTTCGATCCGCTCATAGGTGGTATACCGCCGTTCGCACTTCAGGCATTCCCGGCGGCGGCGGATGTAGTCGTCTTCTTCGCTTTCGCGCGAATCAACGACTTTATCTTCTCCGTGGCCGCAAAATGGACACTTCACTTTTGTAAAACACTCCCTTCACTTGTTCGTAGTTCAATGTTCATAGCTCATTGACCTCATTCTATGAACTCCGAACTATGAACGATGAACAGTGTCATGCTTTTGTTTTTTGCAATGCAAGACGCATCTCGCGGATCCGCTCTGTATAAAGAGGAAATTGTTTGGTCAATAGTGCCACTTCCCCGCGGACAGAGGCAATCACAGCATCTTCTTGCGCGGCACTCAGGATACGGTCGATGAGTACAGCGATTTTCTTCATTTCGATTTCTTTCATGCCACGGGTGGTCACCGCCGGGGTTCCGATCCGGATGCCGCTTGCCAGGAATGCACTTTTGGTATCAAAGGGGATTAAATTTTTATTGACGGTGATCCGCGCCCGGTCAAGAGCGGCGGCGGCATCTTTTCCGGTAAGACCCTTAGAGGTCACATCGAGGAGGAGCAGGTGGTTGTCGGTGCCGCCAGAGACCACCCGGTAACCCAAACGGAGGAATTCGGAAGCGAGGGTTTGACTGTTCCGCACAATTTGCTTTTGGTATTCCCTGAATTCCTCTGTGAGCGCCTCCTTGAACGCGACCGCCTTCGCCGCAATCACATGCATGAGCGGTCCTCCCTGAATCCCCGGGAAAACTTCCTTATCGATCATTTTTGCAAATTCTTTTTTGCAGAGAATCATCCCTCCACGGGGACCCCGCAAGGTCTTGTGGGTGGTCGTGGTGACAAATTCCGCATAAGGCACTGGGCTCGGATGAACCCCTGCCGCAACAAGTCCTGCGAAATGAGCCATGTCCACAAAAAGGATTGCCCCAATGCTATCCGCAATTTTCCGGAAGCGGGCAAAATCAAAGATGCGAGGGTACGCGGAGGCACCGACAAGAATCATCTTGGGAGAGTGCTCTTTGGCAAGGGTCTCGACCTGGTCATAATCGATCGTCTCGGTATCCCTTCGAACGCCATAGGGAATAATTTGAAAAAAACGCCCTGAAAAATTAAGAGGATGTCCGTGGGAAAGGTGCCCGCCGTGCGCCAGATCCATCGCCATCAGTTTCTCACCCACTTTGAGGGCGCCGAAACAGACCGCCATGTTCGCCTGCGTGCCGGAATGGGGCTGGACGTTCACATGCTCTGCACCAAAGAGTATCATCGCCCGTTCGCGGGCAAGGATCTCAACGGTATCCACATGTTCACATCCGCCATACCACCGGGCTGCCGGATATCCCTCGGCGTACTTATTGGTGAGACACGATCCCTGCGCCTCCAGCACCGCAAGACTTGTAAAATTCTCACTTGCGATCAGTTCGAGATTCCCGTTTTGCCTTTCCGTCTCATTCAAAATGGCCTGATAAATCTCAGGATCGCTGTCTTGTAACAGACTCATTCCGCTCCGTCCTTCACAAAGGTCTTTTCAAGTTTCTCGATTTTTTTAACCCGGCGCCGGTGGCGGCCTCCCTCGGCCTCTGTCTTTAACCAGACCTTCACGATCTCCTTCGCTGTTTTCAAAGGGGTCGTCATTCCTCCCAGCGCCAGAACATTGGCATCGTTATGTTCACGGGAAAGTAACGCATCCCGTTTGCTCACACAACGAGCGGCCCGAATTCCTTTGATTTTATTCGCCGCAATGGACATGCCGATTCCGGTACCGCAGATCAGGAGCCCTCGATCGAAAAATCCTCGAGCGACCCGCCGGGCAAGTTTTGCGGCAATATCGGGATAGTCCGTTGGGGGAGTTGCCCTGTGGGTGCCGAGGTCGGCGACCTCAAAACCATTCTCACGCAGAAAGGAAATCAGTTTTCCCTTCAGTGGAAACCCGCGGTGGTCCGACCCGACGGCAATTTTCATAATTTTTTGACCACCTTTTCTACAGAGTCCTGAATCATACGGAAACAGGATTCATAAACATCCAGCGATTTGGCGATAGGGTCCGGGACATCGATCTCGGGGGAAGATCTCGGAATCGCATCAGCATATTCCCGCAAAAGAAAGACCTTTTTTTTCGCGTGGGGGAGCCGATTCAAAATCTCCTCCCTATGAATCCTCTCCATGACAAGCACCAGATCCGCATCCTCAACCATCTGATTCGTAAGGCGTTGGGTAAGATGCGAGGAAACATCAATCCCATGCTGGGCCATGACATCCCTCGTTTCACGGGTGGGGCGAAGGCCGGGAAGCGCCGCAATCCCTGCGGAGGCGACAAGGAACTCTTTCCGATCCTGAAGCATTTTCTTCAGGAGCCCTTTCGCCATGACGCTCCGGCAGCTATTTCCTGTGCAAACGACTAAAATCCGCTTAATCCCCGGCATGCCCATTCAATTTCCTTTCGTGAAATCGTCCCTTCGCGCACAATGCCCCACCGCGGTTCTGCAAGATCGACGATGGTGGAAGAAACACCAAACTCCGTTTTCCCTCCGTCCAACACCAGATCGATAACGCCGTCAAAATAGGCGAGTACCTCCTCGGCGCTCCGGGGAGGTTCTTTTCCGGAAGGATTCGCACTCGGTAGCCCTATCGGGACAGCCGCTTCCTGAATGACACTTCTTGCGATCGGATGACCCGGCATCCGGACACCCACTTTTTCTCCCCGCTCATTTTTCAAAAGAAGCGTCAGGGGACCAGGCCAAAACCGTTCGATCAGCCGCTTCGCGACGGGGGAAAGGACCAGATGATGTTTTTGTAAATCCGAGTAATCCGCAATGGCAAGAGTCAACGCCTTCTCTTTCGGCCTTCCCTTGACCTCATAAAGACGCTGAAGTGCTTCCTTGTCTTCGAGATGAACGCCCAACCCGTAGACCGTCTCCGTCGGGAAAGCGACCAGTTTTCCTTCCCTTAAGCATTTTCCAGCCTCACGAATGGCAGTCCGGTCCACTTCTTTTTTCAAAGAGAGGACAGAGGTTGTCATGGAAACCGAAACCCTACAGTACGGTCTTTAAGCTTCACACCCCGAGCCATCTCGTGCTTGTGGGCTTGGAGTTTCCGGCGGAGTGTCGGATTTTGGGCTGCCAAGATTGCAGCTGCAAAAAGGCCTGCGTTCTTGGCACCGCTCTTTCCGATGGCCATCGTTCCAACGGGGACTCCCGGAGGCATCTGTACTGTCGAGAAGAGTGAATCAACCCCTTTCAAGCTTTTTGTCTCAATCGGAACACCGATGACCGGTAAAGTGGTATGGGCCGCAACGACCCCCGCGAGGTGCGCCGCCCCCCCAGCCGCTGCGATAATCACTCGGATGCCGCGGCCCTGAGCCCTTTCGGCGTAACGGGCCGTTCCCTTGGGATAGCGGTGTGCTGAAAGAATACGGACTTCATGGGGGATATTCAATTTTTTCAAAATGTCGCTTGTTTCCATGAGCGTCGGAAGGTCCGTTTCGCTTCCCATCACAATACTCACGAGCGGCTTTGGCATGTCGATTCCTTTTTCGCTAATGCACGATAAGCGATATCTTTCCGATAATAGACACCTTCAAACTGAATCTTGGAGACGGCACGATAGGCCCGCTGGACCGCATGTTCCAGCGTAGTCCCGAGGGCGGTCACGGTCAGAACGCGGCCGCCGCTTGTCACAAATTTTCCGTCATGCTTCGAAGTCCCTGCATGAAAAAGGAAAACCCCCTCCTCTTGAGAAGAAGCGGCTTCGAGTCCTGTAATCACTTTTCCTTTTTCATACGACCCGGGGTATCCTTTCGAGGCGAGCACGACAGAAACAGCGGGGCGTTCATCGATTTCAATGGTCCGCGGAAGTCTCCCTTGGGCCACCTCGAGAAGAAGCGATGCAAAATCCCCTTTGAGACGGGGAAGAACTGCCTGCGTTTCTGGATCTCCAAATCGGACATTGAACTCAAGGACCCTAGGACCTTCTTTAGTAATCATCAGCCCCGCATATAAAAGACCCCGGTAGGGTGAACCTTCTTCTGCCATCCCCCGGAGCACCGGTCTCAAAATTTTTTCCTTAATTTCTGACTCAAGGGCGCTCGTCACAATCGGTGCGGGAGAATAAGCTCCCATCCCTCCCGTATTCGGCCCGAGGTCCCTTTCATAAATTCTTTTGTGGTCCTGACTGGAAGGAAGAATGAGCAGCTCTTCGCCGTCTGTGAGCGCAAGAATCGACGTCTCCTCCCCCTCAAGACAGTCCTCTATTATAATCCGCTCCCCCGCGATTCCAAAGGCCTTTTTCTCCATGAGAACTCGGATCGCCGCGGAAGCTTCTTCCAAATCCTGCGCGACCAACACCCCTTTCCCCTGGCAAAGCCCGTCCGCTTTGACTACACAAGGTCCCTTCCGTTTCAAAAGACTGGCGCTGGCAGCGTCGAGAGACTCAAACACCTGAAAGGCGGCTGTCGGAACATGATGGTGGACCATGAGTTGTTTGGCAAAGATTTTACTCCCTTCAAGGCGGGCGGCGGCGCGCGTGGGTCCGAAGATGGTTAATTTCTTTTCGGTAAAGGCGTCCACGATGCCTGCGACCAGAGGGACTTCAGGCCCAACAACCGTAAGATCGATTTTTTCTTTTTTGGCAAAGGAAACAAGGACGGGAATATCCTCAGCAGCGATCGGAATCAGCTCCGCGATCTGCCCAATCCCTGCATTGCCCGGGGCCGCATAGAGTTTGGAAACCGCCGGACTCTGCGACAGTTTCCAGATAAGAGCGTGTTCCCTCCCTCCCGAACCGATCACAAACACTTTCATGAAACAACCTCTCCGATCACCCAGGAAGAAATGCGAAACGACCTAAGGGTGCGTTGAATTTCTTTAACATCTTTCCGACGGCACACAACGGACATGCCGATGCCCATATTAAAGATGGAAAGCATTTCCTTCCGGCTCAATTTTCCCCGCTTTTCAATTTCCAGAAAAATCAAAGGGACCGGCCAACTCTTTTCGTAAAGGACCGCGTGCCGCTTCGAAGGAATATTCTGAAACACCCGGTTCGCAAGCCCTCCTCCCGTAATGTGGGAGACCGCTTTTAAGGGAAAACGTTTTGCGAGAGAAAGAATCGGCTTCACATAGATCCGTGTGGGGCGGAGAATTTTTTTTAACAGGGACGGGGGTGTTCGTCTTTCCGGAAAAATTTTTCTCACCAGGGAAAAGCCATTCGAGTGAATGCCGCTCGAGGCAAGTCCCAAGATCACATCCCCTTTCGCGACACCTTTCCCGTCGATGAGTTTCTCCTTCTCGACAACGCCGACGACAAACCCTGCAACATCATACTCTCCGTCCGCATAGAAGCCGGGCATCTCCGCAGTCTCACCGCTGATCAAAGCGCACCCCGCCTCACGACACCCACGGCTGATCCCGCGCAATAGACTCATCAGAGCACCGCCCTGAATTTTCCCCGTCGCCACATAATCGAGAAAAAAGAGAGGCTCGGCGCCGAAAGTCACGATGTCATTTACATTCATCGCCACACAATCGATGCCGACCTCTTCATGCCGATGGGTTGCGAAGGCGTACCGGAGTTTCGTGCCGACGCCGTCGGTACTCGAGACGAGAATCGGGTGGCGGTACTTTTTAAGCTGAAAAAGACCGGCGAAGCGGCCAAGGTTTTTCAAGACCTCTGGGCGCCGAGTCCGCTGGATAAAAGGGAGTGCATTTTGGATCAACCGGTCGGCGCGGGAGAAACTGACACCCGATTTTGCGTAGGAAGGAGGATTTTTACGAATCATTTCGTTTCTCCAAAACTTCCCCGTTAACTTTTCTCTTGAAGACGACGGAGAATCGCTTCCCAGATTTCGGTGAGATTCAATTTTTCAGCCCACTGACGAATGTAGGCTTTATCAATCATCTTATCCGACATCTTGAGCATTCCGGTAATATCCCGAGGGTGTTTTTCAGAGCCCCCTTCCTTATAGAACTCCATTTTTTTGATAATCACATCCTCGGGAGCGGCAAACAGGGCATCCCACCCCTTTGAAGGAGACAACCGCTTTCCCCGCCCAAACCGGCTGTTATCGAAGGGAGAGGGCTTTCGGAGCATGACATCTACTTTAAGTCCTGATGCAGGATGAATAATGTTGAATGATCTCTTTTCCACAATGGCATCGCGCACCGTCACCTCGTCAAAATAGAATTCCCCTTCAGGAAAATGCTTTTTCATCTCTTTGATCTTTTCGATGGGTATGTCGACGACGATATCAATATCATTTGTAAATCGCGGTTCGCCGTAGAGCATGGAGGCCATCGACCCCGTGACCAAATAGGGAATCCCCAGGGATTCAAACACTTTCACCATATGTTTTAGGAGATCATTCGGCCCCACGCAAAAGCCTCCGGGCCACTTCCTGATCCACTTGCGCTTCAGACCAGTCCGGGTGTTCTGATGCGAGAAAAGATTTGATCATCTCCCGGGCGGATTCCCACATTTCAAAACCGATCGCAAGCCGTTCTGCCGGCGACTTCCGACGAAGGACCTCAGCCATCCGTTCATCGAGAACCTCAATCTGCCCCCGATCTAACCGCATTTCAGCACCCCAAATCCGCACTCCGCAATCCACATTCCGCAATCGTTAAGTCATTCCCCGTGCCCACGAGTTTGGTGAATGTTAACGCCATTCTCTAACTTCCTCTTGCCTCGGGGTCCTGCCGTGGGGTTTTCCCAAATTCGGCTTCGCCTTCGCTGCAGGCGAATTTGGGAGCCCTACCCCACGTCACCCCTCGGCTACGAATTTAGTATTGCGTTCCTGAATTTTCCAAACGATCGAGCATGTGATGAATATACCCCTCGTCTCCTTCAATATTCATCCTTTTTAGAAAAAGACGTCCCCCAAAACGTCTCGATAGACTCTCATATTCCGTACTTCCTATCCCAATGCAAGTGCCAGAGATAACTTCTGCTTTTACTTGGTCGATGGAAAATCGTTTAAGATTGTCTGGATGGAATCCAAATCCAAGAAAATGAATTTCATTTGCTCTTTGTAGATGAGCCCTAGCGATATCAAAATCTGATTCTGCTGCTTCATCACCTAAAAAATGAATTCCTGAATCGCAACGATGTTCTAAAGATGCATTACGTTCTTCACCGTACTTCCTGATTGTTAGTTTATCACGGCTTGTTTGCCATTCTAACCGACCCAATTGACCATGTACATGGATAATGGGAATACTATTAACCATACTTTCATGGTCATTGTTTGAACAATAGGTAGCTCTTGCCATAGTTATTAGTGCGTGTTCAAGTGATCTGTCGTAGTTAAAAGTAATAAAGGTAACATTCATAGACGATAATTCATCTAAAGTTCTGGGTCGAATTTTTTCCCAAAGTTTTGCATACCAATGCCGTTTTTCATGATCGGCCTTTTCAAAAGCTAATATCTTTTCATGGCGAGAGATGCATCTAGAAATCAGGAAGCGTCCTAGTTCTTTGAAATCATTTCTACGATGTGCTCCCAACCATTCATCAATAGAAAGTCCTGCATTCATCAAATTCGATCCAAAAGTTGGTAAACTATTAGAAACATTTATACCGAATACGTTTCTAACGTCATCATAAGCTGTCCCAGAACGAATATCCTTACAAACTTCATTTCTTAAACCCAAACCAGAGGGAAACCCGTATGGATCACTCGCTCCTGCCCCTAAGACAAACACGATATAACGTTCTGGCATCTTATAAATTCGGTGCTGCTAGGTGTCCTGAGAGTCAAGTCTTGCATTCATACATTCATGTTGCATTGCAAGACCTGACCCTACATCATAGTAACAAACTACCTATCATTAATTGATCCAAGATTGTACGGATCCACTCTTTTACGTAAATTATCTACCCGCATATCAACGTATAGAAGGATTATAGCAAGTATATATGAGATAATCGGTAACCATATACCCACTACTTTAAAGTAAAAACAAAGTAGATTTGTAGCAACAACAAACATAGGCGAAACACCCAATCCATAAACAATGCTTAATCCAAGGAAACAAACCAAGGCTGCCCAAAAGCCGTAAATAACGAATACGCGATAGATTAACCAAAACGAGGTAACTGACGCACCAAGCATAGTAATTGATCGCGCCGATGATGTCCATTTACGCAGCTTATTAATGTAACGGATTTCACCCCGAACTTTTTCACTAGAAATGTCTTCTATATTCGGAGTCATAAATTTATTTAAATTCCGGTGACACAATACGAATTGATTGCGGATTTTCGATTGGCGATTTCGGATTGTTAATCCACAATCCGCATTCCGAAATCCCGATAACACAATACTTCATTGGCGATTCGAATGAGACCTCAGTGCCATTATAAGCGACGTGGCTTCCCACCGACCGCGAAGTTGATGAGGCAAGGACACATCAACCGAATCTTGGAATACAAACCGCTGCCGAATCACCCTGAGCGGGAGCGTGGGAACCGCGGCGCTAACATTTGGACCTTTCCAAAGAATACTTGTCCCCCTCGCCGCCGAAATCGACCGGATATTTCCCGCTGAAACAGGCGGTGCAGTAATGCTCCTTAGGACCTTTGACGGCGGAGAGAAGCCCCTCGATAGAAAGGTAACCGAGGGTGGTTACCCCCAAAAATTTCTGGATCTCTTCAACCGTATGGTTAAACGCAATCAGTTCCTTCTGGGTCGGAAAATCGATCCCGTAAAAGCAGGGGTTTCTCGAGGGGGGACAGCTGACCCGAAGATGGACTTCCTTCGCCCCCATGTCAAAAAGACTTTTCACGCGCGCCTTGGAGGTAGTCCCCCGGATAATGGAATCATCCACCAAAACGACCCGTTTCCCCTCAAGGACCTGCCGGATCGGGTTGAATTTCACCTTCACCTTGAAATCGCGGACCATCTGCGTCGGCTGGATAAAAGTCCTCCCGATATAGTGATTCCGCGTCATCCCGAATTCGAAAGGAATTCCTGATTCGAGACTGAATCCAAGTGCCGCGGAATTGCCTGAATCCGGGACAGGGATCACAATATCCGCTTCTGCCGGATATTCACGGGCAAGTTGTCTGCCCAGATTCTGCCGGACGCGGTGCACATTTTCGCCGAAAATGGTGGAGTCGGGACGCGCAAAATAGACGTGCTCGAAAATACAGTACGTCGGCTTCACTTCAGAAACTCCAAAAGGTTTGATCGACCGGACCCCTTTCTGATTGATAAACACCACCTCTCCCGGTTCGATCTCGCGGAGGAAGGTCGCGTCA
>Ga0105164_10001335_pt1 | contig 15909 bp, 13 predicted proteins | sample VDWuncwatermetaG_FD_89674 | JGI IMG/M metagenome (GOLD analysis project Ga0105164, IMG submission 89674) | Wastewater microbial communities from Netherlands to study Microbial Dark Matter (Phase II) - VDW unchlorinated drinking water | ecosystem: Environmental > Aquatic > Freshwater > Drinking...
GATCCCCGAGATGCTTGACGGCTGCGGCCTGATCGTCCCGCCCGGCGACCCGCCCGCCCTGGCCAGGGCGGGCGGGTCGCCGGGCGGGACGATCAGGCCGCAGCCGTCAAGCATCTCGGGGATCATGGAGACCGCGGTCGCGACGATGGGCCGGCCCAGGGCCATGGCGTCGATGAGCTTGGCCGGCACCTGGCCGACCGTGTCGGTCGTCGCCCGCTGCGGTACGGCGACGACATCGGCCGCGACGAGGAAGCGCGGCACGTCGTCGAACGGGATCTCCTCCACGAGCCGCACCCACGGCAGCGCGCCCCAGCGGGAGCCCGAGGCGCTCGCGGGGTCGACGCCGACAAGGATCACCACGACGCCGTCGCCGAGGAGGCGCACCGCCTCCACCAGATCGTCGACGCCCTTGTAGCCGCGCGGAGTGCCGAGGAACATGACGACCTTCCGCTCGCCGACGCGGAGCGCCGCGCGCGACGCCGCGCGATCTTGGCGGGCGGGATCCCAGGCGTCGGTGTCGCGGACGTGAGGCACGAGCACGCCGCCGAAGCGGGCCTGGAGGAACCGCGAGGCCACGGTCAGCGCGTTGGCGGCGGGGACGAGCCGCTCGGCAAGCCAGGTCCAACTCAAGCCGTTCGGATTGCCCAGGTTCATGGCGCGCCCCAGACGGCCCCAGAAGCCCGACCGGTAGAAGAAGCCCAGCTCCCAGTCGTCGACGTCGAGGATCAGGGGACGGCGGCGGCGGGCGAGGAGCCCGATGCCGAAGCTCGTCGGGCGCGGCTTCGAAGCGTAGATCACGTCGCCATCGACGAGCCGGAGGAGATCAGGTACGATGCGGGCGAAGCCGGGATAGCGCGACGCACGCACGCCGCGATGCGGGATCGGACTGCGCGCGACGGGGGCCCAGACCGTGTCGCCGAACTGGGGCCCGACGACGTCGACCTCGAAGCGGGGCGCCAGCAGACGGGCGAGCAGCTCGGCCCGTCCGGCGGCGTTGTGCGCGAGGTCGAAGCAGAGGATCGAGACCTTCACGCGGGCGCGAGGCGGGCGTAGTGCGCTTCGAGCGCCGCCGCCAACCGCGCTCCGGAGTACCGCTCGAGCACGAGGCGCCGCCCCGCCATTCCGAGCCGCGCGCGCAGCCCCGCGTCGGCGACGAGGCGGGCGACGGCGTCGGCGAGGGCGTCGGCGTCGCCCGCCGGCACGAGGAGCGCGTGCTCGCCGTCCTCGATGATTTCAGGGACGACGCCCACCCGGGAGGCGATGAGCGCACGGCCCGCCGCGAGGTACTCGAACACGATCCGCGACATCCCGTCCGACTCGAGGGGGACGTAGAGGGTGACGTCCAGCGCGGGCATCACGGCGGACAGGTCGGGGGTGAACCCGGTGAGTGTGAACTGGGCGTCGAGACCGCGGCGCGCGATGGCCTCGCGGATCCCCGCCTCTGTGCTCCCCGCCCCCACGAAGGCGAAGTGCGGCCGGATTCCCCGGGCCGCGAGCCGCGCCGCGGCGTCGACCACCACGCGGTGCCCCTTCATGACGCGAAGCCCGGCGACCATCCCGACGAGCGGCGCTCCATCGACGCCACCCGGGAGGAGGCGGACGGTGGATGAGGGCGCCGCCGGCGTCAAAGCCTCGGTGTCGGCACCGCCCCGCAGCGTCACGACGCGCTCGGGCGTGACGAGTCCGGCGGCGAGGTACTGCCCGCGGATCGCCTCGGTCACCGTCAGGGTGAGCGCGGTGGCGCGTCGGTAGAGCCAGCGGTTGGCGGCGTGGGGGCGGACGGCCTGGGCGATGTGCCGCGTCCGGACGAGCGGTCGTGGGGTGCGGCAGAGCCGGTTGGCGAGGGCGGCGAGCCAGTGCTCCTTGCCGCGATGGACGTGGACGACATCCGCGTCGCGGAGGCGTCCGAGGAGCTGCCGGAGGTCGGCGATGTCGGCGGCCGGTGTGAGGCCGCTCGCGAACGCGAACGTGACGACGTGTTGCACGCCGAGCTGTCGCGCACGCTCGATCACCCGCGCCTCGGTTCCCGCGCGGCACCCGAGGGTGACGGTGTGGCCACGGCGTTCCAACTCGCACGTCACGCGCGCCGCCCAGTACGCGTCCGACGACCAGCCTCGGCAGGAGACGAGCTGGAGAATCCTCACACGAGGCTCCGGTAGACCTGCTCGACGATGGCCACCGAGCGGTCGGGGCTGAACTCGATCTCGGCACGGCGCCGGCCGGCGCGGCCCATCGCCTGGGCTCGCGCGCGATCGCCGAGGATCGCGGCCAGCGCCGTGGCCACCGCCTCCGGCCGGTCCTCGTCGACGAGGAGCCCGGTTTCGCCGTCCGCGATTGTTTCGGGCAGCGCGCCCACGCGGCGGGCGACGACGGGACGCCCGGCGGCCATCGCCTCGAGCGCCGCCCGGCACGAATCGTCGGAGCCGGCGGCCATGAGGGCGAAACAGTCCGCGGCGGCCAGGACCGCGGGCAGGTCGCGATCGCGATAGCCGGTGAAGATCACTTGGCCGCCGAGCCCCATCTCGGCGACGCGCTGCTCGAGCCGCGCCCGCGTCTCGCCCTTGCCGACGAGGAGCAGGCGGGCTTCGGGCACCGTGGTGAGCAGGAGCCGGAATCCGTTGAGCAGCAGCTCGTGCCCGCGATTGGCCGCGAGCCGCGAGACCGAGACGACGACGGGGGCATCGTGCAGCTTGAACTCCTCGCGGATCGGCGTCGGGTCGGCGGCCGCCGTGAAGCGCGGCACGTCGGCGGCCCCAGGGATCCACACCACCCGCGCGCCGGGGATCCCGATCTCGCGGCACCGCGCTTCGATCTGACGGGAGACCGCGAAGACCGCCGCCGTCCGTCCGTAGAGCCGGCGCTCGAGCCCGCCGTCCTTCACGGAGCGCAGGTTGTGGAACGTACGCACCACGGGGATGGGCCGACGGCGGCCGGCGCGGGTCCGCGCGAGCATCGCCAGCCAGTGATCGTGCGAGTGGTGGGTGTGGATGACGTCGACGGCCGCGCCCCGCACGAGCCGTCTCAGCCGGATCACGTCACACACGAACGCCACCGGGGCCACGTGCGGCGTGAGGCTGAGCCCCGGCAGCGGTTCGAAGCCGACCTCGCGCGCCTTGGTCTCGAAGCGGTCGCCCCGAATGAGGCCGAGGAGCGGGCGGTGTCCGCGCTGGCGGAGCCCGGCGAGGAGGCGGAGGATCGGGTCGGCGCTTCCGGTCCACCACCGATTGGCCACCAGGTGGAGCACGGTGAGCGCCGGCTCAGGGCCCGCGCGAGCCTGCCCCGTCATCGGCGGCCTCCGGGTCGGGTCGACGCGAGCACGTCGTCCAGCGCGTTGCGCACCTCGTCGGCTCCGACACCGCGCAGGCACGGATGATCGATCGGACAGGCGCGGTAGAAGCAGGGCGCGCAGGGGACATCGTGCGCGATCACGCGCACCGGACCGCGCGGGGCGGTCAGCGCCGGGTCCGTCGGACCGAACAGCACCACGACAGGCGTGCCGAGGGCGGCGGCGAGATGGCCGACGCCCGTGTCTCCGCAGACGAGTGCGTCCAGCTCGGCGAGGACCGCGGTGAGCAGCTCGGGAGAGTCGCGCCCGACGACGCTCGCGACTCCGGTCTCGTCCACGAGACGGCGCGCGAGGGCGACGTCGTCGCGCGCCCCGAGGAGGACGGGGACGTCTGCGACATCTCGGAGTCCCCGGCACATGTCGGCGATGCGCTCGGGCGGCCAGAGCTTCGACGGCCCGTACCCGGCGCCGAGCTGAATGCCCACGACGGCGCGGCCGCCCTTCCCCACGACCCCCGCCGCGTGCAACAGCTCGCGCGCCGTGGCGCGCGCCGGCGACTCCGACGGCGGCGCGACGAGCCGCGGCGTCCGCTCGCCGCCGCTGACGCCCAAGCGCTCGGCCAGGAGCAGGTACTGGTCCACCTGGTGGCCGCGCGGTGCCGGCGCCGGGACCGGATCGGTCAACAGCCAGCCCCGGCCGCCCGCGTCGAAGCCCACGCGGCGCTGCGCCCGCCAGTATCGCGCCGCGAGCGCGGCCTCGATCGAGTTCGGCAGCAGGATCGCCGTCGACGCCTCCAGCGCGCGCAGGTCGTCCCACCTCGCGAGACGGCCGGCCCACGAGCGCGGATACGGCACCAGCACGTCGGCCAGGTCCTGTCCCGCCAGCAGCGTCGCCCAGGGTCCGACGAGCGCCACCCGCGCGTCGGCGCGTCCCCTCCGAAGGGCCAGGAGGGCCGGCACGGCCATCACCGTGTCGCCCAGCCAGTTGGGCAGGCGGACGATCAGCGTCTCGGGCATGCCCGCTCGAAAACCCGCTGCCACTCGCGCGCGGCGTCGAGCAGCTCGAGGCGCACGCTCACGACGTGAATCGGGCGGCCCGCGCGCGCGACGCCGCGAAGGCGCACCCAGTCCTTCTCGGTGGTCACGAGCCCCTCGGCGCCCAGGGCCGCTGCGCGCGCGTCGAGCGCGGCGAGGTCGCCGGCGGTGTACCAGTGGTGATCCGCGAAGGTCGCAAAGTCCGCGACCTCCACGTGGAGCGTGTCCAGCGTGCGCGCGAACGACTCCGGCGACGCGATCCCGGCGAACGCGAGGAGCCGGCGGGTGGCCAGGTCGCCGAGCGGATGGGGTCGCATCCGCTCCGCTTCCCAGCTCTCGACGGGCACGTAGCGGGCCGCGACGACGGGGACACCGGGCGCGTGACGGCGCGCCGCCTCCCTCACCTCCTCGGCGTCCTCGACGCGGTCGGCTCCCGCCGCGACGATGAGGTCGGCCCGCGCCAGCGCGGTGAGTGGCTCGCGCAGGGGTCCATGGGGCAACAGGCGCCCGTTGCCCCATGGCCGCCGCGCCCGCGTCATCACGACCTCCAGGTCCTTGGCGAGCGTCCGGTGCTGGAACCCATCGTCGAGCACGATAGCGGTGGCGCCGAAGCGCTCGACCGCGAGCCGCGCGGCGTCGTAACGATTCGCGCCGACCACGACGGGCACGCCGGGCAGCCGCCGCGCGAGCAGGAACGGCTCGTCGCCCGCGTCGACGGGATCGAGCCGGATCGAGGCCGTGTCGGCCACAACCTGGATGCCGCTCGACCGTCGCCCGTACCCTCGACTGACGATCGCCACCCGCCGCCCCAGGTCCGCGAGCGTTCCGGCGGCCAGATCGACCGCCGGCGTCTTGCCGGTGCCGCCGACCGTCAGGTTCCCGATGGAGACGACCGGACAGGACAGCGTCCGCGACCGGAGGAGACCACGCCCGTAGAGCCACTCCCTCGCGCCAAGCAAGCCGCGATAGCCACCCACCAGCGCCGACAGCACGATCCGCGCGCCGCCGGAGAACCCGTGTTCCCAGCCCTGGACGACGCGCGCGGACCGCGTGGATCCGCTCACAGTGCGGCCGGGGCCAGGAGGAAGCGGTCGATGAGGTCGAGCGTCTCCCGCACGGCTCCCTGGCGCGAGCCGGCGGCGTCGCGCGCCGCGCGCCCGAGCGCCGCGCGCAGGTCGGCGTCGGCGAAGAGCCGCGTCAGCTCCGCAGCCAGCTCGGCGGCGTCGCGGACGAGAAGACCCCCGCCGCTGGCGAGAAGGAGGGCCACGGACTCCCGGAAGTTCGACGTATGTGGGCCGAAGAGCACCGGCTTCCGCCGGAAGGCAGGCTCCAGCATGTTGTGGCCACCGCTGGGCACGAGGCTTCCCCCGACGAAGACGACGTCGCCGGCGGAGTACATCGACGCCAACTCGCCCACCGTGTCGACGACGATCACGGTGTCGGAGCGGCGCTCGCGGGGCAGCGCGCTTCGGAGCACGACGTCGAGGCCGCGGCGCCTGACCAGCTCCACCACTTCCGAGACGCGCTCGGGGTTCCGCGGGGCGATCACGAGGCCGGCGTTGGGGAAGTGACCTCCGACCCGGCCGTGAGCGTCGAGGACGATCTCCTCTTCGCCGCGATGGGTGCTGCCGGCAATCCACAGGGGCGTGGACGGCCCGAGACCGAGCAGCCGCTGCCACAGCTCCGCGGCATCCCCAGCGTCCGCCAGCGCCTCGTGCTTGATGTTGCCGGTCACGAAGACACGCTCGGGCAACGCCCCCAGCGCGAGGATGCGCCGGGCGTCCTCGTCCGACTGCATGGCGAAAACGCGGACGTCGGCGAGCACCAGGCGGAGGAGACGCCGGACCGCCCGGTAGCGCGGGTACGAGCGGTCGGACACGCGCCCGTTGGCGATCATCACGGGCACCCCGCGCCGCGCGAGCGTCCTTAAGATGTTTGGCCACAGCTCCGTCTCCATGCAGACGACGAACGCGGGATTGATGATGTCCACGGCGCGCCGCGCGGCGCCCGGCAGATCGAGCGGGAAGAACCGGTGGTCGACAGCGCCCGCAAAACGCTCCGCGACCACGCGCGCCCCGGTCTCCGTCACCGTCGTCATGACCAGGGGAAGGTCCGGCGCGAGCCGCCGGAGCCCGTCGACGATGGGCGCGGCGGCGATCGACTCCCCCATCGAGACCGCGTGGATCCAGCCGCACGGCCGGCCGCGGCGCGGTGGTCCATACCCCAGGCGCTGGGCGAGCCGGAGCGGGACGCCACGCGACACGCGGCGGTAGAGGGCCGACGGCGCGGCGGCCAGGAGTGCCGCGCCAAGGGCCGCCGTGTAGACCCCGAGGATCATCGTGCGGCCGTCCCGGCGGCGAGAGCGTCGGCGCGCGCGGTGACGTCGAGAAGCGCCCGCTCGACCTCCTTGCACGCGCGCGCGCGATCCGCGTTGCGCTCCACGCGCAGGGTCGGACCGAAGACCAGAGCGCAGCGCGCGAAGGGGAGCGGCACGAGGAAACGGTCCCAGGTGCGCAGGAGCCGGCCGGGGCGGGCGCCGACCGCGAGGGGGACGACCGGTGCACCGGTCAGGGCCGCGAGCGTCACCACACCGGGCTGCAACTGCTCGCTCGGGCCGCGCGGGCCGTCGGGGACGATCGCCACGTCGGTGCCGCTCCGGATGGCGGCGACGAGCCGTCGGAGGGCCGCGTCGCCCCCGCGCGAGGACGAGCCGCGCACGGCCGGCAGCCCGAAGCGGGCCACGTAGCACGCCACCACGCCGCCGTCGCGCGAACGGCTCGCCAGCACGAGCGGCGCTCGCGCGCCCCGTCTCCGCCGGAGCCACGCGTTGAACCAAGGTACGAGCAGGATGCGCCCATGCCACACGACATAGATCAACGGCCGGCCCGCCTCCCATAGCGGGCGGAGCGCTTCGTCCCCACTCACCGTCACCCGCAGGGTCGCCCCCAGCAGTTTCACGACCCCTGCGGCGACCACCGGCGCAGCTGCGGTCAGGGCACGCGCAGCGATCATCGGGGTGTTCGCTCGGCGGCTTCGCCGCCGCCATCCGTACTGGGGAAGGTCTCGGAGGGGGGGCAGAGCCCCCCTCCGAGGATAAGTTGCGCGGCCCGCTTTCCCACCCCCGGCTCGCCGAGCTGGGCACGCAGCTCGGTGAATGCGGTCCGCTGGGCGTCGCGCGCCTCCGGGCTCTCGAGCAGCCGTCGCGCCTCGGCGACGAGCCGTCCCACGGTGACGTCGCGGCGCAGGAACAGCTCGGGGACGACCGCCCGCCCGAGCGTGATGTTGGCGAGGCTGATCCACGGCACGCGAACCACGAGCTTCGCGAGAAGCTCGGTCACGCGCGACAGGCGATAGCAGACGATCATCGGCGTGCCCAGAAGCGCCGCCTCCAGCGTCGCCGTCCCCGAGGTCACGAGCAGCAGGTCCGCCGCCCGCATCACCGTGTGCGCCGCGTCGCGGACGACCCGGATCGCGGGGGTGCCGGCGACCGCTCCGTGGACGAGGGCGTCGTCGAGTGTCGGCGCCTGGGCCAGGACGAAACGCGCTTGGGACCAGTCCGCCGACAGTCGCGCCGCCGCCTCGCGCATGAGGGGCAGCATCTGCGTGGCCTCGCTGCGCCGACTGCCCGGCAGGAGGCCGATGACGAGCCCGTCGGCGGCGACGCCCAGGGCGCGGCGCGCCTCGGCACGCGTCGGCGCCGCGACGAGCGCGTCCAGCAAGGGGTGTCCCACGAACTCGACGGGGACGCCGGCGTCGCGGTAGAACGCCCGCTCGAACGGGAAGACGGCGAGCACGAGCGACACGAGACGGCGGATGGTCTTGATGCGCCGCCCCCGCCACGCCCAGATCTGTGGTGGCACGAAATAGACGACGGGTACCCCGGCGGTCCGCGCCGCCCGCGCCAGACGCAGATTGAACTCGGGAAAGTCGATGAGCACCAACACGCCGGGTCGCTCACGCTCGAGGACCCGACGGAGCCGTCGGTAGACACGGTACAGGGCCGGCATGTTCGCCACCACCTCTGTACCGCCGACGACGGCGCTGCGGCTCACGTCAGCGACGATCTCGGCGCCGGCGGCCCGCATCCGCTCGCCGCCCATGCCGAAGACCCGCGTACCGGGCGCCAGCGTCCGAAGGGCCGCGCAGAGGCCGGCTCCGTGCAGGTCCCCAGACGCCTCGCCGGCCACCACCATGATGGAGGACGCCCGCGTCATGGCGCTGACCGTCAGGGCGTACCGTCGACGCCGACGACCGCGATGCCCGCGGCGTCGGCGATGCGGAGCGTCTCCGCGCGATCGAAGAGCAGCACGCGGTTGGCCTCGAGGGCGACGACCGCCACACCACCCTCGGCGGCCGCCGCGAGCGTTTCCGGACCGACGGCGGGCGCATCGAAGCGGTAGTCGTGGTCCGCGGCCACGGCCTTCACGACGACGGCTCCCGGTCCGCCGAGGGCGGCCCCGCGGCGGACGGTCTCGGTCGTCCCCTCTAGCGCCTCCACGGCAACCACGGCGCCGTGCCGGATCACCACCGTCTGCCCGATGCGAGCCTCCGCCATCATCCGCGCGATCTCGAGCCCACGCCGCACGTCGCGCCACTCGGCCTCGGTGGGCCCGCGCGACGACCAGCAGCCGGGGGCATCGAGCCAGTCTCCAACGAAGGCACGCTGGTCGAGCACTTCCACGCCGAGACCGCCCAGTGCCGCAATGACCGCGTCGACGAGCCGGGCGTCGATCCGCGAACCCGCCCGCTCCTCGAAGCCACGGGACGCGGCGTCCACCACGGCCCTGTCGGCCCGGAGGACATCGGGCATTGAGAACCTGCCGGAGAACAGCACCGCCGAGATGCGTTGCTCCTGGAGCGTCGTGAACACGGGGCCAAACTCCGTGACGCGGGAGGCGAAGACCCGCTCGGCGCGTTCCGCGACGCCCGGGGCCTCGCCGAACGTGAACGCCACGACGCGCCAGCCACGAAGCCGCGCCTCGTCCGCCATGCGCGCCGGCAGGACGCCGGCGCCGCACATCAGGCCGAGGGAGCGCTCCACGGCGGCTCCTCCGGCCACGTCTCCGACGCGACACCGTCTCGGATCATCCGCTCGATAGCGAGCGCCACCGCGAGGGAGCGAAGGTCATCGGCCTCGCCCCCCTCCTGAGGCGCGCCGGTGCCGAGGGCGCGGGTGGTCCGGATGAGGTGCAGGATCTCCAGCTTGAGGGGGTTGTCCTTGCGCACGAACAGGTGCTCGACGAACGAGGCCTGGCGGTAGCGGATCGACTCCCGGTTCACCAGGTACTCCTGGGCCGCGCGGCGGTGGATCTGGATGTCCTGGTCGATGTAATCGAGGAGGATGTAGGCGTCGGGCTGGGTGATGGCCAGGGTACGGATCTTCTCCTCGGTGGCGCGGCTCGCGCTGATGGTGGCGATGGTGCCGGATTCGAACTGGATCTGCACGCTCGCGACGTCGGTCACCTCGGAGTGGACGGCGGCCCCGAACGTCGTGAGGCGGCGGGGGCGCGAGCCGGCGAGCGTCAGGACGATGTCGATGTCGTGGATCATGAGATCCATGACCACCGTGTCCTTCTGCACCCGCGGCACGAAGGGCCCGAGGCGGCGGGACTCGATGAGGATCGGCCGCTCCACGATCTTCCGCAGCTCCTGGACAGCGCCGTTGAAGCGCTCGACGTGTCCCACCTGCAGGATGGCGCCCGCGCGCCGGGCCACGGCGAAGAGCTCTCGCGCCTCCTCCAGCGTGGGGGCCATCGGCTTCTCGACGAGCACGCTCAGACCCGCCTCCAGGAGGTCGCGCGCCACCGGGAAGTGCTCCTCCGTCGGCACCGCCACGCTCACCACGTCGGCGCGGCCGATCAGCGCGCGGTGGTCGGCGAAGGGCTGGGTGTCGTAGTGCTGGGCGACCTTCCGTGCGCGGTCGGCGTCGAGGTCGACGACGCCCACGAGGTCGACCTCGGGCAACTCCGCGTAGGCCAGCGCGTGGTAGGCGCCCATGTGGCCCGCGCCCACAACCGCCGCCCGCACGCGCGGCGACGAGGCGTCCATCACAACACCTCCTCGTTCTCGACCGCCGAGACGCTGCGGGGCGGCCCGCAGATGCCGCGGCGCGCGGCCTCGAGAAACTCGACGAGCATGGTGATGTGCGCGCCCGGCGGCACCTCGCGGCGGATCCGCTCCCGCGCGCTCTGCGGGCTGAGCCCGCTCCGGTAGAGCAACACGTAGGCGTCCCGGATCGCGCGGCGGGTCGCCGCGGGCAGCCCGGCGCGGCGGAGGCCGACGACGTTGACGCCGCGCACAGTGGCCGGCAGCCCGTCGGCGAGCATGAAGGGGGGAAGGTCGGCCGTGAGCTTGCAGCAGGCACCGAGATAGGCGTGGGCGCCGATACGGGTGAACGGCACCATCCCGGACAGCCCTCCCACCGTCGCGTGCTCGCCGATCACGCAGTGGCCCGTAATCCCAGCGTAGTTGATGACGATGACGCCGTCGGCGAGGCGGCTGTCGTGGGCGACGTGGCTCGTGGCCATGAGCAGGCAATGGCGGCCGATCTCGGTCCACCCGTCCGGTGTGGTCGCACGGTGGATGGTGACGTGCTCGCGGATGACGGTTCCGGCGCCGATGCGCACGCCCGACGGCGTACTATCCCTGAACTTCAGGTCCTGGGGCGGGCTACCCAGCACGGCCCCGTGGCCTACCTTCACGCCCGCGCCGAGAATCACGGGGCCCTCGAGCGTGACGTGGTTGCCGATCTCGACGTCGGCCGCCATGACCACCTCGGGCCCGATCACGGAGAACGGGCCGATGCGAACCCCGGGGGCCAGGCTCGCCCTGGGGTCGACGATCGCGGTGGGGTGGATCGTCACGTCGGTCATCGTGCGTCGTTGCTCCCGCGCCCGCCCAGGCGTGCCTCCAGCTCGGCGAGGCGACGCTCGAGCGTCCTCACCTGGCGCAGGAGGTCCGGGAGCCGGGCCTCGGCGTGCCAGATCCGCTGGGCCTGGGCGAGCGGCCGCGCCCAGGTCAGGGCCACGCGTTCGCCGGGGGCGACGTCCCGGGTGGTCCCCGCCTGGGAGGCGAACATCGCGCCCTCGCCGATCGTGACGTGGTCCCCGATGCCCACCTGACCCCCGAGGACGACACGGGCGCCGATGCGCGCCGATCCTCCGATGCCGGTCTGCGCCGCGATGAGCGTGTGCGCGCCGACTTCCACGTTGTGCCCGACCTGCACCAGGTTGTCGATCTTGGCGCCCCGTCCGATCACCGTCTCGCCGAGGGTCGCACGGTCGATCGTGCTGTTCGCCCCGATCTCCACGTCGTCCTCGACGACGACGATACCCACCTGCGGCATCTTCTGATGGCCGTGGGATCCGGGAATGAAGCCGAAGCCGTCGGCGCCGATGACGGCGCCGGCGTGGACGATCACGCGGCGCCCCAGCCGGCTGCCCCCATAGACCACGACGTGGGGGAAGAGCCTCGAGCCCTCGCCGATCTCCGCCCGGGCGCCGATGTAGACGAGGGCGTCGACGCGGACCCGCGGGCCGATCGAGGCGCCGGACTCCACCACGGCGAGGGCGCCGATGGACGCCGTCGGGTCCACGCGAGCGTCTGCGGCGATGCGCGCGGAGACATCCACGCCGGGCGCGGGCGGCGTGGGGGGATGGAACAGCACCAGCACCTTGGCCAGCGCCCGCCGCGGGTCACGGCAGCCCAGGGTGGGCGCCGGAAGCCCGGTAACGTCGGCGGGGGCCAGGAAGGCGCCGGCGCGCGAGGCGCGGGCGGCTTCGAGGTGACGACGATCGGCGACGAAGGCAACGTCGGCGGGGCCGGCGCCGGCGAGCGTGGCCACGCCGGTCATCACGCGTTCGGGATGCTCGTCGAGCGTCGCGTCCAGCACCTCGGCTAGCCGGCCGAGGGTGAATCCCGCGCCGGCGCCCATCGGGCTACTTCTTCCCCTTGGTCGCGTTCTCCTGGTCGTAGGCCTTGAGGATATCGTCGGTGAGATCGGCCTCAGGAGAGCTGTAGAGGACGCCGGCCCGGGCCCGCTCGAGGACCAGGTAGTAGCCCCGCTGCTTGCCGACGCGCTCGATGACGCCGCTGATGTCCTGCATCACCCGCTGGGCGAGCTGCTGCTCCTTGCGCCCCAGCTCGCGCTGGAAGTCGTCGGCCAGCCGTGTGGCGTCGCGACGCTTGCGCTCCATCGCCTCCTCACGGTCCCGACGGGTGTCCGCGGTCATCAATGGCCCCTTCTTCTCGAGCTCCTCGCGCAGCTTGTCGAGCTCCTGCCGCTTGGTGTCCATCTCCTTCTGCATCGCCGCCTTTTCGCGCTCGAGCTGCTCGCGGGCGGCGACGCCCGCGGAGGAGCGAGCGAGCACCCGCGCGAGGTCGATGTAGCCGATGCGCGGCGCCGCGGCCGGCGCCTGCGCCCCGGCACCCGACCCGCCGACCAGGACGGCACCGGCGATCACCGCGAGCCCGAGGGATCGTCCTTTCATGCAAAGCCTCCTAAAACGGGGATCCGACGGAGAACTGGAAGGCGCCGAAGTCTTCGCCCTTCCTGCGATCGATCTTGACGCCATAGTCGACACGGATGGGACCGAAGGGCGACAGCCAGCGCACCCCGCCGCCGGCGTCCGAGCGGAGATCGGCCGGATCGAACTTCGTCCCGAGCCCGTACACGTTGCCGACGTCGACGAAGCCGGCCACACGGATGTTGAAGGGCAGCGGGATGGTGTACTCGATGTTCCCCAGGAGCTCGCTGGTACCGCCGATCCCGAAGCCGGTGGCGTCGATGGGGGTGACCTGGCGGAACTTCCAGCCGCGGAGGCTGTTGGGACCGCCCAGGTAGAACCGCTCGAAGATGGGCACCTCTCTCGTGGCCCAGCCGAACGCGTAGCCGGCCTCGCCGCGGCCGGAGAGAACGTGGCCGAACCAGACGGGCTTGAAGTACGACGTCGACGCGATGGCCTTCACGAACCGCGAGTCGCCGCCGAGCCCGGCGAACTCCAGGCTCACCCCCGTCTGGCCCCCGCGCGTCGGCGCTTGGATGTTGTCGCGGCTGTCGCGGCCGATCGTGCCGCTGACGAGCGACGTCACCCGTGTGCCCGCCTGCTCGAGGAGATCGGGAGACAGCACGCCGTCCGCGATGTGGCCGATGTTGTCCCGTGAGATCCGGTAGCCGAGGTGCCAGCGCCAGTACTCGGCGAAGGGGTGGCTCAACCGCAGCCCGCCGCCGAGCGATGTGTAGGTGTAATCGGTGAAGATGCGCGTCGTGGTGAAGAGGTCGAAGCCGGCGGAGAGCGGGCGGTCAAAGAACCAGGGATCGGTGAAGCTGATGATCCCTTGCTGCGTGAGGGCGCCGGCGCGGATGCGAACCGAGGCCTCATAGCCCTTGCCCAGGAAGTTGCGCTGGGAGAGGTCGATGGTGCCCACGAAGCTGTCCGCGGAGGAGTATCCGCCACCGATCGAGAAGATCCCGGTGGGCTTCTCAGTGACGTCGACGTTGACGATGATCGTCGTCTTGTTGGCTCCGGGTGCCGTGCTGACGTTGACCATGTCGAAGTAGCCGAGGTTGATGAGACGCTGGCGGGCGCGCTGCATCTTCTGCAGCGTGAAGAGGTCGCCCTCCACCATGGGGATTTCGCGGCGGAGGATCTTGTCCTCGGACCGGAGGTTGCCGCTGATGTTGATCCGCTCGACGTAGACCTCGGGCCCCTCGACGATGTCCAGGGTGATGCTGACCTTGGCCGCCGCCGCCATCTGGTCCGTCCGCGGCGTGACGTCGGCGGACGCGCGGCCGATGGTGCTGTAGAGGTCGGCGATGGCGTTGACGCTCTCGCGGAGCTGGGTGCGCGAGAAGACGTCCCCCGACTTGAACTTGAGCTGGCGGCGGACCTCGCTCTCGGGCAGGAGCGTGACGCCCGTGATCGTGATCTGGTCGACGTGGTACTGCGGGCCCTCCACCACGTTGATGGTGATGGTGACGCGCGCCTTGTCGCGGTCGACCGCGATGTCGTGGGACTCGACCCGGGCCTGGATGAATCCGTGGTCGTTGTAGAGGGCGAGGATCCGCTCGATGTCCTCGTCGAGCTTCTGGCGCTGCACGGTACCCCGCAGGATGAAGTACTCCCGCTCCTGGACCACCATGACTCCCTTGATCTGGCGCGCGGTCAGCCCCTGGTGACCCTGGATCACGATCTTGTCGATCGTGATGCGCCGGCCTTCGTTGATGCTGAAGGCGATGCGGACGTCGCCGTCCGCGAACTTCTCCACCTCGGGCGTGATCTGCGCCTCGAAGTACCCCTCCTCCTCATAGTGCACCTTGAGCTTCTCGCGCGCCCTCTGGACGTCGACGGGGTTGTACACGCTGCCGAGCTTGAGATTGATCTTCTCCTGGAGGGTGGTGGTGGCGACTTTCTTGTTACCGGTGAAGTCCACGTCACGCACGAACGGCCGTTCGGCGACGACGAACACGACCTTCACCCCGCCCTCGAAGTCCTCGACACGCATGCGCACGTCGTCGAAGAAGCCGAGGCCGAAAATCGAGCGGAGGTCCTCGCTGAGGAGGCTCGGGTTAAAGGGGGCGCCCAGCTTGCTCTGCACCCGGCCGAGGATGACGGCCTCCTGCACGCGCCGGTATCCCTCGACGGCCACCTCCTTGATGATGATGGGAGGGGACGGCTGCGCTTCCGCGCCCGCGAGCGGGCCGAAGACCAGGATGACCGCGCAGAGAACGAAGAGCCGAGCTTTCCCCCTTGTCGTCACCGGGCGCTCAGGGTCGCGTGGGGCCTTCTAAATAGCCCTCCACGATTCGGAGGGATGGCACCCCAATGGCCTCAGCCTCTCTGCCACCAGTCGTGATCCCTCCGAATCATGAAGCGCTATTTAGTGCTCGGCGAGCTCAAGCGGGGGCTCGGCCGCCTGGGCTTCACGGAACACGAAATTCGAGCCTTCGATGTCGATGTCGATGCGCGAGCTCTCGGGGATCTGGCCCCGGACGATCGCTTCCGCCAGCGGATCCTCGATGTGCTTCTGGATCGTGCGCCGCAACTGGCGTGCCCCGTAGGTCGCGTCGTAGCCCTTTTCCACCAGCGCCATTTCGGCGGCCGGGGTGAGGACCAGCTCCATGCCCTTGTCCGCGAGCTGCTTGTTGATCCGGCTGATCATCAACCGGATGATCTCTTTGATGTGCGTCTCCGACAGCGGGTGGAAAACGATGGTGTCGTCGATGCGGTTCAGGAACTCGGGCCGGAAGGCACGCTTCAGCTCCTCCAACACCCGGTCCTTCATCTTCTCGTAGCCCGCGCTGTCGTCGGCACCCTGCAGGAAGCCGGGGGACACGCGCTTGCCGATCAGGCTCGTCCCCAGGTTGGAGGTCATGATCAGGATCGTGTTCTTGAAATCCACCACGTGGCCGAGCGAATCGGTGAGACGGCCGTCGTCGAGGACCTGGAGCAGCATGTTGAAGACGTCCGGGTGCGCCTTCTCGATCTCGTCGAACAGGACGACCGAGTAGGGCCGCCGGCGGACCTTCTCGGTGAGGAACCCCCCCTCCTCGTAGCCGACGTAGCCGGGGGGCGCGCCGATCAGGCGGGA
>Ga0105164_10001336_pt1 | contig 15904 bp, 6 predicted proteins | sample VDWuncwatermetaG_FD_89674 | JGI IMG/M metagenome (GOLD analysis project Ga0105164, IMG submission 89674) | Wastewater microbial communities from Netherlands to study Microbial Dark Matter (Phase II) - VDW unchlorinated drinking water | ecosystem: Environmental > Aquatic > Freshwater > Drinking...
AAGGGTCATAGGTGTAGGACTCTTTCACGATGCCTTGATTATCCGTTAAGGCGAGGGTGGACATGAGATTGTCCTGATGGAAGAAGAGGGTTTCATTCTTCGTGTAGTCTTCTTGATAAAGGATCTCGTCCACCACCGGGCCGTGGACATAGCTTCGGAGGAGGTTTCCTTGAGAGTCAAGCTCAGCCAAAAGCTCTGCCCCGTCCCAGAGGTAACGGGTGGTTTGAGAGTTCACGGTCTTCGTGATTCTTCTTCCGAGGGCGTCGTAGGTGAAGGAGACGGTGGTTGAATCGGGAAGGGTGCCCCCTGCGGCTGCGCCTCCGGGGACTGCTCCGCTGACTTTAGTGAGGCGGTTTTTCACGTCATACTCATACGAAGTCTTAAGGCCGGTGGAGGTATCCAAACGGGAGAGCAGATTGCCATCGAGATCGTATTGGAAGGTTTTATTTCCTGCCGTTGAGTATTCATTTAAGGCATTGGCGGTATAGTTTTCTGGAGTCGAACCCGTCTTGACTTGAGTTCGGTTGCCTAAAGCATCCAGAGCAAAAGTAACAAGGCCTATCACAGGGTTAGTGATGGAAATAAGCTCGCCCAGTTTGTCATAAGCAAAGGTGCTTGCTCCTTCAAAGGAATCATTCTTTTGGGTCATGAGTCCCCGATTGTCGTAGGTGTATTGTAAGCTTCGGAAAGAAGTGCCGGAAGGGGTTTGATACGTGAGTGTGGTAAGCTCGGAAGCCGCGTCATAAGTGAATTCTGTCTTCGTTCCATTCGGAAGAATCTTGGCCGCGATGCGGGAGCGCGAGTCGTAAGAGTAGGTCGTCACGCGGGCCTTTTCATCTGAAATCTGTGTGAGCCTCCCCAAGGCGTCATAGGAATAATTCCGGGAAAGAGTCTGGTTACCCATGATAGCCTTCAATGACTTTCGATTGCCCAAGGCGTCGTAGCTATATTCAAGAATTTCTCCGAAGACATCGACTTGTTTTGTCAGCCTCCCCAAAAGATCGTACTCATTCCGGATTGTACCCGCTGAGTTCGCCGCTGTCAGCACATTTCCCAGAGAATCGTAGGTGAAGCTTTCCGTGGAACTATCGGCAAAAAGGCGCTGGGTCAGGTGGTTTAAGGCATCATAAGTAAACTGCGTGGCTCTCGTCATCCGATCATTCGATTGAGTAAGATTACCGACGACATCGTAGACAAAACTTTCTTTTGAACCGTCTGGATAAACTCTTTGAAGAAGGCGACCTAGGGCATCATAACTCAAACTTGTCGTGTTCCCTTTGGCATCGACAATCGCTGTCGTCCTTCCAAGGGCATCGTAAGCATAGTTCGTGGCGTTGCCCAGTGGGTCGATTTCCCGAACCTTTCGATTGAGTGCATCATATTGACTCGTGGCAACATTTCCGGCCGGGTCCACAGTCTGAATCAAATTGCCCACGGCGTCGTAGACAAAACTCGTCGCACGGCCAAGCGGGTCAGTGATCTTAACGAGCCGATTGAGCGCATCGTAAGATCGTGATTCGCTTGCGCCGTCCGCATAGACGGTGCTCACAAGTCTTCCCAGTGCGTCATAGCTGAAGCCTGTGGTATTCCCGAGCGCATCGGTCTGAGAAGTCCTTTGATTCCTCGCATCATATTGAAAGGAAGTTACGGATCCCAAGGCATCCGTCGTAGAGATGAGATTTCCTCTTGAATCGTAGGCAAAACGAGTGGTATTCCCCAAGGCATCGGTTCGGGAAAGGACTCTTCCCAAAAGGTCATAGGTGGCCGTCTGAACGGCTCCATTGGGAAACGTGGTCTTGGTCAATCGGCCGAGTGAGTCGTATTCAAAGCGCGTGACATTTCCAAGCGCATCGGTTTGAGAAAGGCGCCTGCCAAGCGAGTCGTAGGCGAAACTCGTGACGCGGCCCAGAGGATCTTTTCTCTGAATGAGTCGGTCGAGTTCATCATAAGTGAACAGGACGACATTGCCCAACGCGTCCGTTTGTGAAATGAGATTCCCTTTGGCGTCGTAAGCAAAGGAAGTTTTATTCCCCAAAGCATCCGTTTGTGAAATGGGTTGGCCTTTAAGGTCATACCCAAAAGTGGTGACATTTCCCAAAGCGTCGATTTGGCTGACGCGCCTTCCCATGGAATCATAGGAATAAGTGGTTTTTCTCCCAAGCGCGTCGGTTTGACTCAGGAGTCGATTCAAGGCGTCATACTCGAACTGAGTCACTCCGCCCTGGGGATCTGTAACCTTGGTAACATTCCCCCGCAGATCGTATTGATAACTCGCCTGATTTCCCAAGGCATCCGTCACGCTCAGAGGAAGCCCTCGTGAATCGTAAGTGGAAGCCGTGACGTTTCCGAGCGGGTCTTTACTTGTGAGGCGATTTCCACTTGAATCATAGGTGAATTGAGAGGTGTTTCCGGCGGGGTCTTTCGAAAGAATCAAGTTTCCTTTCAAGTCATAGGAAGATTCGGTCTTGTTTCCGAGAGCGTCCGTAATGCTGGTCACGAGATTGAAGGTGGGTTCGTAGGTGAGTTGTGTCACTCCCCCAACAGGATCGACCGACTGGAGGAGATTTCCTTTATCATCGTAAGTGAATGTGAAGACATTCCCCTGCGGATCGATTTTCTTCGTAAGATTTCGCTTCTCGTCATAGCTAAACGAAGTTTTATTCCCCAAGGGATCGGTGGTTTCCAAAAGAAGCCCTTCGGGGGAGACCAAAGAGGAAGAAGTCCTTCCCAACGCATCTTTAACGCTAAAGACAGGATCGTTTCGATCCCCGTAGATAAACTCACTCTGGAGGACACCATTTCTCAGCACCTGCGTCACCCGGCCTTCGGAATCATAGACGTAACCCTGGGTGCTCCCGTCCGGATAAGTGATCTTCGTGAGGCGGCTCCGGTCGTCATATTGATACGCCGTTTTCTGGCCCAAAGGATCTGTGGTTGAGATGAGGTTTCCTTTTACGTCATGCTCAAAGGACCAAACATTGCCCGAGGGGCCGATCAGCCGGTCGAGATTGTATTTGTTGGTATTGAACTGGTCTTTCGTCCTAAAAGAATAAGCGAGCTGGATCGTGTCTCCAGACGGCGAGACAACCTGCGTGAGATTTCGGTTCTCGTCATAGAAAAACCGAGTCTCGTTCTGATTCCGGTCCACGATCCTCGTGACGAACCACGTCGTGGTGATCTTGGTGTTCAGGTCGACAAAGGGCGAGGAGGTGAATTCATAGAGGGTGCCGTCCTTGAGATGGAGTTCGAAACCTTTCGCCAATTTCACCAAGGTTGAGTAGTTATCCGGCGCCATCGGCCGGTAACTCCCATCCGGATTGTGGAAGAAAAATTGATAGCCTTCTGCTCCGAGACTCAGGGAAGTGGTTCCGTCTGGAAAATCCTGCACGAAATAATCGAAGCTGGAATGCCAACCCAACCCAAGCTGGTGATCGAAAACATCAGCGTCCGTCGGGTCGTAGGACCGGCTTACCGGAAGAGGGCCTTGAGTTGAAGGTACTGAGAAGTCCTGAATCCGAAGGAGTTCTCCACCCGCGGGGATTCCCTTCGTTAATTTGATCGTGAGAGCCGGTTGAGTTTCAGAGCCTACGGTGGTGACGTTCCCTGATTTGTCTTTTAAGGAGACAATGACGCCGTAATCATCGGCCGCTTGAAGACCTCTCGTATCCCAATGGAAAGGCCAGAACTGGCCGTCATGGAGGAAAATAAGCTTCTGCTCTCCTGAATCATATCCGGTGGATTTGGAAACAATCCTTACGGTTCCATCCAAAAGATCCCCGGCGGCATTGAGTTCCCAGGCATTGATTCGAACGAGGCTTCCCACGTGATATTCATTGTCAAAATCATTGGCCACGGAGGCGCTGACCCAGCCGATCTGGGGAGGCGTTGCCGGGTCAAACTGTTTGGCCGGGAGGTCGCTATCAAAACCGAGCCGGATAGAGTCCAGGTGGAATGTCCCTTGGGTTTCCTGGGGAGTGCTGAAGAACATGGGATCGACGAAAAATAAGACGGCTCTCACCTTTTTCAGGATGGCCGGGTCAAGGGATGAGAAATCAAAAGCAAGTTCGGTCCAGCCGGTCGTGCCCTGAGGGATTTCCTTCCAGGATTCAAAGTTGATTTGAGTGCCGTCTAGTTCAAACTTCATCATGAGCTTCATGGCCGGGACGGTGTCCTTCTTGATCTGGAGCTTCAGGACATTGAAGCGGGAGAAATCATTGGCAAAGCCGTCCTGCTTGGGTTGAAAGGCAAAATAGGCCGTCGGGTATGGAACGGTCTTGTGATAATCAATCTTCATCGAATGGGTGCCGTCGGCTCCGGTGGTATTGTCAATGGTTCGGGTATAAACCACGCCCGCTCCGTCTCCGTCCCAATAGGTGTCGATGAGTTGGCTGTTTCCTTCAAAATCATCCATGAGGCGGACTGATGGTCTTTCCGCAAGCCGGATGTGGTCCAGATAAAAGGCCCCGGTCGTTGTTTCACTCGCCGGGTCCACAAAGAAAAGGACATTCTTCACGCTGGCCAGGAGGCTCGCCGAGACCGAAGAAAAATCAAAGAGGGCCTCCTGCCACTTCCCGCTCCCCTGGGGGAAAGAGAGCTGGGTCTCGTAAGTCTGGTCCGTCCCGTTGAACTCAAGCTTCATCAGGATGACCATGGGATTGTCGGACGCCTTATTGAGATGGAACCGGAGGGAACCGTAGCTTGAAAAATTATTGTTCACTCCGTCCTGCTTGGGCTTCAGGGCGAAAAAGGAATAGGGGTAGCCCGGCTTTTTGGTAAACTCTACTTTCATGGAGTGGGTGCCGTCATAGGGGCTTTGTTCGACCATGCTGCGCCGGTAGATCAAACTTCCGTCCCAATCCCAATAGGAGTCGACCAGACTGCCGTTGCCTTCAAAATCGTCCACGAGTTTGGAAGGCGGCCGCTCGTCCAAGACAAGATTATCGATCAGAAAACTCCCTTGAGAACTTGGATGACCCGGATCGACGAAGAAGAGGATGTCTCTGATATTCTTTAAACGATCCGGTGAAACGGAGGAAAAATTAAAGATGGCTTCTTGCCAGCCCACAGTTCCTTGGGGAAAACCCACTTGGGTCTCATAGGTTTCGCTTGTCCCGTTAAATTCCAGTTTGGCCAAGAGAACCATCGGTGCGTCGTGGAGTTTTTTGAGTTCGAGTCGAAGCGTCCGGAAGGGAGAGAAGTCATTTGCCACTCCGTCTTGCTTGGGTGCTAGGGCAAAGAAAGAGTAACGAAGAGCGTCAGTCTTTTTAAAGTCAACCCGCATGGCGTGAGTGCCTTCAAAAGCATCTGAATTCACAATACTTCTCTGATAGACCTGAGTCCCGTCAATATCCCAATAGGACTGGACCAGGCTTTCACCATCAAAGTTATCCATGACGGAGGCTTTCTCGTAGAAAATCTTTGCGCTGACAGGATCCGACCAAAACCCGTGCGTATCTTTAAGCTTCACCCAGACGGTCTTATCCCCTTTCCCGTCGGCGAGGGTCCAGGCTTTGGAAGTGGAATAAGGCTCAGCCTGGGTGAAATTGACGCCGTCATTGGAAAAGGACATATGGGTCACCTGGGAGCCCAGATCATAAGCCACTAAATTGAGAGTCACCTGAGGAGTCTTTGTGGTAGTGGCCCCCTGATTGATTTGGAAGCTTTGGATGACAGGAGGCTTTGAATCAAGGATGACCTCTAAAGTTTTTGTCACGGTATTCCCTGCCGGATCGGTCGCACTTCGCACCAGATTGTTTTTTCCTTCGTCCAGGGCCACCGCCTCTTCTTTCCTCACCCCGTCCACCGTGTAGACAAGGGTGTAATTGGGATTGGTGGTCTCTGTGGCAGAAATAAACTGAAGATCCGGCGGAACCGTATCCAAAGTAACGTGAAAATCATAGGAAGCCTGACGAGTGTAGGAATCGTGGAAGATGCGGTGAATCGTATTGTCTCCTTCTAGCAAGGGAACGGTTTCCTGGTAGCCGACGCCGTTGATTTCGTATTGGAGGAGATAATTCTTCTGATTCGTCAGGGACTTTGAATCCAGGCCAATCACGGGAGGGAAGGTCCCAAGGAAAATGGGGAGGTCATTGAAACGAAGGTCTTTCGCTTCAAAAGCTCCCGTGGCATGAGTGAATCCCACATAGTTCGAATTGGGAGAAAGTTTGGGAAAGAAGAACTGAAAGGTGTGCCATTCGTTGTCATTGAATGAGAGGGTTTGATTCAGGAGAAAAGTGTCGGAATTCTTCACTTCGAAGCTGAGTTGATTGGGTCCAGAGATTTTGTTCCGGATCTCGAGACTGACCAACGAGTATTTCGTAAGATCAATGGCAGGATCGACCGCTCCCCCGATCCAGCCCTGGCTGGTAGCCGGTGTGTAAAGGAAGTTTCCGTCTGAGGTTTTTTGGACAGAAATCTCGTTGCCGGACATTTGATTGTAAAGGTAACTTCCTGAGTAAATATTTCCGGTATCGACATGTCCGTTATGAATCTCTTCATAGGTGAGCGGGGGTTCGGGGAGGGTTTGGACGGCCTGGGGAATGTCAAAACCAGTCGTCTTGTAAAAATCCTGATAAGTCTGCCAGAGATTTTTTGCCTGCATCCAAATCCTGAAATCATCCGCTCCGTGTCCCGCAAGCCCCAAGACCAGAGAGCCTTGGTCAATAGCGTAATAATTCTGACTGACCTGCCCATTGGCTCGAGCCGCATCATAGAAGCCGAGAGAGCCTTTGAGTGCGGGAAAGGCGGTTTCTATTTTCTGAAGTTCAGACAAGACAAACTCGGGACTCAGCCGGTAAGCGGATGCGAGGCTGTAAACCGAGCCTACCGATTCATCCAGCGTGAGTGGTGTTTCTTTGAGATTCTCAATCCCGATTTTTCCAGAGTAGCCTCCTTCCGGAAGTGAGGAGGCAGAAGCAAAACCCGGAATTCCTGTCCGGTCCATGAAGTCTTCATAAATAAGGAGGGCGTTTTGAAGGAGTCCCCCGATTTCAGGAAGCGATTCTTCGGGAGATCTCAAGAGAGGCCAGAAGTATTGGAACCCGCTCCCGTCAAAAGCGCTGAAGGTCTCCACCACTCTCCCCTTCTCTGTCAGATAACGCGAAGTGGAGCGGCGAAGATTGTCCCAAATAGAACTGGGCAGATTGAAATAGGCCGCCAAAAACGGAAGCGTTGCCCGAACTTCGCTTCCGAAGCGGTCCGCGTAACCATCGAATGTTTGAGTTTGTGTATTGTAACTGGCTCGGAAGACGCCTGAGGCCGAGTCCACAAAGGATTGGTAGCCACTCTGTTGATTGGCCAAGAAGGATGAGGCTTTGTCGTAGAGATCCTTGGTAAGAGTCTTATGAAGATTGGTTCGGACAAGGGCGCCCGCAAAAGCGGCGAGGCTATGAGAGAGATTGGCGTTATCAATTAACCCCATTGAATTGCCGGAAGGTTGCAAGGCGGGTTGGAGTTCAAGCCAGGGAATCAAGCCCTTCCATCCCCAATTTGATTGGACCTGAAGCAAGTTGGTCAGGACCTTATTGACTTGTGAAATCGCATCGGTTTGGGAAAGAAAACTCACCTGAAGTCTTTTCGTAATAATTTCGCCGAGGAATTGAAGATAAAATCCGATGGACGTGGGCTGCGTGAAAGAAGCATTTTGAGGCGCATTGGGGCCCAGGACATCTAAGGGAAACCCTGTTGCAGGATCAATTCCTTGTCCCGTCTGGAAATAAACTGCATTCTCCTGGATGTAACGGTTCCGAAGAGTCTGCCAAGTGTCGGTCAAAAGATCCTTCGGCACATAGTAAATATGACGCCAGACCTGGGTCTCGTTTCCGGCCTTATCTGTGACCTTGATGTTAAGGGTGTTAAGTCCCTGTTGAAAATCTAGTTCTTGATAGCCGGAGGAGTTTTGAGCGTTCGCATCGACAACGTCATAACTGAGCGCCAGGTAAGGAATATCGACCGTGGCTCCTTCATCGAGGGAGAAGTTGGTGAGTTGAGGAGGAGTGGTATCGAGGATGATCGTATCCGAAAAGTTGGAGACAAGACCCGCTTTGTCCTTCAGCTGAGACTGGACCGTGCGGGTTCCGTCTCCGGGAGAAAGTGTGAGTGATTTTGTCGCGGCAAAATTCTCCCAAGCGGTCCACGTCAGGCCCCCATCCTGGGAAAAACGCATTTGATCCAGACCCGAGGTCTGGTCCGATCCCGTGAGGTTGAGCGTCACGGCCGTGGAATTGGTGTAAGTCGCATCGTGATTGATGAGGAGGGTACCCGTGGGAGGGACCGTGTCGAGGGTGATTGACTTGGAATAGACCAGACTGACGTTGCCCGCCTTATCAAAATACTTCACGTAGACGGTTTTATTTCCGTCTCCAGAGGGAAGAGTAAAAGTTTTTGAGGCCGCGTAGGTTTCAGGAGTAGTCCAATTGGTATTGTCCGTGGAGAAGCTCATTTGCGTGACTCCGCTTCCTGATCCGTCGCTTGCTGAAAGATTGAGAGTCACGGTCTGGGAAGTCGCATAGACGACGCCTGAATTGATATCGATAGATCCTGTGGGAACGACCGTGTCTCTTAAGACAGTAAGCGATTTGGTGGTGCTCAGTTTTCCGAGGGAGTTCTTCGCTTGGATATTGAACGTGTTATTTCCCTCCGTCGAGAGGCTTACGGTATAAGACCAGGTCGTGGAACTATTTCGGGCGATGACTTCTACGTTGTTGACGAGAATCGAGGTGTTGGCGTCCTTGGTTCCAGAAAGCGTAAGCGTGGTCTGGTTCGTGGCCTGGGGGACTGTGGAGGTAACGGCAGGCTGGGTCGGTGCATCCGTATTAAGTCCATAGGAGCGGATATAAACGGTTCCGGTCCGTGTGGTGGAGGTTGTGTTGGACTGGTCCACATAAAGATTGATTTGTTTGATTCTTGTCTTATCCACGGTGGAAACAATGTTCGAGGTCTTGATCCTCCAAAAGCGCTCCGTGGAGGAGGAAACGCTTGTGAGCGTGAAAAGGTCGGTCTTTCCGTTGACATCCACAAACCTGACCTTCACCGAACTTGCATTTCCCACGAGGCCGAAGGTGACGTAGGTGAAGGTGGAAAGGTTTTGAGTTTCAACCGCAGAGGTCGAGGCATTGTCAAAGGAGACCGTCATCCCGGAGAAGGTGCCTGAGGTTCTTACATCGTAGCCGAGTTTAAAGCGGCCGTCGGAATTTAAAGCAAGGCTCGTTCCGGCACTCGAGCCTGTGAGGTAATAAGGATAGGGTTTCCCCGGAAGTGTCGTGACGCTTGAGGTGGTGAGACCTGAAGTGTAGGAGATCGTTCCTCCGGCAAGCCAGGTCTGCCAGAGATCCTTTGAAACCTGATTGAGTTTGTCTTGTTCGGCGATAAGGCGATTAAGCTCCTCGCGGGCTTGTTTCTCATTCTGAAGCGCTTCTGCCTCTTTCAAGGCCGCCAGGTAACGGGCCGTAAGCCAGTCGATGGAGCCGGCCTCAAGGGCTCCTTCCTTATTGAAAGAATAGGCTTGGGTTTTCGTGAGAAGGTACTGAACTTGGTCTCCTGCGGCCTCAAGGTCCGGGCCCGTGGGGCCTTCCCTGGAAAGTTCATCCGGATGGGTGTGGAAAACAAAGGAGGCCTTCGCCAGAACCTCACGGGCTGCCGGGGAAGCTGAGATCTCGTCACCGGAACCTGCCGTCAGAAGGACGGTCTTGCCCTCGAGAACGAGGCCTGCGATTTCGATTCCCTCCTTGATGGAATGGGCCCTCAGGGCTTCGAATCCTTCTTCATCAAGGGGCTTTTCGAGAATCACAGCTGAAGCAAACTCGGGACGCATGAGATCAAGTGCACGATCAAGTGAATAGTGGGCGTAATCAGGATTCTGGCGGGGCTCTTCTTTAATTTCTTCGGTGAGAGGCGCTGCTTCCTTCTCTACCGGAGTGAGTGTCAAGGTGTTTTGCATGAATTCCTGGGTGGTGACCAGAGAAGGCTCCCCGGCTTTTGCGGAAGAGGGCCCCTGGACCTTTTGGACTTCAGGCCCTTTCTCGGGCTCGTAGCTTGACGGCGCCGGCACATAATAATCCTGGGTCCAACTCACTTGATTAGCGGAAAAGAGGATGGCCGTAAATAAGGAAAGACCCTTGAGGAAACGCCTTTTATTTCCCTTAAAAGAGTTCATCGTAGAACCTCCTTAACGGGCTCTGGCTTTTCGCCTCGAGCGTGACTTTGGCCGACATTCCGTTTTGGATGCCAAGAGGGATCGTGTTCATACGCACAAGGACCCTCACGGCATGGCGCGTGATTCCGGATTTGGGCAGGGGCTCGGCAAAGTGTTTGAAGCCTGCGACAAGACCTTCATAAGTTCTTTCGGGGAAAGCGTAGAATTTGACCCGCGCACGGCCACCCGGCTCAATCCGGGCATAGTCCCCTTCTTTAATCAGCATCTCCACAAGCGAATCCTCGCTGGCGAGCGTGAAAAGAAAATCGCCTTCCTTGACAAAGGCCTTTTCCCGGAGGCCGATATCAGAGATTACTTTCCCTTTGAAGGGGGCACGGATCTCGCCTTCATGGATTCTATTTTTAAGAAAATTCTCCCGCTCCTGGGTCTGATTGAGTTTGATCCTGAGGGAAGCGATTCTTTTTTCTTTCACCTGAAGCCCAAGCCCTGCCTCCTCGACCACCTCTTCCCTCAAAGAGCCCATCTGGTGGAGGCGTTTTAATTCGCTAAGCTTGAGGAAAAGGAGCCTTGCCTCATCTTTTTCTGCGGAAAGCTCCTTTCGGAAGGCCTTGATCTCCCATTGGGTGTCATCAATCCGGGCGCGCTCGTCTTTGGATTCCACGGTTAAAAGAAGGTCTCCTTCCCTGACGGAGTCTCCTTCCTTGAAGAAAACCTGCGTGACAAATCCGTCACGGGGGCTTGCGAAATCCACGCGCCTTGACGGGACAACGACCGCCTTGGAATCTCTGACCATGGACTTGGGTGAGGCAAACCAGGCGAGAGCGGCTGAGCAAATGAGAATAAAAAGTGCAAGATTTTTCCAAATGCCTGTTTTTTTGACGACCTCTCTTTTTGTGGGAAAGAGTCTTGGCTTGGTGAGGTCGACTGCCGCGAAACGGTCTTTGGGAAGGTAAACCCCCTGGCTTGCTCCATGCCCGTTGCCGTTGCCATTGGAATGGCCATTGCCGTTTCCATTGTGGTGGCCCTCCCCGTTTCCATTTCCGTTATTACCGTTGGGATGTTCCGTCATTGGAGTTTTCCTTGCGTGCGAAGCTCCCGCGAGGAGAGGTAAACCAGCGGGATCGAAAGAATGAGACTTGTAATCACAGGCAAAGCGTAAAGGGTCCATGCGGGAGAGATTTTAAGGCCTGCGTGAAGAAGGAGAACCCCCACAAGCGTTCCCGGGAGAAGCCCCTTCACACAATCAGGGAAAGAAGGCCGGTCTCCGGGATTCTTCGACATCGGAACCCAGCCCATCCTTTCTAGGGGAAGGGTGAGCCAGTCGATTGTTCCGTAAAAAATGCCCTGAAGCCCGAGAAGGGTCGTGAAGAGGACTTCTTTTGTGATTCTTCCTGCATCGCGCAGGCTCCGCGCCACGGCAAACTTGTGGAGGAAAATAAGGCCCAGCGTCCAGAGAAGAAGGCCCGGGGTATTCTCCCCTGAGAAGAGATTGTCCCGGAGCGAGGTTGCTGAAAGGAGTCCCGAAACCATCCAGAAAAAAAGCAGGGGTTGAACGAGATAAAGATAGATCTGATAAAAAATGAGGAAGCGCGTTGAAAGAGAAATCCCCGGAAGAAAAAGAAGGGGCCAGCCCTGCAAGGTTCCTTTAAGCCACCGCTTGGCCCGTTTTCTTTCCTCAAGGTAATGAGCCGGTGCCTCTTCATACGAGATGAGGTCATGGATGAAGGCAACTTTGTATCCTGCCTTATCAAGAAGCGCCGTCTCCCAGTTGTCATGGGAAAGAATCCCTTCAGGAAGCGTGATCTTTTCAAAGGCCTCTTTTCTCACAAGCTGGTTGTGTCCAAAGGAAATCGATTGGCCGAGAACTGCTTGATTGACGAGGAAGTAAAACCTCTGTGCATAGAATTGCCCCAAGGCCTGCATCCGGGAATAAAAGGAACTCTCATGTGTGATGTAGATGGCGCTCTGGAAGACAGCGATATCGTGATTCTCGGGATGCTCGGCCATGGAAAGCGCCTCCTCGGCCCAGCCTTCGGGAAGGAGGCTGTCGGCATCACAGACGATGAAGTATTTGTAAGGCGCGCCGAAACGGACGAGCCAGTCCTTTAAATTTCCCTGTTTCCTCTCATAAGGAGGAGTCCGTCTCCGGTAAAAGACTCTCTCTTCGCCGAATTCCTGCCGGAATTCTTCAATGAGCTTTTCCTCGTAAAGGCCGTGCTTCTCATCCGAGTCCGAAAGGATCCAGAGATGGAGGTTGGGAAGAAGATTCCCAGTGAAGCTAAAACGGATTCTCTCCTTCATCCCGAAGGATTCGTTTTTGACGCAGTAGATCAGAGCGACGGGGATTGTGAGAACGCTTGATGAATTCACCCTCGGAAACACAGGGGTTTTCACAAACAAAGCAAAGAATGCCTGCGTTGCCAAAATCGACACATTCACGGAAAGAAATGTGAAGGTCAGTGTCAATAAATAAGGAAGCGGACTCCCCGGCTCGAAGGTCACAACCTGCATGAACCATCGGATCTGAAAGAGGGTGAAGAAAAACACAAGTGAGAAGAAAACATTCGGCCTTGCAAGAAGTCTTTCAAGGAATGGCCGCTTAGGCGATTCTACTGGGACCTGAATTTGTTCAGGTTCTAGCCAAGTGGCCGTCTGAATTTCCGGGGCCGTGAGGACTTCAGTCATGACGCCCGCACCTCCGCTTTCATGAGATTGGTGGGAACAAACGGCCGGTCGAAGGGAAAGGGTTCGGGCCGTGATTCATTCGCTACTTGATTACCCCGCTCCCCGCCTTTGAGTACCACGACTTTCTCGATCATAAAATCGCCGTGGCTTCGTCCCGCACTCTCCCGGTCGATCCAAAATTCCAGGTGTTTGACCTCCCTAAAAGGGGTCGTGTTGGGAAGATCAATGAAGATGCTTCGGGGCTCATAGGGAGAATCTTCAAGTACAACTTTTTTCTCGACCGCCGCGCTGGTGCCGGATTTGGCAATCCGGAAAGTCATCTCCCGAGGTGCATACCCCCGGTAGTCGATCCGGACCGTCTTTCCCCGGAGGTCACGGGCCCTTTTCAAAAACCATTCGTGGCCCATGCGGTCATAGCGAAGTTCGTTGTAGTGAAATCTCACTCCCCTTCCTGGAAGGATTTCGTAGTAAAGGTAACCCGCCATCGCCTGAAGCTCCGTGTGGTCAAGAAGGAGAGGAGGAGAAAGCTTGGGCAAAGGGACCTGGCCTGTCATGGGCTTAACGGCCCTTCGCTCGGCTCTCTCCTCTCCCGCTTTGGCGGGTGTTAATACCTTGTGGATTTGGGGTGTGAGTTCTTGCGTGGAAATTTTTTCAGCTTCCTTAATCATTTGTTGTGTCTCTTTCGCCACAAACTCGGGAACTCCAAGATGAAGTGGTTTGGGCGGAACCGGAACGGCCGCGGCAAGCAAAATTTGTTTCTCGGGATTCCATGCCGGACGGATTCCAGGTCTCTCGGACTGCGATCTCGAGAGCTCAGAGAAAATCGTAAGGAAACCGGCGAAACAGGCGATCCCGGCAAAGACCTTAAACGTGAGCGTGCTCTTTCGTTTCATTTTCCCCCACCTTCTTTCCTTTGAATTCCTTCTGAAGCGACAGGAAGTGCACTTCAAACTTTTGCGTCTCCGGGTCGTAGTGGTAACGGAGGTGATTCACGTCAAGGACTCGCACGGTAACTTCAGTTGCGTTTCCGACCTTTCCAACTGAGATGATTCCAAGCGACTCGTCCACGGGTGAAAATTTTTTCCTGAGAATTTCTTTTCCATTGTTCCCAATCACGATTTTCATCTTCCGCTCCTTTTTTCTTTCATGCTCTCCAAGTGGAAGTTAACCCATTGATTTTTCTGAGACAATCTGAAAATCGAAAAAAAGTGAAAAATGAGGCGTATACGCCTCATCGATGGAGCGTATACGCTCCATTTCGGGCCTTCTGGAGCGTAAAAAGGTCTCCGCGAGAAGGGTCTCAAAAGGCGACAAATGAAGGATGGGTGACCAAGAAGGCGCATACGGGTTTGACAAGCTGGGTGTTTTGAAGCTCATATTCTCCAGTGCCTGAGAAGGCAAGATAATCCCCCGCCTTCAAGCGGAAGCTCTTTCCTTCCCTTGTGAGCAGGATCTCCCCTTCGATAACATTCAGACAGACCTGCTCGGGATGGGGCAAGGTGTGGGTGGGAATGGTCCGCTCAGGCTCGATTTCGATTTTCCCAAAGAAGAATTCTTTTTTTCTGGGGATGAGGGAAAGAATCCGAAATCCCTGGTCCGGGTAATCCAGGACAAAGGCGGCTTGACTCACATGGCCGCGCAAGGTGAGGGACTCCCCCACGGATTCGGCTTTGAGAAGGAGCACCTTCGGATCAAGCCCGAAGGCCCTTGCGATGTCATTCAATGTTTCCGTGGAGATGGATTTAAAAACCCCTCGCTCGATTCTGACGATAGTCGAGCGGGCGACACGGGCTTCCCTTGCCAAAGCTAACTGGCTGATTCTTTTTTCTTTCCGAAGGAGCCGGATGACTTCGCCGATAGAGGACCGCTCATCCGTCTGGAGGCTCAAGGACATGATGTCCTCACCCGTTTCTTTTCAACAAAATCGTTTATCGAAAAAAGAGAAAGAATCGAAAGGCCTTCGCTTTTGAGTATCGCTTCCATCGGAGCGCGGCCTGAAATCCAGAGACTTTCTTCCTCATCGCACGGAAAACTTTCCAGGAATCTCTCGTCAGGCTGGTCATTCGGTCTTTTGATTATCATTGGGGGTCCCTCCTCTGTTTTCCAACCGTGAAACTGTCTCTCGTAGTAGTTTTCGTACTCGACAGAAGCCTCGCCCGATGATGCCCACTCCGGATGCTCTTGTCTGAGAATTTCAAAAATGTGCTGTTTCCCATGGCTTAAAAAAATCGAAACATCCCTCGCGATTTCAAGTCCGCACACGGGGCATTCGTAACTTGTCGAACTCACGCCGTCTCGTCCGGGTTCCATCGGATTTCTTTTTTCCTCGCCTCAAATTACGGCTTTGAATTTTTCTTCTCAACAAGAATTCAAAAAAAAATCACCTTTTGTAGCGTTGACGCCACATCGTATGGCGCGGACGCCACAAAGACTTTTTAAGAATTTTTAGTGGGGACTTGCCGTTAAACGGCGAGGAAGGAGGGGTAGGTGATAAAGAGGGTGGAGGTGGGCTTGAATTGGTCCGAGTTGAAGAGCTCGTAATCTCCAAGGCCCGAGAAGGCAAAACAATCCCCGGGCTTCAAAAGAATTTCCTTCTGATCGAGAGTGAGCAATAATTTCCCCTCGAGGGAATGGAGGTAAACCTGATGAGGGTGGGGAAGCTTTTTTGAGAGGAGGGTCTTGTGGGGCTCAATGACGATTCTTCCGAAGAAAAACTCTCTCTGCCTGGGAAAGTGAGAGACGATCCTGAATCCATCCTCGGGGTATTCCAGCGAGAATTCGACCCGACTCAGATCGCCCCGGTAACTGATCGACTCCCCCATGGAGCCGGCCTTGAGAAAAAGCGTCTTCAGATCCACTCCGATGGCGGCCGCGATCCCATCAAGTTTCTCTACGGAGATGGATTTGAAGATCCCGCACTCGATCCGGGCCACCGTGGTCCGGTCGACGCGCGCTTTCCTGGCCAGCCCCTCCTGGGTGATTCCCTTTTCTTTCCGGATGAAGCGGATCGTCTCGCCAATGGAATTCCGACCGTCTTTTCTGTGAAGAAGGAGGTTCGTGTCGCGC
>Ga0105164_10001337_pt1 | contig 15902 bp, 17 predicted proteins | sample VDWuncwatermetaG_FD_89674 | JGI IMG/M metagenome (GOLD analysis project Ga0105164, IMG submission 89674) | Wastewater microbial communities from Netherlands to study Microbial Dark Matter (Phase II) - VDW unchlorinated drinking water | ecosystem: Environmental > Aquatic > Freshwater > Drinking...
GCCCCGGCACTGACTAAGACCACGGTAAAGGCGCTTTTTTCTTCCTGCGCAGCAGCGCCTGCTCCGGCTCCTGCGCCAGCAGGCCCGGCAGAAGCCATTACCGGCGCGTTAGCCTGTACGCCGAATTTTTCCTCCAAGGTTTTGACTAAATCCGCGAGCTCAAGAACCGTCATACTTTCAATTGATTTGATTATTTCTGCTAATTTCTCTGCCATTTCATTTTCCTCCTCAAATTTTGTGCAGCAAAATTTGATCCTATCGTCCACAACAAATTTTTATCTAAGGACGAAGGATCTCCTCCCTTTTCTTCTTTATCTGATCCAGGCAATAAACAAATTTTCTTAAAGTCTGATACAAGACTCCGACCAAACCCGTAATCGGCGCTTTTAAAATGGTGACGGCCTTACCGCGCATAATTTCTTTAGACGGCAGGCCCGCCAAGGTCTCAATATCTTTTTTATTTAAGATTCTATCTTTTATGAAACCGGCTTCAAGTTTTAAGTTTTCATGCCCTTTGGAAAAATTGTAGAGCACCTTTGACGCATTTACGGGATCATCCTTGGCAAAAACAAAGCCGCAGGGGCCGTCTATATTAGTAACAACCGCCTCCAGCCCTAATTCTTTTAATGCCCTTCTGGCAATGCTGTTTTTTACCACAAAGAGCATGGAAGCCGAATTCTTTAACTGCTGCCTAAGCAAAGTTATATCCGGGCTGCTTAATCCGGAATACCTTATAATAAAAGCGCTGCTTGCTTCCTTTAAATTATTTTTTATCCGGTTCTCCGAAGCCTGCCTGAATAATAAACCTATTTTTTCCATATTTAAATCAACATACGCAAAGCCGGGTTCATAGTCGAGGAAATAAATAAACTCTTGACGAATTTACCCTTTACCGATGCCGGCCTTGCCTCATTTATAGCTTCGATAATTTTTGAAGCATTCTCATAAAGATTATTTTCGCTAAATGAAATTTTGCCTATGGACAGATGCATCCCGCCCTGTTTATCCGCGCGGAATTCTACTTTACCTTTTCGTACGTCATCGATTGCTTTTGTAATATCGTTGGTAACCGTGCCGGTTTTTGGGCTGGGCATAAGGCCGCGCGGCCCTAAAATCTTACCCAGTTTACTTAAGTCTTTCATCATCTCCGGCGTGGCAATGGCGCAATCAAAATCAAGGAAGCCGGAAGCAACCTTATCGATTAATTCGGCCCCACCCACATAATCTGCCTTTGCATCGACCGCCAGGCGTTCATGCTCTCCTTTACAAAAAACTGCCACTTTTACCTTTTTGCCGGTGCCGTGAGGGAGCAGGACTGTTCCCCTGATCAACTGATCGGTTTTTTTTATATCAATACTCAAATTAAAATGCAAATCTACCGAGGCGTCAAATTTTACCGGCTGCATGCTTTTCAAAAGCAAAATGGCTTCTTTCAGAGCGCATTGCTTATCCTTGGCATCTGCGGCTTTCTTCAGCGACTCCCGGTATCTTTTGCTCGACTTTTCCATAATAATCAACGTCTTTAGCCCTCAATGGCAATGCCCATGCTTCTGGCTGTGCCTTCGACAACTTTAATCGCGCTGGCCAAATCAGAAGTATTTAAGTCAACAAGCTTTTGTTTGGCAATTTCTTCTATCTGCTTGCGGTTTACTTTTGCGATTATCTCTTTACCGGCGGTGCCGGATGCCTTGGCTAAATTTGCCGCGCGTTTCAATAGAATAGAAGAAGGAGGGCTCTTGATAATGAAAGTAAAGGTCTTATCCTCGTATACGCTGATCACCGCCGGCAAGATCAAACCCTCCCTGCCCTTGGTCTGCTCATTAAACTGTTTGCAAAACTGCATGATATTTACGCCGTGCTGTCCTAAAGCCGGGCCTACCGGCGGAGCGGGATTTGCCTGGCCTGCCGGAACATGCAGCTTAATCTGTGCGACCACCTTTTTTGCCATTTATACTTTCTCCACTTGCCAATATTCCAATTCTACGGGAGCAGCCCTGCCAAAAATTGAAACACTCACCTTGAGTTTGCCTTTCTCCGGGTTAATCCCTTCGATAGTTCCGTTAAAATTCACAAAAGGCCCTTCAATGACCCTAACCTGCTCTCCTTTTTCAAATATTGTTTTGGGGCTTGGCTTAAGTTGTGTCTCCTGTGTCTTTTTTAAAATATTATCCACTTCTGCCTGCGGCAGAGGCATCGGTTTTTTCCCCAGGCCGATAAATCCGCTTACGCCGGGAGTGCTTTTGACAAGCATGTAGGTTTTTTCGTTTAATTCCATCTCTACAAGGACATAACCGGGAAAAAATTTTCTTTGGGATATCTTTTTTTTTCCGGAGCGGATTTCTGAAACCTGTTCGGTGGGAATAACTACCCTGCTGATCGTATCTAGGCACCCTTCTTGGGCAATTTTATTTTCCAAGGTGGTTCTTACTCTGTCTTCCAGGCCGGTCTGTGTATGCACAACGTACCAATTTTTCACCCCCATAACTTATGTCCTCACTTAAATAACAAACTCAACATTTTTGAAAGAACAACGTCTATCACGCCGATAAATACCGCCAAAATTGCCGTAATCACAATCACCACAACGGTTGAGCCGATTAATTCCTGACGATTTGACCATGATACCTTCCCTAACTCAATTTTTACCTGGTTTAAAAAATTTATCGGTTTCTCAAGTATATTCGCCACTTATTTTATTTTTTTTGCAGGGGCGGAGGGAATCGAACCCCCAGTCCTGGTTTTGGAGACCAGTGGTTTGCCGTTAACCGACGCCCCTATCTGACACTCCCGGTAAGCCCACCCTATTTAATTTCCTTATGCATGGTATGCTTCTGGCAAAATCTGCAGAATTTGTTTAACTCCAGCTTTTCCTGATGCAGCTTTTTATTTTTCGTCGTCGTATAATTTCTATTTTTGCAGCCGGCACACTCTAAAGTAATTATCTCGCGCATATAGACTGTTATGATAACTCCGACTCAGATACATTCGGCGGAGTAATTTCGGACAGATAAGTTATGTTCGCTTATGCTCCATAACTTATGTCCTCATTTAAAGCCGGATTACATTAATCCGGCACTCATTGAGGCCAAATCACATTGATTTGGCACTCTTTAAGTTTTTCATTAATGAACAACTTAAAGAGCTGGAGACGGGAGTTGAACCCGTGACCCCGTCCTTACCAAGGACGTGCTCTGCCGACTGAGCTACTCCAGCAGCAAAGCATTCTAAAAACAAAAAAACCACACCTAAGAATTTTAAGAAATTCTTTCCTTATAATTTTAAGATTTGTTACAGACTTGTAAATATATCCCAAAAAACTTGTTTTGTCAAGATTTTTTTAAGTTTTTTCCAGCAGATTCGCAAGTTTTGCAAAATCCTGCAAGGATAGCGACTCAGGCCGGATATTAGGATTGATATGGTACCGGCTAAAAAAAACTTCGAGCTCCCGCGGCGCAATAATTTCTTGAAGGCTGTTTTTTAAAATCTTGCGGCGCTGGTTAAATGAGGCCCGGATAACTTTAAAAAATAAACCTTCGTTGTTTAATTTTACCGGAGGCCTCCGCAGCACATTCACTTTTATAAATGCCGAATCTACCTTGGGGCTTGGCCTGAAAGCGCCTTTTTTTATGAAAAAAATGATTTTAGGCTGCCCATAATACTGGACAAAACAGCTGAATGCCCCGTAATCTTTTGATCCCGGCACGGCGCAAATACGCCTGGCAAACTCCTTCTGCACCATAATAAAAATCGCCTCTAAATTTTGGCGGTATCCGAAAAGCCGTGTAATAATCGGCGTGGTAATGTAATAAGGGATATTTCCGAATACCTTCACCTTTGCTCCTTTTTTCGGCAAAATTTTCCCCAAATCCAGCCCCAGGATATCTTCGCAAAGCAGCTTAATATTCGGATAACCCTTAAACTCTTCTTTTAAGATTTCGGATAAACGCTTATCTACTTCTACGGCATAAACGGAATCTGCTTTGCCTGCTATCAGGCGGGTAATCTGGCCATAGCCTGCGCCGATTTCCAAAACCGTATCGGTTGGTTTTAATTCTAGCGCATCAACGATTTTCTTTTGGATATTCTTGTCAAAAAGAAAATTCTGGCCTAATTGTTTTTTTGGTTTAACGCGCATAATCCGGCAAGTCGGATAGACTGGATTAAAGAACTCGGGTCGCATGCGGGATAATCTTTAGCGATATCAAATGCCGTCCCATGCAGGGGCGATGTCCTGATAAAAGGTAACCCTAGGGTAAAGTTTACCCCTGTTGACGGGTCAAGGACTTTTAAGGGAATTAATGCCTGGTCATGGTACATCACAATGGCGCAATCGTATTTCTTTTCTTTCAACTGTAAGATAGCTACGTCTGCTGACTTTGGCCCATCGATATATTTAATCTTGTTTTTTAGCTTCTTTATTAACGGCTTAATAATCCGGTTTTCTTCCGTCCCGAATAAGCCGTTATCCGAGGCATGCGGGTTTAGGCCGCAAATTACGATTTTTGGCTCTTTAATTGAAAATAACTCTTTAAGCGAATTATAAGTTAAATTAATAGTTTTATATAATTTTTCTTTTTTAATCTCTCCGGGGACGCTTTTTAAAGGGATATGCCAGGTAACCAGGCTAAATTTCAGGTATTTATTTAAAAGCATCATCGCGAAATTTTTGGTATGGGCCTTTTTAGCTAAATATTCGGTATGCCCCGGGAAACCTATGCCGGCCTTATTTATCGCCTCTTTAGAAACCGGGCAGGTTACCAGGCAATCGATCTGTTTATTTTTTATCAACTCAAGCGCTTTGTCCAAATATTCAACCGACGCCCTGCCGTACTCGGCTTTAATTTGTCCGAAGGAAAAATTCCTACGGCCTACATTATTTAAATCAACAAATCCGCAGAAAGGGTACACCCTTCTGAGTTGTTCAAAAACCCATTCATCCCCGATAACCGTAAATTCAAAAAAACCGTGAAGTTTTTTTACGGCTTTTAAAATAATCGCCGGGCCGATGCCGGAAGGATCCCCCATGGTAATACCAACCCTGATTTTATTCATTCTTGCATTATTTTGATGTAAGCAGCCTTCTTTAAATCATCCAGCCATTTAACCATCTCTTCCTGCATCTTAGCATTAAAAATAAAATTATAAATTTTGTCCTGGGCTTCGGAAAGGCTCTGCTGATGAGGCTGAGTGATATTGTTCAGTTTAAAAATATAGTAGACTTCCTGTAACTTTAGCGGTTCGGATATTTCTTTAAGGCTTAGCCGGAACACCGCATCTTCGATGTCTTTACGCAGCTCTCCTCCCTGCGTGGCAATAAACTTACTTATGCTAAGGGAGTATTTATGAGCTAACTCATTTATATCCTGCCCGTTTTTTATGCCGTTAAATATTTCTCTTGCCTCATTTTCATCGCTGATTGCAATGGATTCAAATTCGCGCTGTTCGGAAAGTTTAAATTTCTCGATATTCTCCTGATAGAAAGCGGTTACTTCCGTAGGGTTGATAAAAATCTTTCTTTTGATCTTTATCTCCACAATATTATGCATTAAAAGCTGTTCCATTGTTTTCTTTTCAAGATCGGCCTGGACCAGGCCTTCTTTGCCCAACGCATCTATAAATTCAGGCTCCGAATCATAGCGCTTTTTTATTTCATCAATTTTTGCCGTAACGATATTGTTATCTACGCTAAGCTTATTTTTCTTTGCCTCCTGCAGAATAAGCCGGTCTTCGATGAGCCGGTCCAATAAATCCAGCTTTATAGACTGCAGCCTGCTTTCCAGCTCCTGGCCGCTATGCCCTGCTGATAATTGTATGCGCATAAAATTAAGAAAATCATTTAAATCTTTTTGCGTAATTATATCGCTATTGACAATAGCGATGATTTTATCCTGCGCATAAGTTTTGCATATGACAAGAGGCAGGAGGCATATGGCTAAGAAAGTCAGAATAGTTAAAAATTTTATTTTATTCTGTAATTTTATTTTCACCTGTCATTACTTGTTTAAAATTGCTGATTGCCTCCCTTAAAAGACGGCAGTATAAATCAAAACCAATTGCCTGGATAAAACCATGCTGCTGGATACCCAACAAGTTTCCCGCTCCCCTGATCTGTAAATCCTCCATGGCGATTTTAAATCCCGAGCCCAGTTGCGTATATTCCTCTATCGCCGTCAGCCGCTTGCGAGCCTCTGGCTCCAGCGGCTTATTCTTCGGAACCATAAAATAGGCGTACGCGGGTTTATCAAACCTGCCTATCCTTCCGCGCAGCTGATGCAGGTCCGCTAAACCAAAGGTGTGCGCATCATCCACAATAATAGTATTTACATTCGGGATGTCGATGCCGGTTTCGATGATCATGGTCGAAACTAAACAATCGACTTTAGCATGCAGGAAATCCGACATCACCTGTTCTAATATCTTTACCGGCATCCGGCCGTGCACAATTGCCAGCCGGATATCTTCAGGCAGGATCCTCTGCAGCTTTTTCTTGATTCCGTCGATATCGTGTATCCGGTTATGGACAAAATAAACCTGCCCCGCACGGGCTACTTCCCGTAAAATTACCTGCCGGATTAAATCTTCGTCATATTCTACCACAATCGTTTTTATAGGCAACCTATTTTGAGGCGGGGTATTGATCAAAGACAAATCTTTAGCGCCCATCAGGCTCATATATAAGGTGCGGGGTATAGGCGTGGCAGTCAGGGTAAGGACATCCGTGGTTAAGCTTATGGCTTTAAGCCTTTCTTTTGCCTTTACGCCAAAACGCTGTTCCTCATCGATAATTACCAGGCCTAAATCTTTAAAGCGCACATCGCCGGATAGTAAACGGTGCGTGCCGATGATAATATCGACTGCTCCTTGCGCAACCGCTTCCAGAATAACTTTTTGTTCGCCTTTGGTCCTAAAACGCGAAAGCATCTGGACGTTTACGGGAAATTTTCCGATCCGGCAGATAAAATTCTGGTAATGCTGTTCCGCCAAAATCGTGGTAGGCACAAGATAGGCAACCTGCTTATTATCCATTACTGCCTTAAAGGCCGCGCGCATCGCTACTTCTGTTTTTCCGTAACCTACATCTCCGCAAAGCAGGCGGTTCATCGGTTCATGTGACTCCATATCCTGTTTTACTTCCTCTGCGGTTTTTATCTGATCCATAGTCTCTTTATAAGGAAAACTTACCTCAAATTCACGCTGCCATTCGCTATCGGGGGAAAAGGCAAACCCTTTTAAAGTAAGCCGCAGCGCCTCTAAGGAGAGCAAATCCCAGGCAAGTTTCTGAATGCCCTTGCGCGCCCGGTCTTTCGTAGCCTGCCATTCTTTTGTGCCTAATTTATGCAGTTTAGGTTTTCTTGCCTTAAAGGCAATGTATTTCTGCACCAGGTGCATCGCCTCAACCGGCACATAAAGTTTCTCCTGATTTTCATATTCGATGGCCAGATGGTCCTTATATTTATCCTGAATTTTTATTTTTTCAAGCCCAAGGAACCTGCCTACGCCATGCTGGGTATGCACCACATAATCTCCGGCATTCAAATCCAGGAAATTTTCAACCGGAAATTCTTCCTTAAAGGCAGGTGGTTTGGCCGGGTGTATTCTTTTTATCGGCAGGATAATCGCGATCTTGTGCTCCCATAAATTTTTACCGGTGTCAGGATTAAACGTTTTTATGGAAGCAACTCTATCTATGTCTAATTCGATGCGGATAGGAAGTTGAAAAGTAGACGGGAATATATCGATCAGGGAGCCGCGCAAGGCAAAATCACCCTCTTCGGAGACTTTTTCCTGCCTTTTATAGCCGAAATCAATAAGTTCCCCCGAGAGGCTATCCAGTTCGATAGTTTGACCGGTATATAATTTTATGGATTTAAACATGCCGATAGGGGACACTTTCCAAAATCACGCTAGGGGACACTTTCCTAAGAGCAATAATATTTATCATAGGAAAGTGTCCCCTTCTGCGCTGGAAAGTGTCCCCTTTATATTATACCCGTTTACGACTCCAGGCAAGGACTAATGGTGAGGCAATATAAATGGTAGAGTAAACTCCTGAGATAAAACCGACGAATAAAGCAAAGGCGAAATTATTTAAGATCTCTCCGCCGTAGGCCAAAATCGAAATTACCACCAGCAAGGTAACGCCCGAGGTAAGAATAGTCCTGCCTAGCATCTGGTTTACGCTTAAGTTGATAAGATCGGACAGCTTCATCTTAGGTAAAAGGCGGCTATTTTCCCGCACCCGGTCATAAATTACAATCGTATCATTTATAGAATAACCGGCAATAGTCAAAAAAGCAGTGATCGCCAATAAATCAATCTGCCTTCCGGTCATCACCATAAAACCTAAAGCCACCAAAACGTCATGAAAAATGGCGATTACGCCGGCCGCGGCAAAATTAAAGTGCTTAAACCTAATGCTGACATAAATCAAAATTCCGATCAAAGACCAAATCAGGGCCATTATGGCTTTTTCTTTTAGGTGCTTGCCCGCGACTGCCCCTACTTTTTCTATTCTTAATACCTGGATGTCTTCTTGGGGAAACTTTTCTTTTAAGCTATCGGTGATGATCTCCCTTTTATCAATGGGGGTGCGGATTAAAATTACTTTGGGGTTCTCTTTAAATTGCTGTATGGAGCTTGCGCTTAAGCCGATTTCTTTTAAGACCTGGCGCAGATCATCTATTTTGGGAGAGGTTTTAAAACTATATTCCTGAAGCTGGCCTCCTATAAAATCAATGCCGTAGGCCTCCTTGCCCTTTGTAAAAAAGAAGGCTAATCCGCCGATGATAACGGCTAAAGAAAGAACATAAAATATCTTGCGCTTTCCGATAAAATCAAATTTTGTCCCTTTGATTAAGCTGAGCATGGGCAGGGATTTAAGCCGGCCGAAATGTAAAAGTAATTCGAAAATAGTCCGGGTCACTACAATCGCGGTAAACATACTGGCAATCAGGCCGATAGTTAAGGTAACGGCAAACCCTTTTATTGGCCCGGTGCCAAATTGAAAAAGCAAAAATGCCGCAATCAGCGTAGTCAGGTTAGAATCAAAAATAGCGCTGAATGCCTTTTGGTACCCGTTGGCAATCGCCGTACGCAAGGTTTTTCCGATAGCAAGTTCTTCGCGGATGCGTTCGTTGATTAAAACATTGGCATCCACGGCCATACCCAAAGACAAGGCAATACCGGCAATACCGGGAAGAGTCAAAGTAGCGGCTACTCCCGGAAATAAAATCGGCAGCATACCCAAACATCCTAAAATAATAACCAAATTAAAAATAAGCGCGATATTGGCAACTATGCCGGCTAACAAATAATAAATCCCCATAAAAGCAAAAATCAATATGCCGCCGATAATGCTTGCCTTTACCCCTTTATTAATGGAATCCTGGCCCAATAACGGCCCGATAGTACGCTCTTCTTCTATATGCATGGGCGCAGGAAGCGCTCCTACGCGCAGGATAATTGCCAAATCCTGCGCCTGCTCTACGCTAAAATGTCCTTCTATCTGCGCTCGTCCTCCGACAATCGCCTCACGGATACGCGGAGCTGACTGGACTTTATTGTCCAAAAGGATAGCCAATCTCCTGCCGACATTTTTTTCGGTTATTTCCGCGAATTTCCTTGCTCCTTCAGCATTCAACTCAAGGCTTACGTCCGGAAAACCTGCCTGGCTAAACCCGATCGCCGCGCTGCTTAAAGCATCACCGGTAAGCACTGCTTTTTCCTCTAAAAGTAATGGTTCATTGTTTTCCTGGCTATAACCGAGCTGGTAACCATCAGGTACATTGCCCTCCAGCGCCTGCTTTAATTTGTCTACCTCATCGGAGACCAGCTTGAATTCAAGCAAAGCCGTGCGACCGATTAATTCAATGGCGCGTTTCCTGTCGCTTATCCCGGGAAGCTGTACCACAATTTCATCTTCTCCCTGCCTCTGGATCGTCGGCTCTCGGACGCCAAATTCATCTATCCGGTTACGGATAACTTCAAGCGCCCTTTCCGCGGCATCCTCTTTTACCTCTTTGGAAAGAGCGGTAGTATCTACTTTTAATACAAGATGCATACCGCCTTTTAAATCCAAACCCAAATTTATCCGCTTATCCAGCGGAAAGGCAAAATATAAACAAAGGCCCAAAACTGCCAAAATAAAAACTATCTTATACAAAAGGCGTCTTTCCATATTCGGTCTCGTTTTTCTAGGGGTTACGCGCTTTTAGGATTCTTGACGTAAGCAATGCAATTTTTATCAATTTCAACCTTCACATTTTCGTCTATCCGCAGGATCACGGTTTTTTCTTTAACATTAATAACGGTACTGTGGATTCCGCCTGTAGTCACTACTTCGTCATTTTTATTTAAGCTGCTTAACATTTTCTGATGCTCCTTTTCTTTTGTCTTCTGCGGCCGTATAATCAGAAAGTAAAAAATGACGAAAATAATAATCAGGGGAAAAAGGTTCACTATCGGATTAACTGCTTGCGGGCTCGGCATTATTATCCTCCAATTTTTAATTTTTTGATCAGGCTCTTCACGGTATCAGAAGGAAGCGCGCCTTTTTTGATCCAAAAATCATATCTTTCTTTATCCACTTTTACCGCCGGCGGATTCTTCGTTGGGTCGTAGAAACCTAGCTCTTCGATAAAACGGCCGTCGCGCGAACGGGGGCGGTCAAAAACCGTAATCCTGAAATGCGGCCGCCCCTTTGGATTCTTGCCGATTCTTCTTAAACGAATATGCACGGACATCTTTTTCCTCCCTCTTATTTTGTAATTGCCTCTATCAGCGCTTTGGCCTTGTTAATCGTTTCAAAATATTCCCGTTGCGGGACCGAATCTGCCACAATACCTGCGCCAGCCTGGACATAGGCGGTATTATCCTTAATGATCACGGTACGAATGGTAATACAGGTATCCATATTATGCGAAAAACTAAAATAGCCGACACAGCCGGCATAAGGCCCGCGCTTTATATTCTCGAGTTCATCGATTATTTCCATAGCCCGGATTTTAGGGCTTCCGGTTACCGTCCCGGCGGGGAAACAGGCCTTCAGGACATCATAAACATCGTATTTTTTATCCAGGATGCCCTTTACCTCGCTTACTAAATGCATCACATGGGAATAACGCTCTACAGTCATAAAATTATTCACTTCGACGCTGCCTGGCGAACATATCCTTCCTAAATCATTTCTGCCCAAATCTACGAGCATAAGATGCTCTGCCCTTTCTTTACGGTCTTTAATCAACTCCTCTTCTAATTTCCTGTCTTCTATTTCAGTTTCTCCGCGCCTGCGGGTGCCGGCGATAGGCCGTGCCTGCACAATGCCGTTCTCACAACGCACCAGCATTTCCGGAGAAGAACCCGCTAAAACCGCATCCTTTGTCTTCAGGAAAAACATATACGGAGACGGATTGAGGCTTCTTAAATTACGGTAGATATCAAAAGGGCTTTCTTTTATTTTAATTTTAAAACGCTGGGATAAGACTGCCTGAATAATATCGCCGCGCCGGATATATTCCTTTGCCCGCTTAACCGCGCTCTTAAATTCTTCCTTTTTGAAATTCGATTCGATAGCCGGCTTTTTGCCTCTTGCCGCCTTACTTTGTTTCCCGGTAACCGGATTTTTAATTAACCGGTAAAGCGCCTCTATTTTTTTATTTGCCTGGGCATAACTTCTCTTTAATTTACCTTGAGATAGTTTACGGCTGTCTTCGCCAAGCATAACATTGGTGACAATTTTGATAGTATGTTTTAGATGGTCAAAGATGAGGATAGTATCAGTAAGCATAAAAACCGCATCCGGCAGGCTTAGATCGTCGATGTTCGTATCCGGTATCTGCTCAAAGAATCTGGCCATATCATAGCCGATGTAGCCTACCAGCCCGCCGTAAAAACGCGGCAGGCCTTTAACCGAAACCGGCTTAAACCTGCGCATAATCTTTTTTATCTCATCCAGGGGGGTATTTTTCGCCGTAAACTTTAATGCCTTTTTCTTTGCCGGCTCGATTATCTCTATCTCGCGCCCCTTACTTTTAAAAATAAGCGAAGGATTGCTGCCTAAAAAAGAATAACGCGCAATCTTCTCCCGGCCCTCAACGGATTCCAGCAAAAACGCGTGGGTATGCGGCTTTATTTTTAAAAAAACAGACACCGGAGTATCCAGGTCAGCCGGTATCTCCCGATGAACCGGGATCAAGTTTCCTTTTTTGGCTAACTTTTTAAATTCTTTTAATGACGGATAGTACATACTACTTTAACTTACGATAAAAGCAAGATTTATTTCCCGTATGGCAGGCCACGCCTGTCTGGCGCACCTTAATCAGCAGGGCGTCCATATCACAGTCATAGGCAACAGACTGAACATACTGAAAATTTCCGGAAGTCTTTCCTTTGATCCAATATTCTTTGCGCGAGCGCGACCAGAAACAGGTCTTGCCTAATTTTAAAGTCCGGCGTAAAGACTCTGCGTTCATATAAGCTAACATCAGGACTTCCCCGTTTTTATAATCCTGGATTATCGCCGGGATTAAGCCCCTGTTATCGAACTTCAGGGCTTTTATATTTATTTTTCCGGTTTTCATAATCGAACTGCAACCCCTCTTTTTTTTAAATATTCCTTTATTTGCTTTACGTTATACTCCCGATAATGGAATATTGAAGCCGCCAGGCAGGCATCTGCCCCGGCTTTCGCAAAACAATCGTAAAAATGCTCTAATCTGCCGGCGCCTCCCGAAGCAATCACCGGGATATTTACTGCGCCGCTAACTGCCTTGGTCAAATCCAGGTCGTAACCGTCTTTAGTGCCGTCATAATCCATGCTGGTTAAAAGTATTTCGCCTGCGCCTAACCTGGCGGCTTTTTTCGCCCATTCTACCGCATCTAATCCGGTCGGCGTCCTTCCGCCGTGAATATATACTTCCCATTTTTTGATTTTCTTAGCATCTATAGCCACCACAATACATTGGCTTCCGAATTTGCGGCTTGAGGCACGAATCAACTCCGGGCCCTTTACTGCCGCAGTGTTTACGGAAATCTTATCCGCGCCGGCATTAAGCAGATCCCTGATATCATTTATATTGCGTATGCCTCCGCCGACGGTAAAAGGCATATAAATATTCTCGGCTATGCGCTCAACTAAATTAATTAAGGTTTTTCTTTTTTCATAACTGGCAGTGATATCCAAAAAAACCAATTCATCTGCCTGTTGACGGTCATAAACTTTGGCGATCTCTACCGGGTCTCCGGCATCCCTTAGCCTTAAAAACTTTACTCCCTTTACCACCCTGCCGTCTTTAATGTCAAGACAGGGAATGATACGCTTGGTCAACATCTTTTATTAAGCTAAATTTAGCGCCTCGGATAAACTGAATCTTCCCTCATATAGGGCCTTGCCGACGATTACTCCCTTCAGGCCTATTTTTTCAAATGTTTTTAGTTTCTTTATGTCTTGCAAGGAAGCAACGCCCCCTGCCATAATCACCGAGATTTTATATTTTCCCAAAATATTAAGGTAATCCCGCAGCAAATTTACGCGCGGCCCGGATAGCGTTCCGTCGCGCTCTATATCCGTATAGATTATTTTATTTATGCCTAAAGCAAAAAGCCTTTTGGCAAAATTTTCTAATGCCCCTTCCTGTTTTTTATCTTCTACCCAGCCCTTTAAGGCAACCGCTCCTTTGCCTTTTAAATCCACGCTGACTATAATTTTATCTTTATATTTTTTTACGATTTTCTCAAGCAAGCCATGGTCCGTGAAAGCAACGGTTCCCAAAATTACTCTTGCTACGCCCGCTTCGATTAATTCCTTTACTGCCCCCTCGGTCCTTACGCCGCCGCCAAATTCTACCCCAACATTTATTGCCCCGAGTATTTTTTTCAGCGCCTTCATATTCTTTGGGTAGCCACAAAAGGCGCCGTCTAAGTCTACCACATGAATAAGCTGAGCGCCCTGCTTTTCCCAAAGCTTGGCTATTTGGGCAGGGTTATCGGAATAGACTTTTCTGGTTTCTTCCTTTCCTTTATACAGCCTTACCACATAGCCGTCTTTTAAATCTATCGCCGGAATGATCAGCATAACTTCACGAAATTATTTAAAATCTTTAATCCCGCTTCCTGGCTTTTTTCCGGATGAAACTGCACGCCAAAAACATTATCCTGCCAGACAATCGAAGTAAATTTTATGCCGTAATCGGTGGTTGCCGCCACTGCTTCTTTGCGCGCAGGGCCGGGATAATACGAATGGCAAAAATATACGTAAGATTTATCCGCCAGGCCTTTTAAAAGCGGGCAGCCTTTATTTTCTAAATTCAGCTGGTTCCAGCCGATATGGGGTATTTTGACCGCGCTCTTTTTATTAAACCGCCTGACTCTCCCTTTAAGTATATTTAAACCCCTGAGCTTGCCTTCCTGGCTGGTTTCAAATAAAAGCTGCATCCCCAGGCAGATCCCCAAAAATATTTTTCCCTGCTTAATGTAATCGGTTAATGCGGAGATTAAACCCCTGCGCCTTAATTCCGCAACCGCATCATCAAAAGCGCCCACTCCCGGTAAAACCGCCTTATCAGAGCGCATTAGGTCCTTAGGCTTATTGGTCAGGAAAGTTTCTGCCCCCAGAAATTCAAGCGCCTTTTGCACACTGTGAATATTGCCCATTCCGTAGTCGATAATCGCAATCATTCAATCAATAATACCTTTGGTTGAAGGCACACCCTTTCGGCGGGAGTCGATTTGGGTTGCCTGATCTAAGGCAAGGCCTAAGCCCTTAAAAATCGGCTCCAGATTGGTATGTAAATCGGGATTTGCGCTTTCCAGCTTAATATTTAAATTTATCCCCATTTTTTTTGCAAAGGACTCAAAAAAATGATTTGCGTAGGTAAAGGAATACCCTTCTTCACTTTTCTCTGACGGCTGCGCGCCTGGCCGGCTAATTTTTTCAAAAAATCCCCTGCCGCTGATATCTACGGTAACATTAGCCACTACATCCTCCATAGGCACAGTCGCAAAACCAAACCTACGGATGCCCTTTTTATTGCCCAATGCCTTTTTAAATGTCTCACCCAGCACAATCCCGATATCTTCATTAGTATGATGTATGTCAATTTTTTTATAGTCGCCTTTAGCATCTATCTCCAAGTCAAATAAACCGTGAAAGGCAAATAACTCCAACATGTGGTTTAAGATACCGATAGGCGTCTTAATCTTTGCTTTCCCGCTTCCGTCAATATTTAACCGAACGGTTATCTGCGTTTCTCTGGTTTTCCTCCTAACGGGTGCTATTCTCTTTTTCATTTCTTTTCCTTTTTTTAATCAAAACGTATTTTTACCGAATCCAGATGTTGAGTCAAACCCTCGATACCGGCAATTTTTTCTACCGGCTCCCTTACCTTTTCCAGCGCCTTTTTGGAATAACTGATAATATGGCTTGTCTTTATAAAATCCAGCATCGATAACCCGGAAAAGAAACGCGCGGTGCCGGATGTCGGCAATACATGGCTTGGCCCGGCAATATAATCTCCCACTGCCGTAGGGCTAAAAGGCCCTAAAAATATCGCGCCGGCATGCTTTATTTTTTTCAATAGCCGCTTAGGGCTCTTGACCAAAATCTCCAAGTGCTCCGGCGCAATCCTATTGGCAATTTCTGCGGACTGCTCCAGATTTTTCGCCAGAATTATATAACCGTTCAGATTATGCAGCTGCGACTTGATTTCCTGAGCTAAAGCCTTGGAATTCGTAATCAGAATCGCCAGGCCATGGGCGTGTTCGCCCTGCGCTTTCAAATCCGCAATAATAAATTTGGGATCGCTGTGCCGGTTGGCAATAATTACCAGTTCCGTCGGCCCGGCCACCATATCAATATCCACATAACCGAAGACCTGCCGCTTTGCTTCGTTCACATAGACGTTCCC
>Ga0105164_10001338_pt1 | contig 15900 bp, 16 predicted proteins | sample VDWuncwatermetaG_FD_89674 | JGI IMG/M metagenome (GOLD analysis project Ga0105164, IMG submission 89674) | Wastewater microbial communities from Netherlands to study Microbial Dark Matter (Phase II) - VDW unchlorinated drinking water | ecosystem: Environmental > Aquatic > Freshwater > Drinking...
CGCTTGGAGCTGCCTATGTTCAGGTTGACCGCCGTCCCCAGCCCCGTTGTGCCGCTGGATATCGTTGTGTCTCTGGTGCCGGCGTAGGCGTTCTGGCCGTCTTGCAGGGTTGCGGTGGCCGCGGTCGCGGTCGCCGGCATGACGGCTGCGGTCATCGACAGGATTATCGCGATCAAATATCGAACCAGCATGGTTGCCCCCGGTGCGCCAGTGCGCCGTTGTCTTAAAAAATGGTCTTGCGGAAATGCGCCCGCAGTGCGGTTGCGGCCAATGCGTTTTTGCTCCTTCCCTTCCCTTTTTCCGTTCACCCCTGATGGGGTCACCACCCTCTCCACCCTCTCTCCAACTCACTGACGAACTTACTAAGCATTGGCTAAGCGGCGTGATGCCGCCGCAAGCCACTGCTTATCCCGCTTGCGGGAGAGAGGGCGGTTAGCTCCCCATCCCCATCTCCGCCGTGCCGCGCTCATCGCGCGCGGCTACATCACTGCCCTTCGGTGACCTGCACCACCTGCCCTTGGCTGTTTTTGAGGGTGGTTTTGGTTTGCCCCAGGTGGTTGGTGACGGTGGTGGTCAGCCCGTTGTAGCCGATGCTGGTGGTGCTGCCTTCGGGGCTGGTTTCGCTGATCACTCTGCCGAGCGCGTCATACGCAGGAACTGCCCAAAGCTGGGTTTGGCCGACGTAGTGCGGCAGCGATTTTCTGGCAGGTCGCCCGAGGCTGTCGTATTCTGTTATTTCGCGTATGAGGCTGCCGTCAAAGCCCTGTGTTTCGGTGAGGATTTTACGGTTCAGGCTATCAAAGTAAGCTTTGGAAATTGGGCCGTTCTGGGTAACGCCATCAGCGGCCAGTGATATGGTTTGAACAAGGTATTTACTGTTAGCAGGGCAAGTGATTGTGCCGCCACTCACACCGTTACAGTGTAGATAGCTCCACACGGTATAGCCGCCATCGGCACGGCGTTCGCTGGTTTTACGGCCAAAGAGATCGTATTGCCAAGCCGTGGTCAGGCTATTGGGACCGGTGAGGCTGGTGATGGCACCAAAGCGTCCATCAAAGTTGCGCGTTTCGGTGTGCCCTAGGGCATTGCTGCTGCTGGTGGCGAAGCGGCCTTGCCAGATAGGATCGTAGGCGGTGGCGGTGGTGCGTGAGACAAAGTCGACCCCGCTTACAGTGATGCCGGTTTTGTTGCCGAAGTTGTTGTAGGCGTAGTCGGTTTGCAGGCGCAGGTCGGGGATGTCGGGTTCGATGATTTCTTGGGTGAGCAGCCCGCTGGCAGCATCGTAAGCGAAGGCGCTGGTGCGGGTGAGGCTGGTGGGGCCGCCTGCTGCGGCAGCAGCGGGGATGGTGCTGGTGACGGTGGCGCGGGTGAGTCTGCCGAGCAGCCAGTTGGTGGTGTCGTTGGTGTAGGTGTTGGCGGTGGTTTTGCTGTAACCATCGCTGGTGGTGACGGTGACTTGGGTGGCGTTGCCGTAGCTGTCAAATTGGTTGGTGGTAGTGGTGCTGGGGAATGCGACACCGTTGAGGTCCCAGTTTTGTTCGAGGTTTAAATTAACGTAGTTGTAATACCGTCTGTTGGGGGCAACGATGCAGTCTGATGTGCTGGCACTGACAAAGTCCATACATCCGTAGGTGTAGGTGGTTTGGCTTAAAGTGCGATTGGGGAGACTTTTAGTGGTGAGGCTGGGCAGGCCGAGATAGGGCCAGTCTTGGCGGTAATCGGTACGCCCGGTTATGCCGGTTTCGAGTTGCGTGGATTGCACCCATTGATAGCCAAGAAAACCGCGACCATTGAGAATATTGGCTTTGGCTCCGCCGTAAGTGTAAGTCGCGGCAGAGCTACCTCCGATGCCGTTGCTGGTGGTAGCTTGTGCAACTACATAAAAAGGGGCTTGGATGTCCATCTCCGGATGGCCGACGGCAAGTGCGGGGTTGCCATTTTTGAATTTGGTGTAAACCGCTATATCGGTCAGCGGTTTGTAGGTGAACGTTGCGGTCGCGCCTATGCCATCGCTCACGCTGTACAGCAAGTCAGGATAATCTGTTGCTGGGCCTCCGGAATAAAGGATGTTGGATGCGAAAGTATCATTTCGCCGCAAGATGTCGGTGCGTCCATCACCATCAAAATCACCCAAATAAGTCCCGTAAGTATTGTTGCTGTGCTCAAGGTTAGTGTCCTTGATGTTGAAGCTGGGTGCTAGCGTGAATCTACCATTCCCATTGGAGAGATACAGCGCGTTCTGAAGAAAGTCATCGTGCCAGCGCAGTATGTCCGTCTTGCCGTCAGCATTAAAGTCACCGAGTAACGACCCGTACGTACCATTGCTGTGCCCGAAAGCGATTAATGTTGTGGCTACTTGCCGAAAACTACCATCGCCGTTGGAAAGATACATGAGGTTTTGTGCGGGGTCGTCGTGGCGGCGAAGGATGTCGGTTTTGCCGTCGCCGTTGTAGTCGCCCAGTAACGCGCTTGCCGAGCGATCAGGAACCCCTCCTCCCAAAAAACCTCCTCCCCCTCCTTGCATACCCAATGGGATACCAACAAGATTAAATGCCGTTGACAGCGTAAAGCTACCATCCCCATTGCCCAGGTAAAGTTTATTCGCCGCATAGTTGTTCCAATACAAAATGTCAGATTTGCCATCGCCGTTGTAATCACCGAGCAAGGATCCCCATAAAGTGCCACTACTGAAAGCGTGATAACCGATGGCGGTATCTTTAATATTGAATGCTGTTAGGGTAAAACTACCGTCACCATTAGAGAGGTAAAGCTCGTTCAACCCGGGAATATCCTGACACCAGCGTAATATGTCAGTCCTGCCGTCATTATTAAAATCACCCAATATGGAACCATAATAATTGGTCGTCGTAGTGTTGATTAACTCCCCGGTATTTGGGTCTACATATGTCGAGTCAGTTACTACACCCGCGTCACTGTTCCCAAGCGAGGTATTGACCAAATTAAATGTCGATACTTTGTTGAAACTGCCACTGATATTGGCAAGATACACCGCGTTCTGCGTTGTATCATCCTTCCAACGCAGGATATCGGTTCTGCCGTCAGCGTTGAAATCACCGAAGTGATAACCCACGGTTTTGCCGCTGTGTGCGAGTTCATTACCTACTGTGTTAAATGCCGTCACTTTCGTAAATTTACCGTTGCCGCTAGCTAAAAACACTGCGTTCTGCGTGTAATCGTTTTGCCACCTCAGGATGTCGGACTTGCCATCCCCATTAAAATCTCCCACCGCCGAGCCTATGGTGTTATCGCTGTAACCAAAAGGGTTGGTTGTGATAGGGGCAGCCACATTCATGTTCGTAAAACTAACTGCCGACCCCTGCCATGAGAATGTTGTCGGCGGCAAGCAGCGCTCAAGCGTCGGATCGCATTCGGTGACGTTGACCAAGCGCGAACGGTCGCTTGACGGGCTGCTGTCGTAGCCCAGTGTGTAGGTCTTAACGGGGACTAGGGTCGCCGGGTTTTTACTCCATGTTGTGATGCCAGACATTCGCTGGGTGCTTCTGGCGACACTATTTGCGTGGTAGATTGGGGTGATATCGGGGCGTGCCTTGTATTGAAATGTGACCGCTCCGGTAGGTGTCACCCCGGCAGCAGCGTTGCCGGTGTAATTGATGTTAAGTGGGTAAAACTCGCCGTTGGCGTTGTCTTCGGTGTAGGCGACGGCGAGGTAGTTGCCTTTGGTGTCGGTGATTTTGTTGAGTGCCCATACCGCGACGCTGGTTTTGCCTTGGGCTTCGATGCGCGAGTCGGCGGTGAGACCAAATTCGATGGTTTGCCCGGCTTTGGTTTGCACTTTGAAGTAGGCTGGGCCTACGCCTGCAACTCCGTGGGAGGTGATTCTGGCGAAGCTTTCGCGCTCGCTGCGGTATTCAGCACCGTCGGCTCCGTCGGCGGCACCGGCGATTTTGATGAGGCGTTGCCCGTCGAGGCAGTAACGATCATCGGCATCGAAGTTGACGGTTCCCTTGATTAGGACTCCGTCCTGTGCGGGTGTGCGCGGGCAGCGGGTGATGTGGGATAAGCCGGAGAGCGACCAGCCCATGCCCAATAGCCCGTTGCCGCCCTGGCTGTTGTATACGAGTTCGAGCCTGGGTTCCATGCCGGCGATGCCGGGGGGGACCTGGATGGGGATGCTGTAGGTGGCGGCTCCAGATTCGGTGACGGCAATGCCGCCGGGGGTGACCATGTTGGCGTGGGCGGCGGGGTGAAGCGGCAGCAGGGCGAGCAGGCCGAGAACAGCGAGCGGGACGATGCGCGAGGCGGCGGCTATGGCAGATGCGGCAGATGCGGCGGACGGGAGGCGGAGAAACGGGCGGGCGGGCAGGCGGAACGCCGGGCAAAAAGATGGTTGGTGCATGAACAGCCTCCCTTTTGTTTTTATGCTGAACCGGTTCGCAGTTGAAATGATTTTCCGGGAAATGTCAAGCGCTAAATTTGACACACCGATGGATACTCGTTCTATACTTCGGCCAAGCCCAAATTGATTCCGTAAATAGGTGGTTGCGGCGATTCGTGCTAAAGTGATTTTCGATAAAAACGGCAATTGTGCGGGAGCGGTTTCAGCAGGCAGTGGCTTAACGAGAAATAAAATAGCCTGTGCCCACAAAAATTTGACTTTGACGCAGGAGAGAACGACCATGACGACATTGGATTTAAAAGTGTATCTGCCGGATGAGTTGGCGCAGCGCGCACAGAGTGCGGGGCTGCTCACGCCAGAAGCCCTCGAGACGATGCTGCGCGAGCAATTGAAACGGCAATCGGGCGAGCAGTTTCGCGCGATGTGGTCACGCCAGCCGCAAGAAGAACTGACACCGGCAATCGAGCAGGAAATCATCGAGACCGTGCATGTGGTCCGCGCCGAGGAGCGCAAGCAATCAGGCAGTTGATGCGCCTGGTTCTGGATACGAATGTCGTGATCGCTGGCTTGCTGTGGCACGGCCCGCCGCGTCGCTTGATCGATTTGGCAATAGGCGATGAAACCCTCTCGCTCTATAGCAGCCCGGTGCTGATCAGGGAATTGGCAAACACGCTGGGCTATGAGAAATTCGCCAAGCGTATCGCGCAATTCCATACCCGCGTCGGCATCTTGGTGGCGCAATACGAGATGCTCGTGACCTTGGTCTCTCCCCCGCACACGCCGCGCGTCGTGGCCGGAGACCCCGACGACGATCATGTGGTTGCGGCGGCGGTCGCCGGGCGGGCCGATTTAATCGTCTCCGGCGACAGCGATCTGCTGGGTTTGAGGCTATATCAGAACATTACCGTCTTATCCCCGGCGGACGCGCTCCGCTTTATCGAGGCAAACAGATGATGTCCAGGAGCGTGGACGACACACCGGGGGTGTCATCCGTAGTTTCGAATGGGCGCAGGAGCACCGCGCCGAACTCATGGAGTGATGGTGGCGGCATACAGAACTTGATTTTGAAACAGTGGAGAACGAACATGGCAACAATTGTGCTAGAACACGTTAAAGCGATAGAACTGCCCGCCGACTGGATGAAGCGCGTCGGGGCAAAGCCCGACGAAACCGTGCGTGTAACGATAGTCAGGGAGTCCGCCGCCACGCCGCGCACCGGGGGTGTTAAGCCAAATCGTACCTTTGGCATGTGGGCGGATCGGGAGGATGTCGGCGATGCCGGTGAGTACGTGACCAAGCTCAGGCAACCGCGCTACGCCGTCGAAAAATGACACTCCTAGATGCCGATATTATTATCTGGAACTGGCGCGGCAAGAGCGAAGCTGCCGCGCTGCTTGATGCGGCGCGACCGTTCAGCCTGTCTGCCGTAACGTACATGGTGCTTGTGCAGGGCATGCGCAACCAGCGTGAGTGGCAAGCCTTGCAGGCTGACCTGCTGCTTTGGCAAGCAAATATCCTACCGATAACCGAGGCCATCTCGACACGCGCTGTGAGCCTGGTTGAGCGGCATTTCCGCGGCCATCATCTGCAGTTGGCCGACGCGCTCATCGCCGCAACCGCTCTGGAACACCGTCTGCCGCTTGCCACTAGCAACATCAAACATTTCAAAACGGTAGAGGGCCTAAAACTCAAGCCGTTCAAGATTTCGAAAGCATGAAAACTCGTCGGTTTTCCCCGCGCTTGGATGCGGGCTTTACTCTGCTGGAATTGCTGGTGGTGATCGTGATTATCGGCTTGCTTGCCAGTTACGTCGCGCCGCGTTATTTTTCTCAAGTCGGCAAATCCGAGACCAAGGTGGCGCGGGCGCAAATTGATGCGCTGGAAAAGGCGGTCGAGCAATATCGCCTAGATACAGGCCGCTATCCTGCCAACGAACAGGGCCTGGCGGCCTTGATGGCGCGCCCCGCCAACGAGCCGAAATGGGACGGGCCATATTTGAAAAAAGCCTTGCCGCCGGATCCGTGGGGCAACCCGTATCTCTACCGCCAGCCGGGCGAGCACGGCGAATATGATATTTATTCTTACGGCAAAGACGGCAGGCCAGGGGGCAGCGGCGATGATAGCGATGTGAATAACTGGTAATGACGATGCGCTATTTTGTTAAGGCGTTGGTGGGAGAGAATCAGATTTCCTCGTTCACGGTGGATGCGGCGGATGAGCGCGCGGCGCGAGCGCAGGCGAAATCTCAAGGCTATGCGGTGCTCGCAGTCAAACCGGCGCGAATCGCGGTGAGTTTTGATGGGCTACGCAAAACCCCATTCCCCACCCTGCTATTCAGCCGGGAGTTGCTGGCACTATTGACTGCGGGTTTGTCGCTGGTGGAGGCCATCGAAACCATCGCGGAGAAGGAACCGCGTTCTGAGATTCGCAAGGTTGTCGATGGTCTCCGCCAGCGATTGCGCGAGGGACAGTCTTTTTCGATGGTGCTGGAAATTTATCCAGACGCATTCCCGCCGCTTTACGCGGCGATGGTTCGTGCAAGCGAAAAAACCGGCAATTTGCCGCAGGCGCTGGAGCGCTATATCGCCTATCACGAGCAGGCGGACAGCATACGCAGAAAAGTGATCAACGCTTCTGTTTACCCGCTGCTGCTGCTGGTGGTGGGCGGGTTGGTCGGCTTGTTTTTGATGTTTTATGTGGTGCCGCGGTTTAGCGGCATCTACGATGAAATGCGCGGTGACATTCCATTTTTATCGCGGCTGCTGCTGGAGTGGGGGCGGATACTGGAGGCCCATAGCTTGGTGGTGTTGGGTGCGGGTATTTGCGGCATCGCCGCGATCGGCTACGCGCTGGCAATGCCGCAAACGCGCGCAGCTTTGATCGGTGCTTTGTTGAAAATTCCGGCCTTGGGCGAGCGCGCCAAAATGTTTCAGTTGGCGCGCTTGTATCGCGCGCTGGGCATGTTGCTACACGGCGGGATTCCGGTGCTGACGGCGATTGATATGACTTGCGGGTTGCTGGGCACGGAACGGCAGGTGCAGTTGCGCGCCGCCGCGGAGAAAATCCGTGCGGGCGGCCAATTATCTCAGGCGTTTCACGAACACAACTTGACGACACCCGTCGCGTTGCGGCTGATGCGCGTGGGCGAACGTTCCGGTCGCATGGGTGAAATGATGGAACGCACCGCCCAATTTTACGACGAAGATATGGCGCGTTGGGTGGATTGGTTCACGCGCTTGTTCGAACCCTTGCTGATGGTGCTTATCGGGCTGATAATCGGCACGATAGTCGTGTTGATGTATATGCCCATTTTTGAGTTGGCTGGCAGCATCCAGTGAAATACCGGAGAGCGGTGGATTAAAGCCATGGGCATTTCCAAAAAATCATTCCTTTGTCATTTCAGACACCCTCTCTCCAACTCTCTCCCGCGCGCGGGAGAGAGGGTTGCTGGAATGACAAGTTATTAGGTGTTCCCATGCCAGCTATCGCATATGAAGTGATCGCCCAAGCGCACGCGGATGCCGCGGTGAGCGGTCGGCGCACGCTCGATGTGCTGGAAGAAAACTTGGGCTTATCGGCGACCGATTTTTTGTCGCAACTGGCCGATACTTTTCGTTACCCGATACTGACGCTGGAAGATTTTAACCGGCTCAAACCCGCATTTGATCTGCTGCCCTATTCTCTCGCAACACAACGCGAATGTCTGGCTTTTTATGCTGATGACGGCGTGCTTATCTTGGTTTCGCCCGATCCGTTTGCGGCCTCTTTACAAACTTGGGCCGAAGAGCAATTTCGTCTGCCGCTGCTTTGGCATTTGGCGCACCGCGCCGATGTTCAAACCTATCTGGCGCAACATGAAGACAGCTTGAGCGCCATGGAATCGGTGCTGAAAAAAGGCCAGCCGAGCACCGCACAAGACAAAGCGGTCGAAGAGCTTTCTCTCAAATCCATCGGCGAAGACAGTAGCCCGGTTGTCAAACTGATCAATTCCACGTTGTATGATGCCCTCAAGATAGGTGCCAGCGATATCCATCTGGAAACGAATGCCACCGGCTTGACGATCCGCAACCGCATCGACGGGGTGCTGGTCACTATCGGAGAAGCCCAAGGAATCACTCTGGCCGAGCAAGCGCTCTCGCGCGTCAAAATTATGGCGGAGCTGGATATCACCGAGCGGCGCATCCCCCAAGATGGTCGTTTTCAAGTGGTGCTCAAGGGGCGCGAGGTGGATTTTCGCGTTTCCGTCATGCCCAGCCTATTTGGCGAAGATGCGGTGTTGCGTATCCTCGACAAGCGTTCGCTGTCGGATGAACTGAAAGGTTTAAGCTTGGAAGCGCTGGGCTACGATGGCGACATCCTGATAAAACTGCGCAAGCTGGCGACCGAACCCTACGGGATGTTGTTGGTGACGGGGCCCACCGGTAGCGGCAAGACCACCACGTTGTACGCGTCGATCTCGGAAATCAACACGGGGCTGGATAAAATTATTACCATCGAAGACCCGGTCGAATACCAGTTACCCGGGGTGCTGCAAATCCCGGTCAACGAAAAAAAAGGGCTGACGTTTGCGCGCGGGCTGCGCTCGATTTTGCGCCACGACCCGGATAAAATAATGGTAGGCGAAATCCGCGACCCGGAAACCGCGCAAATCGCAATCCAGTCGGCCTTGACCGGCCATCTGGTGTTCACCACGGTACACGCCAACAACGTGTTTGATGTCATCAGCCGTTTTATCCATATGGGCGTGGAGCCTTATAGCTTTGTTTCCGCCGTCAACGGTGTGGTGGCGCAACGCTTGGTAAGATTGAGTTGCCCACACTGTAGTGCTACATTTGTGCCAGATGAAAAATTGCTTTCCGCATCCGGGATTACGCCGGAGCAAGCGCGACAATTTAATTTTAAGCGGGGGCGCGGCTGCGTCTCGTGTCGCAGCACCGGCTATAAAGGACGCAAAGCGATTGCGGAATTACTATTGTTGAACGATGAACTGCGCGAATTGATAGTCGCGAAAGATTCCATCCGCCGCATGAAAGAAGCGGCGCGAAGTTATGGCATGCGTTCTCTGCGCGAAGCGGCGTTGGATTTGGTGCAGCGCGGTGAAACCACTCTGGAGGAGATCAACCGTGTTACCTTTGTGGCGTAGTCGTATCGGCATCGCTTTAAGCCCGGCCAAAGTGACGCTGGTTCAATTTGCTCGCGGTTTGCGCCCGCGCTTGGCCAACAGCCACCACGAGATGGTGCGCGCCGACAGCGGCAATACCAACTGGCAAGGGAGCGTTCAAGCTTTGCAAAAAATCTTGCAGCAGCCGGAGTGGCGGCAGGGCGAAGCGACGGTTGTCTTGTCCAACCATTTTATGCGCTATGCGACGATCCCATGGAACGATGAAATCGGCGGAGAGGATGAAGAGAAATCGTTCGCACTGCATCAACTCGCAAAAGTATACGGCGAATCCGCGCTGGATTGGAATGTGCGCTTGACTCAATCAGGCCAAGCTGACACACGCATGGTCGGTGCCATCGACGCGGAGCTGGGCGAAGCGATCACGGCCTTGTTCGGGCAACCCAAGTCGCGGCTGCGCTCTGTTCAACCTTACCTGATGAGCGTTTTCAACCACTTCCGTAAACGACTTGGAAAGGGTGCAGCATGGTTTGTCGTGGCCGAACCCGCGCGCTTGTGTGTGGCGTTGCTGCACGAGGGAAAGTGGCATCTGATCCGCAGTCACGCCGATGACCGCCTGGAAAATTTAACCCAGTTGCTCGACCGCGAGAATTTACTGAGCGGCTTGAAAGAACCCTGCCACAAGGTTTTTTTGTTTGCGCCAGAAAATCGGCCCAACCCGGTGGCGGATACTCTCTATGAGTGGATACCCTTGACGTTGCCCGGTTGGAGCGGTGTCACCGAGCCGGAAAATTCGCGCTTCGCAATGGCTGTGAGCGGGGTAATTTGATGCGGCGACTCGATCTCGACTTTTTTTCTGTCACGCCACCGGACAATTGGGCAAGCTGGATGTTGTTGCTGGCAGGCGCGGCACTGTGCGCGGAAATGGGCTACTCCTATTTTCGCGCGGACGATGAATTGTCGACAGCTTTGCAGGTAATCGCGGCCAATGAAGCGAGCCTGCCGAAGGATCTGAAAACACGCGAACAAGCGGCACAAAATTATTCGGCGGAACTCGACCGGGCTCGCGCGACCATCTCGCGCATCGCCACACCCTGGGATCGTTTGTTCAAGGGCATCGAGTCAGTAGATATTGATAGCATCGCCGTGTTATCCCTCGAACCGGATGCTCAGGCACACACGCTCAACATTCGCGGCAAGGCGCGAGACCTGGCCGCGCTGCTGACCTATGTGGCCAGATTGAAAGAAACCAAGCCGTTTTCGAACGTGATTTTATTGAACCACCAATTTCCGCAGGATGACCCACAGCGGCAGGTTCTATTTTCTTTAACCGCTCACTGGGCAGAGCAATGATGGCCCGGCCACCGAACAGATTGCAGAGCGCGCTGGGATGGCAGGGAATGTCCGGCGCGGTATTGCTCGCGTGCGCGGCGATCTTCAACGCGCTATTGCTTGCGCCCATAGAAGAGCAGCTTGCCGCCGCGAGCAGCAAAGCGGAGGCGTTGCAGCAACAAAAAAACGATCAGCAAATGCAGCGGGTTGCGCTGGAAACTCCCGCAGCGATGCTCGACCAGTTTTATGCTTTTTTTTCTGCCGGGGAAAACATCACCGATGAGTTATCCAAGCTTTACAACCTGGCTCAAGCGAATGGCGTGGAATTGAGGCAGGGAGAGTATAAACTGCTGGAACTCAAAGAATCGCGTTTGAAGGAATACCAGATTTCCCTCCCCGTGAAAGGGAACTATGCAAAAATCCGCTTGTTCGCCGCACACGCTTTGGCAAATATCCCGGTATTATCCTTAGATAGAATTAATTTCCAGCGCAAAAAAAGTGGCGAATCTGCGGTAGAAGCCGAAATCGTGTTTACCTTATATTTGCTGAACACATGAACCGACTCCAGAAATCAAGAATTCGAGCGATGTTGCTGACATCCGCCGCATTTGTGTCGGCCAGCTTGATAGTCGCGCAAAGCAATCAAACCACGGGTTACGCCGATGAAATTGTGCTTGCCAAGGCGGATATCAACCCCAGGCCGCGCGCTGTTCGCAAGCACTATGTGCAACCCCTGCTCGATTTAGAAAAACTTAAACGGGCTTCAGATCCCGATGCGGTAGCCGATTTGTTTGCGGCAAAATCGCTCGCCCTGCCCCCCCCGGTTATCGCCGCACCGCCCGCGCCGGTTGCACCGCCACCGCCACCTGTGCCGACCGCCCCTGCGCTGCCGTTTTCTTATGTCGGCAAACTCGTTATCGAGGACGAAGTCACGTTATTTTTGGTGCAGCAAAATCAGAATGTGAGCGCGAAACTCCATGATGTGATTGATAACACTTATCGCATCGAACAAATCTCGGAGAACGATGTCGTGTTCACCTACTTGCCTCTGAACACCCAGCAGTCCCTCAACATCCGCCGCAATTGACAGCGTGAATAGAAAATCATTTTCCACCGCCGCGATTCTTTGTCTGGCCGTCGTGCTGCTTACCGGCTGCGCGGCACAACGCGCCTATAAAGAGGGAAAAGGTCTGATCGAACAAGGAAATGTCGAAGAAGGTCTGGCAAAAATAGAACAAGCATCAGCGTTAGACCCCGCCAACAAAGAATATCGCTTGGCTTTTTACCGCTCGCGCGATACCGTAACTTTCCAAATTTTAGCGCAGGCCGATGTCGCTCGCGACAAAGGCAAATGGGAGGAGGCAGAGGCTTCGTACCAGCGAGTGTTAAAAGTGAATCCCGGAAACCCGCGGGCACAAGCTGGCGTTGACAGCATCGTGGCCGAACGCCGCCATCAGTTGCTGATGCGGGAAGCGGAAGAGGCGTTTAACAAGGACGACGGTCAGGGTTTGGCGCTGCAAACCGTGCTGAAAATTTTGTCGGAAAATCCGGCGCATCGCGGCGCGCTGGCATTGCGGCGGAGTATCGACGCAAAATCCGCCAAAACATCGACCCTGCCCTTCGCGCTCAAAAGCGCGTTAAAGAAACCCATCACGCTCGAATTCCGCGATGCCGGTTTGCAAACAGTGTTTGAAATGATCTCGAAAAGCGCGAAAATCAATTTCCTGTTTGACAAGGAAGTCAGGCAGGACATGCGCACCACCCTCTTTGTGCGCGATGCCTATATCGAAGATGTGATCCGCTTTATTTTGGTCACGAACCAATTGGAGAGTAAAGCGCTCAATGAGAATACGCTGCTGATTTATCCCAACACCCCCCAGAAGCTGCGTGATTTTCAGGAGTTGGCGGTCAAAAGTTTTTACCTTTCGAACGCCGATGCCAAGCAAACTGCCGGATTGATCAAAACCATGGTGAAAACCAAGGATATTTTTGTCGATGAAAAATTCAACATGCTGGTGATGCGCGACACGCCGCAGGCGATACGCATGGCAGAAAAACTGATCGCGTCCCAGGATTTGATGTCGCCAGAAGTGGTGCTGGAAGTGGAGGTGCTGGAAGTGAGCAGCAACATTCTGCGCGAATTGGGCATACGCTATCCCGACCAAATCAGCTACAGCTTGGTGGGCGCGGCCGGCACCGCAGGGTCCATGACCTTGAGCGAATTTAACAACATCAACGCGAGAATGGTGCGGGTCGCGATCACCAACCCGGCATTGGTGATCACCTTGAAAAATCAAGAAGGCAATTCCAACTTGCTGGCAAACCCGCGTATCCGGGTAAAGAACCGGGAAAAAGCAAAAATTCACATCGGCGACAAAGTGCCGGTGATTACCAGCACCTCGACAGCGACGGGCATTGTCGGTGAGTCCGTAAATTATCTGGATATCGGCTTGAAGCTCGATGTCGAGCCTACCGTCTATCTGAATGACGAAGTGGGGATCAAGGTGGGGATGGAGGTGAGCAATATCGTGCGCGAAATTCGCAGCAGCACCGGGACATTGACCTATCAAGTCGGGACGCGCAACGCGGCGACAACCTTGCAGTTAAAAGATGGCGAAACCCAAATTCTGGCCGGTTTGATCAGCGACGAAGACCGCAAAACGGCCACCAAGGTGCCTGGCTTGGGACATTTGCCTATCGTCGGCAGACTGTTTTCCAACGACAACGATACGGTGAGCAAAACCGAAGTGGTGTTGCTGATCACCCCACATATCGTGCGTAACCTAGTACGCACCGAAGGGCAGAACGAAGAGTTTATGTCAGGCACCGAGGCTGTTGTGGGCGCGCCGCTGATGCAGTTGCGGAGCGGAGAAGTTCATGCGACAAAATCCGACAGACCAACCCCTGCTGCCCATGAAACGCCCGCGACACAAGCGCAATTGACCATGCAAGTACCACCACAGGCCATTCTGGGCAGTGAATTTCAGGTTGCGCTGAATTTGGCGGCTAGTGCCGTGCAGCGCACCGCTTTCGATTTGGTTTTCGATCCGAGCCTCATCCAAGTCGTCAAGGTAGAAGAAGGTGAATTTATGAAAGCGGGCGGGGGAACGACGCAATTTCTACATCAAATCAAAAACGATACCGGTCGAGTTAATGTAAGAATTGTGCGTCCCGGCGAAGCGCAAGGCAAAGGGGTCGTCGCGACCGTGACTTTCAAAGTTGTCGCCAACGCCCCCGGCAACGCACACATCAGTTTGGAAGGGCTGAACTTGATTGATGCAAGCAGCAAACCGATTTTTGCAGCGTTGCCGCCGGTTGCGGATGTCGCGTTAGGCAAGTAATTTTATGCGCGGCTTTACTTTAATTGAAATGTTGGTCACCGTGGCGATCGTCGCGCTGCTGGCTTCGGTTGCCTTGCCGTTGGCCGAAGTCGCCGTCCAGCGCAACAAAGAACAATCGCTGCGGCAGTCGCTGCACGAAATTCGAAAAGCGATAGATGCCTACAAACAGGCAGTTGACGAAGGGCGCATCGTCAAAGCGGCTGATGAATCCGGCTATCCGCCCACCTTGCAAATTTTGGTCGAAGGTGTCGCGGATAGCAAAAGCCCGGTGGCAAGGAAGCTCTATTTTTTGCGCCGCATACCGCCCGACCCTTTGGCAGAAAATCCATCTGCCCATCCTGAGGCAAGCTGGGGAAAGCGCAGTTACGAAAGCCCGCACGATGCCCCCAAAGAAGGCAAGGACGTTTTCGACGTTTATTCGCTCAGCGCGGGCACTGGCCTAAACGGTGTGCCCTACCGGGAGTGGTGATGCCAACACGTCGCAGACACGGGTTCACGCTCATCGAATTATTGGTGGCACTGACCATCATCGCCCTGCTCCTGAGCTTGGTTGCGCCACGTTATTTCAACAGCGTCACCAAAGCCGAAGAAGCGGTGCTAAAAGAAAACCTCACCTTATTGCGTGATGCCTTGGACAAACATTTTGCCGATACCGGACGTTACCCCGATACGCTCAATGATCTGGTGCAAAAAAAATATTTGCGCAAAATCCCGCTGGACCCCGTCGCCAAAAGCGCGAGCGTTTGGGTTATCGTCCCCTCTGCCGATCCCAAGCAAGGGGGGGTGTTCGACATCAAAAGTGGGGCACAGGGAAAAAGCAGGGATGGTTCCTTATACAGCACTTGGTAACCTCAATTCGGGTTACGCAGATCTGGTTTTTTACATGAAAAAAATCAACAAGCTTTTTCCGCAATGTCATAATCGCAATTGTACCGCTATCGCTCTTCTAGTTTGCCGGATACGGCGCTCGAAGGAAACACCAATTGGAATAAAACCTAAAGTTAGGGGATTTACTTATTTGGCGGTATTGTTTTCCGTTGCCATCATGAGTGCCGTGCTGGCGGCCACCGGGGTGTTTTGGCATCAATCACGCCAAAGAGAAAAAGAGCAGGAGCTGCTGTTTGTGGGCAACCAGTTCCGACACGCGATTGCGTCGTATTACCAGCGCACACCCGGAACGTTAAAACGCTATCCGCAACAGTTGGAAGATTTGCTGCTTGATACCCGCTACCTCAGCCTGCAACGGCATTTGCGAAAAATTTACCGGGATCCGATGACGGGTAAAACAGAATGGGGATTAATAAATGCGCCGGAAGGCGGCATTATGGGTGTGCACAGTCTGTCACAAGAAGCACCCATCAAGATTGGCAATTTCCACTCGATGGACACGGCGTTGACAGGGAAAACCAGCTATCAAGAATGGCATTTTGACTATACCCCGCCTGTTGTAAAAATTACCTCACAGCCGACTGGCAATGCCAGACCATAAGGTTAAATCGTGCGCAGTTTTTTTAATCACTTAACCCGAAGGAAAACATGTCTGAACTTATCATCGAAGACCTCACCGTCGGCAGCGGCGACGAGGCTGTGGCCGGCAAAAGCGTGGTGGTGCATTACACCGGCTGGCTCACCAATGGCAGCAAATTTGATTCCAGCCGTGATCGCAACGACCCGTTCGATTTTCGGCTGGGGCAAAGCGAAGTGATCCGCGGCTGGGATCAGGGCGTGGC
>Ga0105164_10001340_pt1 | contig 15893 bp, 9 predicted proteins | sample VDWuncwatermetaG_FD_89674 | JGI IMG/M metagenome (GOLD analysis project Ga0105164, IMG submission 89674) | Wastewater microbial communities from Netherlands to study Microbial Dark Matter (Phase II) - VDW unchlorinated drinking water | ecosystem: Environmental > Aquatic > Freshwater > Drinking...
CCCTTCATCACCGCCCGAGTCCACGCGAGCTTCCGCACGCGGTCGAGCACGGGGAGCACCGCGAGCATGAGCACGAACGACGGCCAGAAGATAGCGCCGGCTGCCACCGTTGCGCCGGCAACGCCCGCGACCTTGTAGCCCACGTACGCCGCGACCATCAGCAACGGACCCGGCGTGAACTGACCGAGCGCGAGCCCGTCCACGAACTCGCGCGGCGTCAGCCAGTGGAACTGCTCGACGACCTGGGCCTGCATGAATGCGATCATCGTCAGGCCGCCGCCGACGGTGAAGGCGCCGACCTTGAAAAAGTACGTCGCCATCTCCGTCAGACCCGCCGGACGCGGGACGCCCCCGGAGACCGCCGAGACGGGGACCGACGGCGACCACCAGATCGCCGACAGCACGGCGAGGACGGCGACCGCCGCGGCGAGGACGATGGCCCCGGCCCGCCTCGAGTGGAAGAGCAGAAGGCCGGCGCCGCCAGCCAGCACCAGGATGGCGGCGATCCCGAGCGGGCTCACGATCGAGACGACCGCCGCCGCAAGGGTGATCAGCGCCTGTGGGAGCGTGCTTGCCGCGGACCGGCCCAGGCGATACACCGCGACGATGAAGATCCCGAGGACGACCGGGCCCAGGCCGTAGAGCGCGCCCCGCATGATCGGGCTGACCCCGAGGCTGGCATAGGCGACGGTGAGCGCGACCATGACGAAGAAGGCGGGCAGCACGAAGCAGAGCCCGCCGAGCAAACCGCCCCACCAGCCGCCGCGGGCGTAGCCCAGGAAGATGCCGAGCTGCACCGCCGTCGCGCCCGGCAGCATGTTCACCAGCGACAGGCCCTCGACGAACCGTTCCTTGGAGACCCACTTCCGCTTTTCCAGCAGCTCCGCCTGCATGACGCCCATGATGGCGGGGCCGCCGTACGACGTCGCGCCCAGCTTGAGGAACGCCGAGGCGATGCTTTTCCAGGTCGTCGTGAAGTCGTCTGGCTTCGTGATCGTCATGTTCGCCTCCTCTGCCCGAGGGAGTATGTCAGGATTCGCCCATCAATCCTCGTAGGCAGGGGAGACAGTAACACTTGATACATCTCGAGTCAACTGTTACATGCACCGAGCGCGCCATGAAGGTCCTGCGCGAGCGATCAAGCAGGGTGTGGACCATCCGGCCTACAAGAACGCGATGGAGAAGATCCAAACGCCGATCGCCTTCCAGGACGCCGACGAATTCCGGGCGTGGTGGGCTACCGATGCCGCCCGTCTCACCGAGGTGATTCGACGCGTCGGCCGGGTGGAGGGGAAGTAGCGCCTCGACGGCTTCTCGCCGCTGGGACTCGCCCGCGAATCGAGAAGCCTCGGCGTGAGCTGGTTCACGCGTTGATGTTGGCCTCGAGGATCCGCGGAGACACAGGATCGCCAGCCCATTCCAAAACCACCAGCGCACCCACCACATCGCCGCTACCGTTTCTCCGCCCTGAACGCCGCATCCGATTCGGCGCCCGCCCACGGCTTCCATGAAGGAATCCCCAGACGTCTCGTCGGATCGTCGTCCTCCTGCCGCGCGCTACGCGCTTTTCGCCTCGGGACTCCCTTCCGGAGCGAAGAAATGGGCCCGCTCGTGGTCGACGCTGATGGCCCGATATAGTAGACGAAACGCGGGACCCCGACACGATCGACCTCAAGCCCTTGCTCGCCGAATCCCGGCGCAACATGAGCGCTTCAAGCCGAGCTTCACGAGCTTACGGTACTTCGATGCCTCCGGCCCGCTGAGTTAGAGATGGAGAACACGGTTAACGGGAGCGTTACCGCTCACTTATTTCTCGCATCGGGAACATTCACCCAGCGGGTTGACTTGGGTGCCTTCAGCGTTTACGTTATCGCCCAAAGTTCACAGAGTGTCTAGACGTGTCTCTAAGTACGTCGCCCTCACCACCCAGGATGTGGGGGTCCGCGAAAGGTCGTTTCATGTCGGCAAGGAGAAGGTCGTTCAATGGAGTCGCTTCAGTCGTCCTCTGTCTGACGTTCGCCGCCGCGTGCGCACAAAGCAGCTCTGAGCCCGCGCCGGACGAGGCTCTGCGGGCGGGGCGGACGGCCGAGTCGCTGCGTGCGGCGGACGAAGACTATTTCGGCGCGATGGATGGGGGCGTGTCGCGAAAAGGACAAGTACCGGCGGCAATTCACGACTCGTTCGTCAAGGGCCGCAACAACTGGATCGCATGGACCGCGGGCAACGATCGACTCTGGGACTACCTCGCCAATCACAGTTTCGGGGCCCTCGATTTCCTCAAGACCCTCTCCTCGCATCCGAGCCTCGGGTACGGGCGAGACCACCCGACCGACGGACGGTGGAAGTACCTCGGCCTCGTCAACGAGCCGTGCTTCGAAAAGGCGCAGGCCGGCGATCCCGAACGCTACGGCCTCTGGCTCGACAAGCGGATCGTGCGGGAACCAGACTGCCCGGCCGATCCCTTCGCGAATGCCCAGAAATATCCCGGCGTGGCCATCGGCGCGAGGGGCAAGAACATTCCCGTTGGCTCGCACTACGGCGAACCCTCCGGCATCGTCGGACTCCGACTCTTTCCCAACCCCGACTTCGATGAAGCGGCAGCGAAGCGGTGGGACGTCGAAAAGTACTATACGGACAAGTTCTATTACGAGGACGCGAAGCTCGTGCGACCCTACCGGGTCGGCATGTCCTGCGGCTTCTGCCACGTCGGGCCGAGTCCCACCAATCCTCCCGTCGATTTCGAGAATCCCCGGTGGGAGAATCTGAACTCCAACCCGGGCGCGCAGTATTTCTGGATCGACCGGATCTTTTTCTGGAACAAAGAGGCCCAGCGCGGCAACTTCGTCTGGGAGCTGTTCCATACTCAGCTGCCAGGCACGCTGGACACCTCGCTGGTATCGAGCGACAACATCAATAACCCGCGCACGATGAACGCGATCTATGCTCTCGGTGCGCGCCTGAATCTAGGCAAGATCTGGGGGCGGGAGACCCTGGCCGGGGGTGGCCTACTCAACAAACAGTTCAATGCCTTCGAGAGAACCAAGCAACTCGCCGGCCTCTTTCAAGCCCCCGACACCGTCCTGACCCCGCGTGTGCTCAAGGACGGCGCCGATTCGGTCGGGGCCCTCGGGGCCTTGAACCGCGTTTACCTCAACATTGGTCTGGCCAGTGAAGAGTGGCTGCGGCATTTCACGCCCCTCATCGGGCCCACGCCGCTGATGGGGCCGATCACCCCCATCAGGATCGAAGACCTCGAGAAAGTCTCGTCCTATTGGCAGGCCAATGTGCAACAGACACCCGACGTGGCGCTGTTCTTTTATGCCAGCGCGCAGCCCGACTACCTCAAGAACGCGCCAGGCGGTACGGCGTATCTCACCAGCAGCCCGGCGCAGCTCGCTCGCGGCAAGGTGGTCTTCGCGAACACGTGCGCCCGGTGCCATTCGAGCAAGCTGCCGGACCGGCCGCCCGCTGTTGAACCCCCGGAGTGCGTGGGGGGAGGTAATGGCCGGAATTATCTCAGCTGCTGGGACAAGTATTGGCAGTGGACCAAGACCGACGACTTCAAGCAGTCGATGCAGAAGATCGTGTCGGCTCCTGACTTCCTCGACGACAACTTCCTCTCGACCGAGCGTCGCGTCCCCGTCACGCTGCTCGAGACCAACGCGTGCAGCCCGCTGGCGACCAACGCCATCGCAGACAATATCTGGGATAACTTTTCCTCGCAATCCTACAAGGAGTTGCCCTCGGTCGGAAACATCACGGTGTATCACCCGATGACCGGCGCGCCCCGGAGCTATCATATGCCCGACGGCGGTCGTGGCTATACCCGTCCCGCCTCACTGATCAGCCTGTGGTCCTCCGCACCGTTCCTCCTGAACAACTCGGTCGGGCGATTCAGTGGGGACGCATCTGTCCACGGTCGCATGACCGCGTTCGACGACGCGATCAAGCAGATGCTGTGGCCCGAGCGGCGCCAGATGGATTCGCTCCTCGGCAGTCGAGTTCGAGGGTACATGCAGCGCACGACCAGCCAGAGTTATCTGCGGATCGCGCCCGGCTATCTCCCCGAACCCCTGCGGCCGCTCCTCGGCTGGCGAAGATTTCTGTCCGGGCGGGACCCCGATCTGGAGATCGGTCCGATCCCGAAAGGCACGCCAGTGGGCCTCTTGGCTAACCTGGCGCTGCTGTCGGAGAGCCGAGCCTTAGCGGATCGAGCGACGCACCTCAAACAATTGAAGGATCTCTTCTTCGCGCTCATCGGTGATCTCAAAACGCTTCCCCGGGACCCCACCGACGAGCAAGCCCGTGCCGCGTTCGGCAACGTGGTGGACAAATTGTGGGACCTCAGCAAGTGCCCTGACTACGTCGTGAATCGCGGGCATTACTTCGGCACTGATCAGCTTCCCCCGTCGGAGAACGAGCGCGGACTCTCCGACGCGGACAAGGGCGCGCTCATCGAGTTCTTGAAGACCTTCTGACGCTAGGCCAAGGGATCCGCGGGGCACGGCCGCGGAAGGAGGGTGTCATGAGCCCAGCACCCGAACGGGGTGCCAAGTCTGAGCACGTCGTGGTCAGCTCGGTCGCTGGCGGTGACGCGAAGGCCTCGCAGGGCAACGACGGTTTGGGTCAAGCGAAAGGGACCGATACTGTGGCCGCCCAGGAATTGTTCACGCGGATGACGAAGGCGCGGGCAGCATGAGCACATTGCCGCTGCACGTCTGTCAGGTTTTGGAAGACGAGTATGTTGCCCTCCACGGGGCTCCCGCCTCCGCGCCACGGTCGTGGGACTTCCAGGACGGCGACTTCGTGGACAGCACCCGATTCATCCGGCGTCTGGGCGAGCTGACCGATCCTCTCTCGATCTTCCTGAAGGGTAAACTCGCGCCGGCCGCCACGCTCGGGCAGGCGCTGAACGCGGTCATCAGGGAGCCGCTCTATACGGAGGCGCGGTTCCGGCACGTTCACCTGGATTGGGACCTCGCTCCTCTCGTCTCCCTCGCGATCGATGATCCTGAAGACTTGAAGCACCTGAATCGCCGTTTGTTGGAGAGCGCGTACCCGAACGAGATTCACCCGATTTACGAACTCCGGCTCGACACGCTGTACAAGGCCGTCCACGCGCGGGCCAAGCCCGACGAGGCCGGTCACGCGACTGAGCCGCAGACCGCACTCTGCCTCTCGGGCGGGGGGATCCGCAGCGCGACGTTCGCCCTCGGCGTCATCCAGGGTCTGGCGCGTCTGGGCCTCCTGGACAAGTTGGACTACCTTTCGACCGTTTCCGGTGGCGGCTACGTGGGCAGCTGGCTGAGCGGCTGGGCGCATCGTCATCGCGAGGGAATGCCCGGCGTCGCGCGTGAGCTGAGAGCGGACCCGCCGCGGCCTCCGCTGGAGCCCGAGCCTAAGACGCTTCGGCACCTCCGGCAGTACACCAACTACCTGAGTCCGAGGCTGGGCCTGATGTCCGCCGACACGTGGACGCTGGTGGCGACCTATGTGCGGAACCTGTTCCTGACCTGGCTCGTGCTGGTGCCGCTGCTCATCGCGGCGGCGATGGTGCCGCGGATCGCCACGGCCCTGCTGCACTGGGGGCCATCCGACAGCATTCGCGTGCTCTGCCTGGTGGCGGGGATGGTGCTGTTGATCGCGTGTGTTGCCCACATGGGGCTGTACCGGCCGAGCTTGGAGGAATTCCGGAAGCGACGTTCCCTCGGCGAACCAGGACAGGGTCAATTTCTCCGCTTCTGCTTCGCCCCGCTCCTGTTCGCCAGCATGTTCTTGGTCGCGTACTGGACGTGGCAAACGTACAGCCTCACCGTTCCGGAGCTTGACTGGGCCCGGGACCTCCTCACCACGCTGGGAGTGCCGGTGCCGCCCGACTGGGCGTGGTTCGTGGTCGTCGGCGTCCTGCTTCACCTCGTGGCCTGGGGCATCTACTCGACGCGGCTGCGCCGCGCGGACCTCGACGAGTTTGTGGTCGTCATCAGCACGGGTGGCGCAGGGGGGTGGCTCGTCTGGGCCGCGTCGGCCTACATCCTGCCGTTCCCGCGGATCTCCAATACGACGACGATTCTCCTTTACGTCTGCTTCGGTGTACCGCTCTTCCTGGCGATCTTCCTGCTCGCGGCCACACTCTTCGTCGGTCTGACCAGCCGCCGCACCGACGACGAAGATCGGGAGTGGTGGGCGCGCTTCGGCGCGTGGGTGCTCATGGCAAGTCTTGGCTGGGCTGTGGTGGGTACCCTCGTGATCTTCGCGCCACACTGGCTCCGAGATCAGGCGACCCACGTCAAGGCGCTGATCGCCTCTTTCGGCGGTGTCTCCGGCGTGATCGCCGCCCTCGCCGGGCGAAGTGCCAAGACGTCCGCTAAGGACGCACCGGCGGTGAAGGGCGTCGGCGCCTTCCTCGGGCGGCACAGTCTCACCCTGGCCACCGTCCTCGGGATCGCCGCCCTCGTCGTCGGGCTGTCGCTCGGCGCCAACGGCCTGCTCGTGCTGGCGAAGATCGTGCTGACCCCGTGGGCGTCTGGGCTCGTCGCCGACCTCCCCGACCGCCTGACCCAGCAGATGGAGGTCCTTCAAACGACCCGCGTGGACCTCAGCGTGATCGTCACCGTGCTCATGGTCGCGATCGCCTGGTTGCTGGGGTCGTCGATCAATGTCAACAAGTTCTCCTTGCACGCGATGTATCGCAACCGGCTGGTCCGTGCCTATCTCGGCGCTTCGCGTGAACACCGACGGCCGAATCCATTCACCGGTTTCGATCCCGACGACAATATCCAGATGCACGAATTGCGCGGCGAGGCCTTTGACGAGGGTAGCTTCACAGACCTGGCCGGGTTCGTACAGCGTCTGAAGGACGGGAGGGATGCGCCCGCCACGGCATTGGTGGGGATGCTGACGAACACGAAGAAGACGATCAGCGCGTACCGGGGCTCGCCGCAACGCGGCTTCCGGGAGAACCTCTTCGACGAGTTGAACAGACTTCTCGCGGGGCCGAAGGTCGTGACGTGTCCGGACCTCGGCGGTAATTCTGCGGGCGCGGCGTTACAGGGCGTGGCGAGAGTCCACCGCGGCCGGGCGCTACTGGAGGCGAAGTTCCCGGAGATTGCCAAGTCCCCGACTCGCAAGCCTCTGCACGTGGTGAATATGGCCCTGAACCTCGTGGCCGGCCACAATCTGGCCTGGCAGGAGCGTAAGGCGGAGTCGTTCACGGTCACCCCGTGGCATGCGGGGAGCTATCACCTCGGCTATCGTCCCTCGCTCGAGTATGGCGGGAGTCGCCCCGGGCGTCTGGGCATCTCGCTCGGCACCGCCGTCGCGATCTCCGGCGCCGCCGCCAGCCCGAACATGGGCTATCAGTCGTCGCCGCTCCTCGCGTTCCTCATGACGCTGTTCAACGTCCGTCTCGGCTGGTGGCTCGGCAATCCCGGGCCGAGTGGCGGGAAAACGTACAAGAAGCCGTTCCCCATGCCGTCGGTACGTCCCATCGTGGAAGAAGCGCTGGCGCTCACCGACGACACCAATCCTTGGGTCTACCTGTCCGACGGCGGGCATTTCGACAACCTCGGGCTGCTCGAGATGGTGCTCCGCCGCTGTCACCTGATCGTGTTGAGCGACGCGGGCTGCGATCCCACGTGCGCGTTCGACGACCTCGGCAACGCCATTCGCAAGGTGCGCTCGGATCTCGGCGTTCCCATCACCGTCGACCAGGAGTTGCGTCTCTACTCCAGAGACGACGCCGAAGGGCGCAAGCGCGGTAGCTACGCTGCCCTCGCCACGATCGACTACCGGGCGGTGGACGGGCCAGGGTCCGCCCAGGGCCGATTGATCTACGTCAAGCCCTGCGTCTACTGGAGCACGGAACCGATCGACGTCCAGAACTACGCGCGCACGAGCGAGACGTTCCCCCACGAGACCACCGCCGACCAGTTCTTCGGCGAATCCCAGTTCGAGAGCTATCGTGCTCTCGGGCTCCACGAGATCCAGCATCTGTGGACGATCACGTGGCCGGGGCAGTGGCCGGCGACGGCGGTGACTCTCGCTGTATTCGTCGAGCACGTCGGGCAGTACCTCGGACTCTCACACCCGGCGCCCCCCGGCCCGACTACGTGACTCGACGCTCCGAGGGCCCGAGAATAACGCTCAAGCCATGGCAACCATCCCCCCTGGCGCGGCCCTCGAAACGATCCTTCGACCGCCACTCGGGTGGATGAGCGAAAGGTGCTCTGACAGTCTCGTCTTCGGCCGACGGCGCCGGGGGTCGACGACTCGCGGTGCGGCGACATCCCCACACGACTTCACAAAGAGCCATTTTTGAAAGGATCCGCCATGGATCGAGAAGACCCAAACGTTGGGAAAACAGTCGGCATGACCCGGCGGCGCTTCCACCGCCTGCTCGCCGCGTCGGTTGCCGGCATTGCCGCGCTGGCCGATGGCTGCGCGTCGTGGTTCCGCCAGAGCGAGAAGCCGGAGCCGTTGTCAGGGGCAGTCCGTGCGCCCACGGCCGCGCCGGACGGCGACTATGACTATATCGTCGTCGGCTCGGGCGCCGGCGGCGGCACGGTCGCGGCGCGACTCGCCGAGGCGGGACACAAAGTCTTGGTGTTGGAGGCGGGCGGCGAGGAGGAGCCCTGGAACTATCAGGTCCCGGTGTTCCATGGTCTGGCCACCGAGGACGAGGCCATGCGTCTCGACCACTATGTGCGTCACTACGCGGATGAGACGCGCCAGGATAAGGATGATAAGTATCGCGAGGAGCTGAAAGCAGGACGGCGCGGGGTCTACTACCCACGCGCCCGCACGCTCGGCGGCTGCACGGCGCATTACGCGATGATCATCATCCGGCCGCACGACAGCGATTGGCAGACGATCCGCGATGCCACCGGCGACGCGAGCTGGGCGCCGCAGGAGATGAACAAATACTTTGCGCGCGTCGAGAGGTGCCTCTACCGCGGCGACTCGTCGGGCGGTCACGGCAAAGATGGGTGGCTGCCGACCCGGTTCGCGGATGTGATTGAGTTGGGCAGCCAGGCGATTCGTCATCACGATCTCTCGATCGGCGAAATCGCCGTCGAGGCCGCGCTGTCCAATGCCCAGTATCTTCCGATCCATTTCTGGGACATGCCCTTTTTCCTCAGTAAGGATCACCTCAGGGCAAAACTCGACCCGAACGATCTCCGGGTTCTCGAACGGCATGGCGTCGGGCTGATCGCGGTTCCCATGGCGATCGACGAGCATGGGCATCGAGCCGGTACGCGCGAACTCCTCCGCAAGATCAAGGCCACCGGGCGGCTGGAAGTCCGTACCCACAGTCATGTCACCGGACTCATCTTCGACGAACAGGACCCGCTACGCATCGTCGGCGTACGATACCTTCCGGGTGAGCGCCTGTACAGGGCCGATCGGAACCCGAGCCGGTTCGGACAGCCGACCGGGTCCGCCCAAGTGGTGCGCGCGAAACGCGAGGTCATCCTGTCGGCCGGGGCGTACATCACGCCACAGTTGCTGATGCTCTCCGGGATCGGGCCGCGGGAGGTTTTAGAGCGGCCTGAGAACAACATCCCGGTCCGGGTCGATCTCCCCGGTGTCGGTAAGAATCTGCAGGATCGCTACGAGGTCGGCATCGTCGCCCAGGCCAAGGAACCGTTCCCTCTCTTGGCCAACGCGACTTTCCACGGCCCCGAGCCAGAGACGCCGAAGGGCGACGAGTTCTTCGAGCGGTGGCGCAGCCACGGCAAAGGCCTCTACGCCACCAACGGCGCCGTCCTCGGCTTCCTCGCGCGGTCCAGCGTTGCCGAGAAGAATGAGCCCGATCTGTTCATCTTTGGCGTCCCCGGCGCATTTACCGGCTACTACACCGGCTGGTCCGAGAAGGCCATCGCTGCTCCCCACGACAAATGGACCTGGCTCCTCCTCAAAGCGCATGCCCGCTTCCGCGGACAGGTCACGCTTGACTCCAATGATCCCCTCGACCCGCCGGCGATCGACTTCAACTACTTCGAGCGCGACCGCAACGGCACGCACACGCCGGACGCCGTCAAAGATCTCACCGCGATGCGCGATGGCGTCCGCCTCGTCAACAAGCTGCTCGACGGCTCAAATACGCTGCAGCTCCATCCGGACGTCATGAAGAACGTCGACCTCAAAACGGATCACGGCATCGACAGCTTCGTCCAGGACCGCGCCTGGGGCCATCACGCCTCGTGTACCTGCAAGATCGGCGGCGACAATGATCGGGCGGCCGTGCTCGACTCGTCGTTTCGGGTGCGCGGCGTGAAAGGGCTACGCGTGGTCGACGCGTCGGTGTTCCCGCGAATCCCGGGCTTCTTCGTGGTCATGCCGATCTACATGATCGCCGAGAAAGCGGCGGACGTGATTCTTGCTGACGCCAGGAGTTAAGGAAGTCTCGGATTGCTGCCGGTGCTAACGCCGAAGGCCGGTACACCATTCGTCCCCACGGGGCCGGAGGATCGACCGATGCCTAATCGAGTTCAACAACACGTCGTGTGTGCCGTGGCACTTCTGTGCTCCGCGCTCTTCGCGGGCATGCGTCTCCTCGGCCTCTCTGTCGCCGCAGATCATAACGATCCCAACGCGGTGAACTCTATCTTTTCCGACGTCGACGTCAGTGCCGCGGATTTGTATGACCTGTTCGGATTCCCCAGCGACGACACGACCGGCGGAGAGAAAGTCGTCGTCGCCCTCACGTTCCGTCTGTTCCCAAGGCCGGGGTTCTCGACCCCGACATGCTCTACAGGGTCCGGATCTATGCCAACGAGCGGGTGGTTCGGCCGGGCAAGGACGACCACAGCCTCGAGGCGCTGCTCGGCTATTTCGAGGCGGTCAAGGGCAAATATCTTCACGCGAAGGCGGCGGAAGTTCGGGTCACCGTCGATCAAAACAATCAGGCGCACGTCCATTTCCTCGACTTCGCGGGCGGCAGCCCCTCCGCGCTCATCGATACGAACAAGGTGGTCACCATCGACACGCCGGACAAGCAGTCGATCAAGGCGTTCGTCGGCGGGCGCGATGACGCGTTTTTCAATGATCTACCGGGATTCTTCCGATCGATCAATTATGCGCCGCAGTTCTATCACGTGCCTCAAGCGATGACGCAGGCCCGAGAATTGGCGATCCCCAAGACACTCATCGAGCTGGAAGGCAACACGCTCTTCAATTTCAATCCCGCCAAGCCGAAGCTCGGACAAGGGGTCAAGGAAGACCTCCCCGCGGGACCGCTAACATGGACCGGCACGAGATTCCGGAAAGACGCGGCCGGCAATTATCGATTCGTCTACAGCGGTCGAGATGCGCAGGCGGGCAGGAACATCAATGCCATCATCCTGGAAATTCCCCTCACCTTCATTACCACGTCGCCCGCGACCGACAGGATCGTCAACGTGTGGGGGGAAAGCTGGGTGCTCAAGGCGTCTCATAAGATCATGACGATCCCGGATGACCGTCGCTCCGCGTTCGCACGCTTCTGGGCCTGGCTCACGGGAGTGTTCTCGACGGGCGAGAAGGAGGCCGCGGTCGAGCTCGGCAGGTACAAGCTCGTCGATACCGATGGCCAGCCGTTCGCGGATGCCGCGCTGAACGAGCGGGAAGATCGGCGGCAAGTGGGCGCCGATAACTTCTGGCTCGCCCCCCATTTCATCACACGGCTCGCTCATCTCGGGTGGGGCTTCGGACCCTCCATCAGCGCCCTGGGGCTGCGGACGTCGTTCGACCACGACAATGCTCCCGTGTCGGTCCATCGGACGTACAGCTCGCCGGTTGAGGCCTTCCCGCGCGTCAAGAAGGTTCTCTTCCAGGATCTCAATATGCCCGATCACGCGTGGAACAAGAGGGGGCTGAACATCCCGCTCCGCCGTGCCTTCGAGATATTCGTCCCGAACGTCTGCGCCATCGACATGGACACGACGGGAACGTGGCCATTCGGACGGCGCCCTGAAGATCAGGTCGCGACGCGATTTCTCTCGATGTTCCTCGACATGGAGGCCGAGATCGGCGGCAAGAAATACCACCTCGAGATGCTGGGAGACCAGTCTTTCTGGGACCGCGTCGCGATCGAACCGAAGACGCCGCCGAATCCCCTGAAAAACGACAAGCCGTTTTTGACGCAGTTCCCGTACCTGGCCGATCCGTGGTAGTCGGCCGTCGAACGGGGGTCAACGACCGTACCCAACCCCTTCGGGGCGGCGCGCAGGTCAAGACACGTCCTCGGGCGGTCATCGTACTGGCGGTGTCGCTGGTGTGCGGTGTGTTCCCGCTGACAGGCTGGATCCAGCCAGAGCGCGCGGCGGGCGCGGACTACGATCGTGAGCTGACCCAGCTCAACACCGAGATCGCTCGGCTCGCACGCGCGCCCCTCGGGGCCGGCACCGCCGTCACCACGACCCGATTCGTGTACACCCTCTATCGCCGCGCGGCGCTCACGGGAAGCGCCTCTGACGTCCGGGCCGCGAAACGCGCCGTCGATGACGCCATCGCTGACCTCGGCCCGCTGGACGATCTTTATCTCATCAAGGCCAACCTCGATTTCCGGATTCATCGGCTGGCCGACACGAAGGCGGATCTCGAAAGACTGCGCAGCCGGGCGGCCAGTGTACAGGTCGAGACGTTGAAGGCCGATGTCGATCTGCAGGAAGGTCGGTACGACGCTGCACGAAAGGGGTACGAGAACGTCCTCAGGAACGGGCGACCGTGGGGAGGCCTCGTCCGCCTGGCCGACATGGAGGCGCGAACCGGTGATCCCGCCGCCGCCGACGCGCTCTACGCCGAAGCCGAGGACGGGGTCTCGGCAAAGGAGATGCGGGCCTACGCCTGGATCGAGATGCAGCGAGGTCTGTTGCAGCTCCGCCGTGGTCGGTACGACAATGCGATGGCTCATTATCAGACGGCTCGGCGGGCGTACTCCGGCTATTGGCTCGTGGATGAGCACATCGCCGAAGTGCTGGGTGCGCAAGGAAAGTTCGACGAGGCGCTCGCGCTCTACGGGCAGGTCATCGCCCGGGCCCCGAGCCCGGAGTTGCAGCAGGCCCTCGGAGACCTATACGCGTTCAGGGGTCAGCGTGATCGGGCCCGGCCGTGGCACGACAAGGCGCTCGCCGCCTATCTCGAGTCCGCGCAGCGCGGCGAGGTTCACTACTATCATCATCTCGCCACGTTCTACTCCGACGTGCGCGAAGATGGCGCCGCCGCGGTACGTTGGGCCCGCAAGGATCTCGACATACGGGAGAACTTCGCGACCCAGGACGCCCTGGCCTGGGCGCTGTACCGGAACGGGCAATTCGCCGACGCCCACGACGAGATGAGGAAGGCCCTCACGTGCGGCGTGGTGGACGCCCATCTGGTCTTCCACGCCGCAATGATCTCCCTGGCCGCGGGACGCATCGACGAGGGCACGCGGCTGCTGCAACGAGCCGCCGAGATCAATCCGCGCTACGCCGCGTTTCACGTGCATCGGTGAGCTCCCCGCCGGCCGCCCGTCACTCATCGATTCCCGGAGCGCCGCCGCGGGGGGGACGCGGCGATGTCACGCGGCCATGGCTTGGTCTCGCGGCGGCGTGCTTGCTGGCCGGCATGATCGTGGCGGCGCGCGCCGAGGCGCATCCGGTGGCGCAGGGAGCGCTGGACGTCGTGATCTTCCCCGATCGCATCAGCGTGCGCGCGGGGGTCTCGACCGAGGAAGTCCTCGTGGCCGCCGCGTTTGGCGGGAGGAAGAGCCCCTCGACCGTCGAGATGCAGCGGCACCACGGCGACTACCTGCTCCTGCATCTCCGCGTCACGGCGGACGGGCGTCCGCTCGAAGGTCGTGTCGTCAGGGTCCCGGAACAGCCCACCGGCCGGCCCATGTACGAGCTCGAGTATCGCGTGACGGGTGATGCGCCGGCGCGCGTCAGTCTGCAACAGGACGTGCTGCGCGAGTTCGACTTCGCGCCGGGCAATCCGTGGGAAGCGACGTACGTGGTGCGCATCCAACAGCAGGGCCGACCCGTGAGGGAGGGCTTATTGCTGACATCACGGGAGCCGCTTCTCTTCACGTGTCAGTGGGCCGGCGCCGATGATGTGCCGCCGGGCAGCGACAAACGCCGCATGGCCATGGCCTACGTCCGACACGGCATCATGCACATCCTCACGGGATACGATCACCTGTTCTTCATCGTCGCCCTCGTGCTGGCCGTCACGACGTTGTGGGATCTGGTCAAGGTGATCAGCGCGTTCACCCTGGCGCATTCGATCACCCTCGCCCTCGCGGTGTTGAACGTCGTCAGACTGCCCCGCGAGATCGTCGAGCCCATGATCGCCGCGAGTATCATGATCGTCGCTGTGCAGAATGTTGTCATGCCGAGCCACAGCCGCGGCGCAGGAAGACTCGGCGTCGCGTTCTTCTTCGGTCTGTTCCATGGACTAGGCTTTGCGGGCGGTCTGCTCCTCGCCATGGAGGGTATGGCCGGTCTGGCCGTCGGCATCGCCATCGCCGGATTCAGCCTCGGCGTCGAGATCGGTCACCAGCTCGTCGTGCTCCCGATCTTCTCCGCGCTCACGATGATGCGCGCCCGGCGGAGTCCACACGCATCGCGTCTTCGAGAGCTCACGTTGCGGTACGGGTCGGCGGGGATTTCCGCCGCCGGGCTCTTCTACTTCATCGAAGCGCTGCGCTGAGGCACGCCGCCGCGCGCTACGCGCCTTTCGCCGCTTCCTGGACTTCCCGGGTGTGCTCGGCCCAATGGCGGGCGAGCAGCTCCAACCGCTGCCGTCCCGTCATGATGTCGCCCGTCGGCCGCTGAAAGCAGGGCCGATCGAGATCGGGCGCGCGGCGGGCGGCGCGCACCAGTCGGGCGTGGGCCTGCCACGCCTGGGCCAGCAGCTCGTCGAGGCCCTCATGTTCGTGGAGACGTCGGCAGACCTCGTTCACGTGATCGGAGTCCGCGGGCACCGGCCACGGCGGTCCGCCGAGCGCCGCCGACTGGATGCCCCACGCCGTGGCGTCGTGGAAGTAGATGAAGTGCATCAAGACGTCCCGGGCCTGCCACTGATCGACCCGGGCGTTCGTCGCCCGGCCTGGCCCCGCGAAATAGGCCAGGGTGTCCTGCACGACCTTATCCAGATTGGTGAGCGCCACGTCCGTGGGCGGCAGCGTACTCATCGGGATCCCCTTCCGTAGCGAAGAATTGGACCGGCGGCTAAGCCGGGCCCGGGTACCACCTTGGCTTGCGCTTCTCCCGGAACGACGCGAGGCCTTCCACCGCCTCGTCGAGCTGGCGCGTGGCAGCGTGCTCGCGCACGAGGTCACGCAACGCCGCGTCGTCGACGAAAGCACCGGCGACAGCAAGCGCGCGGAGCTTGGTGGCGGCGGTGGCGGCGGGCGCGTTCATCAGGAGCGCGTCGACGATCCGGGCGCCGGTCGCGTCCAGCGTGCCGGCCGGGCAGACCTCGTGGACCAGGCCGAGCCGCCGGGCCTCGTGGGCGTCGAACCGCTCGCCCGTCAGCGCATAGCGTCGCACCTGCCGCAACCCGATCGTCCGGCAGAGCTGGGGCAGGATGATACCGGCCATCAAGCCCCAGCGCGTCTCGCTGATCGAAAAGATCGCGTCGTCGCTCGCCACCACGACATCGCAGACCGCGGCGAACCCGGTACCGCCACCGAAGCAGCCGCCCTGCACCAGCGCCACCGTCGGCAGCGGCAGCGTGTCGAGCCGGCGCACCGACTCGGCGGTGGCCTGCGACACGCGCTCGTTCTCCGCCGGCGACTGCCGTGCGACCTGGGCGAGCCACGTGAGGTCGGCGCCCGCCTGGAAGTGCTTGCCATGGCCACGCAGCACGACGACGCGCAGACCCGGACTGGCACCGAGCGCGTCCAGCGCCTCGTGGAGGCCGCGGGGTGGGGA
>Ga0105164_10001341_pt1 | contig 15890 bp, 12 predicted proteins | sample VDWuncwatermetaG_FD_89674 | JGI IMG/M metagenome (GOLD analysis project Ga0105164, IMG submission 89674) | Wastewater microbial communities from Netherlands to study Microbial Dark Matter (Phase II) - VDW unchlorinated drinking water | ecosystem: Environmental > Aquatic > Freshwater > Drinking...
CATCCGTCCAGAAGAAGGAAACAATCTTGAAGGGTGGTATCCCATGTTTCCCGTAGTCGTTTGGCGTCGTCACTAAAACCGGCTAGGGAAATAAATAATCCGCTCAGACGCCTATTGCTGGACTGTTCCCCGCTGAATACACCAAGAAACTTATTTATTTCTGGAGAGGATACCTTCTCCTCTTTGGCCTTTGCCTCGCCTATCATGGGGGCTTTCGTAACTTTCTGCCTCGCTCGAAGATCAATTTCCTTGCCAGCTTCTCTTACGTTACAAATTATGTCTTCGAATCCCATATGATCCAGCAATGTTTTCAGTAACAATACAAACGAGTCGCCTTTTTTATTCGAGCTACCAACTACTTTTATCATTGCAATTTTTTCATACCTCAAACGATGCAATTTTGCCGCGGCCGTCTACAGGGTATCTCTGTTAATGGTTTTAACACTTTCAAATTCCGCTTGGGCTTCGAATGTCACCAAATGGACTTCGCCAATATTTTGAAGATCTAATTTCGCAACAAGAGGCGATTGGTGATTAACTTTGACTTCAATCGAATCGTTTAAAATGTCAATCAGGACATCGAAGGTATCTTCAGTTTCTTTCGCAGGAAGCTGCTTAGTCGCTATAACATCCGGTCCATAAGCAAGGTCGATTTTTCCGTTTTTATAAATTCTCAAATAATACCCATCGTCTGCTGTCACCCTTGTTTTCCTGAAAGCTATCCCCATCCATGACCGATCATCCGTGACATACAAGAACCGGGCTCTTATGTTAATTCCGCCATCCCTGAAAGTAGCGATAGGTTGGGTAAAGGCAAGCATTCCCCGCGGTATTTGGTTCTGTTCCAGAGGAAGCCTGATATCTTGCCTATGCCAATACAATCCCTCAAACTGGACATCGTACTTAAGATCTTTAATCATTAAAAAAGTATCTAAGTAATCGGTGATCAACTTGAGCAGCGCGCTGGGCTTCTTGTATTCGCAGATCTGTTTATTTCGAATATCGAAACCAACGTCCCCCACCTTTCTTGCAGTGACTCTTAAAATATTTTTTTTCATTGCCACCGCCATACCCAATTCCACGTGAACATTTGGATTATCGTTGGTTAGGTCTGCGATGACCACATGTGCTTCATTGATATCCTTGTAGAACTGCTCTTGCAAATCCTCGTTCTGCCTTTTGAAAGAGATCACATCCAAATATTTCTGTATCCGGGAAGGCCCCACCTGTTTATTTCCGATAATGATATTTAACGAATAACCTTTTGCCTCATAATGCTTGATAAGTTTTTTTCGCAAGGCCTCATAAGTTACTCGGCTAAGGGAGTCGAATGGAATGGCAAAGAAAATGTTGAATTTGTTCTTCATTGACGCAAACCTAAAATCCAGTTCTTATGGAAAGGGGCGACTAAATTTGGTACCATTTCGCCGGTGCCGGGTTCAGCCACTCAAGCCGGCGGCCGCTAGGCTGTCCGTCCGCAGGACACGTACTTTCTTCTACGGGCGACGATATCTTCCCGTTTGTTTTCTGTTTCCAGGGCTGAAAAGGATAACCGCTGCGGCTCAACCTGCAATCGCCATACGCCTATCTCAATCGGCATGATTGATCCTCACTTCTACTTTTCGAAGCACTAGTCTTCCTATCATCCATCGGTTATTTTTGAGACGGTTTCCTTTTGGTTGACACCTTGTCCACAAATGCCCCGTAGTCGTTCGCCACGGTGAACTCGACGCCGGACTCCAGTGCCTTAAAGTGCTCCCGGCCGCAGTCAATCTTGCCCTGCTCGGTCGGTCGCAGGGCGTCGCCGAACAGCATCGTGCCCTTTGTCTCGACAACAAAGTACAGGCGCTCCTCGCCTTCCTCTTCGACCAGAACCGCCCAGTCCGGGTTGTAGCCGCCGAGGGGCGTCGGCACGGTGAACCATCCGGGGAGTTTCGCGTAAACCTTGATCGCCGTGTTCTTCTCCAGTTGGTCGGCGAAGGCAGCTTCGGTGCCCATGTCGTAAACAACCTGCTCGTAGACAGACTTCTTGGAGTCGAGCATATTCTTCAAGTAGCCCGTCAGTTCCTCCTGCTCGAACAGCTCCTGGGCGTAGTAGTGGTCGTCGCCTAGGCGCTGGTACTTGATGCCATCCACGATGGCCAGCCGCTTGCAGCGGTTGATGGCCTCCGCCGCCAGTTCGATGAATTGCTGGGGGTTACACTTGAAGTCGTCGAGCCGATCGCTGCCCGTCAGTATCCGATGAATACTGCGGCGTGTGAGCTGCGTTCGGTCCTGAAGGTCGGTGAGAAGGTCCGGCAGCTCGATGTCCGCCTCGTCCAGCACGACAGTAGCCGCACCGTCGCGCTCGGTGGCCTCGATGCCCGCCTTGCCAATAGCGAGATCCGCCTTCCGCCATTGCAACCGCGTTTTCGGAATCGCTGGGGCATCGCGCAGCGCGTTCGAGCAGTCCCGGATCAGCTGCTCGTTGTCGAACTTTACGCGGTACGTGGTCTTGTGTTTGATGCGGTCCCATAGCGCCTTGAACTCGTCGCTGTGAAGCACGGCCTGCCGAGGGCGAACCTGGCGGCGTTCGTCCGCGTTCTTGATTTCCAGCCGCCCAGCCAGTTTCTTGAGGACATGCGTTATCTGATCGAGCTGCCCGGCAAACTCCTCCGGCACTTCAAGCGTGCCGTCCTTGAGAGCCTGCTTGAGCAAGTCCTGCACCTTTCCTTTTTTGTCGATATGGCCCTGGGTCTTGAGGTGTTCCCACAACGCCTTGGACTGCTCGAATCCCAGCGGTGCCATCTTGCCGTCTTTGTCGGTCACCGCGATGGCGGCGAAGATGTGCTCCTCGACAATGCCGAATCGGATGCCCGTGTCCTCTTCGATTTCCTTCTGTAAGTTCTCCGCGAAGTCCTCATAGCTCTCCGTGGCAATCACGGTCAGCGTGTTCACATCGAATCCGCGAAGCCGCTGCCCCTCCTGATTCACGCATAGCCGCAGGCCGCGCCCGATGGTTTGCCGCCGCTCGCGCTCGGTGCGGATGTCCCGCAGGGTGCAAATCTGGAAGACGTTGGGGCTGTCCCATCCTTCCCGCAGGGCCGAGTGCGAAAAGATGAACTTGAGCGACGTCTCAAAGGAAAGGAGCTTTTCCTTATCCTTCATGATGAGGTTGTAAGCCCGCTCGGCGTTGTCGCGGTTGGCCTGGTTGTTCTCGTCGGTGTCTGTCCAGCCGCCTTTTCGGTCGATGGAAAAATAACCGTTGTGGACCTCCTCTGCGGCCCGCGTCAGGTCCACCTCCTTGAAGAGGGTGTTGTACTCGGGAAGTCTCGCGGCCCTCCGGTATTCCTCTTCGAAGATGCGGGCGTAGTCGCCCTTGACGGCGTTTCCTTCCTCGTCGTATTGCCTGTACTTGGCGACCTCGTCGATGAAGAAAAGCGTCAGCACCTTGATTCCCTGAGGGCGTAGGCGCTTCTCCTTGTCGAGATGCTCGCGGATGGCGCGCCGGATCATTTCACGCTGGACGGCCATTGCGTCCACATCGCCCCAGGCTTCACCGGGCTTGAGGAAGTGCTCCCCACCGGGAACACGCAGCTCCATGTACTCGTTTCCCTTTTCAACCCGAATCGTGCCGATGCGGCAGTCAGTGTAGATCGCGCGACCGGTGGCCTGTTCCAGGTTGTCCCCGTCCTGGACCGTGACTTCCAGTCGCTTGACCCCGCTGGCCGTTTCCGCGTCCACCTCGATCTTTGCGGAGATGACGTTTCGCCTGTTGCTCACCGCGACCAGGCGCACATAGGACTTGTTGTGGGCGTGCTCGACGGTGGCGGAGGCCACTTCGATCTGCTTAACCAGTTTCCTGTCGTAGGCGTCCACGGCGTCGAGGCGGTAGACCATGTGGTGCTTGTCCACGTGGGTTGCCGAATAGCGGAGGGTGCAAAGGGGGTTCATGGCGTCGAGCGCTTCCTTGCCGCGCCCGGCCAGTCCGCCGTCCACGCTTTGCGGCTCATCCACGATCACGATGGGACGCGTCGCTTTGATGAGATCGATGGGCTTCTCGCCGCCGGTCTTCTCGCTGTCCTTGTAGAGGTTGTTCACGTCCTTCTTGTTAATCGCCCCGACGGTAACTACCATGATCTGGATGTGGGCGCTGGAGGCGAAGTTGCGTACCTGGCCGAGCTTGGACGAGTCGTAGAGGAAATAGTCGAAGGGCACGCCCGCGTAGAGCCCCTTGAAGTGGTCTTCGGTGATCTGGAGGGTCTTGTAGACGCCTTCCTTGATTGCGATAGAAGGAACTACAATCACAAACTTGGTGAAACCGTAGCGTTTGTGCAGCTCGAAAATCGTTCGCAGGTAGACGTAGGTCTTGCCGGTTCCGGTCTCCATCTCCACGGTGAAGTCGCCCGACGCAATGCATTCCGAGGGCTGAAGGCCATTGCGAAGCTGGATGTCCCTCAGATTCTTGACGATCTCGTCGTCTAGAAGGGTCAGTCGGTTGCCGATGCCGAGGTCGTTCTCCGCAAAACCGAGCCGCCCCTGCTTATCCGTCGGGTCCTGGATGACCGTGAATTCCGTGCGGCAAATCTCCTGGCCCCCGAAGAGGTCGCAGACTGCCTCGATAGCGTCGAGCTGATAGTCAAGGTTAGGCTCAAAATGCAGTTTCATCGGTCACTTCCTACAGGCTCCGCACGTTGACAATGCCGTTCTGTTCGAGAATCGCTGCAATGTTCGTCTTGGCCACGTCGTCGGCGAAAGCGCTGTCGCGGAAGACGCAGGTCGTGTCGCCCGCCGGGGCAAGGGCTTTGTGCCACTCCACGATGCCCAGCCCAAGTTTCTCCACTTCGGCCAGGGTGATCTTTTCTGCCAAGCAGGCGATTAGAACGCCGCCGCCGATGGCGTGAACGTCTTTGCCTGCAATGGACCGCTTCTCAATGGGCACGCAGAGGTCGAGGCCGAGCTTGAGCAACAGTTCGTAGAGGATGTCCGCTTCGCTACGGTCAGTCTTCAAGTGCTCGACGGCCTGTTCCAGGGTTTGAGGAAGGTCCTCACGCTTCGGTTCCCATTCGCGGATATTAGTAGAATCGAGCTTGAAGACGCGAAAGCCCAGGTCGCCCGCAAACAAGGGATTCTCTTCCTTGATCTTCTTGGCGGCCCGGCGGAGGCGCTCCTTCGTGAGTTCTGCGATGTTACGGGGCTTCTTCAAGCTGTCACAGAACTCGGCGGCAACCTTCTGGTCCTTGTTTGTTGGATCAAGCGGTTCTGGTAGCTGCACTAGAATAAATCTCCGATTACCTCCAATTTCCTTATTGGCTTCCCACAATGCGTGGCCCGTAGTGCCGCTGCCTGCAAAGAAATCGAGAATTATTGCTTCCGGATCATCATCTGTCATTATTCGCAGCGCATCACGAACAGCCCAAAGACTCTTGGGAAAAGTAAAGCCAGCTCCCCCGATCAAGCTCTCAACAAGCTTTGTGCCGTACTCGCTTGAATCGTATTTTGCCGATTGCCAAACGCTGCGCATAGTGCCGGCGTCTTTGTTGAAAATGATCTGGAAAGACTCACGCCCTTGCTTTGGCTCCAGCTTTTCCAGAATGCTGCCAACAGAGTCCTTTGAGTAACGCCATTTCTTTTCGTCTCCACCATCAGTCATTGGCCAGACTTCGATGCTACCATCCAGTCGCCTCACATTACATGACTCAGGGTGGAAATCATCCGAGGGGACATCCCCGATGGCTACGATGCGGCCACCAGACACGATGATCGGATAGAAACACGTTCTTGCATCAGTCCTGTCAGACTCTGTGCCGCTGTCGCGAAGATTGCGTGCGTCAACTTCCTCTTTTGCCACGTCCGCCAAGTATTTTCTTTGGTCGGCCGGGTACACGATGATGGCATTCTCGTGTACGTATGAGATGTTCTTGCCCTGCTGTCCTCGCGGATTGTGAACGATTGTGACATACGCATGCTCGTAGGCGCCTTCAGGGAACACTCCTTTCATGATTACGGAAAGTGTCGCGTGCTCGTTCTCATCAATCGTGCAAAACAAGACACCATCTGGCCGCAGAAGTGACTTTGCTGCGAGAAGTCTCGGATAAATCATCGAAAGCCAATTCGAATGGAATCTCCCACCCGTCTCTGGATTACTTGTCAGTCTCTGTTCACCGTCAATCTGGCCAGTGACCTCCAAATAGGTGCGGATCCCGTCTGTGTAATCATTGGGATAAATAATGTTGCGCCCCGTGTTATAGGGGGGATCAATGTAGATAGCCTTCACGCGTCTCCCATAACTCTTCTGGAGGAGCTTGAGCACTTCGAGGTTGTCCCCCTCGATCATCAGATTCTGCGTTCTATCCCAATCCACACTCTCCTCGGGGCAGGGCCGAAGCGTTCCGGTCGAAGGCGTAAGGGCTAGTTGCCGGGCGCGGCGCTTGCCGTGCCAAGTGAGGCCGTACTTCTCTTCCATATCGCTGACGGTCTGGTCACCTACCAGAGACTTGAGCACGTCCACATTGACCGATGTTCCCTCCGAGCCCTCGGTGACGATCTCGGGAAAGAGCGCCTTTAGCTTGGCGACGTTTTCTGCTATGAGGTCGGGCGACTTGGTTTCAGGATCGCCTTCTGTCAATTTTTTCATTATTCCCTCCGGTTCACAGCCTAGCCCGCGCCGAAGCGTGGTCAGCCTCAATACGTTTCAGTTCCATATTCAGTTCCACCTTCCGCGCCATCTGCTTCTCTTTCCCCGCGGCCGCACGGAGCCGTGCCATCTCGGCCTCCAACCGCGTGCACTCGCGAAGCGCTTCCTGCCGGGCCTTGGCCTGTTCGGTATCAGCGGCGGACTTGAAACTTCCCGTCAGCCGGGCGGCCTTGAAGGCGTTCATTGTGTCTATCCATCCCTGATAAAGGGCGCGCAGGTTTCCGTGCGGCTGGCGCTCTAGCGCCAGAGCGTTGCGGAAGTTCTCTAAATGAGGCACGTTGTTTCCGGTCTCCCACTCGACGGCGACCACGTCACCGTCGAGTACCGTCTTGTCCGCCTCGTTCTGCGCCCATCGCTTGTGGGCAGCCGAGAAGAACATCTGCCCCGTGAGTTTCGACAAAAGAAGCAACGGGTAGGGCACGGCACGGTGTACCAGCTCGACGAGGCGCGTTGCCTTGGCCCCGGCGCGTAGTGTGAACCGCAGCACGGCGATTTCCGAGTACTCGCGTTCCGCGTCGCGGTATTCGGGAACGCCAATGGTCGTGGGCTTCAGTGCCGCGATCCAGAAAAGTTCCTCGATGCCGTCGTTGATGTGCCTCCTATCAGCGGCTGTGGGCGCGCCGTTTTCGAGCAGGAGCTTCTTCGGGACACGCCTTTCCACGTGCGAGCTTGCGGGAAGGTCCAGGGCTGTAATCAGTTCGGCGGCGTTCATTCGGAAGCCTCCGGCAGGATCAAGAGGTAGGCCAGCACCTCGAAGTCGTTGGTTCCGGCGAATTCGCCCTTGAGGGCATGGGTGCCGCCCGGCGTGAACAGGCTCGCCACGGCCCGCTCTTCGTTCTTGCCCGTAACCGATGCCACAGCGGCGGATAGAAGCTCCTGCGCCTTGCGCATGTCCTCGCCTTGTTTTGTGGCTTTGTCGAAACAGGCGCAGGCCCCGGCATCGGGCAGGTCGCGGCCGACGCAAAGACGCTTCAGGCGGTCGAAAACCTGCTTCGCCTGGGTATACGGCAAGAGCACCGCGCCGTCGTCGCCGACGTGCACGAGATAATGCGGCGCAAGCGGATAGCCATCCTCGGCCGTGCGTTTCGCGGCGTCTCCCTCGGCGCGCAGGCAGAAAATAATTCCCGGCGGTATCTCGGTCTCGGTTGTCGTTGTGACCGCACAGGTTCCGCGCGGCAGATTCTCCAGCACGCCGGGGTGGGCCTTGAGGTACTGCGCGAGGTCGATGCGGAAATCGGTCAGCGTCAAGTCGGTAATTGAGACACCGGTCGAAAGGTCCTCGAGATCAATCACGGCATCCTGGAGTTTGAGAAGCTGCTTGCGGCGGTACTCCAGGTCGTTCATCTGGTTGCCGGACTGCTGCTCGATCAGGTTCTCTTCGCCGGTCGCCGAGATGTCGAGGAGCACCATGCGGCCGCTGACGCGCTGCTCCAGGTTGATGTACTCCTCCAGTTCCATGTTTGGCCAAAAGTTCACAAGCTGGATACGTTCGTTGGGCGAACCGATACGGTCGATGCGGCCGAAACGCTGGATGATGCGCACCGGGTTCCAGTGAATGTCGTAGTTGATGAGCCAGTCACAGTCCTGCAGGTTCTGTCCCTCTGAGATACAGTCGGTGGCAATGAGAAGGTCGATTTCACCCTCGTTCGAATATTCATCGGGCCGCTCCTTGGAGAGCGGCGAGAAGGTCGAAAGGATCGAGGCAAGGTCCTTGCGCAGACCGCTGCGCGTGGTCTGATTCGGACCCGTGCCGGTGACAAGGGCCGTTTCGATGCTGAGGGTCTTTTTGACCCAAGGCGCGAGCTGGTCGTAGAGGTAGTGAGCCGTGTCCGCAAAAGCCGTAAAGATGATCACCTTCCGGTTGCCGGAATTGATCGGGTTGTTGGCCTTCTGCTCGATCATGTCTCGGAGAGCCGCGAGCTTGGCGTCTCGCGCTGCGTCAACCTGCCGGGCTGCGGCGAGGAGATTTGCCAGCCGATTGCGGTCTTCGACCAGGTCCTGCTTCCAGCGAATGAGGTCCACGTCTTTCAGGAGGACCTTAACCTTGCGACCGACTAGGAGACTCTCGAAAGCGGGGTCGTCGATGTCCACGTCCTCGATGTCAATCTCCTCCGTTTCCTCGGCATGGTTCTCGATCCGTTTCAGCGTCGCTTCCACATCACGAAGCTGGCGTTCAACGGTCAAGGCGAATGAGGGCACGGCACTCTCCATGCGCTTGAGCACGTTGACACGCAACAGGTGGATAAGGCTTTCCTCGCGGTCCACTTGACGGAAGAAACCTGTGCCTCCCTTGACCTCTGTGCTGTACTTCTTATCGTAGGCTTCCTGCTTGCGAGGCAGCACATATCTCAAGGGCGCGTATGCAGAGAGATTCAGGCGGCGAATTTCAAGGTTGATTTCGGCGACGGGCGGAAACTCTCCCGCGAGGTCCACATCGGCTTTGATATTGATCGGCTTGAGCCGGTCCGGGAAGCGCCCGGTCTCGGAAATCCCGTAGTATTTCTCGATATGCTTGCGGGACCTCGCAATGGTGAGGAGATCCAGGAGCGTGAAGTAATCGAAGCCCAGCATCTCAATCAACCGCGAAGGGGTGCGTTCTTCGTCGAGGAGATCCAGCCAGCGGTTGAACTGCTTCTGCGCCAGTCGCGTTGTGCTGTCGATGCTGCCGATGCCGTGGTCGAGCAGTGCTGTATCCTCACCCTCGGTCGCAAAGGCGATTTGGTTGCGCAGGTCGGCCATGCGGTTGTTGACCGGCGTCGCCGACAGCATGAGGACGCGGGTCTTGACGCCTTCCTTGATGATCTTGCGCATGAGCCGGTCGTAGCGCGTCTCGCCGCCCTGTCGCGGCGTCCGCTTGTTGCGGAAGTTGTGCGATTCGTCGATGACGACGAGGTCGTAATTCCCCCAGTTGACGTGTGCGAGGTCAATGTCACCCGAGAGGCCGCCGTCGCGCGAGAGGTCCGTGTGGTTCAGCACGTCGTAGTTAAAACGATCCGGGGCCAGAAAGTTGCGCCGGTCGTTCGCCTTGTAGAGGGTCCAGTTGTCGCGGAGGCGTTTAGGACAGAGGACAAGAACGCGGTCGTTGCGAAGCTCATGGTACTTGATGATCGCAAGCGCCTCGAACGTCTTCCCAAGGCCGACGCTGTCCGCAATGATACAGCCGCCGAAACGGTTGAGTTTGTCGATGGCCCCGACTACGCCGTCACGCTGGAACTTGAAGAGTTTCTTCCAGACGACCGTGTTGCGGATGCCCGTAGCGGATTTGACGACGCGCTCCTCGTCGAGTTCGTCGCCACGCTCTCGGAAGATATGATGAAGGATGAGCGCGTAAACCAGCAGCGGGTCCCGGTTCCCGGCCAGATCCTTCAACCCGTCAATCAGTTCCTTCTTAGCGGTGGAATCGGCTGAGAGCGTGGACCATTGCGCATCGAACCACTGACTCAGTAGCGTGGCTTCTTCTGGCGTCTCGGAGGACTGAATCAAGTTCATCGGGTTACCCGGCGTAAGACCGAGTCCGTCAGTACTGAACGCCAACGAACCGAGGAGCGCCTGCACGGGGTGGCCGTTGGAATTGCGGATGACAAATGCGCTCTGCGGAATCGGACTCAAGGCGCGACGGACCTCCGCTTTTTTCTCGATCCAGTGGAGAAGGCGCTTCGCCAACCAGCGGGCTTGGAGGCGGTTTCGGGCTGGTCGATCAGCGGCCGCTCCTAAGATCGCCAAGTCGACGCCGTTCGGCGGCAACACCAAGCGACACCCTTCCAACTCTTGCAGATCGCGGACCAGTTCCGCAAATGCAAAGAACGAGAAAGCGGGCGTAAGCATATCGAGCCTGTGGTCTCGACTAATCCCCGGACGGATTACATCGATGACTCGGTCTGTGCCACTGTTGCGTATCAGTTTCACGATGACGACACGTTATTTACTGGATACAAGAGATATTGAATCTACCATTTCTTTTTCTTTTGTTGTTCGAGCATCCATACATCTATTTGCTCCCGCTTGAAACGCCATTGATTTCCGAATTTGGATGCAGGCATCTTCCCCCGTTGGCAAAGCTTGTAGATCTTCTCTTTTGAGGCCTGAAGATAATCTGCGACCTCCTCAACTGTCATCCAGCGAGTCATGTCTGGCTTAGGATCTTTCAAAGCTCCTTGGGATCTCATAATGTGTGCGAGTCTGTCGGGCTTTTGAGACAAGTGTCCAGTATATACCACCAGCTACTAATCCCCAAGCAAAAAAGATTCATTTTCTTCGCGTAGCTAGGCACAAAATAAGATCGCTCGGGAATATGGATGTCAGTCCTCGAATTTGATACTTTAAACGGGAAGGCAGAGAACTCTGTTAAAAGCAGAAACTCCCTTAACAGAATCTGGTTTATTGTGAATGGGGGTGGTAAATCGTGATCTTAGCGATCGCCCGAGGGATAAGCCGCAGATCCGCTATGGATAGAGATCAGGTCGATCCCTTTGAAAGCAAGATCAGCAATCCGATAGAGCCTGTTTTGGCAGCCCGACGGATCGCTGCCAGTATTCTCTAAAACATACCGCCAATCGTCAGCGCTTTCCTCGGCATACCGCGGCAGCAGGATTTTCCGGCGATCATCACACATGTCCTGGTCCTTACGCCACTCTCATTATTTTACGAAGATCGTTTTGTATCTTGTGCACAGTTACGACCTGATTTATTGCACAGTTGCGCCCTAATCAGGCCTTGGCTGGAACTTTCTGAGGATTGGATTTTCCTAAGTCCTTCAATTTATTACCGATAAAAATTGCGAGGTCTACACACCTATTCGAATATCCCCACTCGTTGTCGTACCAAGCGACGACTTTCACAAGGCGCTTGTCCGTCACGCGGGTCAGTTCGGCGTCCACGATGGATGATTTGGGGTTTCCCTTGAAATCCATAGACACAAGCGGTTTGTCACAGTATTCCAAGTAAGCACGCATTTTTCCGTCGGCGGCCTTCTTCAAGGAAGCATTGACCTCCTCGACCGTGGTTTCTTTTTCCACTTCCGCCACCAGGTCCACTACGGAGACGTCCGGTGTGGGAACGCGCATGGCAAGTCCATCCAATTTGCCTTTGAGCTCCGGCATGACCAGACCAATCGCTTTCGCGGCGCCCGTGCTGGTTGGAACAATATTTTGGGCCGCTCCCCGCGCTCTCCGGAGGTCTTTGTGGACGAGATCCAAAATTCGTTGGTCGTTGGTGTAGGAATGAACAGTGGTCATCAAACCATGGATGATGTGGAACTGCTCGTGAATGACCTTGGCGATGGGAGCGAGGCAGTTGGTTGTGCAGCTTGCGTTGGAAATGACGTTGTGTTTTTGGGGATCGTACTTGTCCTCATTGACGCCTAGCACGATCGTGATGTCCTCGTTTTTTGCAGGGGCAGAGATGATGACTTTCTTGGCTCCGCCAGCGAGGTGAGCCTTGGCCTTTTCAGCATCCGTGAAGATCCCGGTGGACTCAATCACCACGTCCACTCCCAACTTTCCCCAAGGAATTTCAGCAGGGTCCTTGTGCGTCAAGACCTTCAGCTCCTTGCCATCCACGACGAGAGCGCCTTCCTTAGCCTTTACGTCGGCGGCAAGCGGTCCGAAAGTGGAATCATACTTCAACAGGTGAGCCAACGCCTCGGTGGGAACGGGAAGGTCATTGACGGCTACAAATTCGATATCGGGATTCTGAAATCCAGCCCGATAAACCATCCGTCCGATGCGTCCAAACCCGTTGATTCCAACTCGAACTTTCATCGATTGATCCTCCGTGTGTGCAAAAATGGCATTATAAAGGCTGTTGAAGGCCTGTCAAGCCTTAAAGGGTCTCAAGAGGCGGTCTACTTCTTCTTTTAACACTTCGAAATTAAAAGGCTTCTGGAGAAAGGCGTCTCGGCCGAGCGCTTCTGCTTCGTCGATCAAATTTTGGTCAACGTAACCTGTGATCACGATCGTTTTGCTTTTCGGAGACGTCTTTTTGGCCGATTCAAGGACGCGGATCCCGGATATGTCCGGGAGCTTAACATCCAAGAGAATCAAATCCGGTTTCACCTGCTCAATCAAACGGATCCCATCCTCTCCCGAATCCGCGGTGTAGACCCGATGCCCTTCTTCCTCAAAGAACGTCTTCACTTCCTCCACGATGCCTGGTTCATCGTCCACGATCACAAGGGTGGCCATGGCGACATTCTAACGGGAAAGGACCTCCCCGTAAACCTCCTCCAGTTCTTCCACAACCCGGTCAATGGAGAACCGCTTCCGCGCTGTCTCATGCCCCGCGGTGCCCATCCTTCGGCTGAGCTCCGGATTCTGGGCCAGAAGTTGGATGGCCCGGGCGAGGTCTTCGGAGTCTCGGGGCTCAACCAAGATCCCGTTCACGTGGTTTTGGATCAGCGTGTTGAGGGCCCAAATGTTGGTCACGATCACGGGTTTCTGGCAGGTCATCGCCTCGACAATGCTCAATCCAAAGCCTTCCCGCCAGACGGCCGGCAAGACGAAAAGATTGGTGGCCGCCAAGGGTTCTGTGACGTCCCTCAGGTTTCCCGTGAAGTGGATCCGGCTTCGCAGGTCCAGCTTGGATGTTAGTTCCTCGAGATACGGGCGGTATCGGCCGTCACCGACGATGAGAAGACCCAGATCAGAAATTTCTGATTCGAGTCGTTTAATTGCGCGAATCAAGTATTCGTGTCCTTTATCCGGGACGAGTCGGGCGATGATGCTTACGACGTAGGCTTGATCCGAAAATCCATACTTGAGCCGAACCTGATGAGGATTCTGATTCGAAAACCGTTTGATCAAATCCAGCAAGGCCACGCCGTTGTAAATGACTCGAATGCGTTCGGTGGGCACCCGGTGAGTCTCGCGCAGGTCGGTTCCTACCGCTTCGCTGATGGCGATCGCCCGTTCGCCCCAAGCCGGTAATAAACGCCGCCCAAGTCTACGCTTGTAAAACCCATGAACCGTTGTCACCAGGGGTTTTTGGGTCCATCGCTGTGCCCACCACGCCATCACTTGAGTCACGCGCGTGTGCGCGTGAATCACGTCGATCTTCCATTCTCCGATCCAGCGGATCAATTCAGGAAGGTACCAATAAATTTGAGGGCTCAGCTCGCTTTTGGTCCGGATGGGGAGATTTCTTACGGTGATCCTCTCGCTCCTGAGTTCCTCTTCCGTTTCTCCCCCGCTCGAAACCACAAAGACTTCGTGGCCTTGTTTGACCAAGGCCCCTCCCACAGAGAAGAGATACTGAGAAATTCCGCCCCGATTCAAATGGGTGGTGAGGTGAAGGATTCTCATTTCCTAGGGGACAGGTTTTGAAAGACAAGGCCCGGCTTCAAGCGTTCGCCGTTTGCGAATTCCTGGGCCGAAACCACCCGCCGGCCCGGCAGTTGAACTTTGAAAATCCGAAGCGAACCCCTTCCGGTCTGGACGCGAAGATAACTCTGCGAGTGAATCTCAAGGAGCGTTCCCGCCTCAGCTTCCGAACAAAAGATGGAGTCCACCGCAGCCTCTACGACTCGAAGAGGTTGACCCTGATATCCAATGAAAGCTCCGGGCCAGGGATAGAAAGCGCGAACCCTCCGTTCCTGCTCAACGGCGGGTAGCGCAAGATCGAGGCGTCCGTCCTCTTTGCTGAGCTTGCGTGCATAACTGGACTTTGAGGGCTCCTGGTGAATTCGAGTGAGTCTTTGCTCGGCCATCATCGAAAAAACTTCTTCCAGCGCCTGCCGCGCCAAGTCAGCCAATTTTTTTGTGAGCGACTCGGTGGTTTCTTTTTCATGGAGGGAAACTCGAATCTGATGAAAGAGGTCACCCGCATCCAGGTCCTTTGTGACTTCGGCCACGCTGACCCCTGTTTCTTTTTCTCCATCAAGAATCTGCCACGTGATGGGAGCCGCGCCGCGATACTTCGGGAGCAGAGACGGGTGCAGGTTGAAAGCGGCCTTCGAAGGGATCTGGAGCCAGGATTCGGGGATCATTTTTCCATAAGAGGCGACGACAAAACATTCGGGTCTGATTTGCGCCACATTTTTTTCCACTACGGAATCGCGAAGCTTGGCCGGTGAAAGCGTTGGGATTCCCGCTTTTTGACAGCGTTCCTTGACCGGATTCGGCAGGAGCTTGAGACCGCGCCCTCGGAGCTGGTCCGGCGTTGTGATGACGGTGAGTTTCAAAGGAGACGCTAGCAAGAATTCAAGCGTGGGAAGCGAGAAATCGGAAGATCCAAAAAAAACGATTGGGTTACAAACGCTGGTAAGCGGCGAGGAGCTCTTGGCGTTTGTCAAAATCCACCCGGTCGATGAGCAAGATCCCATTTAAGTGATCCAGCTCGTGCTGAATGATGCGGGCAAAAAAATCCTTCACTTCCATTTCCACCGGCTTCCCTTGTCGATCCAAGGCACGGAACCGGATGAACTTTGCCCTCGGAATTTCTCCTGAGATTCCTGGAAGGCTGAGGCACCCCTCTAGACCCAGTTCGCGGCCGCGGGCCTCCAGGATTTCTGGATTGATGAAAACAAACTCCTCTCCTTGGGTCATCGTGGGCGATGCAACCAAGATGCGTTTCGAAATTCCCACTTGGGGAGCAGCGAGCCCAACACCGTCTTCGACATACATGGTTTTGATCATGTCATCAAAGAGTTTTTGCTCTTCAGGCCCAAATTGTTTGAGAAACTCCGCCTTCTTTTTGAGGACGGGATCCGGATAGGTTCTGATTTTTAAGAGAGACATTTTTTCCGTGAACCATAAAAATTATAGCACGAACCGAACTCGCTTAAAGGATATTCAAGGGATTGACATCCACTTGAAAGGCCACGCCCGAGCGCCGTTTGAATTCCGAGAGGGTTCGACGAATCAATCCTTGAGCTTGCGCGATCTCGCTCGCTTTGATCAGGAGATGCCATCGAAAGTGTCCCCTCAAACGGTAAAAAGGAAGAGGCGCGGGTCCCACCACCTCGACGCTGTGCCCGGTAAGATTTTTTCGTAGCGATTCGCGGAGTTCTCTTGCAAAGAGGTAGGCTTTTTTCTCCACGCGGGAGCGAATGAGCAGATTGATTAAACTTTGGGCAGGCGGATAAGCGTGCTGGGCTCGCTTTTTGATTTCTTCATGGTAAAACCGAAGATAATCATGTGTCCTCGCGCAAGCCACGCTCGGATGTTCAGGTGAATAAGTCTGAATGATGACTCGGCCCGGCTGATTCCCACGCCCGGAC
>Ga0105164_10001342_pt1 | contig 15887 bp, 12 predicted proteins | sample VDWuncwatermetaG_FD_89674 | JGI IMG/M metagenome (GOLD analysis project Ga0105164, IMG submission 89674) | Wastewater microbial communities from Netherlands to study Microbial Dark Matter (Phase II) - VDW unchlorinated drinking water | ecosystem: Environmental > Aquatic > Freshwater > Drinking...
CCCCGGCAGCCTCGTGCGAGGAGATCTATTCGAACCACCGTCTGGCTGGATCGAACAGTTCGATGTTGTGGTCTCGTTTGGCTTGGTCGAGCACTTTGAAAATACGGCACAAGCAGTTTCCGCCTGCGCGCGCTATCTTAGACCCGGCGGGCAAATAATTACTCTCGCTCCCACCATGCGTGGTTTATATGGCCTTGCTTACCGTCTATTGCGTCCCGCCATTTATCGCATGCACGTTCCGCACAGCCGTGAGACCTTGGCGCAGGCGCACACGGATGCGGGGCTGAGCATCACGCACAGCGACTATGTGTTGGGCTTGCCTGGGACCATTAGCCTATCTGCAAACCCCAACTTGGCGGGACGCATGGCTTTCGCCGCCAGCAACTTCTACTGGAGACTGGAACGCGCTGAATTCGGCGTGCCGCCCAACCGCTTCACCTCGCCCTATGTCCTATGCACCGCGACTAAACTCACACAAGCCGCAGGCTAATTGAATATGGTGAAGTGACCATGAACTATAGGCGCGAAATTGACGGGCTGCGTGCGCTAGCAGTCATGCCCGTCATACTTTTCCATGCGGGTTTTGACACATTCAGCGGTGGCTATGTCGGCGTGGACGTTTTCTTTGTAATTAGCGGTTACCTCATCACGTCACTCATACTCGCTGAAAAGCAAGCAGGCTCATTCTCGTTAATAAACTTTTATGAAAGGCGCGCGCGCCGCATATTGCCCGCTCTCTTTCTCGTAATGTTCGCCTGTATTCCTTTTGCCTGGCTATGGTTGATTCCAGGCGATATGGCGGATTTCTCCAAGAGCCTGACCTATGTCTCTGTATTTGCTTCGAACATATTGTTTTATAAACAAAGTGGGTACTTCGACACAGCGTCAGAATTAAAACCGCTATTGCACACCTGGAGCTTGGCCGTTGAAGAGCAGTACTACCTGATATTCCCCGTTTTAATGCTGTTTATTTGGCGGCTCGGAAAACGCTGGATTGCTGCAATTCTGGCAGTCATCACGGTAACCAGCCTGTTCTATACACAGCACATGGTTACCTTTAAACCTGAAGCTGCTTTCTATCTTTTACCCACCCGCGTTTGGGAGCTATTACTGGGTGCTCTCATCGCATTCTGTCCGCCCATCAAACAACCTAAAATCGCAGTAACGGGGAAATTTTATCTATCAACGAATCAATCAGCCAGTTTTATTGGCTTATTGCTGATCATCTACGCAACAGTTGCATTTGATAAAAATACACCCTTCCCAAGTTTCTATGCGCTCGTACCAACCGTGGGCGCAGCAATTATTATTTTGTTCGCCAATCCGCAAACAGTCATTGGCAAAGTGTTGGGTAGTAAGTTGCTTGTTGGCATTGGCTTAATCAGCTACAGCACATATTTATGGCACCAGCCCTTGCTCGCATTTGAGCGGCATAGGAGTTTGACTGAGCCAAACGCGTTCGTGCTGTGGTCATTGATTGTTTTTGCGTTTTGTCTAGCCTATATAAGTTGGCGATTTGTTGAAGTACCTTTTAGACGAAAAGATGTTGTAAGCAGAACCAGGTTTTTTTCACTTTCCCTTGTTGTGACCATGCTATTCACAACGCTTGGCTTTTGGGGATACTCCAATGATGGCTTCAGGACTTACTATGTGAAGAACCGGCTGAACGAGTCTTATAGAAATATCCACCTGACAGTAGAAAAACACACGGGTGGCGATATATATCTGGATATGGGTGACGAAGGAAAATGTAATTTCTGGGCGAAGACTACAGATGCGGCATTTAATTCGCGGTTTAAAGATTGTGCGGCGAGGCACGGGAAAGCGATTGTGATTCTAGGCGACTCTCACGCCATGAACATATACAACGCTTTTTTTCGGGCAGAAATCGGGAGTTTTGTTGTTGGAGTGTCACAAGGCGGATGTCGCCCGTATGAACGAAATGTGAATTGCCATTACGCTGAGTTTGACTCTTTCATTAAAGAGAATGGTCTATTGATTCAGTTAGTCATCTTTCATCAGTCTGGCTCATATCTTTTGAAGAACTTTAAGGGGCAAGTTGATAGTGCGGACATATTCGCGAAGGGCGAAAATTATCAGATTTACTACGACAATATACAAAAAGTGGCGGATTATCTGCAGGAAATGTCCAGACAAGTGGATGTCTTATGGCTGGGTCCTTTTGTTGAGGCTCGAGTTGATTTCAAGAACTATGGAAGCTTCTTGAATGGTTATGAGATTAATGGTGTTTCTATCAAGGTTTTTGATCATTTGGAAAAAGAGCTGAAGACATTATTTCCTGACAAAAATGGCGGCATTAAATATGTTTCTCTGGCTGATATTTTAAAAATCGAAAAGAACTTCTTGATGGTGGGAGAATGCTTGACGTACAGAGACACCGACCATTTCAGTGTTTGTGGAGAGTCCATAATTGGGAAAAAGCTAAAGGACGCTTATGCAAGAGGCGTGTTTCAATGACATTGAATTGAAGTGGCGCATGCAGGGAGACACCATAAATGAAGTTGACAGAAAATTTACTCGCCATACTTTGCTGCCCAAATTGCAGGGGCAAGATGGTTACTCCGGAAACAGAAGACAATATTCTGCTTTGTCAGGGATGCCACTCAGAATTCCCGGTTGTTGCAAACCGTCCTGTCCTGCTGCGGTGTGACAACGATGTCTTCCCTCTGGATGCGTATAAAGCAATGCCAGAGAAAAAAATTAAGCGGCCCAGTAGATGGCTGGCGCGTTTTATTCCTGACCCGTCAGTAAATTTGGCCAGCACCAGAGTTCTCGCGCGCCTGGGTAGCTTGTTACCAAAAAAACCTGCCAGGGTATTAGTGATCGGCAGCGGGGACCAGCGCACCCTGCTGGAAGCTCAAATTGACGCCGGTGAGGACGTGCAAGTCATTTGCACGGATATAGATACGGATGCAGATGTAGATTTATTCTGTGATGCCCATGACTTGCCATTTATCAACGACAGCATTGATGCCGTGATCACGACGGTTGTGATGGAACATGTGCTCTACCCCGAACGAGTGGCGGCAGAGCTGCATCGCGTATTAAAGCCAGGAGGCCTGCTTTATTCCGAGATGCCCTTCATGCAGCAAGTACATGAGGGTGCCTATGATTTCACCCGGTATTCGCTGTCAGGGCATAGGCGGTTGTTTAATGGATTTTCCGAAGTGGAGAGCGGTATGGCGGCTGGGCCTGCTACTACGTTAGTGTGGGCTATCGAAAATTTTGCATTGGCATTTGTCTCGCGCCGGATATTGCGCCTTTTTACAAAAGCCCTGGTTCGGCTCGTTTTCGCGTGGATTAAATACATTGATTACTTTTTGGAAAAGCGTCCTGAAGCGATGGATGGCGCTTCATGCACCTATTTCCTGGGCGCCAAGATAAATGGGCAAATCACCGATGCCGAAATCATCGCGCGCTATCGTGGCGCAAAACAACTGCACCACGTATAGCTGAATGTGCGGCATCACTGGATTTCTGGCTGACACGGGCGCGGGGGGGGCATTCGAGATTGCCAGCCGCATGGCCGACACACTCGTCCATCGTGGTCCGGACGATGCGGGGGTGTGGGTAGATGATGCCGCAGGCATCGCTCTGGCGCATCGGCGACTGGCAGTTCTTGATCTTTCTGCTGCCGGGCATCAGCCAATGCTGTCGGATTGCGGGTTGTATGCAATCGTTTTCAACGGCGAAATTTACAATCATCTTGAGCTGCGCGGAGAATTGCCTGAGACGGCATGGCGCGGGCACTCGGATACGGAAACACTGCTGGCTTGCTTCGCTGCCTGGGGCATCGAGGCGACCCTGAAAAAAACCGTGGGCATGTTCGCCATTGCGTTGTGGGATCGCGCGCGCCGCACGTTGATGCTGGCGCGTGATCGCATGGGCGAGAAGCCGCTCTACTACGGCTGGCAAGGCAATACGTTCCTGTTTGGCTCAGAGTTGAAAGCGCTCAGAGTGCATCCGGAGTTTCACGGCGAGGTCGACCGTAACGTACTGGCGCTTTACCTGCGGCACAGCTACGTTCCAGCGCCGTATTCGATCTATCGCGGGATCGCCAAATTACCGCCGGGGGCATGGTTGACGCTGGCTGCAGACTCCCCGACCGACGTGCCGCCAGCGCCAACTTTTTACTGGCGCGCGCTCGACGCCGCTCACGCCGGCATCCGCAGCGAGCTGGACGATGCGGCGGCGGTAACTGCGCTGGAAGCGCATCTGCGCCGAGCCATAGGCGGCCAAATGCTGAGCGATGTGCCCTTGGGAGCATTTCTTTCCGGCGGCATCGATTCTTCGACCGTGGTGGCGCTGATGCAGGCGCAATCGCAACAGCCGGTGCAGACCTTCACCATCGGTTTTCATGAAACGGACTACAACGAGGCCGAGCGTGCCCATGCCGTGGCGGCACACCTCGGCACTGCACACACGGAGTTGTATGTGACTTCGGCGCAAGCGTTAGCGGTGATTCCACGCTTACCCGCGCTATACGATGAGCCATTTGGTGACCCCTCACAGATTCCGGTTTTTCTGGTGGCGGAACTGGCGCGACAACGGGTAACAGTAAGTCTGTCCGGCGATGGCGGCGACGAACTCTTTGGCGGCTATAACCGCTATGTCTGGGTAAAGAACATCTGGCGCACGCTGGGCTGGGTGCCCCGTCCTTTGCGCGCGGCTTTGGCGGGAGTGCTGACGATATTACCGCCTGCGGCCTGGAATAAGGTGTTCACTGGTTTGTCCCGATTTTTGCCTGCTCGCTGGCTGCATGCCACCCCTGGCGACAAGGTGCACAAACTGGCAGAGATTGTGGCCTTGCGTTCGCCGGAAGAGATTTACCTGACGCTGGTGTCGCATTGGCAGAAGCCGGACAGCGTGGTTATTGGTTCGCGGGAGCCCGCCACGGTGCTGACCAATTCCAGACAGTGGGAAGATATGCCAGATTTCGAATCCTGCATGATGTACCTGGACCAGATGACTTATCTGCCCGACGACATTCTGGTCAAAGTGGACCGGGCAGCGATGGGCGTCAGCCTGGAGACGCGAGTGCCGCTGCTCGACCACCGGGTGGTGGAATTTGCCTGGCAACTGCCACCCACCATGAAAATTCGAGACGGGCAGAGCAAGTGGTTGCTGCGCCAAGTGCTCTACCAGCATGTGCCCAGAGAATTGATCGAGCGTCCCAAGATGGGCTTTGGCGTGCCCATTGATGCCTGGCTGCGCGGCCCATTACGTGAGTGGGCGGAGAACCTGCTCAACGAAGCGCGCTTGCGGCGGGAAGGTTATTTCCATCCCGGACCGATTCGGCAGAAATGGTTAGAGCATCTCTCTGGCCGGCGCAACTGGGCGCATTATCTGTGGAATGTGCTGATGTTTCAGACTTGGCTGGAGTCTCTGAAATGAACCGGCCACGGGTGCTCTTTGTCGTCACGGAAGACTGGTATTTCGTTACCCATAGACTGCCCTTGGCCGTCGCGGCGCAAGAAGCGGGGTTCGAGGTGGCTGTAGCAACACGCGAAACAACGCATGGGGGAACAATCCGGAATTCAGGAATCGGTCTTATTCCCTTTACTCTTGCGCGCCGTAGCGGCAATCCTGTCAGCGAAATTGTCAGATTGATCGCCTTATTTCGGCGGGAAAAACCTGACATTGTTCACTTGGTAGCCTTGAAGCCCGTCCTCTACGGCGGGATTGCCGCACGCCTGGCCAAGGTACCGCGCGTGGTAAATGCGATGGCCGGACTAGGTTGGCTGTTCACCTCCACTGGCCGACTGGCTCGCTGGTTCCGGCCTGCGCTACGGCAGATACTGGTGTGGCTGTTGTCAGCAAAAAACTCCGTGACAATCATGCAAAACCCGGACGATCTTGCGGCATTGCAACAGGCTGGCGTGCCCCGCGCCAGGCTGCGCCTGATTCGTGGCGCCGGGGTCGATGTCGCGGCCTTTGCTCCGCCACCGGCGGCGCCTCCCGTTCCTGTCACCGTGATGCTGGTGGCACGCATGTTATGGGATAAGGGAGTGGGTGAATTCGTCGAGGCTGCCCGGCAACTGTGTGAGCAGGGTGTGCAGGCGCGGTTTGTCCTTGTGGGAGAACCCGACCCAGCCAATCCAGCATCGATTCCCTCCTCCAAACTGCATGAATGGCATGGACGAAACACCATCGAGTGGTGGGGGCGGTTAGAAGACATGCCTGCCGTGCTGCGGCAGGCGCATATCGCCTGCCTGCCGTCTTTCTACGGGGAAGGCCTTCCAAAAAGCCTGCTGGAGGCGGCCGCGATGGGACTCCCCATCGTAACGACGGACGCACCGGGCTGCCGTGAGGTGGTGAGCGATGGTGACAATGGCTTCCTTGTCCCTGTGCGCGATGCAGCGGCGCTGACCGTAGCTCTGGCACGGTTGATTGCCAACCCGGACTTGCGCACTCGCATGGGGTTGCGCTCCCGCGAACGGGCATTGGCTGACTTTTCCCAAACACAGATCATCAAGCAAGTCTTGCAACTCTATCGGGAACGGTTGCCATGAATGTACTGGTGACGGGCGCCAATGGGTTCGTGGGGCGGGCAGCATGCGTAGCAATACGGCAGGCGGGGCATGCGGTAATACCTGCAATGAGACAGCCACATGGCTTGACGGATGAGAGGGTTGTCGGCGAGATTGGCGCCCATACCGAGTGGCGCGCGGCATTGTACGGTGTCAAGATGATCGTCCATCTAGCCGCACGAGTGCATGTTATGCAGGATGATCCGCAGTATCCGCTGGCGCCGTATCGAGAGGTAAATACCTGCGGAACGCTGAATCTGGCCCGGCAGGCGGCCGCCGGCGGCGTGCGACGTTTCGTTTTTGTAAGCTCTATCAAGGTCAACGGCGAGGGACGTATAACCCCCTATACCGAGACTGACACGCCAGTGCCTGAAGATGCTTATGCTCGCTCCAAGTGGGAAGCGGAACAAGGTCTGCGGCAGGTCGCTGCGGAAACCGGCATGGATGTTGTTATCCTGCGCCCGCCGCTCGTGTACGGACCCGGAGTAGGCGCTAATTTTTTGCGCTTGATGCAGATGATTGACCGTGGCTGGCCGCTTCCCCTCGGCGCGATTCACAACCACCGCAGTGTCTTGTATCTGGGTAATCTGATTGACGCCATCCTGCTTTGTTTGGATCATACTGATGCGGCGGGGCAAACTTTTTTGCTGGATGATGGCAAGCCTGTTTCAACCCCGGAGTTGATCCGGGCCATTGCTAATGCCATGCATCGTCCCGCACGTCTGTTGCCAGTGCCCCCGCCACTCCTCGTTCTGGCTGGAAACTTATTAGGGAAAGGTCCCTCTGTTTCTCGTCTGACTGTATCACTGTACATTGATGGCCACGTGATACGAGAGCGCCTCAGCTGGATTCCACCCTATTCAATGGAAGCAGGCTTGGCCGCCACGGTGGCACAATATAAAACATATGGGCACCTCTAAAAATTGTCATTCTGAGGCCGCAGGCCGAAGAATCTGCTTTTTGCCCACTCTGAAAAGCAGATTCCGCTCTGCGCTCGGAATGACAAAATCGGGATTTTTAGAGGTGTCCATAAGATTATGAATTTAGAAAAACCCATGGCTTGGATGCTGGGCATGGCCGTAGCGGTTGCCGTGTTTTTCCAGTTTCATGTGACTGTGTCGGGCACATTGATCAACCTCAACCTGGCAGATCCTTTCGCTATCCTGGCGCTTATAGCAGTCATTTTTCACTTGTTACTGGCCCGGCAGCAGCCACTTTGGAGAGTTGAGAAATTCAGCCTTGCGTTAGGCGCAATCAGCCTGCTGATGGTGCTGGCTTTCATGCGCGGCTGGCTGGATATTGGGATCACGAAGTGGGCGCTTAGCGCGCGGCTTGTGGGGTGGTTCGTACTGTTAGGCTATCTCTCTGCTGGATATCTGATCGCGGCGAACTTTGGCGCACATGGCTTACGCCGGTTTTCAGAAACCTTGGCCGCCACCGCTGCAGTCATTGTGCTATTGCAAGTCACGCTACGGGTTTTGGACGGGCTGGATATGATTCAAGACGTCAGCCTTACGCCGAATTTCGAGGGCTATTCAGGAAACCGTAATGCTTTCGCCTTCCAGTTGCTCACCGCTGTATCGTTGCTCTTATGCCTTTCTCCGGTTTACACAAAATACGGCAATAAATTGCGGCAACCATGGCAACCTTGGGTATTCGCTTTCCTGCTTGGCGTTTTGTTAGCTGGCCTGGTTTGGACCGGCTCGCGCGCGGGCATCTTGGTGGGAGTGATTGTGCTGTTAGCTGCCCGCTATGCCCAGCTGGTCGATCGCCGGATGTTGGGGCTGGGGTTACTCTTCGCCGCCCTGCTCTGGGATGGCGTCTGGCTGCTGGGTAGCGGATTGCTCGGCAGCGGGCTGGGCTTCTCTATCCAAAGCAGTCTCTCGGAAGACGCCAGCAATCATGAACGCTGGGCAACAATGATCCTTGCGCTGGAATTATGGCGGGAATCCCCTATCGTGGGAATTGGTTTAGGGGTATTCATGGCGAAGAGCCCGGCTTTGATGGGGCATCCGCAGGTCATTCACAGCACGCCACTGTGGATTCTGACCGAGTTCGGTTTGGTGGGTGCGGCAGTGTTTGCATGGGTGTTTTTCATGCTGGCGCGATACGCGATCAAATTCGGCAAGATTTTGCCCGCGCGCGGCACCCTATTGTTGCTGCTTATTGCATTCGCCATATTCGGTCTCGTGCACGAAATCTTTTACCAGCGTATTTTCTGGCTAGTGTTAGGCATCCTACTAGCCCGGCCCTTCGCCTTCAGAGTACTCGACTCCTCGGCGGCAACGAGGGCTGCCAAATCGCTGCCAAGTCAGTCTCTTGTTTGACCCGCGCCCCTGCCGTTACTTCCAAGTTCATCCAGTATCCGGCTCATTGCGTTCTCGGAAATGATGTGTTCCCTGTGGGTATCATCCAAGAACAAGTCAAAGGCGCCAGATCTTAATTCAACAACCCGTTCTCTGACTATATCTTGGTAGGTTTCCCACTTTTTCCCAGCGAAACAACAATAATCGTATTGATTTATTATCTGTAGTTGCTTTCTGTCCTTCCCATAAGAACCAAGAATATAAAGTTCAAGATAGTTCACCGTCCTATATATTTCCGGCACGGTTTGCTCATAGTCACCCCAATCTCTCGGCGAATTCGATCTCAGGTATAGGGGATACGATCCCGCCACGGGAAAGCTCTTTTCGATCCTGGTATCAATCGCCGCGGCGAGCGTTGTCGTCCATCCACCGCCGCTTATCCCAACCATCGACACAGATGAATAGTCAAAGTTTTTCTTGAGGTAATTCAATAGAATCACAACTGGTTCGACAAAGTATTTAACTGGGTGACCATTTTCTGGCGATAAAAATTTCATGTGGTCATGGTCTGTCAGCCTTAATTTTCCCAGCCGTGGTAATTGGATTATTGGCTGATTGTTAAGACCCAATAAGGGCATTGAAAATGCGACTACTGAATAGCCTTCATCAAGGAATCGTCTAATCTGCGTCTTTCCTTTGTAGAAATCGCCATCATGTCCTTGATGGTATAGAACAACTTTATTGTTAGGAGTCTTCGATCTGAAGTGATAAACGTGAGATTCAAGCCCAGACTCCATCACGATAATCAGTTTATCAATCCTGCTCAGGGAAGTGATGTCGTCGTAGCGAGAATCCTTAGCACCATTTTCAATCACCGAAGGTAACGATGATGGGAGCCCAGGAGCCCCCCAGAGGAGAGTGATTAGCCTTCCTCTTAACCGAAAAACATCCTGCTGTTGCCTGATTGAGATGAGCTGGGCGACATCTGTTTCGAAGTATTCCCTTGGTGTTTCGAGGTCTTCATGCCTTGATGTTTCAAGGTTTTCCTTTGGTGCAAGAACTTCGAGGCGGGTGAACGCAGCTTTCACCAGGGCATACGGGGGTAACTGGAATTTATAGGCTGCCATGCCATAAAGCAGTACCAAGACCAAAAATGTTATGTGGCCGGCAATTCTTAACACTCTCATTTTCATTGGTGTGGATACTTTCTTTATGAGGCTGAGCTTATTAGCTCAGGGGCGCGTCTCATCGAACGCCTTGGACAAAGTGCCCTTGAAACCGGCAGCAGCCCAAACGGCATAATATAAGCCGCTCCCCCAGCTTAGCTCAAGCCGGGGAAGTTGCTGCGGCAATCATGTCACTCATCGCGGGTGAATCAGGCATTACCGAACCCCTATAATGGCATCATTGCATCCCCCCAGAGCACGGCAGAAAATATTTGCATGACATCCCTCCCGCCGACCTTCGCTTCCCCGGTAATAGCATTTGCCGCAGCATTCCTGATACTCGTGGTTCTGCTGCGATCGGGCTGGGCCGCGCGGCTGGCGCTGGATGCACCTAATCATCGCTCTTTACACGCCACACCGGTACCACGAGTGGGCGGTATTGCGATTGTCACGGCATCACTAAGTGCGTGGCTACTGCTCAGGGAGCCACCTCTGCTTCTGACGGGAATTACCGCCGCCCTCGCCATGGTTTCATATCTGGACGATCGCAGAGGGCTGCCTATTGCACTGCGGCTCGGGACGCATGGTATGGCGGCGTTGATGATGGTTTGGTCCGGGCTTGGCTTCAGCCATGTTTTGCTCATGACTGCTCTGGTTTTATTTGTAGTTTGGATGACCAATCTCTACAATTTCATGGATGGTGCGGATGGTCTGGCTGGGGGCATGACGCTGTTCGGTTTTGGTTTTCTGGGCGTGGCCGCTGTGCTGGCGGGGGAAACACAATTCGCGTTGTTGAATCTTTCTATCGCTGCGGCGGCAGCAGCGTTTCTGTCATTCAACTTTCATCCGGCGCGCGTGTTCATGGGGGATGCCGGTTCGATCCCGCTTGGATTTCTCGCCGCCACCTGCGGCCTGTGGGGCTGGCAGGAGGGCTGCTGGCCGTTGTGGTTTCCGCTGCTGGTGTTCTCGACCTTTATTGTCGACGCCACGGTGACCCTGTTGAAACGCATCCTGCACGGCGAAAATTTCTGGCAGGCGCATCACGAGCATTATTACCAGCGGCTGGTGCGCATGGGCTGGGGGCACCGCAAGGTCGCTTTGGCTGAATATGTCATCATGCTGTTTTCCGGTTACTCCGCTCTCGTGGCATTATTCCTGACGCCTTCCCTGCAGCTTGGAGTAGGGGTGCTTTGGCTGATCATCTTCGGACTGATGATGATGTTCGTAGATCAGCGCTGGCGACGGAAAAAATATGATTAAACCGAATCCGCGCACTTTCATCATCCTCGCTCATGATGCGCTGGCCTCCGCAGCCGCATGGCTCGCGGCCTACTGGCTGCGCTTCAATCTGGATATTCCCGCAGAGTTCCTGCACGCGGCAACTGCCGGGATTTTCTGGGTTGTGCCGCTCTACCTGGCGATATTTGTCGGCGCGGGGCTCTACCGCGGCATGTGGCGTTACGCCAGCCTCAGTGATTTACGCCGCATCTTACTGGCGATTGCCCTGGCCGCTGTCATTTCTGCGGCGGCGACTCTGATGCTGGGCATAGAGAAAGTGCCGCGTTCGGTACTGATTCTGCATCCCGTGCTGCTGGTGCTGGTGATGGGGGGCAGCCGTTTTACTTATCGCGCCTGGAAAGAATATGGGTTGTACAGCGCACTGCGCTTCATGGGCAAGCCGGTATTGGTTCTCGGCGCGGGCGATGCGGCAGCGATGCTGCTGCGTGAGCTGGAGCACAGCCGCGATTGGCGCGTGGTGGGATTACTGGATGACGATGCGGAAAAACTGGGGCGCCAGCTCCATGGTGTGCGGATTCTGGGGACGATCGATCAACTCGATCAGTGGACAAAAAAACTCGACGTCACCAATGTAATCCTGGCAATGCCGTCCGTGGCGACCAACGTGCGCCGCCAAGCGATCAATACGGCGGCTCATGCCGGTATTGCACTGTTGACCGTGCCTGCGATGGACGATTTGTTATCCGGACGGGTATCAATCTCGCAAATCCGCAAGATCGAATTGGAAGACTTGCTGGGGCGCGAGCAGGTCATGCTCGACGAAGCCGGGCTGCGCGAATTTCTCGGCGACAAAACGGTGCTGATTACCGGCGCGGGCGGTTCGATCGGCGCGGAATTGGCGCGGCAGATTGCCCGCTTCAAACCAGAGCGGCTGGTGTTCTATGAGCTATCCGAGTTCGCGCTCTATCGCATAGAGCAGGAATTCGCCGAATTCTTCGACACTCAGCCCATCGTCTGCCTTGCGGGCGATGTGAAAGATGGGGCGCGGCTTGATGCCGTATTCACTCAATATCAACCGCAAGTGGTGTTCCATGCCGCCGCCTACAAACATGTGCCGCTGATGGAAGACGGCAATGCGTGGGAGGCGGTGCGCAACAATGTCGCGGGCACCTTGTGCGTGGCGCGCGCGGCACAGGTGCATGGTGCAGAAAAGTTCGTGCTCATCTCCACCGACAAGGCAGTCAATCCGACTAATGTCATGGGCGCGACCAAACGTCTGGCGGAGATGGTGAGCCAGGCCATCCTCTCCCGTGATGCAGCGAAGCCCAATTGCGTCATCGTGCGCTTCGGCAATGTGCTCGGCAGCAACGGCAGCGTGATCCCGAAATTCAATGAGCAAATCGCCAGGGGCGGTCCGCTGACGGTGACGCATCCGGATATCACGCGCTATTTCATGTCGATTCCCGAAGCCGCGCAACTGGTATTGCAAGCCGGCATGATGGGTGGAAAAACCAGCGCGGGCGGCGAAATTTTTGTGCTCGACATGGGCGAGCCGGTGAAGATCGCCGACCTCGCGCGCGACATGATCCGTCTCTCCGGCTTTGCCGAAGATGAAATAAAAATTGAATTCACCGGCCTGCGTCCCGGCGAAAAACTCTACGAAGAATTGCTCGCCGATGGCGAGCGGACACTACCCACGCCCCACCCCAAGCTGCGCATTGCGCGCACCAGCGCATGTCCGGATCAGGCATGGCTGGAATCTCTCCAGCGCTGGTTAAGCGCGTCCCCGCCCGCGCAGCCGGATGCAGTGAAGCGTGAGTTGGCGCGTTGGGTCACGGAATATCAACCGCAGATAACCGCTCAAATGAATGAGCGCGCAAAAAACTGACATCTCATGGCGACCTACGCAATCGGCGACGTTCAAGGTTGCTTCGACGCGCTGCAAGCATTGCTGCATGAATGCGGCTTCGATGCGCGCCGTGATCGTCTGTGGTTCGTCGGCGACCTGGTCAATCGCGGCACGCAGTCGCTGGAGACCTTGCGCTTCGTCAAATCGCTGGGTGATAAAGCCATCACGGTGCTCGGCAATCATGACCTGCATCTCATCATGGTCGCCGCAGGCTTCAGCCACGAACACAAACAAGACACGCTGACCGCAATTCTGCAAGCGCCAGAGCGGGAAGAATTGCTGAACTGGTTACGTCATCGGCCGCTGCTGCATCGTGAGGATGAATATGTGATGGTGCATGCCGGGCTGTTGCCGAGATGGACAATCACGCAAGCGCGCGATCTTGCCGCCGAAGTCGAGGAAGTGTTGCAGGGACCGAACTACCGCGACCTGCTCGCCAATCTCTACGGCGGTGAACCGCCATACTGGGATAAGGCCTTACGTGGCTGGGAGCGGCTGCGAGTAATCGTGAATGCGCTGACGCGAATGCGTTTTTGCACGGCGGATGGGGTGATGGAGTTTCATGCCAAAGGCGGCGTTGACACGGCGCCGCCAGGCTATATGCCGTGGTTTGCCGTGCCGGGACGCGCCAGCGCCGATTACACCATCATCACTGGTCACTGGTCGGCGCTCGGCCTCAAGCAGGAGAAAAAATTGCTGGGACTGGATACGGGTTGCCTGTGGGGCGGCGCGCTGACTGCGGTGCGCCTCGAAGACCGCTGCGTGTTTCAACATCGCTGCCAGCGTTCGTCCAATCAATGAGAAACCCGCGTCGTCCCCCGGCTGGTGAGCAGGCGCACGCGATCGCCCGCGCGGAATTGTTCATCGGCTTCCTGCACGACGGCAGTCAATTGACCATTGTCGAGCTTGACGGTGATTTCCAATCCGTCGCGCCGCGTGGCCGCCTCCTCAATTGCCGAGCCGGCTAACCCACCAGCCACCGCACCCACTACCACACCCACGGTCGAGCCATGGCCGCGTCCCAGGTGGCTGCCGGCGATACCGCCGACCACCGCGCCGGTGACTGTACCGACCGGAGTTTTGGTACCTTCGAGGTTAACCAGCCGCACGCTTTCAACTACCCCCAGGCGCACCGTCATTTCCTGTTGCGTATGGTAACGCGAATAGGCGCTGCCCGATCTGCTGGAGGCGCAACCCGCTACCGTCATTGCCGCGATCAAAACAACCAATCCGAGTTTCATCATCTTGCTCATCTTGCGCTCCTCCTCACAAATGCGTGTCGAAAGCAGTACGGTAGCGCTCGCCGATTTCATCGCGCGACCACTGGTGATTCTGTCCACCGCGGCTGGCGATCTTGAGCGCGCCCATCAATGATGCGAGTTGCCCGGTTTGCCGCCAATCCATGCCGCGACTGATACCGTGCAACAAACCGGCACGGTAGGCATCGCCACAGCCGGTCGGATCAACCAGCTCATCCGCTTTAACCGCCGGGATATCGAGACACTGACCGCCGGTGTAAATCTTCGAACCATTGCCGCCCAGCGTCACGATCAGCGCTTTCACCCGCCGTGCCAAGGTTTCAATCGGCTGGCCGGTGCGTTCGCTGAGCAGCCTGGCCTCGTAATCGTTGACCGTGCAGTAATCGGCAAGTTGCAGGAATTCAAGCAATTCTTCACCATTGAACAGCGGCAACCCTTGACCCGGATCAAACACGAAGGGAATGCCCGCTGCGTGAAACTGGCGCGCATGTTGCATCATCCCCTCACGGCCATCGGGCGAGACGATGCCAAGCGTAACCCCGGCGGCATCGCTGACCAGGTTGAGATGGGAAAAATTCATCGCCCCCGGATGAAACGCGGTGATCTGGTTGTCGTCCAGATCGGTGGTGATGAAGGCCTGCGCGGTAAAAGTATCCGGCACTTCGCGCACGTGGTGCGCGGCCAGCCCGAGATTTTGCAGGCGTTGCCGATAGGGCGCGCTGTCCTCACCGACGGTGGCCATGATCAGCGGTTCGCCGCCGAGTAGTTTCAGATTGTAGGCGATATTGCCCGCACAACCGCCGAATTCGCGCCGCATGTCCGGCACATGGAAGGCGACGTTGAGTATGTGCAATTGATCCGGCAGGATGTGTTTCTGGAAACGATCATGGAACACCATGATCGTGTCGTAGGCGATCGAGCCGCAGATCAATATAGACATGCGGCAGCTTTATTTCGCAGCGGCAAGCGCGGCAGCGTAGTTCGGCTCGTTCTTGATATCTGACACCAGCTCGGTATAGGTCACCTGGTCGTTCTCATCGACCACCACCACGGCGCGCGCGGTAACGCCTGCCAGCGGGCCATCGATGATCTCGACGCCATAATTTTGCATGAATTCGCGTCCGCGCATCGTCGACAGCGACACCACGTTCTTCAAACCCTCGGTCTCGCAAAAGCGCTTCATGGCGAAAGGCAGATCGGCGGCGATCACCAGCACCACGGTATTGGGCAGAGCGCTGGCTTGCTCGTTGAATTTGCGCGTCGAGGTCTGGCACACCGGCGTGTCCAGGCTCGGCACGATGTTCAGCACCTTGCGCTTGCCCGCAAAATCTTTGAGGGTGACATCTTTGAGATCAGTATTTACCAGTGAAAAAGCGGGCGCGGGCGCGCCAATCTTGGGGAATGAGCCGGCGAGGTGAATCGGGTTGCCAGCGAGGTTTACGGTGGTCATTGAAATC
>Ga0105164_10001343_pt1 | contig 15853 bp, 15 predicted proteins | sample VDWuncwatermetaG_FD_89674 | JGI IMG/M metagenome (GOLD analysis project Ga0105164, IMG submission 89674) | Wastewater microbial communities from Netherlands to study Microbial Dark Matter (Phase II) - VDW unchlorinated drinking water | ecosystem: Environmental > Aquatic > Freshwater > Drinking...
ATAGCAGGTGCTGGCGTTGCCGCGGGCTTGGCAGCAACGTTATTTTTAGTAGTGGGGGGGCGCGCGGTTTGATAGGTGGGGTTGTTAAGCTCCGTATCAAAAGAGGCCAGAATGAGGTTGTGTCCCTGTTTTGAATCAGGCACGGATGCATGGGCCGAAACACTGAGCATTAACAGATAGATCGGGCTCAATGACCAGCTTGCCGCGTTCATTTTTTTTCCTGTAGTTATCCTGGCTCCCCGCATGTTTATTATCCCTTTTGTCATTTTCCAAACGCCCATCTTTGCATTATTTTTTTCGTAGTATGGTAATGCCGGGATAAGTAGGTCAGCCATAAGTCCCTTGAAACTTCGTGCAGCAAAAAACCGCAGTCTGAAATAAAGTGCGGGTAATCCATTTTCATATTCCTGAAACCGAGTCTCAGAATCATGAAAAATCCCCGCCAGATTCCTGGTCGTTTCATTTGCCGGGAACGCATAAAATTATTCCATCGGTCACTGTCACCGTAATTGAGCATGACCAGATCTTTATAGTTTTGCAGGCTGTCAGATTCAAATTTTATGTTGATGGACATACCGATTTTTGTACGCTGATCCGCACCGAATATATAGCGAAGTTCGACGGGGAAAACTGAATCTTTATTAATCGCATGGTTGTGCAAGGTTATCGTGCAGCGCATGCCGCTATACGCCTGGGGAATCAGCTCATCGAGTTCGATTAATGCGCCTCCCATGGTGATATCGACCGCCTTGCCTGCGATGTCGCTGCCATCGGGCAAGTGCAGCGTTGCAGCGATGTCGGAATGAATGCGGATCTGACCACGGGTCTTCTTTTTTTCATGCAAAACACCCAGTGCGGTATTGAGAATGATCAGATTGAACATTTCCCAGCACATGGTCATGATTGTCACAGACCGTTCATCAGCGTCCGGGAAAGCGAAAAATCGCCATATGCCGAACAGAAGTGAAACGATACTCAATATATAAACCAGGTAAAAAGGACCTGCCAGACTGGAAATATAGGTCTGGCTCATGTCCTCGCCTTTTGGCGTCACCCGGAAGGTGGGCGCTTTCGGATTCGCGATCACCTTGCACACAGCAATAAAGGCGTACATGGATTGCAAAATCTCATAAATTTCAGATACAAAGGGTGTTCGCACGCGGCCGTACATATAGTCCATGATCAGCATGGATACGATGAATTGCGGCAATGTGTAGGCAAACACCTGTGTGGGGGTGGCCGTATACACATGCAGACCGAAAATCAGATACATCGCAGGCGAAATGACGAAAATAAAACGCACAAACGAGAAAAACCAGAAGAAAGTGGTACTGAAATACGAAAATCTTTGCAGTGCGGTCAGTCCTTTGGTGGTCAGCGGATTATTCAATAAAAATATCTGCACCATGCCTTGCGCCCAGCGCAGGCGTTGCACAATAAAACTGGAGTAGGTTTCAGGTTGCAAACCGGCAATCAGCGGGCGCTCAACGAAAACGCTGCGCAGGCCTCGTGTGTGCATTTGCAGGGCGGCCTCGGCATCTTCGGTAATGGACTCGCCTTTCATGCCGCCGACTTCTTCCAGATGGCGACGTCTCAGGACGGCGGCCGAGCCGCAGAAGAAAGCCGCATTCCAGAAATCCATGCCGGTTTGAATCCGGCTGTAAAACATGTCTCCTTCGCCGGGAATCTTGCCAAATAAATCCAGATTTCTCTCGACCGGATCCGCATTGATAAAGAAATGCGGGGTTTGTACCAGAAAGACCTTCTCATCGTTCTGGAAGTAACCGACGGTATGCTCGAGAAAATCGACAGTGGGCATATGATCAGCGTCAAAGATGACGATCAACTCGCCATCTGTTTGCGCCATCGATGCATTGATATTGCCAGCCTTTGCATGGTGGTTTTCTGCACGAGTCAGGTAATTTACCCCTAATATCGTGCACAGCGACTTGAGTTCAGCGCGCCGTGCCCGCGCGGCGTTTGCAACCGATGGGTCAGGGTCATTTATTTTTTGTTCGGTACCTCCGTCATCGCACAGATAAACCTGCATCCGGCCTTCAGCGTAGCGCATCTGTGAGGCTGCAATGATGGTGTCGCGCAGAATATCACTTGATTCGTTAAAGCTTGGAATCAGCACATCGACCGTAGGCCACGTGGCGGGTTCCCCTTTTGGCGCCATGCCATCGCGACGCACATGAAAGGTGTTGATGAACATGCCAAGGAAAGTGAGGATGATGCAGTACGCTTCAGCCGAGTACAGTAAAAAGCTGAAGACCCCGCCGAAAAAGGTGTCTGATCCCAGTGTGTAAAAGGTGCGCCAGAAAATATAGCGCAGCATGATGAAACCTGCACAGGCAAACATCAGCAACCTGAAGAAGGGTTTTTGTCCGAGTTCATTGAGTACCAGCATCAAGCCCAGAACGCCATAGCCTATCCAGTATTGAGATGACGTATCGGTCGGCACTGCACCTGCCAGTATAACCAGCAGGAACAGTGCGCCGAAGGCCCATGACAATTGGCTGTGGCCGCGCAGGCGCAGTTTATTTACCGTATTGAGTAAGAATGACACAGTCGTCTTCTCGTGATCTATTTGGTCGATATTTCTGCGTAGTGCTTGTTATAGTGTCGCTTGACCAGTTTTCGGGCAATCCATACAAATACAAGCAATATCAGCATGGCCAGTGTGATCCACAGCCAGGGATAATGACTGAAGTAGTAATCCATACGCGTCACAGGACCTACCTTGCCGATGTGATAGGTTGAACCTGAGCTGTCGGTGATGATGGATTGTTCTGTTTCCTGCCATTTGAAGATATTGCCGGTTATTTTTGTCCAGAACTCAGGAGTCACGAGTGCATCAGTGCGATAGGCCAGTCCCTTATCTGTGGCAGCTGTTAATACCAGCACCGTTTTTCCGGCCTTGAATGGCGATTCAAATTGCATCAGCAGCGCTGTTTCACCCAGCGAACTATTGCTTGTTATGGATGACCCGGGGCGATCGCCGACCGGTTCTGCAATGTCCAGCGTTGAACCGACATCGCCGGCGCCAACAACCGCAGCAGGGCTGGGTTGCAGCAGGTGAGATGGTTCTGCTGTGATAATCGCACCGTTTTCGATTTTCAGCGGCGAATTTGCATTGAGCGAAGCCGGCATTGAGCGTGTATCACCAACCACAATCAGGTTCTTCGATGCATCTGGCTCTCCGGAGGTGATGAAGGAGACGCCAGCCAGCGGAATGCCGGTGAGCTGTGTCATGCGGCCGAGTAACGTCATCGCGGCACTGGCGGTATCTTCGCTGGCATTGGGTAACCAGATCTGCGTGTCCGCGCCATTTGGCAGGATGGAATACGGGAAGCCTGATTTGGTCATCAGTTCCATGTCTGGCATCTGAGCGTAGTGTTCACCAGATGGCATCTTCAGCGTTGAATCGCCATTGAGCGTCAATTGCAGATTGCGGTCTTGTACTAAAGTGCAGTTGCCTGTCACGACAGGGGTCAGTTGCGGCTGAATTTCAACGGTGTTTTTACCAGGATGGATCGATCTTGCCGGCAGCATGACTTCGTAGTGACGCAGATCCGCACCACTGCCGGCATCAAGATGAATGGCGGTCAGAAAACGACGATTCAGATTGATATTCACCACCGAGTCATTGCGAAATCCTGCCCCATAGGTCAGATGCAGATCCAGCTTGATGCCTTCATGTTCATTGACATACATATCTGCGGGAACGGCAAATTCAAGCTCCATTGCGGTGGCGTAGTAGCCTTTCATTGTTTGCGTATCAAGTCCCATGCGCTTGAAGGTGTATTTTTTGCCGTACTGCAATACGCCCTTGGCATCATAGGGGCGCCATGCAGGGGCTGTAAAATTTTGTACAATCGTGCTTTGTGCATCCGGCATCGAATACAGTGAATGTGCAAATGCCTGGGCAGCCCGCTCAACTTCGTCATCTGTTTTCCCGAAATCACCACAACGATGCGGCCTGAGTTGCCCGTTGCAGGATAAATGCCCATGAAAGCACCGGTGATCAGCGATTTGATTTCAGTGTTGAGGTAAGGAGCCAATTCGCTGGCTGTGCCGACCAGCACGTTGTCGGTGTCGCCCAGTCCGGTCTGCTTCAGACCGGGAAAGTAACCCGTTTGACCTGTTGCAGATTGTGCCGTCACGTAGTGAACGGCCAGCGGTACATAGCGCAACCTGGCTGCCACCCCTTGAGATGCCAGATTGGCCCAACCCAGATGTTTGGGGTCTGTCGCGCCTGACTGTGCAGTCAATACATTCAGTTTCCAGTAATTGCTTAATTTAGGGTCAAAATAATGCTCCAGATCCGACAGCACGGGTTTGACTGAGTACAGTTCGCCGTCAAAAGTGATGTTTGATTTAACTGCATTGATTTCTGTCCACAGTTCTGGTGCGAGTTGATCTTCACAGGCGCCATCGGTGTAATGCTGCACGACACTGAAGGTCAGTTTGTTATAGCCCGTTTTGAACAGGTAGCCTGGCAGATCGATATCTGCCTCTGCATCCGGCATATCTGGATTCAGCTTCAGTTGTTTTACTGTCTGGCCATTCACGGCGACTGACAAGGCGGAGCGATTGCGCAACAGTCCAATTGAATTTGTGTAAGCCAGATGCAGACGGGCTTTATTCAGATGCATGCGCTTGGACAAGGGGATAGTCAAACTTGTCGTGCCGCTCTGGTTTCCCATACGCATGGGCTTGTCTTCCGTCTGTAGTTTATAGAGCGGGGTATTGACCTCTGCAGCGGAGACTGTATCGAGACAGTACATGCTGGTGGCTAATATAAACTGAACAAAAGCAAGGATAAAATTGCGCATTTCTCTTCCTTAAAGGATGGCTGTTAACTATAATTAAAATGCGTTGTTTAATTCGCAGTTTTAAGACCTGCTGAAACCCAAACGAATACTTGCGCTAAACTTACAGGCGCGGATTATCTCTGCAAATTGAAAATTTGTCAGAACTATTTTATAGTTTTGCTGTTTTTTTAATATTGCTGAAACAAATCATGAGTTTTGTTTAACGCATCGCCACGAATGTGGAGTGTTACAAGCACTCAGATCAGCCCATTTGATTAAATTTGTCGCGATACAAATCTGTGTCGGCGCGATCTGCTAATCTGAACCGTGTTGTTATTGAATTACAGACGAAAAAAAACCGGATGACTCCGGTTTTTTTTGCTTATACCCTAATGTGTTTCTGCGGGGGGTTCATCCGCATCAAAATCTTCAAATTTCTCCATCGGCGGGTTGCCATCGAATACCAGGCTTTCACGGCGTTGCAGGTAGGCATCGCGGATGAAGGAATAACGGTCAATGACCGCACCATCGATTAAGCCTTCATTGTCCAGCAGTTGCGCGCGGCGCTTGATGCCTTTCGTCAGATACAGCTGATTGCGGGTGCGAACATGTTTGGTGTTGGAAATCATGCTGACCTGACCATCACCGATATCGCCGATCGTGTCGCGTATCGTGCTGGGTCCCAGAATGGGCACGACCAGATAAGGGCCGCTCTTGATTCCCCAGTAACCCAGTGTCTGACCGAAGTCCTCGTTGTGTTTTTCCAGATTCATTGAGGCGACGTCAACCAGTCCCGCGACCCCGATGGTGGAGTTGACCAGCACGCGCATGCCATCTGAAAAAGCCTGGATGAACTTGAATTGCAGCAAGTCGTTTGCCGTCACAATCACATCATCCAGATTGGAGAAGAAGTTTGAAACAAGCGTTTTTCCGGTGGTGGGCATGACTTTGTTATAGCCTTGCGCGACCGGTTTGACGATCGCTTTATCCAGTGTGTCGTTGAAGGTGTATACGCCACGATTGAACGGTTCAAACGGGTCTGCAGCATTGCGCTTGCCTGTCGATGCGCAGCCGGTCAAGACGATGGCGGTGAACAGGATAAAAATACGTGTGTGGTTCATTTTTCTTCTCGTGCGGTAACGGTTATATGCAAGATTACGCCTGTTTTATTCGTGCTGACAACTTTTTCAATTAAATGATTAATTGGTTTTGTTGACCGGTTCCAGTTCGCCTATATGCAAGCTGAATTCGCCTTTGGCGCGCTCGGAAAAATAATGTTCGAGGCTATAGCGAACCGGGCGGAATGCCAGTTCATCCCAGGGAATTTCAGATTCACTGAACAAACGAACTTCCAGGCTTTCCTGGCCGGGGGCGAAGTTCAGATCGAGCAGGCGCGCTCTGAACAGCATATGAACCTGATTGATGTAAGGCAGGCTGTACATTGAGTATAAATCGATAATTTCTACCCGTGCGCACGCTTCTTCCAGTGTTTCACGTACGGCAGCGTTACCGGTGCTCTCGCCGTTTTCCATGAATCCACCGGGTAGCGTCCACAGACCATACTGCGGTTCAATTGCACGCCGGCAAAGCAGGATTTTGTCTTCCCACACCGGGATTGAGCCGACGACCATTTTCGGATTCTGATAATGGACAATGCCGCAGACAGTGCAGATATGCCGCTGCCGGTTGTCATCTGCGGGGGTGCGCAACTCGACGGTTGCGCCGCATGAGGAACAATATTTCATTTCCAGAATTGCCACCAGGATGCGCTATTCGCAGTGCTGCTTACAGTCGATGAATTATTTTTGGCTAATATGCGTTTGGCGTCATCGCTCAATTCTTTCATGTTCATCGCATCATAGGCATCTGCCATGATTTGCAATGCTTCGCGTGTCGAAGGACTGTTCGGATAGGTTTTGAGGATGCCCTGTGCCCGGTTGACTGCTGCAATATAGGCACCGCGACGCAGGTAATAACTGGCGACATGCAATTCGTGTCTGGCCAGTGCATTGGTCAGATATTGCAGTCTCAGGCGGGAGTCTGCCGTGTATTTGCTGTTCGGGAAACGCGTCACCAGATCTTTGAATGCGTTAAACGAGTCCTCTGCCGCTTGCGGGTCGCGCTCGGATGGGTCTTGCCCTGAAATTTTGCTCAGTACGCTGATCTCGCCGTTAAAGGTCGCCAGTCCCTTTACGTAATAGGCATAGTCAACATGGGCGTTGTTGGGAAATTGCTTGATAAAGCGATCTGCGGTGCTGATTGCCGGATCAGGTTCACCTTGTTTATAGTATGCGTAAGCCATTTCCAGCATGGACTGCTGGGCATATATTCCATAAGGGTAGCGAGATTGCAGTGTCTCATACAGCTTGATCGCCGTACTGTAACCGCCATCATCAAGTTCGGTTTTAGCCTGGTGATAAAGCTCTTCTGCTGTCTGTGTGTTGGCTGTATCCGATGCGTCGCCGGTTGGCAGCGGCGTAAACATACTGCAAGCAGTTGACGTAAGTAATAAAAAAACAGCTAAAATATGGCGCATGACTGAATCCGAAAAATATTTGCGCAATTATAACGCAAACACACCCGCCGACGATGTAATCCATTTCGTCATTCCTGCCGACTGTGTCGGCTTAAGACTCGATCAGGCCCTGGCCAGGTTGCTGCCTGAATACTCTCGCAGTCGTCTGCAAGAGTGGGTGGCACAGAATCAGGTTCTGCTGGACGGTGCACCTGCGATCTCCAAACAAAAAGTATGGGGTGGGGAGAAGCTGGAGGTACTGCCGCAAGTGCAGCAGTCCGAGCAGCCCTATCTGCCCGAAGATATTTCGCTCGACATCGTCTATGAGGACGATGATCTGATCGTGATCAACAAACCGGTTGGGCTTGTTGTGCATCCTGGCAGCGGCAACTGGCAAGGGACGTTATTGAATGCGCTCCTGCATCACTCGCCGCAGCTGGCGGGCGTGCCGCGCGCCGGGATTGTGCATCGTCTGGATAAAGATACCAGCGGCCTGCTGGTTGTCGCTAAAACACTCATTTCACAAACAAATCTTGTTCGCCAGTTGCAAGAGCGCAGTGTGAAGCGCGAATATCTGGCGCTGGTGCATGGCGAGCTTGCCCACGGCGGCTATGTGGATCAACCGATAGGCCGTCATCCCAGCAATCGCGTCAAAATGGCCGTGGTCGATACAGGTAAAGACGCGGTGACGCATTACAAAGTTGAACGTGCATTTCCGAGTTGTACTTTGCTGCGCTGTACGCTGGAGACGGGGCGCACACACCAGATCCGCGTTCACATGACTCATCTTAAACACCCTCTGGTCGGGGATAGCGTGTACCTGAAGGGGCCGCAAAAATGCGTGCTGCAGTTGCGTGATTTACTGACCCGATTCCCGCGTCAGGCGTTGCACGCGACCCGTCTCGCACTGGCTCACCCCGTGACAGATGAGAGGATGGAGTGGCATGTGCCGATGCCGGAAGATATGCAACAGTTGCTCAAACAAATCAAAACGGCGCTGAATGAACCAGAATCTGACTGATTATTTGCTGGTGCCGAACTGGCCTGCTCCGGCAAATGTCAGGGCGATACAGACTACACGGCGCGGCGGTGTGAGTGCGGCACCCTACGAAAGTCTTAATCTGGGTGATCATGTCGGGGATTTGCCGCTTGCCGTTGCTCGCAACCGTCAGCGGCTCAACCCGGTCTTGCCGTCTGAGCCGGTATGGCTGGCGCAGGTGCATGGTATTGCAGTGGCGGATGCGGATAGCGCGCTCTGCCAAATCCAGGCTGACGCCAGTATCGCACGGCATCCGGCTTCCGTGTGCGTGGTGATGACGGCCGATTGTTTGCCGGTGCTGTTATGCGACAAGTCAGGGAGTGTGGTGGCTGCCGTGCATGCAGGATGGCGCGGACTGGCCGCGGGCGTGATCGACGCGACGGTATCTGCGATGAATACGGCACCGCAAAATCTGATGGCATGGTTAGGACCTGCGATTAGCCAGCAGGCATTTGAAGTGGGTGACGAAGTGCGTGCGGAATTTATGGCTGCCGATCCGGCGGCCGTTGCTGTATTTGTCCCCGGTGCATCCGGTAAATGGTTTGCGGATATTTACGCGCTGGCCCGTCAGCGATTGAATGCGCTGGGTATCACTGAAATTTACGGCGGGGAATACTGCACGTTCAGTGAACCCGGGCGTTTTTTTTCCTATCGCCGCGACGGTGTGACAGGCAGGCAGGGTACGTTCATCTGGCTGGAAAAGCAGTAGCCAGCCGTTGGACGTACGTTGTTAGTTGGTTTTGTGCGCTGCCATTTATGATTTTACTAACGACTGTTGTATTTTTTCCACTATTTCGCGCAGCGATGTGACTTCTTCATTCAGGCGTGCGACCTCCATTTGAAGCTCGGAAATCGTGTCCGACTGGCGGTGGGGAATGTGTGACGGGGTGTTGAACAGGTCCAGATCCGCCGCCCCGCATAACAGATGCGCCCAGCGGTGTTCCCTGGAACCTGGCAGTTTGGGGAGTTTGACGACCCAGGGTGTCTCCGTCTCACTGAGTTCGTCCAGAAATGCTTCCACGGATGAGATGTCGCCGAAAGGGTGCAAACGGTCGCAGTTGATACGCAATTCGCCTGCAGTCTGAGGACCGCGCAGCATCAGAACCGCCAGCAAGGCGACGGATTGCTCGGGTAGCTTGAAAACTCGTCTGGCGTTCTGCGCATAACGCATGACGCGTCCGCCGCTCGATTCGATGATCAGCGCGTGTTCTTTGAGTTTGTCGATAGCCGCCAGCACTTCGCTTTCTGATACCGACATCACCGGATCCCGTGCCGTCTTTTGATTGCAGCCCAGCGTCAGCGTGTTTACGGACAGCGGATAGGTGTCCGGGACGGTTTTTTCTTTTTCGATCAGTACGCCCAGAACGCGGGCTTCAAGCGGTGAGAAAAGCAGTGTCATGATTTTTAAAATCGTGCAATAGGGGGAGTGAATCCTATCACGCAGCGGCGCGCATGCGTTAAGTCCGTTAGATTGTCCCGCAATCCGTTATAATCCGCGACCTTGATTTTTTGAATGAACCCTATGACCGTTTTGCTGTGGATCGTAACAGCCAGTATTGTAGGCGGTGCGCTGAGCGTGCTGTGCGCGGCGTTGTTTGCGCTGAATGCCCGCGCGCATTGGGTGAATGCGCTGGTCAGCTATGCGATCGGCGCATTGCTGGGCGCGGTTTTCCTCGATATCCTGCCCGAAGCGATCAAACTGACGACCAGTCCTTCTGCGCTGAGCGGTACGGTGCTGGCGGGCATTTTGCTCTTTTTTACACTCGAAAAACTGTTGTTGTGGCGGCACTGTCATCATGATCATTGCGAAGTGCATGAGCCGCATGAGCCTGCCGGTGCGCATGCGCACAGTCGCAGCGGGATGATGATCATGGTCGGTGATACGTTCCACAATTTCGTCGATGGTGTCATCATCGCAGCGGCCTTTATGACCGATATCCATCTGGGTGTCGTCACGGCACTGGCGATCATCGCACATGAAATCCCGCAGGAGGTCGGAGACTTCATGATCCTGCTGCATTCCGGTTACAGCAAGGCTCGTGCGCTGACGATGAATCTGATCTCCAGTCTGGCGACGATGGTCGGGGGCGTGCTGGCCTATTTTGCCTTGCAATCTATGCAGGGTTTCGTGCCGACTTTGCTGGCGCTGGCAGCGGCCAGCATGATCTATGTCGCGGTGGCCGATCTGATTCCGGGTCTTCATCAGCGCACCCGGCTGCGCGATACGGTCGAACAGGTTTTGCTGATCGTGGCGGGCGTATCTTCAATATTTTTTGTCAACCTGGCGGTTGGCGCGTAACTTCGAAAGTCTGAAATGAGCAATCCAATTCCAAAAGTAGGTTTCGTCAGTCTCGGTTGTCCTAAAGCTACCGTTGATTCCGAACACATCCTGACACGCCTGCGTGCCGAAGGATATCTGATTTCAGACACCTATAAGGACGCGGATCTGGTGGTGGTCAACACCTGCGGTTTTATCGACAGCGCGGTGGAAGAGTCGCTCGATGCGATCGGTGAAGCGCTGACTGAGAACGGCAAAGTCATCGTCACCGGCTGCCTGGGTGCGAAGGGCGATGTGGTGAAGCTGGCGCACCCCAAGGTGCTCGCCGTCACAGGCCCGCATGCAACCGATGAAGTGATGGAGGCGGTACATCAACATTTGCCTAAACCGCACGACCCGTACACGGATCTGGTGCCGCCGCAAGGCATCCGCCTGACGCCCAGACATTACGCCTATCTGAAGATTTCCGAGGGTTGCAATCACCGTTGCACTTTCTGCATCATCCCGAGTTTGCGCGGTGATCTGGTCAGTCGTCCGGTGGGCGATGTGATGGCGGAGGCGCAGAGTCTGGCCGATGCCGGTGTGCGTGAACTGCTGGTGATTTCTCAGGATACCAGCGCGTATGGGGTTGATGTGAAATACCGCACCGGATTTTGGGGCGGCCGGCCACTCAAGACCCGTATGACAGAACTGGCCGCAGCGCTGGGCAGTCTGGGCATATGGGTGAGGCTGCATTACGTTTACCCTTATCCGCATGTGGACGAAGTGATTCCATTGATGGCGCAGGGTAAGATATTGCCTTACCTGGATATTCCGTTTCAGCATGCCAGTCCGCGCATTTTGAAACTGATGAAACGCCCCGGCAACAGCGACGGCGTGCTGGCGCGCATCAAACAATGGCGCGAAATCTGTCCGGAACTGGTGTTGCGCAGCACCTTTATCGTCGGTTTCCCCGGTGAGACAGAAGAGGAATTCGAAGAGTTGCTCGATTTCATCGAGGAAGCGCAACTCGATCGCGTTGGTGCGTTTATCTACTCGCCGGTTGAAGGTGCCGTTGCCAACGAATTGCCTGATCATGTCCCGCTTGAAGTGCAGGAAGAACGGCTGGCCCGTCTGATGTGGTTGCAGGAAGAAATCAGCGAGGAAAAACTCAAGCTCAAAATCGGCAAGAAGTTGATGGTGCTGGTCGATGAAGTGGATGAGGAGGGCGCAATCGCCCGCAGTTATGCTGATGCGCCTGAAATCGACGGGCAGGTCTATATCACGGACGGGCAGCATCTGAACCCAGGCGACATGGTCGAGGTCGTGATTACTGATTCAGATACCCATGATCTGTGGGGTGAACTGGTCTGATGCGTGTGGCCGGGTAATCTGGCCTGTGCATCAGTGCAGGTTGACCTTGCCTTGCGCTGCGTGTGATTCCCCGCTAAGCTGCACATGTAGTGCAAAATAAAATCAACGGGGAGTCAGATCATGGATAAGCAATTGCCTGAAGTCGAATTGGTTGCATGCGATATATGCCTGAAAGAAGTGCCGCTATCTGAGGCGACAACCCCGGAGGCCGTTGATTATGTCGCGCACTTTTGCGGGCTGGAATGCTATTCGCAGTGGCAGAAAAAAAGCGAGTCAAAACCGGATGAGAGTGCAAAAAAATAGCGGAATCTGCCCGCTCGCGGGCAGACTGAGTATCGCTATTTTGCTGCAGGAGGGCAATCCGCTGGCGGCATGTTGCCATGCATGTCTTTCCTGAATTGTTTGCGTTCTGCAGGTGACATTTTTTCGAACCGCTCGCGCATTTCGCGTCTGCGCGCATCGCGCTCTGCAGGCGGCAATTTATCAAAATTTTCGCGCATTTCCTTATGGTGTTCGGCGCGTTCTTCCGGTGTCATTTTTTCCCAGTGTTCACGCATTTTTGTACGCTGTTCAGTGCGCTGTTCAGGCGTCATGCTGTCCCATTCATGGCGCATTTCCTTGTGACGGCTGGCGCGTTCTTCCGGCGTCATTTTTTCCATGTATTCACGCATTTCGCGGCGTTTTTCGCTGCGCTGTTCCGGCGTCAGTTTTTGCATTTCCTGATGCATTTCTTCACGTTCTTTTGCACGATCTTCCTGCGTCATGGTTTTCATGCGCTCCATGTGTTCCTGGATGTCCGGTGGCGTACCGGCGGCTTCGGCAATGTTCATGCCGACGGATGCAATGATCCCGGCTGCTAGCAATAGGCTGATTATTTTGTTCAAAATTGACTCCTGATAAAGGATCGTAGTTGGTTTGGGGTGAAGGTTGCATCATATTCGCTAATTGTAAGTGAAGTGTTCCACGCACTTCCTATTTTGTAACAATTTGTTTCACTTGCCGCTTTTACCTTTCAATCTGCACTGTGTATCATAAGGCTATGAATAGTTCACAACGCATTTTGATCATCGATGATGACGCCAGGTTACGCGAATTGCTGCTGCGTTATCTGGGCGAGCAGGGTTTTAACGTCAAGGCCGTCGGCGATGGCAGCGCGCTTGACCGCGCCTTGTTGCATAATCGCTACAATCTGCTGGTGCTCGATTTGATGCTGCCGGGTGAAGACGGGCTGGCTATTCTGCGACGCCTGCGTGCGGCGGGTGAGAATGTTCCGGTCATTTTGCTGACTGCACGCGGAGATGAGATCGACCGCATCATCGGACTGGAAATGGGGGCGGATGATTATCTGCCTAAACCGTTTAACCCGCGTGAACTGGTAGCCCGTATACAGGCTGTGCTCAGGCGCAAGGGCTTGTCGCCGATCGGCGCGCCGGAGGGTGAAGAGAAATCCGTCACCTTCAGTAATTTTGAATTAAATCTGGCGACGCGCGCATTGAGCCGTGCCGGCATACCGGTCACGCTCACGACAGGCGAATTCGCGTTGCTCAAAGTGCTAGTCACACATCCTCGTATTCCTTTGTCTCGCGATAAGCTGATGGAGCTGGCGCGCGGGCGGAATCACGATCCTTTTGACCGGGCGATCGATGTGCAAATCTCCCGCTTGCGTAAGCTGATTGAGCTCGACTCGACTGCCCCGCGTTTTATTCAGACAGTCTGGGGGCACGGTTACGTGTTTGTGCCCGACGGCACGAAACCGTGACATTTTTAGTTCCTCAAAGGCTGCTGGCGCGGTCTTTTTTACTGATTGTTGTGCTGATCGTAGCCTCTCTTGCCGCCTCTGTGGCCATCTTTCGTGATGCACAGCAAGCGCCTCAGGCGCGCCAGATGGCTCAACTTGTCGCATCGGTTGTCAATCTGACCCGTGCGGCCATCATGTCGGCGGCACCCCAGTGGCGGGGTGCATTGCTCGCAGAGCTGGCTGATTCAGAAGGCATGCGTGTGCATGTATCTGAAATAGGTGACTTGCTGGAACCTTTGCCAGATGATCCGCCTGAATTGCGCATGATGGTCAGTCTGGTGCGTCAAAAATTAGGTGATGAGACGCGTTTCGCATCAAGGCGCAACGGGATGGACGCTTTGTGGGTGAGTTTTTACATCGGACTGGACGAGTATTGGGTCGCCATGCCGCACGAGCGCATCGAGCATCATGTATCTGAAGTGCTGCTGGTGTGGGGGAGTGTCGTATTCCTGCTCGCGCTGCTGGGCGCTTATTTTATTGCGCGTCAGGTAGCGCATCCGCTGAGGCGTCTGGCGCATGCGGCAAGGCTGGTGGGGCAGGGGGAAATACCGCCGCCACTGCCGGAACAGGGCGCATACGAGGTGATTGCAGTCTCCAGCGCATTTAACCAGATGTCAGCAGATCTGGCATCCAATGAGCGTGAACGAGCACTGGTGCTGGCGGGCATATCGCATGATTTGCGCACCCCGCTGGCGCGGGTGCGGCTGGCGGCTGAAATGACGTCGGACGACTTTTTGCGTCATGGTTTGATTGCCGATGTGGAGCAAATGGATGCGGTCATCAAACAATTTCTCGACTACGCGCGGCTCGACGAAAGTGAACACGCTGTACCTGCCGATCTGGGTAAACTGGTCGGTGAAGTTGCGCAGCAATTTTCTGCCGCAGCTAACAGCATTCATTTGGAATTGCAGTCTGTACCTGTCATACCCGTGCGCCCGTTGCTGTTGCGGCGTGCGCTGGCAAACTTACTGGATAATGCAATTAAATACGGCGGCGGAGATATTACTGTTCAACTTGACTGCAGTGCCGGGAAAATTCTGCTCGCCGTGATGGATAGCGGGGCGGGTATTCCGGCGGAGCGACTGGATATGGTTAAAAGACCGTTCATTCGTCTGGATGCGGCGCGCAGCGATGTAACGGGGGCGGGGCTGGGGCTGGCGATCGTTGAGCGCGCAGCGCGCTTGCATCATGGCGTGTTTGAGTTGAGTGAACGCGAAGGAGGGGGGCTCGTTGCCAGATTGAGCCTGCCGCAGCCGATGTAACAGGAGGCTGATTCAGTCTTGCGGCCGGGTATCCGTCCGGTATTCTGATTTTTTGTGATTTTACAAAGTGTCGCAATGCTTCAAAAACCCGTAAAATGCGCACTTTCGTCCATCCTGCCGGTTTTTTTCATGCTTACCTTTCAGCAAATCATTCTGACGCTACAAAATTATTGGGATAAACAGGGGTGCGCACTGCTGCAACCTTACGATATGGAAGTCGGCGCGGGCACCTCGCACACGGCCACTTTCCTGCGCGCATTAGGGCCTGAGCCCTGGCGCGCCGCGTATGTTCAGCCTTCTCGCCGCCCCAAGGATGGTCGTTACGGCGAAAATCCGAACCGCTTACAGCATTATTACCAGTTTCAGATTGTGTTAAAACCGGCTCCTGCCAATATTCTGGAGTTGTATCTGGGATCGCTCGAAGCGCTGGGGTTCGATCTTAAACAGAACGACATCCGCTTTGTCGAGGACGACTGGGAGAATCCGACGCTGGGTGCGTGGGGCTTGGGCTGGGAAGTATGGCTCAACGGCATGGAAGTGACTCAGTTCACTTATTTTCAGCAGGTCGGCGGCATCGACTGCAAACCGATTACCGGCGAAATCACCTATGGTCTGGAACGACTGGCGATGTATCTGCAGGGCGTGGAAAGCGTCTACGACCTGGTCTGGACCGAGGGTGTGACTTACGGCGACGTATACCACCAGAACGAAGTCGAGCAATCGACCTACAATTTCGAGCACAGCGATGTGGAATTTTTACTGGGTGCATTTGGCAGCCATGAAAAACAGGC
>Ga0105164_10001344_pt1 | contig 15848 bp, 13 predicted proteins | sample VDWuncwatermetaG_FD_89674 | JGI IMG/M metagenome (GOLD analysis project Ga0105164, IMG submission 89674) | Wastewater microbial communities from Netherlands to study Microbial Dark Matter (Phase II) - VDW unchlorinated drinking water | ecosystem: Environmental > Aquatic > Freshwater > Drinking...
ATGCCTCGCTCAGAATTTATCCACCTGCATCTGCACACCCAATACAGCCTGCTTGACGGGGCCTGCCGCATAGCGGAAATCCTATCCCTTGCCCATCAATATAAAATGGATTCACTGGCCATTACCGACCATGGGAATATGTTCGGCGCTATCGATTTTTATTTAGAGGCGCGCAGGGCCGGGGTCAAGCCGATTATCGGCTGTGAAGTTTATGTTGCTCCGGGGAGCCGGACTGATAAGTCCCCTGTTGGAATCGATGAGGCAGCGTATCATTTAATATTACTTTGCCGAGATGAAACCGGGTATCAGAATTTAATGAAATTAGTTTCTATCGGATACCTCGAAGGATTTTATTACCGCCCCCGCATTGACAAGGACTCGCTCTCTAAGTATTGCGGGGGGCTTATAGGACTAACCGCCTGCCTTAAAGGAGAGGTGCCGGTATTGCTGCAGCAGAAACGTTTCAACGATGCTTTAAAATGCGCGGATACATACCTTAATATTCTCGGCAAGGATAATTTTTATCTGGAAGTCCAGCCAAACTCAATCCCGGAGCAAAAAATAGTGAATGACGGCCTGATAAAGATTTCTAAAGAATTAAAAATACCTCTTGCGGCAACCAATGATGTCCATTACCTGACGAAAGAAAACGCTGCAGCCCACGAGGCCTTGCTTTGTATCCAGACCCAGACCACCCTTGATGACCCTAACAGGATGCGTTTTCAGACGCAGGAATTTTATTTTACTTCGGCGCAGGAGATGAAAAATTTCTTCAAGGATATTCCTGAGGCTATAGCCAATACTGTTGAGATAGCTTCGCGCTGCAACCTTGAGCTGGATTTCTCAAAGGCGCACTTGCCTAAATACTCACCCCCTAAGGGTGAAGATAAAGAGGAATTCTTGACTAAGCTTTGCGAAGAGGGAATAAAGTCTAGGTTCGGTGAGCGCACACCTGCCGTTAAAGAACGACTTGAGCATGAATTAAAGATCATAAAGCATATGGGTTTTATCAGCTACTTCCTTATTGTCTGGGATTTTATCCATTATGCAAAAAGCCAGGGGATTCCTGTGGGTCCGGGCCGCGGTTCAGCCGCGGGAAGCCTGGTGAGCTATCTTTTAGGTATTACGGATATAGACCCTTTAAAATACGGCCTCCTTTTTGAAAGGTTCTTGAATCCTGAGCGCTTAGGGCTGCCGGATATAGATATAGACTTTTGTTATGAAAGAAGGCAGGAGGTCATTGATTACGTTACAAAAAAATACGGGCAGGAGAATGTGGCTCAGGTGATTACTTTCGGGACAATGCAGGCCCGCGCAGTAGTCAGGGATGTGGGCCGCGTAATGGGGATTGTTTACGCTGATGTGGACCGCATTGCCAAAATGATCCCCCCTGAATTAGATATGACTTTAAAGAAAGCGCTTGAAGGTGAAGGGGAATTAAGGAACCTTTACAAAAACGATCCTCAGATCACCAAGTTGATTAATACCGCATTAGCCCTGGAGGGATTAAACCGCCACGCCTCCGTGCATGCTGCAGGGGTAGTTATTGTTGATAAGCCGCTGGATAACTATATGCCTTTATTCAGGAGCACTGATGGCCAGATTACCACCGGTTACAGTATGGGCATTCTGGAAAAGATCGGCTTACTGAAAGTGGATTTTCTGGGCCTACGTAACTTAACCGTAATTGATCAGACTATAAAGTTAGTCAAGGCCAGGCAAGGCAAAGAAATAGATATTGAAAAATTACCGTTAGATGACGCCAAGACTTATAAGCTTTTAGCCTCTTCTTTGACCATGGGCGTATTCCAGCTTGAAAGTTCCGGTATGCGCGATTTGCTTAAGAAATTAATGCCTGACCGTTTTGAGGACCTGGTCGCTTTGCTGGCGTTATACCGTCCCGGGCCGATAGGGTCGGGGATGCTGGATGATTTTATGCGCAGAAAGCACAACGTTAGCCTTATCAGGTATGAGCATCCGAAACTCGAACCTATACTGAAAGAGACATACGGGATTATGGTTTATCAGGAGCAGATTATGCAGATTGCTTCGTCCTTAGCGGGTTTTAGCCTTGCCCAGGCAGATATACTGCGTAAGGCAATGGGTAAAAAAATCCCCGAGGTAATGGAGAGGCAAAGGAATAACTTTATCTCAGGATGCATTAAGAACGGAATTAAAGAAACTCTCGCCAGTAAGATTTTTGATTTGATTGAGTATTTTTCCGGTTATGGATTCAATAAGTCTCACAGCACCGCATACGCTTTGATTTCTTACCGCACCGCTTACTTAAAGGCCAATTTTCCAGTAGAGTTTATGACTGCCTTGCTGACTTCCGAAAGGGATAATACCGATAAAATAGTTGAGTATGTAAATGAAGCGGGCCGCATGGGGCTTTCGGTTCTGCCGCCGGATATAAATGAGAGCGAATGCCTGTTTAAGGTTATTGATAATAAAACAATCAGGTTCGGTTTGTTAGCGGTAAAGAATGTAGGCAGGGGCGCAGCCGAGTCATTGGTAGCTGCGAGAATTGGGGGTAAGTTTAATTCACTGGAAGACCTTTGCAGCAGGATAGACCTGAGGCTTGCTAACAAAAAGGTTCTGGAGAGCCTGATAAAATGCGGAGCGCTGGATTATTTTAATATGCCGCGCGCGCAGATGTTTGCCGCGCTTGAAATGATTTTGGAGTTGGCATCGCGCAGCCAGAAAGAAAAAGCAAAAGGGCAGTTGTCATTTTTTGACAAAGGGGATGCGAAAATAAGCTTTCATAATAATGCGCTAAATTCCATACCTCAAGTAAAAGAATGGCCCGAACCGCAGCTACTCTCTTTTGAAAAAGATATGCTTGGTTTTTACATAAGCGGGCACCCGTTAGCGCGTTATGCAAGGCAGCTTGAAAGGTTTGCCTCATCTTCTATAGGCAGGCTCCAGGAACATAATGACCAGGATGAAATAAAAATAGTCGGGCTTATCGCGAAGATCAAACAAACCACTACGCGCGTAAAGCAGGAAAAGATGGCAATACTAAAGTTAGAGGACCTGGAGGCAGAAGTGGAGGCGCTTGTGTTTCCCCGCGCGTTTGCTAAAATTCACCGCTATATACAACTGAATAACGTGGTAATGGTGCATGGCGTTATAAATCTTAAGGAAGATAGCCCTAAAGTTATAGTCAATGATTTATTCCCGTTTGATGAAATTTATAAACTTATTACCGGGGTGAAGATAAATCTCTCCGGAGTGCGCGAAAATATCTTTGAAAGTTTAAAGGAACTGTTAGCTTCTTGCCGGGGCAACACCCCTGTTTACCTGCATTTAGATACTCCTGCCAAGCCGCGCGTCCAGTTGGTAGTCGGAGAGGGGCTGTATGTTGCCCCTTCAGAAAAACTCATCGAAGATTTAGAAAATCTTCTGGGCGAGGAGAGATTATCGCTTGTTATTTAAGAGGCCTCTACTTAAAAATAAATCAGCAGCGAAGGTATATTTTTCTTGATTTATAGGGTTTTAGTTTGCTATAATGCTAACCATAAATAGCTTCTTACGGATACCAAAAATATTTAAAAAATTTGCGCGATTAAATCTTATTAGCCTATGAGTAAAAAGAGAGGGGGGGGAGGATTATGAGTAAAATAAAGGTTTTATTGGTTGATGACGAACTAGATTTATTGAAGCTTTTAGGCCAGAGAATAGAGGGATGGGGTTATGATGCGCTTACGGTCTCCAGCGGCCAGGGGGCTATTGAGGCCGTAAAAAACGAGAATCCTGATATTGTTATTTTAGATTATATGATGCCTGAAATGAACGGAGCAGAGGTTTTAAGGGAGATCAGGAAAATTTCCAGTAATATACAGGTGGTTATGTTTACTGCGCACGCAGATGAAAAAATAATAACCGAAACAGAAAAATTAGGGATTTACGCATTTATACCTAAATCATCGGTTTATCAAGATGCGCGAGACACTTTGAAATCAGTACTTGCTACTATCGCTAAGAAATTGGACAGATATTGACATGATTAAGGCGCAGATTATATCCCAAGTTGCTGCAAAGATTTCTTATAAACTTGGGTTTTTTATTAAGGCATGGATAAAATACTGATTATTCAGGATAGCCCTTCAATCAATATCGTGCTTAAATCTAGGCTGGAGTCCGCTGGGTTTTCTGTCGAGGCGGCTGAAACAGGTGAAGAAGGAATCAGAAAAGCAAATGGCGGCAAATATCAACTTATTCTCTTAGACCTTAACCTCCCAGGGATGAGCGGGATAGAGGTTTCCCGTATTTTGAAAGGGCAAGACAATACTAAAGGTATGCCCATAGTGCTTATATCTGCCATGGATGAAGAAGAAGTATCTAAGAGAATGAAGGGCATATACGTTGATGGTTATATCGCTATTCCTTTTGAAGGGAAGGATTTTATTGAGAAGATAAAAGGTTTTATAAAGAATAGTTATTTTGAAAAACAAAACAAATGCCGGAAGAGCAAGCAAAAGAGCAAAACAATAAACAGCAGGAATTAGGCCTCTACGAAGAAGATATATATGAGAAACAAGAGGTTAGGGATGAGGTTGTCCAGCTTGTGGTCTTCAGGCTTTCCGCAGAGTGGTATGGCGTCGAGATCTCAAAGGCAAAAGAAGTTATTAAGGTTGAGACTATAACGTACCTTCCTTCAAGCCCCCAGCATATTTCAGGAATTGTCAATGTCAGGGGAAATATTTTATCAGTTACAGATTTAAAAAAGATTTTTGGCTTGCCGCAGGAAGGCCTGACTGAGAATTCACGGGTTGTGGTAATTGATTCGGCGGGCATTGAGACGGGCCTGCTGGTGGATGAAGTGGATGAAGTTGTAGAAGTGCCGCTCTCTAAGATCGACCCCGCGCTTACCACAATCGCGCCTGAAAAATCTGAATATATAAATGGTGAGTGCCAGGCCGGTAATAAATTAATCGGAATATTAAATATAGATAAGGTATTAGGGGTTAATTTGCAGACATAAAGTGAGGGCAAATTAAGGAGGGTGCTATGCGAGATTTTAAGATAATGTTTCTGCTGGCAGCGCTATTTTTTTTAGTTTCTGTTTCTTTCGGGTTTGCCGATGAAATTTCGGATTTGAGAAAACAGATGATAGATATGCAGTATAAGATGGAAACTATGCAGAAAAAGATCGATGCCCTGGAGGCAAAAGGTAAAACCGTACGCGCTTCAGAAACTACTGAACTACCGAAAACCGCTGTTGAAAAGATAGCTAAGATAGAAGAAGACGTTGCCTATCTACAGCAACAGAACAATGATGCCTTGGGAAAGCTAAAAGATATGCTTAAGGTTAATCTTTACACTACGCTTGAGTTTGAGCATTTTCAACGTAGGCATTCTCAATTTGATGCCCGCAATGTAGAGCTTCTAATCAGAGGCCAATTGACAGACCGCTTGAAGAGCTTTGCTGAAATAGAGTACGAGAGAACAGCACAGACCAGCGCAGGTTCTAGGCAAGGAGAGGTTGAGGTTGAACAGGGGTGGATAGAATACGCTATTAATCAGTATTTGAATCTACGCGGCGGAGTAATCCTGGTTCCATTCGGTAAATACAACCTGCAGCATTTCGATCCTTTCCAGGAATTGACAGATCGTCCCATAGCCATGCGCCGGGTTGTCCCGGTCACCTGGGCTGAGGCTGGGGCAGGTTTTAGCGGGCAGGCATTCCTGGGTAAAAATTTGGGAACAAGCTTGTTATCTAACCTAAATCTAAACTATCAGCTATTTGTGGTTAACGGTTTAACAAACGAGATTACAGATAGGGGCTTGAGGGATGCCTCGGGGGCATTTGGCAGCGACACCAATAACAATAAGGCTGTGGTTGGACGTTTAGGAATCAGCCCTTTTTCCGGCACAGAGATAGGTTTAAGCGGATACGCAGGAGTTTATGATACGAAGGGCCATAGAATCAACGGGCTTGATACTGATTTTGATATCTCCAAGGGGCCTTTTCAGTTGCTTGGGGAATATGCAATTTTTACCCTTGACGAGAACGGACTGGAATCCGACAATGCCACTTTAGTGCCAAAGCGTTTGGCCGGTGGATACATTCAAGCAAACTATCGTTTTTGGTTTGAGCGCCTAAATAAGACCTTTCTGGGCAGAGGGTTTGAAAACCCTACCTTTACTGCAGTACTTAGCTACGGCCAGGCCGACATAGCTGATGACGGTGACGCCGGCACAGGATCTAATAGAGAAGACCGCTGGACCATCGGGCTTAATTACCGGCCCATAGAAACATACGTATTTAAATTAGAGTACCAGTTTAATAAAACTAAAAGTGAAGCCCTTGAGTACGGAGACAGTAACGGAGTAGTTGCTTCCGTTACAGCTGCATTTTAGTTTTAAAAGGTGCGGGATGATTAAGTTGTTTGCGTGACGTATTTATTTAAAGAGAATCTCTTGAAGGGGGGTGTCATGAATAATATTAGAAAGTTAATATTACTTGTCGTAATATTACAATGTTTGTTGGTTTACCACCCGATAAGAGCCGAAAGTGTAAACTTCGTAGTGATTGTTAATAAGACAAATCCTATTGAGGCTATCTCATTGGGAGAGCTGGCTGGTATTTATGAAGGCAGTAAGACAAAGTGGAGTGAAGATTCGGAAATAACCGCGATTAACCGGCCTGCGGATTCTCCTATCCGGGCGGTTTTCTATAAAACAGTGTTGGGCGCGGAGCCGACCAAGAAATTCTATGTCTCGGGCACCCCGCTTCCTTTTAAGACAATCGTGCAGGAGTCGGCTAAGGCAACAAAACTGCTAGTTGCAAGGATGCCTAATGCTATCGCTTACATTTATGCCGATGAAATTGACGATAGCGTCAAGAGCATCGAAATTAGAGGGCTCTCAAAACCCTAATTTTCTTAATCCGATTGTTGTAACCCCGAAATTTTATTCTAAATTTAAGAAAGGAGTTAGTTATGGTGCGCTGGACGATACGAACCAAGCTTAACACATTCTTTTTTCTCTTTGCTGTAATTCCCATTATATTAATAGGTTTTCGCTCTTACCAGATAGCGAAGACAGAACTGCAGCAACGTATCGGACAAAAATTGCAGAACGAAGCCTCCAGGGTTATCGATCAGATTGACCGGTTCCTCTTTGAACGTTATCGAAACGTCCAGAGCTGGGCGCAAGATGCGGTAATGGTGGATATTTTGACCGAAGACGCAGATAGCCGTGTTAGCGACCTGCTGAATAATATGGTCAAACAGTATGGTTTTTATAAGCTTATCCTATGCGCTGACCTTAAAGGTAAAATTGTTGCGGCTAACAAACCGGAACTTATCGGAGTAAATGTGGCCTCAAGCGCGTGGTTTAAGGAGGCAATCGCGAAAAATGGAGTTCATGTAGAAGACCTAACTACCTCAAAGTTAGTCGATGATGATTATACCTGCATCTTTTCTACTGTGTTGCGGCCGGGCGTTGCCGTTGGTGGCACCGCGCAGAAAGCAGACGCAAAGAACGCTTCTGATATCCCCGCGCAGGCGCCTGTAATTCGCGAGTCGAATACTATTGGCGTATTGGGGGCATTCCTAGACTGGAAAGAGATACTTGATTTTATTAATTCTTTAGAGTTATTAGGCTCGCAAGAGCAAAGCGAATCATCTTATGCCATGCTTATCAATAAAAACGGGGTGGCTTTGACCCAGCCGTATTTTGAGAAGCGCAAGGCAATTTTGAGTGAGAATTTAAGACAATCAGGCCTTCAGGCGTCAATGAGGGCTATAGAGGGTAATACTGGGTATTTAATTGAAAAAGGCCGCTATGGTTTCCAGGATCTGGTCGGGTTTGCCTATACCAGAGGGTACCGGGATTTTCGCGGATTGGGCTGGTCAGTGTTAATCTTTCAACGTGTCAGCGAGGCCTTCAGGGCGGTCAGGGCATTGCAGAGTGAAATTTTTATGATTGGCTTTATCATAGTGGGCTTGGCGCTTCTGATTTCTTTTTTTGTGACTAGAAGCATAATCAATCAATTCCACAATGCCAGTTTACAGATTACTTCATCCGTGGCGCAGATTCATTCTTCTGCGCAGGGGCAGGCTAGTGGGGCCGCAGAACAGTCTTCGGCAATTACAGAAGTTTCAGCTACAATCAAAGAGCTTGCTGCTACGGCTTCTAATATAGCCGAGAATTCCGAGAGCGTTTCCCGTTTAGCGGAGCGCACCTTAGCAGGGATGCAGGAGATAAACATCAAGGTTGACCAGACGGCAAAGAAGATTCTTTCTTTAGGCGAGAAGTCCCGCTCTATAGGCAATATTACCAAGCTCATTGACGGTATTGCCGAGCAGACAAACCTATTGGCGCTGAACGCAGCCATTGAGGCAGCACGCGCCGGAGAGGCGGGTAAAGGTTTTGCCGTTGTTGCCCAGGAAGTAAGAAAGCTGGCTGAGCGTTCTTCCGAATCCACTGGGGAGATCCGTCAACTGATCACCGAAATACAAGGGGAGATCAATTCTACCGTGATGAGTATTGAGGATTCCACCAAATGGGTAGCCAAGGGATTGGATATGGTAAAAGAGACAACCAAATCCGCCAAAGAAATCTACATGGCTACTAACCAGCAAAAATCTGCGTCAGAACAATTAGTGCAGGCAATGCAGAATATAAATGCGGTGACCGGGTCATTTGTCGTCTCGACTAAGCAGGCGCTCTCTTCAGTATCTCAACTTAACAACCTGGCTCAGCAGTTAAAGCAGGCAATAGGCGAGCTATCTATAGGAGCTGCTGCGGAAGAGAAAACACAAAGAGAGGGATGACTCGATAATTATGCCGGACAAAAAAGATTTTATCGCCATCTTTAAAGCTGAAACCGAGGACCACCTGACCAAGTTGGATAAAGGGCTTGTAGAACTGGAAAAGCATCCTCGTAATACAGAGCTGTTTAAGGAATTGAACCGAGAGGCGCACACCATAAAAGGTTCAGCCAGAGTTTTCGGGTATTCCCCGATACAGGAGATAGCCCACCGGATTGAAGAAATATTCGCAAAGATTATGGAGAAAAAGGTAGTTTTTAGTTCCCCCATCGCAAACAGAATCTTTAAAGGGCTTGATACAATCAGGTCAATCTTAGACAAAGTGGGAAGGGGAGAAGAGATAGGTGCTGATATGTCGGTGATATGCGGGGAGCTTGATGAGTGCATTGCGCAGAAACCAGCTGTAAAAGAGGAAAAGCCTCAGGCCAAAAAAGAAGTAACAGTACAAAAATCAGGCTTTGACGAGAGAAAGATAGAGGAAAGAAAAGGGGTTGAGGATAAGCCTGAGCGTCAACCATCAGGGTATGCTGAGGAATATATCCGTGTGCCGGTAAGCAAGGTAAACAAGCTGCTTAATTTAGTTGGCGAGATAGTGGTAAATAAAATGAAGTCTTCGCAAAAGATCATTCAGGCAAAGAGGTTAGTTAAGCTCAGCAAAGAGTCGCAGAGAATGATCGCTGATTTAAGCGAGAGGGTTAAAAGTTCCGCTTCCTTCCATGATAGCGAGATAGTCAGATTGCTTAGCGAGTGCAATGCGGATACACAGAGGCTCAAAGAGAGTTCTTTGACCCTGTGCGATAATATTTCCACCGAGGCGCTTAATCTGGATCCCGTAATAGATGAACTGCAGGCCAGGATGAAGGAGATCAGGATGCTTCCTTGTTCTACTATATTTGAAGGTTTTCCTCGTATGGTCAGGGATATAGCATCCCAGCAAGGAAAAGAAATAAACCTGGAGATTTCCGGAGAAGATACGGAATTAGATAAGAAGGTCCTGGAGGGGATAAAGACATCCTTAATGCATTTATTGCGTAACTGCATTGACCATGGTATTGAGCCACCGGAGAAAAGGCAAGCCGCAGGCAAACCCGGTTACGGTACGGTTAAGTTATCTGCCAGCCATGAGGCAGGCAATGTTGTAATCGTAATAGAAGATGACGGACAGGGAATCGATATTGATGAGATAAAAGCGGTGGCCCTAAAGAAGCGGCTCGTGTCAGCTGAAGAATTGAAGGCAATGCCGGAAAAAGAAATCTTGAATATAATATTTATTAATGGATATTCCACAAGCCCGATAATTACTGATGTTTCTGGCAGGGGGATAGGCCTTGATGTGGTCAGGCACGATATGGAAAGCTTAAAGAGCCAGGTTATCGTAGAGACCCAGAAGGGTAAGGGGACAAAATTTACGTTAGTCCTGCCTTTAACTATAGCCATCATCCAGGCGCTTTTGGTAAAGACAAAAGGGATGTCATTCGCCATACCTATGACTTCCATTGTAGAAAGTTTTAAGGCCAGTGAATCAAAGTTTTCTACAATTGAAGGGAGGATGGCAATTCAGATCAGAGGGCATACCATGCCTGTTATGAGATTAGCCGAGGTTATGGCGCTTCCCTCTGTTTATGCTAAGGATGATGAGCCGGAAAAAAAGGAAGAAGAATTAGATGTAATTATCGTTACTTCTTTAAGCAAGCAGGTAGGGTTTATCGTTGACGAGATAGTGGGAGAGGAAGAGATATTTATCAAGAGCTTAGGAAAGCATCTGGGTAAGGTGCAGAATGTCAGCGGAGCGGCTATTCTGGGTACGGGAGAGGTTTTGGTTATTCTGGATGCGGCTGATTTAATCGCGCAGGCCCGGTTAAATAATTTGGCAGTTGCCGGCGAGAAGGCGGTTATTCGAGAGAAAGAAAAGAAGAAGAGTATACTGGTTGTAGAAGATGCTATGTCTACCCGGGAACTTGTCAAGAGCATCTTAGAGGCGCAAGGCTATGAAGTCTATACAGCTGTAGACGGATTAGATGCGCTGGATAAGATCGCTACCTCAAGGTTTAATCTGCTCGTTACCGATATCCAGATGCCCAGGATGGACGGGTTTGAACTCTGCAAGTGTTTAAAGAAAAATGAACAATACAAAGACGTACCCGTGATAATTATTACGGCGCTTGAGAAGGACGAAGATAAACGGCGGGGTATAGAAGCAGGCGCGCAGGCATATATTGTCAAGACCTCCTTTGATCAGAGTAATCTTTTAGATACTATCCAAAGGCTGATTTGAACATTCGGCGGCCAAAGGCGGGATTGGTTATAAACTAAGGATAAGTTGCTATGGAATCAGGGCTAAAAGGCATAATCAGGGTCTTAATCGTTGATGATTCTCCTCTAATGTGTAAGGCCTTAACAGATATACTTAATTCCGATCCCCAGATTATAGTAGTGGGCATTGCCTACAACGGAAAAGAGGCTATTGATATCGTGCCTAAACTTAAACCCGATATCATCACCATGGACATACATATGCCTATAATGGACGGATTTGAAGCAACCAAGCATATTATGGCATACAATCCGACTCCGATACTAATTTTGTCTACCTCTGTTTTTAAAGCAGGGATGGATAAGGTATTCAAGGCTATTTATTACGGGGCCCTGGATGCTATGGAAAAGGGGGATTTGGAGATCAACAAAGATGCGGATTCCACAAAATTATTGATAGAAAAGATAAAATTATTAAGCGGGGTCAAGGTAATCTCCCACCCATTAGCAAAACTTGAAAAAGAAAAAATTGTAAGTATTTCCGATTTTACCAAAGAGAAGGCACTGGACAGGATAGTAGCAATAGCTGCTTCTACCGGAGGCCCGCAGGCGCTTATGGATGTATTAAGAAGTTTCCCCGCTAAATTCCCTTGCGGCATAGTTATTGTTCAGCACATTACCAGCGGATTTCTGGATGGCCTGGTGGACTGGCTGGGTAATGAATCTAAGATAAAAGTGAAAGTGGCGCAGGATTTAGAACAGATAATGCCGGGCGTAGCCTACATTGCGCCTTGCGAATTTCAAATGAGAGTGACAGAGGAAAGTAAGATCAGCCTTGCCAATGAGCCTTCCTATAATGGGCATCGGCCCTCCGCAGACATATTGCTTGAGTCTGTAGCAAGGGTTTATAAAGAGGGCGCCATAGGAGTAATCTTAACAGGAATGGGCAGGGATGGCTTAATAGGGATGAAAACGATAAAACAGATGCGCGGCAAGACCATAGCCCAGGATGAGAAAAGTTGCGTAGTTTTTGGCATGCCTAAGGAGGCCATAGAGGCCGGGGTAATAGAAAAGGTTTTGCCGCTGGAAAGAATAGCAGATGAGATTGTCAGGGGATTGAAAAGATAGGCGGCGAATTAAAATCTCTCCAAAGATATCAAGCCGTCAATAACATGAAAAATATACTGGTTTTTAATATTATGGGAGAAGAGCTGGGTGTGGATGTTTCTTTGGTGCGCGAGGTCCTGGAGCCTCAAACAATCCATTCTTTTCCCCGCGCCCCGGAATTTATCGAAGGGGTAATAAATTTAAGGGGGCATATAATTGGCGTAATTGACCTGGGTAAAAAACTAAAGGCTCAAGCAGCAAAACACCGTGCCCAGACGCGCATTATCGTCTGTAAGGTAAAAAGATTTATAGTGGGGCTTATTGTAGACGGCGTAGATGAGGTTATCAGCGTTCCAGAAGAGAACATCGAGCCTACTCCTGAGGTGCTCTCCATGCAGATAGAAGATGGTTTTGTATCGGCTATAGCAAGGGTGGGCCAGAGGATAATCACGCTTTTGGATTTAGAAAATATCCTGACCAAGAAGGAGATAGAAAGCCTTATGCAGGCTCAAGCGCCAATTAGCGATAAGCCTAAGCAAATCCAATAATAAAGATGAAAGATGTTATGCTCTTATCTGAAGATGAACTTATACTTTTTCAGGAATTTATTCTCGCGGAGAGCGGTTTAAATTTTGAAGAAGGAAACAGCCAGGCGCTGCAGCTGGCGCTTTCGGAGCGCTTGCAAAAACAGGGGCTTAACTCTTATTCATCCTATTATAATTTTCTAAAATATAATCCCGGAGGCCTGCTGGAGCTGCGGGAGCTTTTTGACTTACTTACCATTGGCGAGACGCATTTTTTCAGGAACAAACCCCATTTTGACGCGCTTAAAGGATCGATTCTACCCGAGATAATCCAGAAAAAGATGTATTCATCGGATAAGTCTATACGGGTATGGTCAGCCGGATGCTCCCGGGGTGACGAAGCTTATTCAGTAGCTATGGTTATCATGGATATTTTGCCCGATTACAAAGATTGGAATATTTCTATCCTAGGCACGGATATTAATAGGAATGCCTTAATCCAGGCAAAAGAAGCAATCTATGGCAGGAAAGACGTTAGTAATTTGCCTGCAGAGTACCTCGATGGTTATTTTGAAAAAAGGGGAGGCCAATTTATATTAAGCCGCGATGTCAAGGAATTGGCGAGGTTCGAGTACCATAATCTGGCTAAAGACCCATTTATGCTGGAGGGAATGCAGAATTTAGATATTATCTTTTGCAGGAACGTAACTATTTATTTTAAATTGGAGACCACCAAAGAGGTAATTGAAAAATTTTATGACTGTTTAATCAACGATGGTTACCTTTTTATCGGCCACGCAGAAACCCTCTGGCAGATAACCAATAAATTTAAGACGGTTGAGTTTCCCCAGACATTTATTTATAAGAAATCGCTTTTCCCTACAGAAGAGGCACTGCGGCCATTCATTGCTGTGCCCGAGATTAATCTTGAAGAGTTAGATTTATTTAAAGAAGCTCTTAGGCCAAAGCAGGAGTTTCTTCAAGAGAATAAGCCGCAGCCGCAGGTAAGGGTTAGTATGCCCGGCAGAGCGGAGCGGCCGATTGAAGAAAAAGAGCAACTTGATTTAGATTATCGCAAGGCTTTAAAACTCTTTAGCGATAAAAAATATGAGCAGGCCATTGCATTGTTAGATAAGATAATTACTCAAGATAAAAATCAGGTGCGCGCCTATTTTAGTAAGGCAAATATTCTAGCAAACCAGGCTAAGTATAAAGAGGCAGTCAGTGAATTGGATAAGATAATAGAGGTGGATAACCTCTATGTAGAAGCCTATTATCTTTTGGGAGTACTCTTGTATAATATCGGCGATCTGCAGGGGGCAGAGGCGCAGTTTAGAAAAGTTATCTATATTGATCCGGATATTGTCCTTGCCTATTTTAGCCTTGGCAATGTATACCTATATCAAAACAAGCTTAGTAAGGCTCTCAGGGAATTCAGTAATGCCGTAAGGCTGCTGGAGAAGCGGCCTCCGGAAGACGATGTGAAGTTCTGCGAGGATCTTACTGCAGGTTTTTTATTAAGGGCATGCAAAAATATCCTTGAAGAAACAAAGAGAAAGGTATCCGTACATGAATAAAAAAAAGGCTTCAGTAGGGCGTATAACAAAAGTGAGCTCCCATGATAAGGAAACCTTGTTTATTAAACACGAATTTCGCAACGAGTTACTTGTGGTTAACGAAGCAATTAGTCAGGTTCTGGGTGGATTGCCTGCGGGTGGTAAAGATTGTCCAAAATGTTTTAATCTTTTAAAATTAGCGCTTGTTCATGTGAATAGAATATCTGACCTTATAGATGGGCTGTCAAAGGTTTGCGCGGTTAAGCCTGCATTAATAAGGAAAATCGATTAAAAAAAGAGGCGCAAAATGGGAAAACTAAAAGTTTTACTGGTAGACGATGAGGTAGCGGTGCTTGAAGTGATAAGCAAAAGGATTAAATCCTGGGGATATGATTTAGTTACGGCTTTAAGCGGTAAACAGGCAATTGATTTATTAAAGAGCGAGGCTTCCGATGTTATAATATTAGATTATATAATGGCAGGTATGGACGGCATAGCTACTTTAACAGAAATAAGAAAAATTAACAAGGAGATACCGGTGATTATGTTTACTGCATATCCGGATGACAGGTCTATGAAGAGTGCGCAAGAATTGAATGTTAGTGCCTATATTCCAAAATCGAGTATGCTTACCGATCCCGTGTCTAACTTAAAAACAACGCTCGCTTTTATAGAACAGAAACTCGGTAAGAATACGGATGGCAGGAAAAAAATCAAGTGATTGGAGGGGGGGCGAAGGGCAATTTTCCTTGACACCGTAACTTTTTGATGTTATTATAGTTAGCAATAACACCCCGCGCTTATAGCACCCCGCACTTAAAGGAATTGTGCGGGTGTCCGTCTTGTGACGGAGAATTGCGCCGGTGTCCCCTCGTGGGGAAATTGCGCGGGTATGCCCTTGTGGGCTAACACCCGGCCTTAAAGGAATGGCCGGTGTACCCTTGTAGGTAAGGAGGTGAGCGATGACTAAGAAAGACATTATTCTGAAGGTCTCTGACGGGACTAATCTTAAGCAGGTTGACGTAAAAAGGGTTGTGCAAAAGACATTTGATTGTATTGTTGAGGCCTTGACAAGGGGCGAAAAGATAGAACTGCGCAATTTCGGCGTCTTTAAGATAAAGCAGAGAAAGAGCCGCACAGGTAGGAATCCTCGCACTAATCAGGTAATCCCTGTCCCGCCAAGAAAAGTCGTGGTTTTCAAAGCCGGCTTAGAGATGAAGCAGAAGGTGAAATGAGCACATAACTTACGAACACGATAGTGCGAGTAAGTTATTGTGCGAATTAACCCAGCCCTAATTTTAAGAATATGTTTAAAAAAGTCCCGGGGACAAAAGATATCCTGCCTGATGAGGTATCTTGCTGGCAGGAAATAGAAAAAGTTAGCCGCAGCATCTTTTCGCTTTACAATTATAAAGAGATTCGCACAGCCTTAATCGAAGAGGCGTCCTTGTTTAACCGCTCTTTAGGCCCATACTCAGAGATAATCCGGAAGCAGATGTTTATTATTAAATCTAAGGAAGATGTTTATAGCCTTCGGCCTGAAGGCACTGCTTCTATCGCGCGCAGTTACATTGAGAATAATCTGGATAAAACCTCTAAATTTATAAAATTATACTATATCGGCC
>Ga0105164_10001345_pt1 | contig 15839 bp, 13 predicted proteins | sample VDWuncwatermetaG_FD_89674 | JGI IMG/M metagenome (GOLD analysis project Ga0105164, IMG submission 89674) | Wastewater microbial communities from Netherlands to study Microbial Dark Matter (Phase II) - VDW unchlorinated drinking water | ecosystem: Environmental > Aquatic > Freshwater > Drinking...
CTCCCTGTACGTTGAGCGTCGCTGGCGACCGAGGAACGTGGTAGTGCGAGCCGAGTCGGTGCCTCCGACGAGGCGAGCGGTGAAATGATCGAAGTATGGCGAAGCAAATTAGCCCAGGACCTCGAATTCACACCGCTTGACCGCCGATACCCGAGCCGCTAGAGTCACTCATCGCCGCCCGAGACGGACGACGGGATGAAGTGGCCGCGGTGCGCGCAGGAGAACCCGCAAGGAGCTCGGCGCGTCTTCACCGCACCGCCATGGCGCACGGAGGTGTACAGGCTCCCGATGACGCCACAGCGGGCATAAGGAGACGTCCATGGGAAGGCTGGATGGCAAGGTAGCCCTGATCAGCGGCGGGGCGCGGGGGCAAGGCGCGGTCGAAGCGCGGTTCTGTGTCCGGGAAGGGGCCGCCGTGGTGTTCGGCGATATCCGGGACGACGACGGCAAGACGGTCGAGGCGGAGATCAGGGCCGCGGGAGGCGCGGCGATCTACGTGCGCTTGGACGTCACCCGCGAAGCGGACTGGCGGGCGGCCGTGGCCACGGCGGTGCAGACGTACGGCAAGCTGAGCGTGCTCGTCAACAATGCCGGCATCCTCTTTCGGTCGAAGATCGAAGAGACCTCCGAGGACGATTGGGACCGCATCATGGCGGTCAACGTCAAAGGGGTCTTCTTGGGCACGAAATGCGCGATCCCGGCGATGCGGCGAGCCGGAGGCGGCTCGATCATCAACATCTCCTCCACGGCCGGGCTGGTCGGGAGTCCAGGGGAGACGGCCGCGTACACCGCCACCAAAGGCGCGGTGCGGCTGTTCACGAAGGCGACGGCCATCCAGCACGCCAAGGACAATATCCGCTGCAACTCGGTTCACCCTGGACCGATTGCGACCGACATGATCAAGGACGTGCTGGAGAATCGGGCCCTGTGGGAGCAGCGCCTACGGCGCCTTCCTATGGGGCGTGCGGGGACACCAGAAGACGTCGCCTACGGCGTCCTGTACCTCGCCTCTGACGAATCGTCTTACGTGACGGGGAGCGAGCTGGTGATCGATGGCGGGACGACCGCTGAGTGACCGAGCCGCGCGCGGCTCAACGAGCACAGGAGGCCACACATGGCACTGACCCTCGCCGAAGCCAATCAGATCGTGCAAGGAGCGCTGGACGGCGCCCGGGCGTTGAATATCAAGATTAGCGTGGCGGTGTGCGACGCCGGCGGTCGTTTGATCGCCTTCAATCGCATGGACGGCGCGATCTGGGGCAGTGTCTATGGCTCCCAGGGCAAAGCCATCGCCTCGGCCGGCTTCGCCCGGCCCAGTGGCGAGCTTGCCGAGCGGGCGGGGAGCCCGATCATTCAGGGCATTGTCGCGGCCGAGGGCGGGCACATGATCCCCAGCCAAGGCGCGGTGCCGATCATCCGCAACGGCGTGGTGGAAGGCGCGTGTGGCGTCGGGGGCGGGACGGCGCAGCAAGATGAGGACTGTGCCCGCGCGGGCGTCGCGAAGCTCTAGCAGGCTGCTCCCAAAGGCCCATCTGCGTCGTTGGCGCCCTTGGCCGCACGCTCAACGTACAGGGAGTACGCCTCGCGTGCGGCCGGCGGGCGCCGCCTCGCATCCGGACCTTTTTGAGCAGCCTGCGGGTTTTTCCGCATCCTGCTCGGCGATACACCAGGAGGGAGTAGGGATATGACGACTGTCGGTACGGGCAAATACACATATCGGCTCACCGAGAACTGGGCAAGGCTGCCACCCGGAGACACGTTCGGCAATGTCAGTGCCGTCGCCACCGATTCCCAAGACCGGGTCTACGTGTTCCAGCGCAAAGACCCGCCGGTGGTGGTCTTCGACCGAGACGGCACCTACCTGCGCTGTTGGGGCATTGGCGCCTTTGCCAATCCGCATGGCATCTACATCGCCAACGACGTGGTGTATCTGACCGATCGGGAGGATTCTGTGTGTCTCACCTACACCCTGGACGGGAAACCACTCCAGGTGTTGGGCCACCGCGGCGTGCATGCGGACACCGGGTGCGAACGTCCCGGCGACCTCGTCCCCCGTGCCGCCGGCCCCTTCAACTATCCGACGGAGATGGTGCCCGCCCCGTCGGGAGAGCTGTACGTGTCCGACGGCTACCGCAACGCCCGGGTGCATCGCTTTGCCGCCGACGGCCGGCTGGTCACGTCGTGGGGCCAGCCGGGCAAAACGGAGCCGAACCACTTCCACCTGCCCCACAGCCTCGTGGTGGACCAGGACGGCACGGTCTACGTCTGTGACCGGGAAAATAACCGCATCCAGGTCTTCGCGGCCGACGGACGGTTTCTCACGATGTGGACCGATCTCCGCCGGCCCCTGGACATTTCCATCGACCGCGACGGCATCTTCTACATCAGCGAAGGCGGGGTGCAGGGGCTGTCACCACGGATCAGCCTGATGGATAAGCGCGGCAACGTGGTGGCCCGGTGGGATGCCCTGTCAGCTCACGGGAGCTGGGTGGATGCCCACGGCGACATCTATTTGGCGCTGGGCGCGCGAGCGCGGGTGGACAAGTACGTGCGGCAGAGCTAGGCCGGAGGCTACAGCTCGAGCGCGTTGGGTGCAGTCTTCTACAATGGGCAGCGTCGGCATTCGTCGCTCGGGGGTCCACCAAACCGGGGCAAGTCCATTCCCCTCAGGAGGATAGGTGTGGGCGACAACGATCTCTTCGAACGTCTCATCAAGCATCTCGGGGAGTTCCTGGAAACCGATGTGTCACATCTCACGCCAGCGTCGCGACTGGCCACTGCGGTGGCGGGGCTCGACTCGATGAAGGTGTTTGAACTGATGCTGTACCTCGAGGACGCTTTCGGCATCACGGTGGACGAGAAAGCGGTCGAGCATCTGGACACCCTCCACGACCTCGAGGCGTATGTCAGAAGCCGGCTGCCCACGAATCCGGCGGCGGTCTGAGGTGGAGAAGAGACGTCCCGTCCCACGTCCATGAGCCGCGAGGTCGTCATTACGGGTATCGGTGTTGTGTCCCCTATCGGGAACCAACCTGATCGGTTTTGGGAAAGGATGCGCGAAGGATGCTCCGGCGTCGGTCCCGTGACCCGCTTCGACGCCAAACGGTTCTCGTGCCGTTTGGCGGCTGAGGTTGTGTTGGAAGATCCCGATCTCGCGAAGGGCCGCTACGCTCACGAGATTCGCCGGATGGACCGCTTCGTTCAATACGCCTTGGCGGCGTCTCGGTCAGCCCTGTGCGATAGCGGACTGAGCGACGCTGGCGGCGAAACCTCGAGAGGTGGAGTCTTCGTCGGACTGGGCATGGGAGGGCTTCCCCACCTTGAACAGGGAATCTTGAGGCAGGAAGCCCGCGGGCCGCGTAAGACGACTCCATACCTCGTTCCGTCGTTGATCCCGAACATGGCGGCGGGGATGGTGAGCTTAGACATGCGCCTGGAGGGGCCGCAGATGACGCTCGCCGGCGCGTGCGCCGGCGGAACCCAGGCCCTCGGAGAAGCGCTCTGGGCGATTCGAGGGGGTCGGCTCGACTGGGCGCTCGCCGGCGGCACCGATTCGGTGGTGACGCCCATCACCTTCTCCGGATTCGAGGCGATGAGAGCGCTGAGCTCTCGGCTCGAGCCTGGAGCCACTCCCAGACCGTTCGATCGGGAGCGCGACGGAATGATCGTCGGGGAGGGCGCAGCCTTCTTCGTATTGGAGGAACGCGGGCGAGCCGAAGCGCGGGGCGTGCGCGTTCGCGGGATCCTGAAGGGCTATGCGACGGTGAGCGGTGGTCAGAGCCTCGTCCGGGGGTGCTCCACGAGTGCGGCGCGGTGCATGACGGCCGCGGTCCAGGACGCGGGCCTTGGTCCGGACGAGGTGGACGGCATTTTCTCTCAGGCGACAGGGATGCCGCACGACGATCTCGAGCTCGCGGCCATCAAGTCGGCCTTCTACGACAAGGGCGGGCAACCGCCCATCACGTCCTTCGAAGGTCACATCGGCCACACCTTCGGAGCGAGTGGTCCACTGAGTTTGGCGGCCGCTCTGGGCGCTTTGCGGTATCAGGAGCTCCCGGCAACCCTACACCTGGAAGAAGTCGCACCGGGCTACGAGGATCTCGATGTCGTCGCGAAAAGACGTCCGGCCAAGCTCAGGAATTGCCTGATACATACCCAGGGGTTCGGAGGAGTTTACGCCAGCGTTGTGTGCAGCTCAGGGAGAGCCGGCGACCAGCCGATGGGAGCGTGACGATGCTAGAGATTATGACCCGGCGGAGTCCGAAGCGAGTACTGCTCACGACCGCGCCCAAGGAAGCCCTCGTGGATTTCGATGGCGTGGGAGGCAATTGGTACGACCGCACGGACACGTACCTGGCGTGGACGTGTTCGCTTCCCCTGGAAGACCGGCTGTCGGTGACGTGCCCGCCAACTGGTCTCGATTTTCTCAAGGCCAATGTTCCCGACGTTGAAATGCTCGAGTATCCCGCCTGGCATCAGTACATCGAGGCGTTGAAGGCCGAACGCTGGGACATGGTCGGCATCAGTTTCTATACCTGGTCCACGCCGGTCGCCATTCAAATGGCCAAGATGGCCCGCGCGGCGGGCGTCCAAGAAATCTGGGGAGGCAATTACGGCATGTTGAGTCCCGGGCTCGACCGCTACTTCACGAAGCTGGTCAAGGGGGCGGGGGAAGCTGTGTTGCATGAGTATGTGTACGGTCGGCCCCTCGAGCGTGTTCACCACCCCGCCATGCTCGGGGTATCAAGCTTTCGAGGCGTGAAGTCTGGCGTCGGGTATTTGTACTCCAAGCGTGGGTGCAACATTGGCTGCACGTTTTGTTCGACTCCTGTGTTCAACCCTCGCGAGAATCCGATCGCGGCCCGCGAGATGTACGAAGCCCTTGATCGGTACCGAGATGAAAAGGTCGCGCACGTCATCATCTATGACGAGACCTTCTTCCTCGACAACGATGTGGCGGAGGTGGTCATCGACGCTCTGGCTGAACGCGAGTTGCCCTGGATCTGCCTGACCAGGGCGGACCGCCTTCGGGGAAGGATCGGCGAGCTCACTGACCGATACATGGACGGCGCCATCCTCGGAGTGGAATCCTTCCGGGACTACAACCTCTTGGACGTGCGCAAACGCGACGACGTCTACAACGTCCGAGAGACCATGCGTGAGATGCACCGATACGGCCGCCGCCTCCTCGGGACCTTCATCATAGGCTTCGAGCGCGACGACGCGGAAACGATCGCGACCGACATCAAGCAGCTGGCTGAAGAGGGGATGTTCGCGTGTCAGCTCACGATTATGACGCCGTTTCACGGCACCAAGCTCTTCAAGGAGATGCAGCCGCTCATCGATGAGCCGGACTTGTCCAAGTATGACCTCTACCATCTGGTCTGGAGGCACCCCAAGATCGGCAAGCGGGAGATGAGGGAGTTGCTCGCATGGGCGGAGCAAACGGTCAACGAGCCGAACCGTATTGGTCAGAAGATCAAGGAAGACATGAAGCGCAAAATGCGGCAGAATATGGCGCGCCGCCAAGAGCGAGTGGGCCTTCAGCCGACGCTGACTCCCGGTGGCGGCGGGAGGCCGAATGGGAGGGGGGACCTCTATGCTCAGTGATCTCGGGCCCGCCCCTGAGGCTTCCAATCGCCGCCCCCTGAAGGGTCTCTGTATCCAGCGGGGCTTCCACAAGGCCTATCCGGACGTCTCCACCTTGGCCACGACGTACAACGACAGGATCTATAAGGCATTCGTCTTATGATCTCCAACTCGCCGGGGCGACTGGCGACCATCCCGGAGATCCTGTTTCAGAGCGTAGAGATCGCGCCCGAGACCGCGGCCGTCTCGTTCGTGTACAGCGCGGAGGAGATCGAGACCGTGTCGCGTCGCAACCTCTTGCGCTGGGCCTCACGCGCAGCCGGGGCGTTACGCGAGGTCGGGATTCGACGGGGCGCGCCCTTCATCGTCGCGCTCCCGACGTGCCGAGACACGATTGCGATGTACATCGCCGCGCTCTGCACGGGACGCGTTCCCGTCTTCATTGCCAGGACGCGACTGTCGGGAAGTGGCGAGGTCTACGCCGCGCAGATCAACGCCCTGGCGGGCGTGACTGGAGCGGCCTGCATCTTTCTCGAGTCGAACGAGGCAGACATCTTGGCGCCGCTTCTCACGGTGCCGGTAATTCGCCGGGAGGCGCTCAGAGACGGCCCCGAGATTGAGCTCACGCCCGACGGTTCCGGTGACGTGGCGCATTTACAAACCACGTCCGGCACCACGGGGGCTCCAAAGCTCGCCGTCGTGCGTCATGCGAACATCAGCGCGAACGTGCGCGCCATCGGGGACGCCATCGAGAAACGCACGGATGATCGTGTCATCAGCTGGCTGCCGCTCTATCACGACATGGGGCTGATCTGTGTGTCGTGTGCGTTCGGCTGGCAGATTCCGCTGGTCTTGACTGATCCGGCCAATTTTGTTCGCAACCCGATCACATACTGGCTGGGCCTCATCTCCCGCACGAGGGGGACGATCTCGCCGGCTCCCGCTTCGGCCTATCAAGTCTGTGCTCGTCTCGGCCTCCATCGCGAGCTCAAGGGGCTGGACCTTTCGACCTGGAGGGTAGGCTTCTGCGGTGCGGAGCCCGTTCATGAGCGAATCCTGACGGACTTCAGCGCCGCGTTCTCGCGCTACGGGCTTCCGCCGACCACCGTGCTCCCGGTTTACGGTCTCGCCGAGGCGACGCTCGCGGCCACGATTCCTCGCGGTGTCTCTCGAGTCGTCGACCGGATCGACGCGGCGATGCTCGAGAAGGAGGGGCGTGCGGTCTCGGCGTGCCCAAGCTCGAGCCGATCTGTCAGCGTCGTAGCCGTGGGGCAGGTTCTCGAGGCGCATGCCCTCCGTGTCGTGGACGCGGAAGAGCGCGCCCTGCCCGAGCGCGTGGTGGGCGAGATCGAGTTCGCGGGGCCCAGCGCGATCGACGGATACTGGGGTGAGCACGGCCACTCTTCGCTCAAGAGTGCCGACGGGTACTTGCGAACCGGCGACCTGGGCTACCTCGCCGACGGCCGTCTGTTTGTCACTGGCCGCAAGAAGGAGATCATCATCTACTACGGGCGTAACCTCGCGCCGCGCCAGATCGAGGTTTTTATCGAGCAGGGAGTGAACGGTTTTCTCCCGAAAGGGGTGGCTGTGATCGGCATCCCGAGCCGGGAGCAAGGAACGGAAGAGGCGCACCTCCTCGTGGAAGCGCGAGTCGTGCCTCCGGAAAACCAAGTTGCCATCGAGGAGAACATTATCTCTGCGGTTACTGAAGCCTTCGACGTCCGTCTTTCCGGCATCCATTGGCTTGAGAAAGGCGGCATCCCCAGGGCCACCAGCGGAAAGATCCAGCGCTACCGCTGTAGACAGATGGTCCTGGCCGGGAAATCGGGAAGCGGTCAGCGCTCGGCGCGGAGCCTCGAGGGAAAGGTGTAGCCGCCGGTGGCGCAGGTGGAGGAGGCGTGATGGATTTGTATGACGTCCTCGACCAGGTCGTGACCCTCCTCCAGCGTCGAGGCAAGGTGACCTATAATGCTCTGAAGCTCCAGTTCAACCTGGACGATGACCAGCTGGCGGTCCTCAAGGACGAACTCCTGTACGCGCACCCGCAGGTGGTCGATGACGCGGGGCGTGGCTTGCTGTGGACGGGCGACACGGCAGCGACCCAGGCGCAAGCTCCGCCAGCACCCCAACCCGCACCGCCACCCGTCACCCAGGCAGACCACCCTCCCCAGGTGGCCTCCCCACCAACAACCGCACCTCGGCCTCCTGAGGCCGAGCGCCGCCAGCTCACGGTGCTGTTCTGTGACCTGGTAGACTCCACACGCCTCGCCAGTCAGCTTGACCCGGAAAACCTGCGCGAGGTGGTGCTGGCCTATCAAGCCACCGGGGTCGAGGTGCTCCAGCGCTTTGACGGGTATATCGCCCAGTATCTGGGCGATGGCCTGCTGGTGTACTTTGGTTACCCGCAGGCCCACGAAGACGACGCCCAGCGGGCCGTGCGCACCGGCCTGGGCCTCCTCGATGCGATGGGGACGTTGAACACTCGCCTGGACCAGGCCCACGGCCTGCGGCTTGCCGTACGGATCGGCATCCATACGGGACCGGTGGTCGTGGGCCACATGGGGAGCGGGGGCCGCCACGAGCAGTTGGCCCTGGGCGAAACGCCCAACCTCGCGGCCCGGCTGCAAAGCCTCGCCGCGCCCAATACGGTGGCGATCAGCGACACGACGCACCGGCTGGTGCAGGGATATTTTCACTGCGACGACCTCGGCGTGCACAGTCTCAAGGGGGTCGAGAGGCCTCTGCGGGTATACCGCGTGGTGGGGGAAAGCGGCGCCCACAGTCGCCTGGACGCGGCGGCGCTCCGCGGCCTCACGCCCCTGGTAGGCCGGGAGCCCGAGGTGGGGCTGCTGCGGGAGCGCTGGACACAGAGTCACGACGGGCGGGGCCAGGTGATCCTGCTCAGCGGCGAGGCGGGCCTTGGCAAGTCCCGCCTGGTGCGCGTGCTCACCGAGCGCGTCGTGGACGAGGGGGCGCCACGGCTGACGTGGCGCTGTTCGCCGTATCATACCAACAGCGCCTTCTATCCCGTGATCGAGCACATCCAGCGGCGGCTCCAATGGCACCGCGACGAGTCACCCGCAGCACGGCTGGCCACGCTGGAGCAGGCGCTACAGGCGGCGGGCCTGCCCCTGGCGGAGGTCGTGCCGCTGCTGGCCACCCTCCTCGCGGTGCCGGTGCCGGAGCGGTATCCGCCCCTGCCCCTGAGTCCGCAGCGCCAGAAGCAGAAGACGCAGGAGGCACTCGTGGCCTGGCTGTTGGCAGAGGCGGCGCAGCGGCCGGTGCTGGCGGTGTGGGAAGACCTGCACTGGGCCGACCCATCCTCCCTGGAACTGCTCGAGCTGCTGCTGGGCCACGTGCCCACGGCCCGCCTGCTGCTGGTGCTGACCTCCAGACCGGAATTTCGCCCACCCTGGCCGGCCCGGTCCTATGTGACGCCGCTCACCCTGACGCGCCTCACCCGCCCCCAGATCGAGGAGATGGTCCTGCGAGTGACGGGTGGGAAGACGTTGCCCGCCGAGGTGCTCGCCCAGATCGTGGCTAAGACTGATGGCATCCCGCTCTTCGTGGAAGAGCTGGTGAAGACCATCCTCGAAGCGGGACTCGTGCAGGAAGCAGAGGACCGCTATGTGCTGACCGGCCCGCTACCGCCCCTGGCGATTCCGGCCACGTTGCAGGACGCCCTGATGGCCCGGCTCGACCGGCTGGCGGTGGGGAAAGACGTCGCGCAGCTCGGGGCGGTCCTGGGGCGGGAGTTTGTATACGAGATCCTGCGGGCGGTGGCACCGCTGGACGAAGCGACGTTGCAGCAGGCGCTGGCCCGTCTGGTGGAGGCCGAACTGCTCTATCAACGGGGGCTGCCCCCGCAGGCGACCTATGTCTTCAAGCATGCCCTCATCCAGGATGCCGCCTATCAGTCCTTGCTCAAGAGCACGCGGCAGCAGGTCCATCAGCGCATTGCCCAGGTGTTGACGGAGCGCTTTCCCACCACCATGGAGATCCAGCCAGAGCTGGTGGCGCATCACTATACGGAGGCAGGGCTGATCGAACACGCCATGCCGTATTGGGAGCGGGCGGGGCAGCGGTCCATCGCGCGTTCGGCCTATGTGGAAGCGATCAATCATCTCGGCACCGGCCTGGAGTACCTTAAGGTCCTCCCAGAGACGCCCCAGCGCATCGCCCATGAACTGACCCTACTCATGGCCTTGGGCAGAGCCCTGATTGCCACCAAAGGATATGCCGCATCAGAAGTGGGAGCCACCTACACACGGGCTCGAGCACTCTGTCAGCGGGGCGTGCAAAGCCCCCAGCTGTTCCCCGTGCTCTTTGGCCTCTGGCAATTTTATGTGTTGCAAGGGGAGTTACAGCTCGCGCGTGAGCTTGGCGAGCGGCTGCTCGCCCTGGCCCAACACCTCCAAGACTCGGCCTACGTGTTAGAAGCCCATCGATCGCTGGCGTTCACCTTCTTCTCCCTGGGAGAGATGGTCGCCGCCCGTGCGCAGGCGGAACAAGGGATTACCCTCTATCACCCCGACAAACATCATGCGCACGTCTTCACGTACGGGCAAGACCCCGGGACATCCTGCCTGGCCTATGCAGCCTTGGCCCTCTGGCATCTTGGCTATCCAGAGCAGGCCCTGCAGAGATGTCACGAGATGCTCAAGCTGGCCCACGAGCTGTCGCACCCCTTCAGCTTGGCGCATGCACTCTACTTTGCGTCTCTGCTCCATCAGCATCGTCGGGAGGTGCCCGAGGCCCGCGAGTGCGCTGAGGCCGCGATTGCTCTGGCCACCGAGCACGGCTTTGCCCTCTACGTGGTCAGGGGAACGCTCCAGCGGAGTTGGGTCCTCACGGAGCAGGGACAGCTTGCAGAAGGCATAGACCAGATGCGCCAAAGTCTGACGGCCTACCGAGGCACGGGGGCGGGGCTCGTCCTGCCGTATTTCCTTGCCCGGCTTGCGGAGGCGTGTGGGAAAGGGGAACGCATCGAGGCAGGACTGCACGTCCTGGACGAGGCCTTGACGTTAGTGGACAAGCACGGGGAGTGCTGGTGGGAGGCCGAGCTCCATCGGCTCCAGGGCGTGTTAAGGTTGCAACAGGCTGTTCCTGACGCAAGGCAGGCGGAAGGTTGCTTGCAGCAGGCTCTTGCCATCGCGAGTCGTCAACAGGCCAAGTCCCTGGAGCTGCGGGCGGCGATGAGCCTGAGTCGGCTGTGGCAGCGCCAAGGCAAGCGCGACGACGCCCGCCAAGTGCTAGCGGAGGTCTATGGCTGGTTCACCGAGGGCTTTGACACCGCCGACCTGCAGGAGGCGAGCGCGCTCCTCCAGGCGCTGGGAGGCGGGGCCGGCCGACGATCGAGCCCTCCCGTGTCTTGAAGCGGTCGTGCACTGCCAGCTGCGTCCCGATCCGCTCGCCCATTAAGGCACGCGTGACAAGGCCTTCAGCTGACGTACACCGGCCGTGAGGGAGGGGCAGATGCGCTTCGGGTTCTTCGACCAGTTGCCGTGCGCGGGCGGGTATTCGGAGCGCCAGCGGTATCAGGACATCATGGCGCAGATCGAGCTGGGGGACGCCCTCGGCTTCGATACCGCCTGGCTTGGGGAACTCCATTTCAGCCGGACGTTTTCGATTCTCGCCGACCCGCTCATGGTGCTGGCCGCCGCCGCGCAGCGGACGACGCGGATTCGCCTGGGGACGGCGGTGACCCTCTTGCCCTTGCACAATCCGGTGAAGATCGCGGAAGAAGCCGCGACCGCCGATATTCTCAGCAACGGACGTCTGGAGTTCGGGGTGGGCCGGGGCACGGCCCCGATTCACTACGCGGGATACGACATCCCCCAGGAAGAAAGCCGCGAACGTTTCGAGGAAGCGCTCGAGTTCATCCTGCAGGCGTGGACCCACGAGAGCTTTTCGTTCCAGGGGAAATACTTTCGCGCCCGAGATCTCGTCGTGGTGCCTCGACCCGTGCAAACCCCTCATCCCCCGGTCCGTATTGCCGCCAATAGCCCGGACACGTTCCCGATCGCTGCCCGGCGCGGGTTCCCCATCTTCGCCACGCCGCTCATCAATCCCCCGGACAAGCTCCGGGAGGGCCTCGCGGTGTACCGGGACACTCTGCCCGCCGGCACCGGTGGCGACACGGCCCTGGCGTTTCCGGTGCACGTCACGACGAGCCGGGCCCAGGCCCGCCAGGAGTGTGAGCCGAATCTGCTGCGCTTCTTCCGTGAAGCGGGGGAACGGCTGCGGCCGCTGGGCGAGGTGGACATCAAGACCTTTGAGGCCTTCCGGCAGGTCCTGGCCAGGATCGAACGGGTGACGTACGAGGACGTCGACCGAGAGATGGGCGTCTTCGGCGATCCCGAGTATTGCGTGCAGCGGGTCCAGGCTCTGCGGCGCGACTACCAGATGGACGAGTTCATCTGTTATTTCAATCAAGGCGGGATCATGGACCACGCCATGGTCAGACAGTCGATGACGTTGTTTGCCAGGGAAGTCCTGCCGCATTGCCGAGGACCACGCGCATGAGCCTCAGTGCTGACGAGTTCCGCGCGCATCTCGAGTTGTCGGCGGCCACCGCCGGCATACGCCTTCCCGACATCGTGCTGCCGGACCAGCATCACCTCCTCCTCCGGCACATGCGCTTCCACTATCTCGACTGGGGAACGCCGGGCCTTCCGCCCGTGGTGTTCCTTCATGGCGGCGGCCTCAACGCCCACACGTGGGATCTCGTCTGCGCGGCGCTCCGGCGCGAGCGGCACTGCCTGGCCCTTGACCAGCGCGGCCACGGCGAAAGCGAGTGGTCGCCCCAGATGGACTACTCGATCGAGAGCCACGTCGGTGATCTCGAGGCCTTCCTCCACGCCCTGAAGCTTCCGCGTGTGGTGCTCGTGGGGATGTCGCTCGGCGGGGTCAACGCGCTGGCGTGGGCCGGGAAGCACAGCCGGCGCTTGGCCGGGCTCGTCCTCGTCGACATCGGTCCCGAGACCCGGTCCGACGGCGTCCGCAAGATCGCGGCGTTCACCTCGGACGCCACGCCGCTCGACTCGGTGGACCAGTTCATCGACCGGGCGATGGCGTTTAACCCGCGCCGCAACCGCGAGCTGCTCCGGCGGAGTCTCCTGCACAACCTCCGCCGCATGCCGGACGGCCGCTTCATGTGGAAGTACGACCAGCGCCACCGCGGCAAGGTCGATCCCGCCGCGTACGCGCGCCGGCGCGAGCTCCTATGGTCGGCCGTGGACACCGTCGAGTGCCCGACCCTCGTCGTGCGCGGCGCCCAGAGCGACGTGTTCCACGACGAGGACGCCGAACGGCTGGCCCACCGCTTCCAGCGGGGGCGATGGGTCAAGATCGAGGGAGCCGGTCACACCGTGCAGGGAGACAATCCCGCGGACCTGCTCATCTCCCTTCGAGGATTCCTGGACGAGGTCGCGCCCCGCGGGTCCGGTTCATGACGAGATCGAGCGGCCGATTCCACGACGCAGAGCATCACGCCGCTGACCGGACGACCACCCGGCCGGTCGTGTCCGGCACCCAGGCCGTCGTCGCAGCCGGACATCCCCTGGTCTCGATGGCCGGCATGCGGATGCTGCTCGCGGGCGGTAACGCGTTCGACGCGGCCGTGGCCGCGGGCTTCGCCGCCGCCGTGGTGGAGCCCACCGCGTCCTACACGCTGTGCGGCGAGTGCGTGGCGCTCGTCCACGACGCGCGGCGAAACGAGACCTACGCGGTGAGTGGGCAGGGGACGGCGCCGGCCCTCGCCACGCTCGCCTTCTTCCGCAGCCGCGGGCTCGATCGCATTCCGACCGGCCCGGGACCCGAGGCCCATCTCTCGTTCACGGTGCCGGGCGCGGTCGACGCGTACCTGACGGTGCTCGAGACCTACGGGACGAAGACCGTGAGCGAGGTGCTGGCGCCGGCCCTGCACTACGCCGCGCACGGGTTTCCGATGTACGAGTACATGCAGCGCTTGCTCGCCATCCCGGAGTCACGCAGCCAGTTCGACATTTATCCGCCCGGCGGCACCGCCGTGTTCTATCCCGGCGGTCGCACGCCGGAGGTCGGGGCGCTCTTCGTACAGCCCGCGCTCGCGGCCACCCTCGGTCGCCTCGTCGAGGCCGACGCGCAGTGTCGCGGCCATCGAGCGGCCGGCATTGCCGCGGCCCGTGCGCGCTTCTATCGCGGCGACGTCGCGGCGGCGATCGGCGCGTTTTCCGAGCGCGTGGGCGGGCTGTTACGCGCGGCTGACTTGGCCGGGTATCGGGCCCGGCTCGAGCCGCCGTTACGCACCACCTTCGCCGGACGCGAGATCCTCGGCCCGTCGGCGTGGACGCAAGGCCCGGTGCTCATGCAGGCGCTCGGCATGCTCGCGACCGTCGACCTGCGCGCGCTCGGTCACAACTCGGCGCGCTACATCCACGTGGTGACGGAAGCGCTCAAGCTTGCCTTCGCCGACCGCGAGCGCCACTACGGCGACACGGCGGTACCGATCGCCGAACTGCTCGCGCCCGCCTATGCCCGTGAGCGCGCCGCGCTCATCCGCATGGATCGTGCGGCCCTCGAGAGCCCACCGCCCGGTGACCCGCGGCGCCACGCCGCCGCAACGTCGGGCGACTTCCCCGCGTCCGCTGCGGCCGCCGCCGACGTGTCGGCGGTCGAGGGAACCACGCACATCGCCGTCATCGATCGCGACGGCAACATGATGTGTCTGACGCCGAGTGGCGGCGTCTTCAGGAAATCGGCGTTCGCGCCCGAGCTGGGCTGCACGCTCAGCACGCGGAGCGAGATGTTCGTGCTGGAGGACGGTCATCCCAATGCGCTCGCCCCCGGCAAACGGCCGCGCACCACGCTCGTGAGCTATCTGATCTGCGAGGCCGGGATACCTGTCATGACCGTCGGCTGCCCGGGTGGCGACAATCAGGCGCAGGCCGATCTCCAGATCGTCCTGAACGCGCTGGTCTTCGGGATGAATCCGCAGCAGGCGGTGGAGGCCCCGCGCTTCGCGACCCAGGCGCTCGTCAACTCGTTCTATCCGCGCGTCTACCGCCCCGGCCAGCTCAACGTCGAGCCCGGCATCCCCGAGAATACGCGCGCAGCGCTCCGCACGCTCGGCCATACCGTCACCGAGATCGGCGCCTGTGGCGTCGGAGCGGTGGTGACTCACCGGGACCCGGAAACCGGTGTCCTCTCGGCCGGCGCCGATCCGCGCCGGCCCACTTACGCGCTGGCCTGGTAGGGTCGCCTTCACCGTCCTCCAATTGTCCGGATGTCCCTGACGTTCTTCCCCGCCGGGCTTCCGCAGGCCCTCGCCCATGACCGGCGTCCCCGGCACCGCTGCCCCCACGGCGCTCAGAGATCGCGGAGGTGGAGCTGCTGGAACCCGGCGCGTTCGAAATCATGATCGAACGCGAAAGCCGCAGGGATGTCGAGGGCGCGCATGACGGCAAAGCTCACGCAGTCGGTGAAGCTCAGGCGCGCGTCATCGAGTCGTTCGTACACATGAGGCGGGCCGCGGATAGAGGTAGCGATCGTGCTTCTCGGCAACGCGGGATAGCCCCGAGCGAGCCGTGGGGCCGCCAAGCTGGAAGAACGGGTCGGCCTGCCACGCCTTGCCGGTCAGTGTGCGCGACCGGGCGAGGTAGTCGCCGATCATTTCCTGAAACAGCGCGGAGAGGCTCACACCACGTTCGAGGGCGAGCCGCTTGAGCTCCTTCAACCGCCCTGGATCGAGCCGGACGTTGGTGGCCACTCGATTCGCCACGCCCTCAGCCTCCCGGAACCGCGGATGCCACAATGATATCGCGGTGGCACACGATGAAACTAGTCGCCGCCCAAGGCTCGGCCGCTTGCTTCATCGCCGCCATCGTCTCGAGGATCCGCGCGCGTAGCTCAGACGCCCCATCGAAAGGGATCGAGCAGCCTGATCCCACAGCCGGCGAAGTCGCGCACGTTCCTCGTCACGAGCGTGAGCTGCCGGACCTGCGCGGTCGCTGCAATGAGCATGTCGGCCTGGCTCCGCGATGCGCCACGCGCGGCCAGTCTTCCACGTAACCTGCCCGCCGTCACAGCGACCCCCGCGGTGACGGGTTCGATCTCACAATGCTCCTCCACGAACGCGTCGAACCAGGCTTGTACTCGCGCGTTGGGTTTCCACGCGAGGCCGAACTGGATCTCCTCCAGGGTGACGACGCTCAACGACACGGTGACGACGGTCTGCGCCCAGGCGACCACGCGGTCGTTCGGGCGTGGGC
>Ga0105164_10001346_pt1 | contig 15825 bp, 19 predicted proteins | sample VDWuncwatermetaG_FD_89674 | JGI IMG/M metagenome (GOLD analysis project Ga0105164, IMG submission 89674) | Wastewater microbial communities from Netherlands to study Microbial Dark Matter (Phase II) - VDW unchlorinated drinking water | ecosystem: Environmental > Aquatic > Freshwater > Drinking...
ATTTAAAATTTTAATGTCTCTTTTAGTTTTCAAAACGTATTTCATTTTACCCTAATAAACATTTATCCCCTTAACATTCACAAATTCTTTTAACCCATATTTTGACAATTCCCTTCCAATTCCGGATTTTTTAATGCCGCCAAACGGCATCCTTGGGTCAGATTTTACTATTGAATTTATAAATACATCCCCTGCCTCGAGTTTCCTTGCAATTTCAAGCCCTTTTTTTTCATCTTTTGTCCACACTGAAGCTCCTAATCCAAATTCCTTGTGATTGGCAGCTTCCAATGCCGCCTTCTCTCCGCTTACTATGATTACAGGAGCAACCGGGCCGAAAACCTCGTCATTGACTACTTTCATATTATCGTTGACATTTATGATTACAGTTGGCTTGTAGAAATATCCTCTTCTCTTTAATCTTTCCCCTCCTGTTTTTATTTTTGCCCCTTTGCTAATCGCATCTTTGACTTGCTCTTCAATCTGGGAAAGCTGCTCATGGTTAACTAATGGGCCTATATCTGTTTCCATCTTCATTGGGTCATCAACTACAAGCCTTGACATTTTTTCCGAAAACAATTCAATGAATTTTCCGGCAACATTTACATCTACAATAAATCTCTTTGCCGCAATGCAGCTTTGGCCAGAGTTCAAAGTCCTGCCTAAAACAGCGTTCTTGGCTGCAAATTCTATGTCAGCATCGCCCAAAACAATGAAGGGGTCTGAGCCGCCAAGCTCAAGTACGACTTTCTTCAGGTTTCTTCCGGCCAATTCTGCTATCTTGGAGCCTGCCGAAGTGCTTCCGGTAAGAGAAACTCCCTGAATCAAGTCTGACTTTACTAATTCAGCAGTTGTCTCATGGTCTGCAATGACTGTCCTGAAAACATTTTCCGGAAATCCTGCTTTCCTGAATGAATCTTCAATTGCCAGCGCGCATTGCGGCACTATATTAGAATGTTTTAATACCGAAGTGTTTCCCGCAATTAAAGTCGGGATTCCAAACCTGAATGCCTGCCAGAAAGGGAAATTCCACGGCATTATTGATAGGATAGTCCCTAGTGGCTCAAAGGTGACCAAGTGTTTTTTCCCGTCTGCCTGGACAGTTTCTTCTTCAAGCCATTTTGCGGCATTATCAGCATAAACTTCAGCAGTCCAGGCGCATTTCTCCACCTCAGACAATGCCTGCTTTATGGGCTTGCCCATCTCTATAGTCATGTATCTTGAATATTCTTCCTTGTTGTCCCTCAAAACTTTGGCTAATCTCCTGAAATAAACTGAGCGTTCAGAAATATCAAGCTGCTTCCATTCGTTAAAAGCTTCCTTGGAATCTTCAGCAGCAGAAATAACCTTGTCTTTCGGCATTATCTCGTATTCGCCTATAACTTCTTCTGTAGCAGGATTTATTGTCTTGAATTTCATTGATAGCCCCCAACAGCAAATAATGGCAGAATTTATTTAAAGGTATCGAAATTTAGAATTAGTAATGTTGAGGTCAATACTCAAAACTCTGCCCGCAGCCGCACGAGCCAGCAACATTGGGATTGGAAATCTTGAATCCTGCACCCTGCAGGCTGTCTACATAATCCAATTTTGCCCCTTTCAGGAACTGCATGTTGTCCTTGCTTATGATTATCCTGACTCCCTTGTCTTCTATGACTAAATCCAAATCGGTTGTATTGTCGTCCAATTCCAAACCATACTGAAATCCTGAGCATCCACCGGGAACAATCTCAACCCTTAATCCAGAACCTTCCTTGTTGTTTTCTTTCAGGGTTTCAATTAATTTGTCAGCTGCTTTTTTTGTGATTATGAATTCTTTTCCTGCATCTCCCTTGTATTCCTCAACTGCCTTGTTTAATTTTAGTATTACCTCATTAACCTGCTCGTCTGTCATTCCGTGTCCTTTAAATCCATCTTCTAAAGACTCAGAATAAGAAACGTGGCATCCAACGCAGTGAACTCCGGCTTCCTGCAATGGCTCAATAACAGCAGGATACTTGGCAACGACTTCCCCTATTGTCATGTCCTTTGTTATGACTTCCTTTATAGTTTCTTGTTCCATAGCAATATGATTGTTTATGGGGTTTTTAAAGGTTTTTATCTTACTCTCCCTCCATCCCTGACCTTCTCAGCTTTAACAATCTCTTTATCTGTCTTCAGTTCTTTTCCTTCAAAGACTGCATGATTGTTTTTAATGGAAATTGTTAGTTTTGCAAAATCACCGTAATCAATTTCTTTCGTTGAATTCTCGTATCCGTCCAAGAATACATTGTTTCCCGCTTCGCTTTTGCCGGCAGTCAAAACCCCGACATTCTCCCCGTCTTCTCCTGCAAGAAGCATCCCCTGGCTTTCAATTCCACGCAATTTTGCATGCTTTAAGTTAGTGATTACAATTATTCTTTTATTTAATAGTTCGTCAATTGCATAATGCTCTTTCAACCCTGCAACCAGCTGCCTTTTCTCTGTGCCCAAATCAATCTGAAGAACATATAATTTATCGGCATTGGGATGATTTTGGACATCAATTATTTTTGCAACTTTTAGGTTTAAAGGAAATGAATTTTTTGATTTTTCGTTAATGGAGTTTTTCGTTAATGGAATTTTCTTTATTGTTTCTTTCGGCTCTGTCTTAGCGACCAAAATCTCTTCCTTCCCGATTTTATGGTTTTTTAATTTAAAGTCAATATCTTTCCATCTGAGATTTTGCAGGTTTAATTGCTCCTGTAATTTTGATGAAAATTCCGGCAAAATAGGCTGTATTAGTATGCTCAAGTTCTTTACAATATTCAAGGACAATCCAAGAATTTTATGCGCCTTCTCTTTGTCTTCTTTAACTAATTTCCAAGGCTCGCTGTCCTGGAAGTATTTGTTGCCTATGGCGGAGATTGCAAGAATTTCATTCAGCGCAACGTTTAAGTCGTAATTCTCATAATGCGCTTTAATTTCATTGGATTTTTCAGATATCTCATCTATTATTTTTTTATTGTTATCTATGCCTTTAAGTTCTCCATCAAAATTCTTGTTCAAAAAACTAAGGGTTCTGTAGCAAAAATTGCTTAGGTTTGCAGCTAATTCTTTGTTGACTCTTTCAATAAGCAAGTCCTCTGAATATTCGCCGTCAGAGCCCAAAGGCATTACTCCGGCTAAATAAAACCTGAACTGCTCAACCCCAAACTTTTCAATCTGCACGAATGGCTCAATCACATTCCCTGTGGATTTGCCCATTTTTGCTCCTCTAGATAATATAAATCCATGTACAAACAATTGCTTAGGCAATTCAATTTTTGCGGAGATCAGCATGGCAGGCCAGAAAGCGGCATGAAACCTAAGTATATCCTTTCCGATGATTTGTATATCAGCAGGCCATAAATTCCCAAAAGATTTCTCATTCCTTCCGTACCCAGCTCCTGTTATATAATTCGAAAGCGCATCGCACCAGACATACATAACTTGCGAATCATCATCAGGAACGGGAATTCCCCAAGGCAACGATGATTTTGGCCTGGAAAAGCTGATATCTTCTGCAATTTTCAGGAAAGAAAGTATCTCGTTTTTCCTTATTTCCGGAATTATTTTGAATTCGTCTGACTCTATTTTTTTTGCAATCTCTTCCCTGTATTTTGAAAGCCTGAAAAAGTAGTTTTCTTCCTCAACAGTCTCTATTTCCCTTGTCGGATGCAGGTGGCATTTCCCGCCCTCAAGCTCTTTTTCCGTCTTGAAGGCCTCGCATCCTGTGCAGTACAGCCCCTTGTAGTTTTTCTTGTATATGTCCCCATTCTTAGCCAGTTCCTTCCAAAGCTTGATAACACCTGGGTAATGTATTTTCTTGTCTGATGTCCGCACAAAATAATCATAGGAAATATTCAGTTTTCCGTATAAATCCTTGAAAATAGAAACATTATGGTTTAGAAATTCCAAAATTTCTTTTCCCTGCTTTTGCGCGCTCTGCCAGTTCTTCAACCCATGTTCGTCTGTTCCGGTCTGGAAATGAACATCTTTTCCTATAAGGCGATGGAAACGTGCAACTACGTCAGCCTGTACAATTTCAATAGCATGCCCGCAATGCGGAAAATTATTGGGGTAGGCTATGGCCGTTGTTATATAAAATTTCTTTTTCACTTTTATCCCTCTGAATTCTAATTATGACGTTATTCTCGGCTTTTTTTAAATCTTCGCATCTTTTGCCATGCTTCAGGTAGGGTTTTATTAACTCAAACAGCCTAAAAATATCTTCTTTTTTATTAAGTGAAACTCGACAGAAATCTTTATTTTGCCTGTTTTTGCCAGCAGGAGATTCCATTCTGAATATATTATGGATATTAAGGGACTTTAGTTTTTTATGAATTTGGTTTAGAATGTTTATATCATAAGTTCCTATTCTTACTCTTGCTCTTTTGCAATAAACTCCAATATTTCCTTCGGCATCTGTATAGCCTGCTAAGAATGAAAGGAAATTGTTATCGTTGTTTAGTATCCATTGTTCGATATTATCCTTTTTGGGGATTAAGAATGAAAAACTTTGATTTAGGAGTGTTTCCATGTAGAATACTTTTCCCTTGCCTTCTTTCACATAAACATTTCCATAATTTTCAAAAAGTTGCCTGAATAAATTAACTTGTTCAATTTTGGTTGTATTTGATTTAACACAAATCAATAAACAATGTTTAACAACATTCAAATCTCCCAATCTAAATCCAATTAAATACGATTTCTCAATTAAATTGCCGCTAAAATCTTTTTTTGGGTATATTGTATTGGCTTCGCTGGAATTTCTCGGTAGGATACCATACATTTTCATCTTATCAAAAATTATGCTTGCAGTGCAGGAATATTTTGTTGCAATTTCAGAATAAGATAATTTTTGAGTATGATACATATAGAACAGATCTTCCTTGGATATTTTAACTCGTTTTATAGGGCGAGTTTCTATTCCATATTTTACCAATTTTCCATATATCGTTCTGCTTCCACATCCAACTAACTTAGCAATTTTATATGTTGATAATTGTTTATTAGTATACAAATCTTCCAACTTTTCTTTGGAAATTTTTATTTCTTGTTTAGGATATCTTATCTGAATATTATACTCTTTGACCCTTCTTTGAATAACACTTGCAGCGCAATTAAAGATTTTAGCTATAGCATAAGAGCTTAATTTCTGATTTTCATATAATTTTCTTAATCTTGTTTCCGATATTTCTATTTTCTTCATTTTAATCAACCTCCAAAGTTTTTTATTTAGTAAAGGCTTTGGAGTCAAAGAAAAAGAGAATGTTGAGCGAAAACTGCGTAATTGATTTTAGGATTCAAAGCTGACATTTGCAAAGTAAATGGAAAATCATTATTTGGCAGTTGAGCGTATTCTCTTTTTCAATTTTCAGAAGAAGAATTGGTTTATATAGTTTAGGCAGGGAGATGTCCAGTGGTCAAGACAGCTCATGTTTCAAAATAGCATGATTTTTTGCATAATCCCTCTAAAACTATGAAAAAGTTTATATATCATTGAATGTACATGATTGCCTATGGAAAATAAAAAGCTGGGTGGTGTTATTTTGGGCATCAGCCTGGTTGCAACTATACTCGCTTTCAGCTTCATGAGTACGCTTGGCAGGCAGACAACTGCTTTGCAATGCTACCCTACAGCAGAATGTCAAAGGGTTGAGTCATTGGTAAGCCTGTCGCACATAGCAGTAGGATTAATCTCTTTCGTGGCAGCATTGGGGATATACCTTTTGTTCTTCAGCACAAGCGAGGAAGCAATATTAAAAAGGCTTGAGGAAGAAAAAAACAGCAAATTAGAGATGGATAAATTCGGCCTGATGCTCAAGGCAATGGATGATAATGAAAAAAAAGTGATTCAGGCCATAAAGGAGCAGGATGGCATAACACAGTCCACATTAAGGTTCAGGGCAGACCTGTCAAAAGCCAAGATATCCCAGATTCTTACTGATTTCGAGAAGAAAAACCTGATAAAAAGAGAGTTGAAAGGCAAGACATATGCAGTCTATCTGGTTGAAGGCTTTTAGAATTTCTAGGGCACTACAGAAAATTATTTAAACCGACACTAAATCAGCTGATCTTGGTGGTATAATGGATCTTAACAAATTAATAACAAGGAAAGGAATTATGTTCCTGTTGATTTTCAGCATTCTGGTTTTCATAGGAGACAAAATAAATTTCTCAAAATTGGTCGGTGCGGAAAACCAGTTCTTCACATTGTTCCAGTTTTTCGGCCCGGTTGCAGGAGCATTTCTTGGGCCTGTTGTGGGCGTTTTGTCTGTCTTAATTGCGGAAATTTCAAGCTACTTTGTGGCGGGAAAGGCATTCACTTTAATAAGCATATTAAGATTAACCCCTATGCTCTTCGCGGCATGGTACTTTGGAACCAAAAAAGATAAAATAAGCTTTTTGATTCCGGTCCTTGCAATAGCAGCATTCATAGCCCATCCGGTCGGCAGGCAGGTTTGGTATTTCTCATTGTTTTGGACAATACCAATCATAATAAAACTTCTTCCCAAAAAGTATGGCGAAAGGGTTTTCTTAAGAAGCTTGGGCGCAACCTTTACTGCCCATTCAGTTGGAGGCGCAATGTGGAATTATATTGTTCCCATGACCCCGGCAGCATGGATTGCTTTGATACCTATAGTTATTTTTGAAAGGTTTTTGTTCGCGTCAGGCATTACAGTGTCTTACATTGGATTGAATACTTTGCTTGATAAGCTAAGCGCAAAAATAAAAGCAGGGTACTTGAATGTGGATAAAAAATATGTCCTGTTCAGGCAGCCTTCATAAGCCAAAAAGAAAAGTTTATAAACAAGAACTTAAATATAAACTATTGGGTTCAAAGAGGCAAAAAGTGATAAGGAAAAATATAAAGGCGCAGGCAGCCTTGGAATTTCTCACGACTTACGGATGGGCTTTCCTTGTCATACTCATCATGATAGGTACTTTGGCTTATTTTGGAATATTAAGCCCCAGCGGCATTCTTCCAAACAGGTGCACTTTTGGAGCGGAATTCCAATGCATAGATTACAAGCTGACTTCAAATTCCCTTAACCTTAGGATTAAGAATAACGTAGGAGAAGCCATAACTGCAACATCAATAACATTCAATACAGAAGCTATAACAAACTTCACATGCTCAACAAGTCCAACTCCCCCCTCAAGCTGGAAGTCATCGGAAGTTGTGTCGCTCGCATGGAGCGGCTGCACCGGCGGAGGCTTAACTTCAGGAGAAAAGGGAAAAATAGGATTGACAATAACTTATTACAACGCAGCCAGCAGTTCTACATACTCAAAGCAGGTCAAGGGAGAAGTATACGCGGCTGTGCAATAAAGACAAACGCAAATTTTATATAGCTCATTCTTCCATTTTCAAATTAGATTAGTACATAAAAATAAAAAAGAGGCATTTAAATGCGAAAATCACAGGCTGCGCTTGAATTTCTGACGACTTACGCATGGGCATTTGTCATTATAGGAGTCACCATAAGCGCACTGTATTATTTCGGGGCGCTTGACTTCAGCAAATATCTCCCGCAAAAATGTGTTTTCCCGTCTCAAGTCAAGTGCGTTGATTTCGGGCTCGATCCCTCTAGTGTAAAATTGCGGCTTGTCAACAATCTTGGGGAGGATATATGCATCACATCCATCAGCATAACAAATGATGCTCTTGAGCCCATAAGCTGTGCGCAGCCTTCGCTGCCGAGCATTAATTGCCCTGCTGGCGAGTTTGACTGGCTGCACTCCACAGAAAAAGACATTGAATTTTCATCCTGCAGCGGTGGAGGATACATACCTGACACCAGAGTAGAAATAAGGGTTAATATGGTTTATTATGCAATCAACACTCCGAGCAAGCCCTTGCATTCGATAAACGGTAAGATAAATGGCAGAGTCACGGCATAAAGGCCAGGTTTCCCTGGAGTATGTAATGGTTGTAGCTTTGACATTCGCGATTATCATCCCGACAACATACCTTTTCTATAATTATTCCCGGGAATCAAGCCAGGAGATAACTGATGCACAGATAACCAAGATAGGAAGAAGCATAGTAGATTCAGCTGAGGTGATATTCTACTCGGGCGAGGGCTCAAGAACAGTTTTAGAGCTTAATGTTCCTGAGGGGACAATCAGCGCCTCTGTAATTGACGGGCGTGAATTGGTTTTTAACATGTCAACAAGCTCAGGCACCTCAGAAATAGTTTTTTTCTCTTCTGTAAATATCACAACAAACGGCTCAAACTGCATGGCAAATGTATGCACAATACCCGGATTGCAGGAGCGCGGCCTACAGAAAGTAAAGATAGAGGCGATAAGCAAGAACTCCGTTATCATTTCAACAGTATAAAATGCCGAAAAAATCCCAGTCCGCAGTCGAATTTGTCGTGCTTGCGTCCTTCATGTTCCTTGTAATCCTTGCGCTTCTCGCGATTATAAGCTCAAGTGTTATTGATGCAAAAGAGGAAGGCAGCAGAAAAATTGCAGGTGACATAGCAGAGTTTGTCTATAAGGAAATAGAAACTGCCAAGTCAGTAAGGGATGGGTACATAAGGGTGTTCTATGTTCCACAGGCTGTAAATGGCATTAATTACGCAATAAACATAACAGACAGCCGCGAATTGACTGTCAATTACCTTGACAACGAGCATGTTAAGTTCCTTCCCTCCAATGTAAGCGGCAATATTTCAAAAGGACCAAATCAAATAAGAAAAATCAATGGAATAATATACATCCAGCCCGTATCCATTTCCTGAAAATTACACATATGGTATGTTCTCATGGAATTTTATCCCGTATACATAAACATAGTTCCACAGCAGGCCTTTCCTCCTTGTGACAAAAACAGAGAATCCGGCTTCCCTGAAAATTTTTTCTATGACCCTGTCATTTGAAAGCCATGCGACATTTGGTATTACCTTGAAAAAATCAACATAATCTGCAAAAACTATCTTCCCCCCATACGGCAATAAGTCGCGCATTTCCCTAAGCACTTTTTTGACGTCCTGCATGTAGCCCATCATGCCCACGCTCACAATGGCATTGACATGGGGAATCGAAGGGTGCACTCTGTTTATCTGGTGCTCATCATGTATGACAATGACGTGCTTGTAGCCTTTCCTGAGCATCCTCTTTCTTGTTATGACAAGGTCTTTCTCCGAGAAATCTGTTGCATAAACTCTTCCACTCTGGCTTACAGACTGCGCAAGCTGCAATGTAAGAGTGCCTACGGAACAGCCAAATTCAAGAATCCTTTTTCCCCTTATGTCCCCAAGCAAGGCAAGGATTTCTGCCCTGACGCTTTTGGGAAGAATAAATCTTTCCATTACAAGCGTGAGGTATGCAAGATTGTCATTTATCTTTATTATAGTGTCAGGATTATAGTAAATGTTGAGAAGTAAATATATTGGGGCGCCAAGCAGCAGGAGCGAAAAACCCAGTTTGAGTGATTTGATTGCCTCAGGGTATAGCGAGCTAAAATCTGGAAAAATCCATATGAAAATAACCCCTATGATAAATATCGCAATGATGAAAGTGCCTAAATGGACAAATGGCACTTTGAATCCTCTTTTTGCGCGCGGTTCCTTTTTCCTCAGTATGGGGACTGACAGGATTATGAAAAGATACATGACAAATCCCAGCGGCAGCAAAAGCACCAGCAATGAAGAATATCTTCCGAATGCCATTGCAAAAACAAGCAAGGAAACGATTGTCTGGAAGATTATTGCCTTGTAAGGGGTTTTAAATTTATCGTGTATGTCGCTGAACTGCGAAATGAACAGCTTGTCCCTTGCGAGAGCAAGTATAAGCCTCGGCATGGTTATCACGCTGCCTGCAACAGAGCCTATGAGAGTGACAAAAATCCCTATATTGATGAGCTTCGTGCCAAAATTGCCGAGCAATTCTGCTGAAACCAATGCCAAAGGTGCTGCAGAGCCGGCAAGAGCCCTCCACGGAATTACCCCCAAAGAGACTGCTGTTATTGATATTCCAAGTATTCCCACAATGACTGTCCCAATTATAATCGCCTTTGGTATTATTTTCTCCGGATTCTGAGTTTCCTCAGCAAGATATGTTGCGGACTCCCAACCGAAAAAGCTTTCAGCAATGTAGAATATCGTCACGAGGATTGATGATGCCCCAAAAACAAAAAAAGGGGAGTAGTTGGAATGATTTATGCTGAATATGCCCGGGATTATGAGCGAAAGAAGCACGCTGACTGAAACAATTGCAAAAATTACAAGGACAAAGGCGCTTGCCTCAATTCCAAAATAAGCAACCGCATTAAGGATTATTATCAGGAGCACGCTCACTGCAAACTTGACCCATAAATTTGACGGGTCCGGAAGTAGATAATCTATGGCAGCCACAACCAACAGGGCTGTTGTCAGGTTTCCGACTATCCACGCAGTCCACCCCATTATAAAAGAGAAAAACCTGCTGTAGGCATGCTTGCTGAACTCGTAAACTCCCCCTGCTTTGGGGAACATCGATGCAAGCTCTGCAAAATAAAGGCTTATGTAAATGGCTATTAAGCTCAGTATAACCCATGCCAAAATAGAGGCATTTCCGGAATATCTTGAAGCTATAGAAGTGCCGAAAAACAAACCTGTGCCCATTATAGAGCCTATGGCCAGCGACAATATAGTCCAGAATCCCAGAACCCTCTTTAATTCAGCCATATTACCTCTTTTTTATGGTTCAGATTGAATCTTTGTATTTTAATTTATTGGTTTCGTGTTTATTAAATCAAAAAAAAACAATGACAAACATTTAAAAATGATGTAAATAACCGAAATACTATGAAAATAATGATGGTTGAAGGCCGCTATAAGGGAGAGATTGACCTCTCCAACTTAGACACAAATGTGTTGCCAAAAAGGATAGGATTGGCCACAACCGTGCAATTCCTAGATTATGTTGACGAGATAAAGCAATTCCTGCAGAGCAAAGGCAAGGAGATCTTTGTTGACAAGATGAGGCAAAAATACGAAGGCCAGCTTCTCGGCTGCGACCAGGGCGCTGCAGTAAAGATAAAGGACAATGTAGATGCTTTCCTTTACATCGGGACAGGCGTTTTCCATCCTTTGGGAATCTCATTAAATGTTGACAAGGAAGTTTTCTGCTATGACCCGCTTCACGCCATCATGTCAAAAATTGACAGGAAGCAGGTTGAAAGGTATAACGCAAAAAGGAAAGGCGCTTATCTGAGGTTCCTGCAGTCAAAAGAGATTGGGTTTCTTGTTTCCCTCAAGCCTGGCCAGAATAATTTCAAAAAGGCAGTTGAATGGAAGTCAAAGCTTAATGGCAAAAACTGCTACATCTTCGCATTTGACACCCTTGACTTCAACCAGGTTGAAAATTTTCCGTTCATAGAATGCTGGGTCAACACCGCGTGCAACAGGATTCTTGATGATTATGACAAATTCCCAAAGCCTCTTGTTGATTTAAGCGACATAGAGAAGATGGAATCAGACTTAAGCGCCAAATTGCTTGAAATCAGGACAGAATAATCATTTCTTTTTCTTATTGTTTTCAGACATTATGTAAATAAGGTTTTTTATCTCATTAAGCTCTTTCTTTGACACATCAACCATAACGCTTAGAAGTATGAAAAGTATAAGTAATGTAAGCCAGTTGAATATCGCTATTACCATAAGCCAGCTGAACTGCCCCTGTTCTGATTGGTACACCCTATTTATAAGCTGGAATCCCAGAAAAACAGCGCTTATCCCAACAACGAGAAGGACAATGTCAAATATGCTTACTTTGCTTCCTGCCATGATCAGCCTCAAGGATTTAAACGCAAAGCTATTATTTAAACTTTGCCTATTTTTTATTTCTTCTTGAGTAGCCGAGAATTGCAACTGTCACCAGTGCAGCTGCTATGAAGGCACCGATAACGGCAATGGGAAAAAGATTTGAATCCATGAATGAAAATGAATTTTCAGTTGAGCCCGATGCCTCCCCTCCATTAACCTGCTGATTTTGCGGAAGATTATATATATCCTGATTTCCATCTCCTCCTGTTGAAGAACTGCAGTCCCTCACTTTCAAATTCATTATTTTTTGGTCAAAAAGCGCTATATTCTTCCAGTAAAGGTTTGCATAGATTGGATAAGTTCCTGCATTTATTGATTTTGGTATTTCGAAATTTAGCGTCTTGACATAAGTTTTTTCATCTACGCTTGCATCATCAGAAGATTCGAGAAAAATATCCTTGTCTATCGAGTTTATTCCGAGAGCGTCTGACTTGAACTCAAATGCAAGATTTTCCGGGTTTGATCCTAAGTTCGCTGCTTGCGCGCTTAGCTTTACATTTCTTTCGCACTCTACAGTGGCCGGCTCCAGCTCCATATTTATTATTCTTATGTCGTGGCTTTGCCTTTTTATCTCAAGCTTTGCCCTGATTTCAGTAGTGTGTATGGTTCCATTCCTGTCTTCTCCTTCCGCCTCTATTATTGTATTGTAAGTTCCGGCTTCAACATCAAGAGGGATTAAAAATTTTACATCTACTCGATAATCATCTCCAGGCTCAAGGTCAAAATTAACGCTTTCATCTTCCAAATCAGCCCCATCATCAATTTCCTCTATTGTCACCCTTGAAAATACTTCTTTAATAGTATTGTCTCTTGCAAATGAATTTTCTATCCTTACAGTAAATGTTATATTTGACCCCGGGAATATGTCTGCATTTATTTTTGAATTATTGAATATGGAAGCTGAATCAATCCTGTCCTTGTGCTCTACCCTATAAGTGTAAGCCTCGTCATAATCCACACTCAGGTCAATTTCAGTGATTTTAAGCCCCTGGGCTAAAGAAAGCTGCGCCAATAATATTGCCATTATAAAAACAATTATTGCCTGTTTCATTTTATTATTTGTAGTTATCATTTAGTGGTTATTTTAATTAAAAGTATTTATTTTATCTATTTAAACCTTATGGTTTCCTGCAGAACAGTATGATGTCTTTGCTTTCCTCCTTCATTTTGTACACTTTAAATTTTTTCCCTATAATTCTTTTAATCATATTAAATTTTCTTGAGCGCTTTAGTATTGTTATTATAAAATGCCCATTGCAGACCCTTTTCATTTCTTCCAATGACCCCTTAATGCCGTCAAAATTATGGATGGCTGTTACGCATATAACATAATCAAAAGAATTGTCTTTGAAAGGCAGCAATTCCGCGATGCCGCAAGCTTTTCTACTGCCTTTATTATGCCTCAATAACCCCCTGCTTGGGTCAATGCCGGCAACAAAGCATCCGAAATTTGATGATACTCCGGTGCCGCACCCTATATCAAGGATTTTCGTGTTTTTGCTGATTTTAATATTATCCTTGATTATTGACAGTTTATTGGCCTGCTCCTCTTCATAAAGCTCATCGTATCCCTTGGCGATTTTTCCGTAATAGTCCATAATTCCTTCATTTTCAAATAAATTTAAATACTTTTCATTATGCACGCTTTCTGCAGAGTGATGATGTAATGAAAAAGATTCTTTTGAATGCAATTTTTGTATTTTTGCTCGTAGCAGGCTGTGCCCAAGTCAAGGATTTTGGCTATGGCCTTGAGCAAATGAAAATGGTGGATGCCAAGTACGGCACCAATATAAGCAATTATCCTGTTGATATTCAGCAAGCCGGTTATCTTATTGGTGATCTTGAAAAAATCAAGGAGATAAAGCTTGAGAGGGGACAGGAGCAATTCAGCCAAATATTGGATTACAGGCTTCTTGCGCTTGATGCCCATGGTGATTTTGTTAATGATGCCTTTAATTATGGCGTTTCTGGGACTACAGAAGACGGGTTTGGCTGCAAGCAAAGGCCGCTGATCCTAGAGTCTGTTGCATTAAGGAACAATTCTGCCCAAAAGGGCTTTAAGGCAGTGAGCTTGTTAAGAAATTTTGTCGATAAATATCCGGAAGAGGCGAAAATGGCAGGAGTTTCTTACAAGGACTCCCTCTTTATGAATGCGACATTTTATGAGATGGCAAGGAAAGCCAGAAGCGACAGTAGCATAATCAACCGTTTTTGCCCGCAAAATGTGACGCTTGAGCTTTACAGGGAAGAATTCAAAAAATCCACCAATCTGAGCGAAGAGCATATAAAAGGGCTGGACTATGACAGCGCTGTGGTTATCTGGAAAAAATTAAAGGGGATTAATTAGAATGGCCTTAAGAAAACCCCAAAGCGTGGAAGAATGTGTATACTTCACAAACAGGATAATTGGCACAGGAAGTGCAATTGCCTGGGTTTTCAGGAAAGAATGCCCTAAATGCGGGAAAGGAATCATGGGCAAGCCTCAAAAGAAAGGCGGCAAAACTGACAAGAAAGCCGATCATTATGTCTGCTATTCATGCGGCTACACAGAGCCAAATGAAAAAGTTGAAAACAGCCTGATAATAAATGTGGAATACAAATGCCCCCACTGCGGCAATGAAGGCCAGACAACTTCCGAATACAAAAGAAAATCATTTCAGGGAGTCCAGTCTTATATTTTTGAATGCCAGAAATGCCGTCAGAAAATTCCAATCACCAAAAAATTGAAAGAGCCGAAGAAAAAGAAAGTGGCTGAAGAGGAAGCGGCTGATGAATAGTGATTTAGTTACTCTTATGCGGACATTTCTTGGTTTTTTAATGTTTATGATGCTATTGGTCGTTGTTATTGGCGCGCTTCTTTTCGCATTCTGGATTTGGATGATAATAGACTGCGCAAAAAGAAACTTCAGGAAAGATACGGAAAAGATCGTCTGGATTCTTGTTATTGTTTTGCTCAGCGTTTTAGGCGCTGCAATATACTATTTTGCCGTCAAGATTAATGATAAGAAAGGCAAGAAAAAAAGGCAATAAAATAAATTTAGATATATGGTCTGTTCCCGACAATAAGCTTTAAACCTTGTTGATTTTGAATTGGATATAGTAATGGCTGCTGCCTAGCCTCTTTCGGAATAAACTTTCTTTCAAAGAAATCTGCTATTCTAGACCAATATTCAGCGCCAGATACATCATCCATATTTCGGTAATGTACACTATTCCACGCTAAACTGCTACGAATTAATTCTTTTTTATTGTCTGACAATGACGTCAATTCTGCCATAATATTCCAGTATCTTAAAGGATTTGATTTTAAAGTTTTTCCTTTGAATAAACTTTCAGCCAGCTGCAAATAATATTCTATCGATTCTGCAGCAGAGTTAGAATGATGCTCTTTAATGGTAAATAAGATAGCCTCAACGCCCATAATTATAACAAATAGAAGCTAGTATAAAAATTTATTTCTTTGCTTTCTCAAACAGCTCATTGACTTTCTTCCAGTTTACTACATTCCACCATTCTTTGATGTAGTCTGCTCTTGCCGGCCCCCACTTTTTATAATAGGCGTGCTCCCATACATCAACTCCTAAAATCGGAGTTTTGCCTTCCATTAAAGGGCTGTCTTGGTTTGCAGTGCTGTAAACTTCAAGTTTTCCTTTATTAACTACAAGCCACCCCCATCCGCTTCCAAATCTGTTCAATCCAGCATTGGTCAATTCTTCCTTAAACTTGTCAAAGCTTCCAAAAGTGTGCTTGATTGCATCTCCAACACTTCCATGCGGTTCTCCTCCTGCATTCGGAGCCATCACCTGCCAGAAGAATGAGTGATTGCTATGCCCGCCGCCGTGGTTTCTGACGGCCGTTCTTATATTTTCGGGCACATCGCTTAATTTTATCAGCAATTCATTTACATCCATATTTTCAAATTCCGTTCCCTTTACTGCGCCGTTTAATTTGTCAATGTAAGCCTGATGATGCTTTGTATGATGGATTTTCATAGTCTGCTCGTCTA
>Ga0105164_10001348_pt1 | contig 15817 bp, 2 predicted proteins | sample VDWuncwatermetaG_FD_89674 | JGI IMG/M metagenome (GOLD analysis project Ga0105164, IMG submission 89674) | Wastewater microbial communities from Netherlands to study Microbial Dark Matter (Phase II) - VDW unchlorinated drinking water | ecosystem: Environmental > Aquatic > Freshwater > Drinking...
GCCTGACTATGAGCTGATCAGGAAGTTGGCGGGTGAGCTGCGTGAGCTTGACAAGGCTTCTCCCAAAGCCGATTACCTGCTTGCCTTTGTCCGTTATCGCACTGGAATTAAAAAGACCGACAGAAAAGAGAGGCTTAAGGCCTTCTCGGCCATCGCGCCGATGAAGAGATATGTAAACGCCAGTAAGGATGACGAAGATGCGAGGATATTCTTGGGCGAAATCTATAAGGAATATCACACGGCTCTCTACGGGCGCAATCCGGGCGGAGTGGGGACGGACCTCGCGGTTTCGGCGCACTATTCCGAGACGAGCGATTTCTTCTCCGTGAAGGCGCGTTCGGCCGAGGAGAAAGGAGAAAAAGATAAAGCGAAAGAATATCGCCTTAAAGCGAAGGAGTATCTGGCGCTGGCGCAGAAAGCCAATCCGAGGAGCGACAGCCTTGTGGTAAAGCGAGGCCGGCTCGAGATGGATGATGGCGAGCTCAGCCTTGCCAGGAAGGCCGCAGAAGATGTGATGGCGGCATACAAAAATAAACAGGGCGTTCTCATAGTGACCAAGGATGCGTTAAAGGCTGCTGGATTGCTTCTCGCGGAAATAGAGATTAAAGACGGTAATTTCGCTGCGGCAAGAAAACTCCTGTCGCGAGGTATGTTATTCGCGTTCAAAGGCCGTATCGTTACCGTCGCGTCTCTATGGACAAGTCTGGCGAATCTATTGGTATCAGGCATATCAGCATTCATAATCGTAAAAGTGCTCGGACTCGTCTTCCTCAAACTTGGTTTCCCCGCAACGGTGCTATTTGTAACAAGCCCGATATTTGCCATTACGGCGGGCGTAGTGGTTCTATTGGTATCCGTCTATTACTTCGCGAAAGACCGGGTTTCGGCCGATACCGCAGCCGATATGACGCTGGCATATCTGGGCGAGGGCAAGGTAAACATGGCGCGGAAATATTTGCGGTATCTCTTCAGGGTATGGGAGACAGGGAAAAATACCGCCGACGCCCAAACACTGGAGGCGATTGCCGAAAAATTGGAAGCATACAATACATTCAAGGCCTTATCAGACGCGCTCAAGGTGCGGTTTGCCAGACGGGATTCCCCCGGCATAGACAAAGAGAAGGAGAACAAGAGCATTGCGGACCTGCACATAAGGCTTGCTAGAGTTATGGGCCCAAGCCGTCTACGCGATATTATACGAAGGCGAGCCGAAGGCGTAGAAGCGGCGAGAATCAAGGCAGAGCTTGCGTCTGCCAAAGAAGCGGATCCGAAACGGACGGCGGAGATAAACCGTCTGCTGATAAATACAAACTTCGAAGATACGAAATTGTTGAAGACGAGACAGGAGAAATTCTTACGATCCGCACGCAGCAGGATGCGTTATGTGAATATAATGAGGCTCTTCCGCAGGGATGTAAGCGATAGGATAATAGAGCTATATATTGAGAATGCGCGGATATTGCTGGAGATGGCCGCGAAAGAAGATAATATGACGCAGAAGGCGGACCTCGCCAATGAAGCTGACAGCGCGCTCAATGCCGCCTTAGAGGCGGCAAGAGACTATGAAAAAGCGCGCCCGGCCGATATAGACAAATTGCGGGCGCAGATATATACGCAAGAAGGTGAATGCGCCCTTGAGGCAGGCAGCCCGCACCGGGCATTAGAATCTTTTGATAATGCGGTGAGGCTTGACACCGATAACGCTAAAGCCCATATCGGCGCGGCGCGCGCCCTTTTGGGAATTGAGCCCGGTGATCGCTCAAGAGTATCGCCGCTTGCGGCTTCTCATCTCGACAAGGCGCTTACGCTTGATCCTTCCTTAGACGACGATGATCTGAAAAATCCTAGAAGCCTATTCGGCATGTATATGGAATTGGGCGAGGTCAAAAAGGCCGAGGCCGTGAAAGGCCGTATGGAGGCGAAGCTTTTAAACGATGAAATAGAGCCGCTTAAAGCGGATATTAATAAGGCAAAGGATGACGCAGCGGCGCTTGACAGAATCGTCAAGTCCAGGGTTGCGGCAGATGGGTTGAAGAAAGAGATAGACACGAGGAGAAAGAATCTCGACGGACTCTTAAACAGACCGTCGGATACATATAGTAATAATCAGGATTATCGCTCGGAAAGAGCGGATATTGATATTCTTGAAAAAGAACTGGCCAGAAGGAACGCCCTTATTAAAGAAGATATAACGGCTCTCGAAGCGCTTATACAAAAGAGGGCCTCGCTCAATCAGGTCATCGCGAACGCGAGGGGGATACCCGACGACAAGGCCATAGCTTATCTCGAAGCGCTTTTGGGCCTCATTCGGCAGACGAAAAGCATAAATGATCCGAAGATAACCGTCTTCATCAATATCGCCCTCGCCGAAAAATACGCCGCAAGAGGCAGGGCCGAAGATGCCGTATCCCGCATAAACGATATATTTAGCACATCAATACCTAACCCCGCCCCCGATGAAACGAATGTTTTCATAAAGGCCCGTCTTATACTTTGCGCGCTCGCTATCAATGACAAGGATAATAAAAAGATCGGCGATGCCGTAAAAAATATTTTAGAAGCCGGACGGCAGATGCTGGATTTGAACGATCAGTATAAAGACAGGCGAATGGCCGCGGAAGTATTGTCCGCGTTTAAAGAGACATTGAAGGCTCTCCGCCTCAAAGGCATTTCCCCCGGCGATAGAGCTTTGCTAATAGAGCTGTTTATCGGCCTTGCCAGGATTGCAGAGGACGGTGAAGCGGCCTCGCTTGTTACGGAGCTTGCCCTTGAGGTTTCCGACACGAAAAGCGTTACATTTATAAACAAAATCCTGATCGATTCCAAGATCGGCGAGACCGTAAAGGCAAGCGTTCTGCAAGCTGTTATGCGAAAGGTTTCGAAAGACAAAAACGTGTTGGGCGCGCTCACAACCATCGCGCCGGCGCTTGAGACTAAAGAACTTTTGGCCGCCTGGGATACCAACCTTAAAGCGAACGCGAACCTGCTGCTCGGGCTTATGATAACCCCTTCAAAACACGCCAGGACCCTTATCAGAAAAGCCATCGGCCTTGATAAAAAGATCGATAATATTTATATTGTCCAACGCGGACTCGCCGCGACCTATTCTTTCAGATTGCCGGCGAAATTGTGGAACCTATGGCGCGCCTGGCGCATAAGCAGGCGTTCCTCGGAATTTTGCATTGCGGTTGCGGACGCGGCATTCGGACGGGAAAATTACAGAAAGGCCGCGGCCTATTACGATAAGGCCATGGCTGCGGATCCGTCACTAAGGGACAGCGTAAAAGCGCGAGAGACGGAGACAGCCGGATTAAGAAGGAAAATATCCGTATCTTATATGAAAGACCCGGGGACGATATGGCAGAGGTTTAAACGGACATTCTTCCGGTTCGGCCGGCGCGGCGCCGAGAAATTCACGCAGTGGCGGATAGAAAGGCTCGAGAGAGCATTTGGCATAACATCCGATCTCGATATCAAACCTATGATAAGGCAGCGGCTTTTGAACCAGCTAAAGTTACAGGCAAATATGCTGGCAGGACATTTCAAGGCGATGAGGCTTTCTAAGCGTGTGAAGCGCTGGCCGGGCTTAAAAGCGACCCTCGCGGCAATCTATGAAAAGATCGGCGATATCTGTGCCGAGTCGAAGGCCGGGCTTTTACGCAAAAAGGCGCAGGATGCTTACGGAGTCTCTATGAGATTCAATGCTCAAGCGCGCAGTAAGCTCGAGGCTAAACAGAAAGAGCTTGATGAGAAATTCCTGCTCGCGAGTCCCGCCGCGGCGATCTTCACCGAGGCGGACGGAATGATAGCGGCCGGCGATTTTAACGCTGCGCGCGATCTGATCGATAAGGCGCTCAAGGCAGATAATAGCCTGAAGCCTTCTGTTGACGCGGCAAAAGAGAAGATGGATGCTGTTGACAATTCTGTAGACAACCTGTCGGACTATGCCGCCCGTGAAGAATTTGCCGAACAAATAAGCGGTATCGATAAGTCTACCGATGACGGCAAGATACAGAGAAAGCGCCTGCTCGGGAGATTTTTAGGGATGTTGTCCGGGCATTCGCGTAACAGGCATTCCGGCCGGACCGGGATTTCGCGCGAATGGGATCCTTTCAAGGGCTCGAGGAGCAGTGAAGAACGCGATGCCGAGACGATGGATTTAGAGGAGATGATGCTGACCCAGGCGGGGGACAATTCCCCTACGGTAAATGACATTCTGAAAGATATATTCATACGCCGCACCCTGGCAGCGGCCGAGAAACTCATAGAGGCAGGCAGGCTAAGACAGGTCGCCGGCCTGGTGAAATTTGCCAGGGGATTAGATGCGGCGAAAACATATTCTAAAAAGATTCAATTCCTCGAACTTAAGAATGAGATAGCGGCTATCGATATCAGGAAAGAAGAACCCCTTTTGCTTCTCACAAAAGACGCCGCCGCCAAGCTTAAAGGACTGGCGTATAATACGCCTGAGGAAAAAAGGATGAAGTCACGCCTTGCGTTTGAGATGGCGAAAGCCTGTCTCAAAAACGCGGAATTATATAGAAGCGAAAAAGATAAAGGTGCCCGCGAAACCGGAGAGGACATGGCTGCTGAATATTTCCGGATGGCCATCGATCTCGACCCATCTAACAAGGACGCCTTTAGAAGCCTTATCGGTTGTTACGGCCGTGCCAGAGAAGATAATCTCTTTAGTGACACAAAGAATAGAAAAGTTATTTTAAGTGCGGTAGAAGCGATGGATGATATAGGGCTGTTGGGTGATATCGCGAAGGCCTCTTTGAGGGCCGAAGGCGGAATCCTCGACGGATTTAGGGGCGAGGTCCTGAAGTCCGTTTTCGCGAGGATGGCGCAAGCAGCCGATAAAGACACCGGTATGACGCTTGCCCTTATCGTCGAGTTACTCCCGCAGGCGCGGAGGCTTGAGCGCGCGGCGAACAGGAAAACGGCAGAAGATTTACGCGATGTGATTAAATCGCTCGAGGATATAAAAGGGCGCGTTAAGAAAGACGCAGGTCTAGGCCTCGACCCGAATATAGACGCAATTTTCGGTTTGATAGTAAGTAATCTGGAGGTTGCATCAGGGGATTACGGTAAGGCGCTACGGTCGTTACGTTCATTTACGCCTCGGAGGACCGAAGATAGGGCCGAGGCCTCATTCGTCCGTCTGCGCCTGTATCTGCAGGATCGTCTTATGGATAAGGCAGAATACGCGCTGAAGGCCATCTCTATACTGCAGGACAACCTGACGCCGGAAGCGAGAGTATTGATTGCAAGACAATATAAGGAGATGGCCGATTCGGGAAGCAATACCGAAGCTAAGCGCGCGCTTCTCGATAAAGCGCTCAGGCATTGGCCTAAATTTGTCGAGGCAAACGAGGCTCTTAGGGATTTATTAGGAGCCGAGTCTACCGAAGGTGTGAAGATAGATAGTTTTATCAACAGGATAAAGGCCGGCGGAGACAGGCAGCCCGAGGCTATGGGATGGACCGAAGCGGAAGAATTAAAGGACCACGCATTCAAAGCGCCAATGAAGGAGGCCCTGGTTTATTTTGGCGTGCCGTTACTCATTTCGTTAGCTACGACCGACCTGTTTGGATTCGGGAATGCGGGATTGACGGCTGCGTTCGGCATTGCTTCGCTTGGCTTGCCGTTCGGCGGATTATTTATCATAATACAGCTGCCTTTCGTTTTTGCATTTATCGCAAGGCATGAAGGCGGACGCGAAGCGGCCTATTTTGTCTCAGCCGCCGGTCTTTTATTACCTCTATTAAATTTAGCACCGATCTATTATCCGCTTATAGTATTTGCCGTACACAGCGGAGCCAATCTCGCGATATTTGGAGTTAACAGATATTTCGAGGATCTGGTAATTAATTACGCTACCATCGGGCTGAATCCACCGGTTGAACAGCCCGCCGCCGCACCGGCGCAGGGTTCCAACGGCCAATTTGGGCATATGGTTGAAAAACAACTCAAGGCCGGCGAAATAACCGCGGAAATAGCGCGCAAACTGTTAGATACCGGAATAGTAACTAATGCGGTAAGAGATTATCTCGTTCAAAATGGGATAACTCTCAAAGTTACCAATGACGACCGTCTTATGAGAATTTCCGGCGATGGGATGACAATTGAAGTGCCGGCATGGTTCCTTGGTCTTGAAATGGCGGGACAGGTTATAGAAAACTACATCTTACATCATGAAGCAATGCACCGTTTGTTACTGGGCGTTGGCAATGAGAGTCATTTGTATCGCATTGCGGATGAGTTTATAGTAACCCTGTCAGAAATGAATTATCTGGTTGCCGCGTATTTGCGCCAAGAACGATTAGCACCAAAACTTTTAGAGCGCCTGTTGAAAATAGGTATTATTACAATCGACAGTCGGGACGGCGCTATGAGGTTATTTACAGAGACAGAGCCAAGCCCGACGGGTAAAACATGGGATATCGCCGCCATGCAGTCTTATGTTGAGGCATTGGTGTTAGAATATGTGAAAGAAGAGTATATAACTGAGATGTTGAAACGCGGCCGCAGGGATGAAGCAGTGGCGCACCTCTATGATGCGTTAAGCAAAGAGGGTCAAGAGGTTCCGCCTCCAGAAGTCATAAAGGCCAATTTATTAAAGAGGTTGGATAATAACGCCATCCGCGATCTTGCTTATGGAATATTCCTGCCCGCGTTGGAGAAGGCCCAGGCCGTGAATTCCGCACAAGCCCGGCCCGCAGCGCAGAGGCCCGCAGCCGCGCCGGCGCCGGTTGTCGCAGCAGTGTCAATTACGCCAGTCGGCCTTCCAGTCTTCAAGGGCTTCCTCGACGACATTGTCTTCTGCGGCGCTAATGAGTATGTTGTGGGCGGAATAAGAAGCGATCGTTATATTGGGACTGCCGGTGTTACTCCCTGCAGAGTGCTGACTATTTACAATCCAGCTTTGCGGGATGGCGCTATGATCCATCTTGGCGTGAATGCCGATGTTCGCGGGAGCGTCGACAGGGTGCTTGCTGACCTGCGCGGACGAGGATGGGAAAACGTTAGGGGTCCATCAATACAAGCGAACATGTTAGGTTCGGTTAGATACAGCACAGGTTACAAGGACATGGATGATATGCAGAATAGCCTTGTTGACTCGTTGGTTAGAACGATCAGAGAAGAGGTTGCCTCGAAAGGATGGACCGTAGTGCTCGATGAAGAACGGCCGACAGTAACCCGCGCGCATATTATGAATAGTGATAATTGGTCGAGGAGAAGCTATATTATGGATACGTCTAACGGCAAGATATACGCGCTTGCCGTGCCTCCGGACCCGAGTATATTCGGCGGCGATTTCACAATTGAATACGGCGTTGTAGCCAAGAAGGCGAGATGGAGCACCAAGGATTTGACAAAAGCCGCCGCCACTCAGCCCACGCCGGCTTCGAGCATAAATATCAGTGAAGCCCAGAAGGCGCTTAATGATGCCGTGACATACAGGCAAAACGGCCAATTCGAACAAGCCATAATCGCTTATGACAAAGCCGCGGCCCTTGCCGCAAAAAGTAATGATTATGCGACAAAAGTTGATGCGCGATTAGGGAAGGCAGAAGTTTATCTTGCTACCGCGAAAGGGATAGACCAGACGATACATTGGTTTAATAGGATACCTTTCATCGGAACGATGTTATTGGTCGTAGGAATCAGTTTCTATCTTAATTTTGCCGCTACGCCCTATGTGGTAGTAGCAACATTAATGCTCGGGAAGGATAAGACAGAATGGTCGATAGGCGGAGCGTTCACATTCGCGGCGATATATGTCGGCAATGCTTCGTTTATTCCGAGTTGGACCGCGTTTATAGTGGCATCTATTATCGGGACATCCATACCGTTTGTCATAAATGCCGTAAAGGGCGCGCCTAAATCGGAAACAGGGCAATCTAAAGTTCGTAAGGCAAGCATTCTCAAAAAATTGTTAGGCTTTGTCTATGGTTGGGGAGAACGGCTCGAAACCGAGAGGTTCATTAAACATCTGGACCTCTTCGAGAGGATAACGGGAATCCCAACAACACGTTCAACGCCGGCCATGAAGATGCTGAGAGAGCTTAATACGGAACTTTCTAACCTCATTGGTCTTGCGAGAAACGGAAACGAAGACGCCCGAGCGGCTCTTCGGAAGATACAGCCGATTTTAGCTAACCACATTACCGTGATCAGCGAACAGGGCGCCGCAAGGGCAAAGCGGATAGAAAAAGAAGTTGAATCTTGCGTTACGGAGCTTAAAACAAACGCAAGGGAGATTGATATTCTTCTTGGTAAAGAAGCCCAGCCCGTGCCCGCCGCGAAGGCGCAGGCCGTGCCAGCCGAAGCTGTGAGGCAAGGGACGAAACCAGGTGAACGCCACGGAGGGCTGAGAACGGAGGTAGCAGTAGCGCTCGGTGCTGTCGCGCTCGGCGCGGCGGTCGCATTCGGCATTATCAGCGTCGGGGCAGCAGGCATATTCGCCCTTGCCGTCGCGGCAGTCGCAGTCGGCGCCGCTCTGATCGCGAAGATCGTCTCTATCGTGAAGGTCGCGAAAACCACAGAGAAAGAAGGGCTGTGCGTCACCGCCGACACGCTGCTTATTCTGAAAGAAATGCGGGAGATTCCGATTGTCGAGATCGGTCCCGGAGATTATATCCTCTCCCTGAATGAAGAAACACAAACGATAGGACCACGCCGGGTAAATGGATTATTGGATATGGGCGTAAAACCGGTTTATAAGCTGACTACGGCTTCGGGAAGGTTTATAAAGACCACCGCGAATCATCCGTATCTTACACAGGGAGGATGGGTTAAGGTAAGTGGTTTAAAAGCGGGAGACAGTATTGCGGCGCCAACCGATGAAGTCTTAAACGATTATCTTCTTAAGCGGAAATCATTTTCCTCAAGCACAAACAATCTCTTGTCGAAATTAGAAGGAGAAGAAAGTTTTGAAAGCAGTCTTTTTAGGGCGGTTATCTCTTTTACCGCGGAAGGTGGATGTATCTTAAAGCGAATTATCCCGCAATATTTACGCGGAGGGTACATTAATATGTTGGAGAAGTGCACATCGCTTGTGACTAATATCCTTTTGTTATGCAGGGCCAATTTTATCACTTCGCCGTTCTTTATTCCGGAAGGGACCCTTTTCGCGTCGTGGCCCGCCGCGGCCAGGTATTCCGCTACCTCTAATCCGATATTCTCGTCGATAAGGAATTTCATGTTACGATTTGGCCGTAAAGGCGACAAATTCCTCGCTCTTGATCATTTCCGCGGCAAAGTGGAGGGCAGCCTTGATGTGAGCCCTTGTAAGAGCAGGATAGCTCCTAATGATCTGCTCAAGGCTTTCTCCGGCCTCAAGGAGTTCAAGAACAAGGTAGACCATGATCCGCGTTCCTTTAAAACAAGGTTGCCCGTGACAAATATCAACGTCAGTAGTGATGTAGACCGCGTTTCGCATATATGTTCACCTCTTTCAAATTTACTATATCACTCGCTTATAAAAATGTCAACATTCTTCAGTCCCGCGATGGCCTATGCTCAGCAGACGCGAGATAACGATATTTTCTGGGACAAGATCGTTTCCATAGATTACATGGGCCGTGAGCACGTCTACGATATCGAAGTCGAGGGCACGCACAACTTCGTTGGAAACAAAATATTCGCGCATAATACATATATGGGGCACGCCACTTCCGCCGCCGCGCCGAAAGCAGCCACGCCGGTGCCAGCCGCGAGAAACAAAGGAATTGACAGAAGGCAGGCAGTGAAGGCTATAGTAGGCGGCGTTTTAACCGCTACTGCTGTGGGCGGGGCTCTATTAACTTTAGGGCAAAGACGGTCAAAGAGCGAGGCCAAGACTGGATCACCAGCGCAGTCAGCGCCGGAGTTGGCCGATAAACTGCTTGACCGCAGCGGCGTGGATTATGCAAAGATAAGAAGATCAATGCCCTACGCGGCCGAGGCGTTTGCCAGGGTAAGCGACAAGAATTTAGCCGGGCATAAGCCAAGTGAGCGAGAGAGAAGGTTCTTAAGCCAGCTGATAGGACGTATGCAAAAGGAAAATAGCTCCTTGACTTCAGCGCTGCTTTCGCAGATACAGCATGTTATCCTGATTGAACATTCGCCCCATTCTACAGGATCTGGATTCGCCAACCCAGAAACCCGGTCCGTTGTTCTGGAATTTGAAGGAGAGGTGCCTGCCTTAGACGATAAGGAGATGGGGCCGCTTACACAACTGCTGGTGCATGAAATGGCCCACAACTACGGCGAGAACAAAAATATCGAAATCTGCATGCCGGGGACCGAATTAGAAGCCGAAAACCTTATATCAAGGCCCGCGGCAGGCAACGGCACAGGTATTGTAGTGGCAAAGGGAATATTCTCTGAAATATATGCCCGTCAATTCGGCATATGCTGGGAAAAGGCCGCAAGAAATCTTCCTCAAACCTGGATTAACGAGGAACAATATATGGTTGATGTTCTCTTGTCCGCAATCATAAGCTCGAAAAAAGGCCAGGGCGTTACCTTAGACGATGTATCAGCGGAGCAGGAGGCGGTTAATATATGGAATTATTACTGGGCGAATGGGACAGACAGGCCTATGGCGGCCAGGCTCATAGGCGTTGCCCAGACGACCCTTCACATGGAAGGATACGGAGAAGATATTAAATATGTGCCGTCATCATTAACTCCAACGACGGAAACGGCGGGTAGCGAAAAGGTTCACGGCTACTGGCTGGGGTTTAAGACAAGCAAGGGAGAGCCGGTAAAGGTGTTTGCGGGAGTGAATGGCAATAATGAAATAAAGGTTAAATCTAAAGACGAATGGAAAGGGTTTAAGTACGAAGCCGCACAATCCGTACAGACGCGGCCAGCCAATGATCACCGTAAAGGAAATATCGGCGTGGACACCTTAGCCGAACTTTTGCCTATTGCGGCAGCAAGGTATGCCGCTACGCCCGTGCAAGCCATCGCGCCGGTCAAACCTGCGAAGCTCGCAGCCGCGGTGATGATAGGCATAACCGGCAAGGACGTGACGCCTGCGGCCATCGGCAGGCTTAGTGAAAAATATCCTGATGTTGCTTTTGTGCCGCTCGGAGAACTCACAGGCAAAGAGGCCGTCGATAAGCTTAAAAAAGGGCCGGGAAATGCGATGGTCCGCGTCGTCCTGGACATCGGCAAGATAGATGAGGCGATGAAAGAGATAGATAAAATAGTCGATGCCTCAAGGATACAATCGTTCGCCCTCATGTATCCTTATCTCGCGGGGCTTGATAAGGATAGCCTGGGGGATTTAAGCCGTAATACCCTTGAAAGATTATTCGATTCAATAAAGGCATCGTTACCGGAGGCAAGATCGCTTGACCTTGATTATTACTTCGTCGACCAGTCGGTGATATTCAATTCCATAAAGGCGGTATCTCCAACGCGACCCGAAAATTATGACAGGCTCAAGGCCGAATTAAATGTTTCGATATCAGGCGAAAAAGATTATTACGCATGGGTCAGGGCTTTCACGGAAGCCGTTAAAGAGAAGGCGAATGATAAGCTTGCCGTTTTGCAGTTCGATCTCATGAATTATTTAAAACCTAAGCCTGTTGACGAGATTAAAAAGATACTGGCCGAGCACGAGGGCATAGCCATCGCGCAGCGCTGGGAAGAAGAAGACAGGGCGGCTTTCTGCGATCGCCTTCTCGCTGGGCTGGACGGTAAAGCGATGAATGTCCTTGCGTTTAACGCAAAGACGCTTAAGTCGGAAACAGCGCAAGAAAATATCAGGGCGCTTGCCAAAGCTGTCGGGGATCGGCCGTTTGTGAAAATCGTAATATTCAGGAATCCTGAAGACGCAAGAATCGACATAGGATCGCTGGCGCCCAATGCCGCCGAAGTTATAATAAAGAAAGGCGATGGCGACCTGTCGGCTCAAATCAGGATGGGGGTTAAGGGTTTAACCGAAGCCGAAGAAATGATTTTAGGCATAGCGGAAGCTAAATCCTTAACCGATTCATTCGGCGACATCGAAAACGACTTGAGAAACAAGGATGTGAAAAATATGCCGTCATATGTGGTTATGAACACCGGCGCGGGCGCGCCTATCGGCGAAATAAACCTGGCCAACCTTGTAAATGCTGCTATGAAAAGAGGACCGTGTTTTATAGCCCTGGGCTTTGAGGAAGGTGCGGAATATAAGTTCAAAACTATCCGGGAAATACTGGCGGGAATGAACGGCTGGTTCAGGATGATAAAGGATGTCGGCAGGGCGATATCCGAGATACTGATGGCGATAAAGGCTACATCTGTCTCGGTGTAAAACCTTGACAAAATAGAAATATAATGTATACTTTATTTATGCAAGGCAAAAATAAAGTATTGGTCAGATACCTTGGCGCCTCAATAGTGAAAGTAATAAAAAAGAAGTATTCATGCCTTATCTTGGGCCCGCGCCAGGCGGGCAAGACCACTCTAGTTAACGAATGCCTTAAGAATGAGAAAAATATCGTTTCATATCTTTTGCAGGATCCTTCGGTTCGCATAGACATGGAGAGAGACCCTTCCAGAATAATTAAGCAGATACGCGCGCTTAAAAAAAATCCATGCGTTTTTGTCGACGAGGCGCAGAAAGTCCCTTCCTTATTTGATTCAGTGCAGCTTTTGATCGATAACAAGGACGCGCATTTTATTCTTACAGGTTCATCCGCCAGAAAACTAAAAAGACACGGTGTTAATCTTTTGCCGGGGAGAATAAAGCGTTATCACCTCGATCCTCTATTATGGGGAGAGATGGGCCTGGTAAAAGAATGCGCCGTAAAAGAGCTCTCCATCGAAAATATTAATCATGGCCTTCCTTATTCTTTCGAAGATACGCTTATTTATGGGTCGTTGCCGGGGATCGTAAACTTACCGCGAAAAGATAGGCCGGATTTCCTGCAGGCTTACGCGCAAATTTACCTTGAAGAAGAGATACGGGCCGAAGCGCTGAGCAGGAAGATAGGCGCCTTCTCCCGTTTTCTCGAGCTTGCCGCTGTCGAATCCGGCACAAATCCGAACCTGCTTAAATTTTCAAATGAATCGGGGGTAAGCCAACCGGCGATTAAGGAATTTTATAATATACTTGAGGACACGCTGGTCATTGAAAGGGTGGACCCATTCCTGAAGAATGCCCGTAAGCGTATTCTGTCCTCATCCCGTTATTACTTTTTCGATATAGGGGTAAGAAACGTTCTGTCGCGCTTTCCACTTACGGGCGCATTGATAAATACACAGAAAGGCGTTCTTTTTGAGCATGCGGTTATACTCGAAATAATAAGAAGAATTAAGGCCTTGAACAAAAACTATAAAGTATGTTATTGGCGAACATCCGCAGGGGCGGAGGTTGATTGCGTTATAGATATGGGCAATCGCGTTATTCCCATAGAGATTAAAAGCTCTTCTTACGTTACGCAATCAGAAATAAAAGGGCTAAAGAGTTTTTTAAACGACTATAGTAATATAGCAAAGCATGGCTACGTTATCACAATGGGAGACAAAAAGGAAGTCCTCGCTAATAATATTACGTCCATTCCGTGGCATCATTTGTAGCATCCTTCCCGTTTCAAATCATAGCTGAACTGCTACTAAGTCTATAACTCATTGAAAATGAGTTTGTTGCCGAATACCCTTTTAGACAAAGTTTAGGGCGCAAATCCGACTAAAAAATAAAAATATCCTCTCTTTTACATCAAGAGCGATGGATACGCCTTCGGAATCCCGTATTATTTGAGCTATTTTAAAAGCGGTCTCTCTAAAAGGCGGTAAAATCGGCGATTTTATGGATTCTTTCAATTTTTGTTTTGAGCCTCCGGCATATTTGACCAGCTTTCTGAGGTTATATGCCGCAGCTGTAAGTAAAGATTGTATAGTAACGTTGGTTAAGCCTCTGAATTTCGCTCTTTTTAATCCTAAATCTTTCTTTTCTGAGGCAAAAACGTTCTCTATGGCACCCGATCTCTCATTTATGGTAAGCTTTGCTCGAATAGTTGTAAGATGTCTTTTTGCTATCTCTAACGATGCTTCATGGACGTGGCGTATGACAGAACGGCCTTGCGCGGAACTGGTACACTCTTTCTGATATTTACAAGCTCTGCAATGTTTAGCCCGGGCTCTGTATATGATGTGTCTTAAGTCTTTTATAAAACTGGCATTTTTTAATACGTGTCCTCTGGGGCACTTATATTGATCTCTCTCTTTGTTGTAGATGAATTTGTCCTTACCCCATAGGTCTTTGACGCTTTTGGTAGAATGATGGGACATGGAGGGCAGTATACCGTTTTCCAGAAGAAAACGGTAGTTATCGGCGGTTCCATACTTTGTATCAGCGCCTACTTCTTTGGGCAGAATATTGTGTTTTTCATAAGCCTTGCTGATTAGATGAGTGAGCTTGTGCTCGTCGGATACGGCGGCAGTGGTAGTAGAGCAGGCGGTAATAACTTTGGCCGGTCCACTATCTACGCTTATGTGTTGTTTGTAGGCCAACTGCAGCGGCCTATTCTTATATCGTATGAGGGAAGCATCGGGATCGGTCTTGGAATAACAGGTTTTGTTCTTTGGTAGGTCAGGAGATTTTGATTTCGGATCATCCTTTTTGGCCTGATGAATTTCCTCATCGTCGGCAGGGTTGGCTTCTTCGACCCTTTTTAAGTACTCTTTAGGAGTTTGCTTTAGAGCGACTCTCTGGCCGCAATCGACGATGCTGAAGAGAGAGGCATTAGCTGGGACAAGGCTTGAATCTATGAAGGCTTTTTCAGCCTGAATGAGCCCCTTGGATTTACATTTCTCTACCAGACGGTCGAAGAATTCTTCGAATATTCTAGCGCCGAACCTCCGCCTGGCTTTAGATAATACGGAGTGATTGGGGGTTTCTTCATCGATGTCATAGCCCAAGAAGTACATAAAGGCGAGATTAACTTTCAGCTCCTGGGCTAATTTTCGTTCACTTGTTATATCATATAGATAGCCTATGAGCATCATCTTAAGGAGTACGACGGGGTCGATACCGGGCTGACCTGTATGGCTGTAATAAGGCCTCGCGAGATCGTGGACAAAGCTAAAATCGATAGCTTCCTCTACGCTGCGCAAGAAGTGATCTTTAGGGATGTGGCTTGAAAGGGAGAAGTTATAAAACAGTTTTGATTCCTTTTGCTTGATTCGCATCATAGCTCTGTAACCTCCTGTATTTGACATAACATATTATCATTACGTAAGTTACAGAATTAGTATATCACATTATCATCGAGAAAACAAGCATTTCTCCGACGGAGATTTAGAAATTCTCCGACGAGAAATATAAAAATTAAAAAAGAGTTCGGCAACAAACTCAAAATCAATTAGTTAAATCGGGTTAAGATATAAAAAAGTTTTATATTGTATCTTGCTTTTTCGTATATTTATGATATAATATATATGTAATCGAAGGAACATGCCCTGAAAGTAAGGGAATTTTTATATAGGTAGTTTGTAAACTGATTTAAGAAGTATCAACTGGTAATGGAGGCATAACTTCGATGGATGCTTGGCAGGACAAGGCAGGGATTTCAGCGCGGGACGATCCCGGGACGAGCCCTCTTGTCATGGATTGGAGAAGCCCGCGCAACAAAAAGTGGATACGGATAATCGCCCTTATCCTCGTAGTCACTTTCATCCACCAGGACCTTGTCTGGGCACAGGGCGGAGAACCCATCTGGTGCCAGGCACTTCTTTCTAAAAAAGTTTCAAAAGAAGTGTCTGGCACCTTTTTTATTCCGAAGGATGTCGCAATAACAAAAGAGGTCTACAACTCACCCGTACGCAC